>Ga0302325_10020283_pt1 | contig 13942 bp, 11 predicted proteins | sample Palsa_T0_2_FD_201948 | JGI IMG/M metagenome (GOLD analysis project Ga0302325, IMG submission 201948) | Peat permafrost microbial communities from Stordalen Mire near Abisko, Sweden - Palsa_T0_2 | ecosystem: Environmental > Terrestrial > Soil > Palsa > Peat permafrost | place: Sweden: Abisko... | reverse complement strand
TGGTCTCGCTCCATAAGTTCTCGTAGTTCCCCCGCATCGAGATCGTCGGCAAGGTCGTCAATTCTTTTGTTGGCCTTTAACGTCTCCTCAGGGATTGGTATGCGGTCCGATATCTTTCTTTTCCGTGAATTAGATCTGTCGGAGCCGAATCCGCTCACGCCTAGAGTATACCGGGGATTTTCAGAGTATCGTATGGTAGGTCGAGGTGCTAACATGTTGAGTGCGGTCAATTTGTAAGACGCCCGACGTTCATCACCAGACGAGAGTGACGAATGTATCGAATCGGCAAGTGGGAGAGAGATGTCCGAAGATGGATTTTCCAGATTTCTGTTTAATCCCTCACGCATCTTTCTGCTTTCTCTTCTCATTGGTCTGCCAGATGAATTCGGTTCAGCAGCAGGCCGGGTGGGCATGAATGCCGCCATGGCCTTGATCTCAGCTTCTCTCTCATGTTGCTCTTTTCGTTTCTTACTCGATTTTCGATGTGCCAATTCCTGGGCGCTTCTCTTGTGCAGTGTGGGCATCCTTTGCCAGTCCTCTATGGTCTCGGGCGGCTGTGTGCTTGCTCGTTGGGGCTTTTGGCCCGCTGGAATAGGTTCTAGTTTCTCGGCATTCAACCTAACTCCCTTGCCTTTAATTTGCGCCGGTATTGGGGGGACGGGAGGTCTGTCAAGCTCTCGGGGTACTCGGATGCTATCTCTTCGACCGGGCGAGAAGCTGTACGTGCGTCGATGTTCCGGATCTCGCTGTAGCTTTTTCGAGTCTTTTGAAGATTTTCGTTTTGTGTCCCGGCGGCTCCTCCTTCTTTCTGGTCCTGCAGAAGCTAATTCGGGGCCATTATGCTTCGCAAGGTCCCGCAGTGCCCCAGTGTCGTGCATCTCCGATTTTGGATTCTCTGCCCCACCCATTGATTTTCTTCTATTACTTCTCCTCCGGAAGGGCCACATGCCCATGTTTCCATTCGTGTCTTCAACAGTCCAATGATTATGCCGCCCTGCGGCTGGGCCTGATCAATCCCGCAGCTTGTGTTGTACCCAGTCGTCCTAACTCGCGTCACGCTCGGGACAGGCCATCAAGCCGTGGAAGCTCGCACAGGGATGGGTTCTGAAGTATATTACGCACGATTGCGAGGCTGTCCTTGTCGCAAAACTAGTACTGGAGAGCGCGAGAATGCCGCTGTAAAGAAGTGGGCAGCGTTTGCGCTTGCATGATCAGTGCGGTGGTGATTCGAGGCTATCGTCGAGGTGAAGCGTGGTTGAAGGTGAACGATTGACAAAGAACAGTTATTCCTAAAACCCTTCGATGCAAGGGACGCTGTCTTACAGATACGATGTGGCGAGGTTGATGTTGGTGTTAAGTTGAAAGAGAGAAGAGGGAGGGATCAATGGTCAATCCCTTGATTGAGTCCTGACCTCAGCGTCGTAGCCGAGAAGGTGAGAAGGTGAGAAGGGGCAGGGCAGGTACAGTACAGTGCAGCAGGGCACACTGACACAGCCATAACTCGCAAGGTACCTTCGTACCTTCGTACAGATGTACTGTAGTACTGTAGTACGGTAGTATTAACTTGGTTTTGACGGCTCTCGCTTTGGCGTGCGACGAGCTGATTGGGCTCTTCTCCACCCACTCTACGAATATTTCTGCATCCTAGTCATGAATACAGTACAGAACAGCACGTTGTAGGCTTGGCATGACCTTCCCTTACTTCGTTAGCCCTCCCTCGACTCTGAGTCTGCGAGCTCTTATCCTGCCGCAGCCGCTTCCGCTTTTCGAGCAGCTCCCCACGTCCTGTGCGGCGTGAGGGCTGAGTGGAGAGCTTCGCATCCACAACTCATCGTCTCCCTCATGCAGATTCGTGCTGCATGCGCGCTCCAATTCGGAACAACGTGATAGCGTACATACATGGAGGGCCGTGGGACAACCATTTTCCGAATTGTAGTCTGACACGTAGGAGAAATTACTGTATTGAACTGAGAGGTAACCAAGCATGCAGCGCGTCACCACTCGTCACTCGTGGCTTCAGGAATCCCTCCCTGGCCATTTTTCGTCCGGTGTACTCGTGCTGTACTTCGTACGACAAAACACGAGGGCTCCGCAATTTAGCAGACACTGTCCTGAATCCGGGCTGCCGAGGGGTGGAGTGGACTGCACGTTCTCCCATGCGTCGAATCGCCGATATTCCCTGCCGGCGTCGATGTGCACACCAAATGAGCAAAGGCGTCGACGATCTCAAACTCTCTCAACGGTCCAGCAGCACCAGGTCAGCCACATACGCTGTCACTTCTCGGTGTGGCTTGCTCGGGATGCTAGATGGCCCAGATGACCCCTCCATATTTTCAGGGTTTGGGAAAAAGCCGTCGAAGCAAACCGCTCAGACTGGCGGCATGGGCACGGTCGAAACAAGTGATGGGCTAATCGTCGGAGTAGAAGCTCCATCTCTCGCACATGATGCAGAGGGGGAAATTGCCATTGATGCTGAGCGAAGCTAGGAGCAAGATTACCAGAACGCAGCAGATGAAAAGCAAGTTTCCTAATGGCTGTGTTGATCGATCTAATTTTATTCTTCTCGTCCATTATGCCCTTAGGGAATTTCGTCACTAACCTTAATTCGCCGAATTCAACTCGAGGTGGTTGAGAGGATCTAGAACAGAGGATCTTTAAATTATCAGATCTCATGGTCTCAAGAAAGGCTTGGCACGCATACGAGCTCCAAGAGGAAGAATATCCCGAAATTTATGAGTAGAGCTCCTATCGAATGGAATCGAATGGTCTAATAATAATTTGATCAAATATTTGATTTGATTCGATTAGATTTGCACTTAATCAAAAAAATTGCACGTGACGATATCATAGTTAAATAAGTAATATGCTAATAATTAGTAAGGCTTTAATATAAAGATATATTTATTTCTAGCCACGTGGGATTTTAGCCTCTTTTTTCTCTTTTATAAAATTAAAAACACTAGGTACTATATTAAGCACTTTGTCACGTTGTAGCGACGGTTACGCGATCATTACGTAATCATAGCCTAGAAATAGCACTCTCTTTACGTGAGAATGGATCATCTTTCATACCCACTACAACGCAACCCTCTTGTGCACCACATTTTCTAGCAATAAGTTTCATATTATAAGGGTGAACGGCGATCACAAGCTTCTCGTAGTGTCACGTGAACGTACACATGACTAGTCATGTGACTGGCGTGCACTCCCTGCCCCCTCCGCCTTCCCTCCCGGGCGCATACTTAATCTTTCGCCAGGAGTTTTCGTCCGGGCATATACTCCTACTCCTACTCCTACTCCTACTCTTATTCCTACTTCTAAGCTTTCGCTGAAAGCGACGAAGTTGTATCGCGTGACTTCGTACGCGACTTTAGGTATGTGACGTAATTTCATGGCGGTAGCGAAACTTCGTGATGGAATAACAAATAATCCGATAAGCTAAACCTAAAACTGAAGTTTTGTGCCAAGTCTTGCCAAGACTTTGCCAAGCCTCGCTCAGCTCGCCCACCTTCTTTGAAGATATGCCTCGCAGTAGCAGGATTACTTCTCTTAGAAACAAGTTTCCTACGAGAAGCATAGCGTTCTCACTCTGCGACACTTGTTAAAAGACCAACTTGTGCTCTTCGCTAAGAAAGCCTTATTAAGTTTTGGAGATATATATGTCTTATATTCAAAACCTATTGTTTCTTTTTTAGAGCTTGTTTTTAAAATTCTATGTTTGAGCTTCTTGGTCAACTTTTGTCGAAGTGAAGCTGTTGATTCTCTCGCACCTTTCGACCTCAATCCTTCGATGAGGCTGAGCTGACACTTCTCCACAATACCCCATCCTATTCAACATCTCAGCCTCGCCTTTTCCAACACCTCACCTTCTTCAACACTTCACCTTATCACCATCCCCCTTCTTCCCATAAAAGTACCCAAAGTGTCCCCCCAATTTCCCCTCCCTTTAACCACATTAGCAACCCCAGGCCAACCTGCCCAACTTGCCACCGCACTTTCTTCCGCATCTTCACCCGCCCCTCCAAACAAGAACAAGCGCTCATCGCCAAAGTATCCTTTAATCGCCCAGCAGAAAGTAATTTAAATAGTAAAAAAATACAGTTCCCAAATAAGACCGTAGCCAGAGAGGAGTAGAATATAAGCAATAGGGTGTGAAAGTTGTTGGAGGGGCTGTGAGGGTTGTGTGAGGGGCTGAGGCTGGGAAGGGGATGGAGTTTGGAGTTGGATGGTTTTTGTGGTGGATAGAGAAGATCTACCGATATGCACGAATTCATAGCTTCTCGTTGTTCAGGCCTTGGTATGTATGAATTGATTTCCATAATCATTCATACCTCAACAAACGCCAGGGTATCTATCTTCCTGCCCATAAAGTCATCGCTCATCATCACTCATTATCACTCTCATCCTCCCCGCTCAAATCTCCACCTTCCCTCTTCCCATTGTCAAACCATCCTCCAAAGTCCAATTTCATCAAAAGCCGGTCTGCTCTCCCTACTTTCGCTGGGACATAAGCTCCTTCTTCAACAAGAACGAGCTCCGCAAATCCATTATCCCACCCTTCTTTCTCTTGATCGATGTCCCGTAAGCTTTTGACTAGCTCTTCAATCGCGCTCTTCACTCGCTCTGCGATGACGACCAGTTGCTCTTTGACATCCTTTTCTTCCTTGTGGAAATCTGAGAATGCGTCCACAACGCCTTCGTCAGCTTCTAAGTCCAATGATTGCCAGATAGAATGTACGCGATGCACAAGTGCAACCAGGTGGTCGATCTGTTGAAGAAGATGATAGAGAGGGTCTGTAAATGCCGACGTCGTTAAAAGGAGGCTCGTGGCCAATGCAGAAAGATACCTCCTATGAGCGTCTGCCAGTGATTGAGGATCGTGCGTATTGCTGATACTGGCAGGCGTTGTTGGCTCTCGCCCTGCCTTTAGCCAGATATCCTCTTCATCATCGGCAACGCTCTTCGACGATGTAGGCCGCGATTCTGTCTCGCCGATAAGCCAATTCTTGAAGCCAAGCCACATTCCCTGCACAACTTCGCCCTGCAAATACGCTTCGGTTTCTCCAAGGAAGAAGACTGCTGCGCTGCTGGTTGCCCATACACTTCGCATGGCTTCTGATCTCTCTTTCGCTCGTTCTCGTATTGCCAAGACTTTACTTCTGCCTACCGTTGAACTACCATACGGAGGTCCTGGAGGTGCTGGATGATCACGCCGCAAGGAAGTAATCTTCCATAAATCCGTGAGGCGCAGATGTGCTCTATGTATTGATAACAGGTATGCGTTGATACTGGAGTAGCTTTGTACGTCTCCAGGTGTAAGGAACAGATCCAGTGGTGATGGAATATTTAGCGTCAACGAGACTGGGACTGATAAGAGCAACTGCCTGAATGGAGTTAAAGCAATCTTAGATGCAGCTTGCGGAGACGAATTGCCCTTCGAAGCAGGCGTTGAGGTCTCCTTTACCAGGATCAACTGCACCAGATCTCTGGCAAGTTCGAGTAGTTCATCCTCATCTTGATCCTCCTCGTTTTCGCCCTGTAAAGAACTCATAGCAGCCCAGGTTCGAGATAAGATTGCTGAAACCTCACCTTCCTTGACAACAATGTTTCCCAGCCCATCGCGCTTCTCATAAGCCAGATTGTCCGACCGCCGCCATCGTGATCGAATTTTGTCGTCTGCTTCAGTGATCAAAGCGATGGCAAATTCTCCACGGCCCAGTAAGAAGAATTCTCGGAGAAGTGATAGGATCTCAATGACTCTGCTGAGAGGTAATAGCTTCTGAAGAGTAGTTTGTGACAACGATAGACGTATTGAGGCTACTACGCGGGAGAAGTTTGCGCTGTTGATTGGAAGCTTTAAGGTTGATAATTGCTGAAGATGAGACGAGAGTAGGTCCAATTCAGGGCAGCTTGTGCTTGATATACCCTTGACACGGATATGGTTCAGGGACCGACCAATGAACAACAACGACGATGCTGTGGGCGTCGAAACAAAAGCAGGCAATAGCTCTCGTTTGCTTTCATACTCCTGCTCCAGATTAGTACCGGAATCTAGGTATTAAGTCAATGTAATCTTACTTACCTGGATATCATAATCAACAGTCTGGACGAAGAAGTCCTCCCGGCCAAAACTGGGTAACCTTCCATATAAGATCCAAGCAGAGACCTGCTTGAGCCACGCCGTCTCCGCAACCTTCGCCAAACTTAATGCCGCCTCCTCAATATCCACATATCCTGTTTGCATAGAATCACAAAGCCGATCAATAACCATAGCACCAGTACATTTCTTCCCCTCGCCAATACCCCGCATCATAAACTCGACGACTTCAAGAAACCACTCCATCGTCCTGGTCCATCCTGAGAACTCTCCCACTATTGCCGTCAATGGCGCAATGTTATATGCGCCCACACTGCCTGCATCTTTCCTTAATATACCATCTTCAACCTCAAGCACTTTCCTTTGAAAGGCGGCAAGATGTGTAGATCTGATTGCAGTTGCAACAGCCTGGCAGATACTGGATTGATGCGAAGCTGAAATAGTCGACGTATGGGCCAAGAGCTTACAGTGGAGATCGCTCAGATGGGCTATGGAGGAGAGGAGGGCTTTCTCTGGTGGAGAGAGGATCGAGGTTGGGGATGAGTGGTCGGCGGTGAGGAGTGGGGAGGGGTGTCCGGAGAGGGAGAGGAGAATTTCGTGGAGCATGGTGGGCCTGGTCTACAACATGTCAATATTTATTTCAAAAACAGGTCGGCAGGGCATACTGTATGGGGTCCTCCGTTCTGGCTCTAAGCTTATCGAGGAGGTCGTGAGCCAGCAAAACGAGGGCGCCGAGAAGCTCAAAGCGGCACATTGGATCATTGCATTACTGTCAGGATGTGTTTTGCGTAGACTCCCATTCTGTGAATAGAACGGCGGATTTCGAGGTCGTGGTTTGCGCATGGATGGAGGAGCTTTCTTATATTCGGACTTGACGTCGCGCTAAGGTATTAGCACTAAAAAGAGTCGGCATCCTTTTTGGGCTAACAGTAAATAAGCCCGCGTATGCGCTTAGACAGCGCGCTACTGTCACATTTATACTTTTTGGCAGCATTAAAAATATGTATAAACTCCCCTCTTTTAATTGCACTAACTGCTTCGTCGAGAGCTTTTAATTTGGCGTATTTATCGCGTATCTTGTTATTTGTAACTTCGTAAGGATGAATTTAGCGTGTTTCGATGCGGGACTTCGGCTACTTCAACTTTATTTGAACTTCCAAGCTTCCTTCCTCCACTGCTGAGGTGGTCAACTATGCAAAAGTCTGAGTCGAGATCAAACTCGGTATCAATCAAGTGATTAAGAGCTCCAATAATCGTGAATGCCAAATTTACTACTGCATGATCACCCATTCAATTGTACGAGTATAAGACTCGATTTGAAGGTGCTTACCTCGAGGAAGGTTGCATCGACGATTTGGTTGCTTCTGGAAAGATGTCGAAAGTTCAAGGGAAGCTATGCCTGTGAAGCATAATACAATCGGGGCCCGTTCAAGGCTTCAATGTTCTGATATAACGAGGACAATCCTGTGAGCCTACTTAGTCTGATCTAGCGGTTTGCTAATTTGACAGCGACTTGTCAAGCACAGCTTGACCCGTGAAGATGTTGCGTTGTTCCAGAGATGACTAGACATTTAGCAGTAACTCCTTGTCTTGTGCAGTGCATCTCAATTCACATCATTGAAACCTCACTCGCTTAGCTTGTTATGCCCAAAAAATACCACCTTGTGCTATCTTTTCTTTGATAAAGAATGCAAAAAAAATGGGGGTTTTGGTCAGTGCGGGGATTGAGCCCGCGACCCTCTCATCCAATACCACATACTTCCCCCCAGAATGTCCCAAGACCTCTATGAGGAAGCAGCGGTGGCTTATAGAGGAGATGCGCTACCACTGCGCCAACTGACCGTTCGAGTTGTAAAGTTGCCGAAAATTCGTTATTTGAATACATAAAACCCGACCCGAATGTAGGGAGGAACAGCCGAAGCCGGGATGGATAAAGTCTGCCACTGTGACAGTGATTGTCGGCATTGGACAACCCTTAGCTGGTATCGTTGCAAATATTTATACAGTGGAACATATTCCTTTTTATACCCCCTAGGGAAGTTTTTCAGCTCCATAAATTCTATCATATTCTTTTTAACATCTCTCTAATTCTCTCTTCTAGCATATCATTAATCAGGGCGGGGGAGTGTTTCAACCCATAACAAAATCTATTTTCCTACCCACCTTCATCTCCGGCCTCACCTCCGACTTCATTTCCAGCAGAACCAAAAATTTCTTGCTACATTTACCCCTGACCGTCTAATTCACGAATGGCGGACAGGCGTGGGAAAGCCCTTATTATGCCCTAGCGTTCTTTCGAGAATGCAAAGAATACCGAAAGATCGGCCTCGAGCAACTTCCAAACGCCCCTCCTTCTGGCAGCGAATATATCAAAGCCCGCTAGTAAAGCTCTTGATCACCTCCTCCGGCACCGACTTGGGCCCCTGGCTCCAAGGTAAAAATGTATGAATTTAGCAACAAAAATCACATAGAGAGTCTAGCTGCTGTCAAATTCACAATGTGGAAACATCCACCAAAACCGGAATCAATCGTCATTTCCAGATATTAAGTTGTCTGTTTTCTTTGATAAACATTGTCAGAGTCACAGCACATAGGAAGTCCCGCAGTCAAGTTCACTCCGTCAAAAACATGCGCCAGAAATGACATCGATTGCCATTTACCTACACTTAACCATCTATTCTGATAAACAAACGGCTATCAGAAAGTATTTTCTCCTCGAGTGGTGGAGGTCGGGAACTGAGACGTCCTGACTATGGCACCGCAATGCTCTCGCACTCTGGCAGTGCAGTAGTCCAGCGCGATATTCTTCTTATTGCCGCCGTGAAGCAACGGCAAACAGCTAGGCTTGACTACCACGAACCCTTTTGCAAATTGTCCTTGGAAGCTTCCTTGTAAACCTAGACCAGGTTTATATAGCACTTTATCTCGCTGTGGGAGTACTTTATATGATCCGGCTCACCTTGGTCCACCTGGGGTTGGACCAGCCCTGACTGGCTCAGGACTAAACCTCTGTGGCTTGGATTGTAAGAAGTTGGGACTTGCGATAAGTGACATAGGAAAGCAGATCGAGCAGCACCCAAGAGAAATCTCCCTAACCGTCGGCAGAGGTGTTACCTTTCTAACGAAGTAACTCCGAGTCTTTCGTTCTTGGCTGTATTGGGGTGGCGCTCTGCTAGTGTATGAATGGCTATGTATATGTCTTTCTCTTATCTGGGTTTCGCATATAACCCCTCGACTCGTTACTTCTCTTCTGCCCTTCCCTTATTCTTCCTCGGAGGGGAACAGGGTACTAATTTCTCCTCTCAACGGTTCAGCACCCGTCGTAATCAAATCTTCAGATATTGGCTTAGCAGCAAGCTTCGCGTTCGCATACTTAAATTCTTAGCGCAGTAAATTGGAAGAATCTGGTTCCATGGCCCATAGCACTATATTCAGGCTGGAGCAGAGATTCTCCGAATTCCCACTAACAAGCATCACTTACCTTATGGGAAGTTTGGAGACATTTCCTGCTGTCAAAATAAGCACTTCCTATCGATCTTTTGCTTAATCATCATTTGGATGCAAGCACATTTCTTAGCATGTTGTGCTGAGATGACGCTCTACAGTTTCGATAAAAGGGAAAATGTATTATTAATCAAAACCGTCTGGTGAACTCGTCATGATGGTTGGTGTGTAAACGAAAAGCGCAAGGTCATTTTTATAAGAACTGGAATTTTGTATGAGGAGCAATGAATTCAACCCTGGCTTCCAGTATGTCCATGCCAATCCCTATATCCGATCCATTACCTTTCCATGTCATTGAATCGTGAATCTAACCAACCACGCATGCTCACCTCTCACCCCACCCAACCTCAACGTTTAACATCCCCCTTAACATCCTGCCCATAAATGTCCTCCCCGGGCCCACTCTTATAAGGAGGCGGCGCAGCACGTCCTACCCTAAAACTATCGGGGCTATCCCGTCCCCCACTCATCTTAACATCATCAGTGTACCTTCCCTCCCTCGCCTCCTTCTCCTTCCGGTTCTCCTCCTTCCTCCTCGGCGACGTCATAACGCCTCCATCCCCACCACCAACCACCAAATCCCCACCTCCTCTCATTTTACCAACCACCATTCCCTTCGCTACACTCTTCACAATTGCTTTTCTCGACACACCTGTAGCATCGATATACACCAGTCCAACATTCTTGAAGCCGCCTCCTATCGACTTGGAGATCTCACCTGCTTCAGGGCCGAATTTGTGTGTCACCACTGTTGTAGCGGCTGTGGAGGTAGAAGCAAGGAGGTTGCGACCAGCTTGGTCGATACCATCCGCAATTGTTGAGAATGCAATCATACTCTTATTCAGTAGTCCAGGCTTATAATCCTCAAGCGGTTGCCCATCAGATCCAATCCCCCTCTTTGCTTTTTGAGTCTCCCCTTTCTTCGCGAGCGTCGCGCCGATGTTCTGCGCGTACTTGCTTACCTGCCCTACAGTCTTCGCACTCAAACCCACAGCGCCCTCAGAGAAAGTATGCACCTTTCTGATACGTGCGTGCGTTGTGGGCGTGAAAGTTACGGGTTTGGAAGTGGGTTTGGTCTTCTGGGTGAAGTTGTCTGCGGAGGATTGTAGCGTTTTGGAGACGTAGGAGGAGGTGGTGACGATGAGGCGGGAAGCCATGGCGGCTTTGGAGACGAGGGTGCTGCTGCGGTAAGCTGGGTGCATGGCCATTTCTAGGTAGGCTTGGGAGGCGGGCGCGACGCCGATATTGAGGGAGCCGTCTTCGGGGAGAGTGATCTCGACAGGATCTGGGGATTTTAGTGATGGGTGGGCAAAAGCGAGGAATGAATCTACCTTTTGATCCTGCTTGCATTTTGCTGTCTTCTACGACGTGGAAAGCTTCCCCGAGTTCGCCGACAACACTTCCATTTTCCTCGTCAATGAGAACTATTTGTCCACCTGCGTGAGAGCTCGAGCTACCAGGAACATATGCCTCTCCAGGTTTGAAGGTAGAAGGATCATATGGAGGAATGGGGAGCTCCATCAAGCTTTTCGTTCTTCTTGATTTTGGACGAGCGGCTCTTGGTGGTGGGGCACGCTCAAGAAATGCTGTGCATTGTGCCAGGATTGTCTCGAATGTGTCGACATCTTCCTGGGATCCTTTTCCTAGGCCTATGCCTGGGAATTCTATTCTTGTAAACACGCCGTTCTCGTGGCCCATGTCCCAACGGGGAATGAGGTAGCTGTCCGGTGGTTGGTGGTATATTTGTGTCGTCGCGGGGAGGGGGAGGTCGAGCTCGGGAGGAAGATGGAGGTGCAGGTAGAAGTCTTCTTCTGGTGCGGCAGATTGAGGCTCGGAGGGAGAGAGGTCGGAGAAGGGTGAGGATGTTGGGACCATTAAGAGGGACAATGTCTGAGGTCCCGCAGGCGTGAGGCATTCTTCTCTGCCATTTTCGATGTGATATGCATTGATGCCATTGATGGCATATAGAAGCTTCGGGTCCTTCTGTATATTAGTCGAGTCTTCGACAATGCTGAAAAAGGAGGAAATGCCAAGCCTACATTGTGTCCTGAAGCCATGGCGATTGACCTCGTGAGCCTTCCTCACACTATATGCTAGAGGCGCAATGATATGAGAGAAATGAAAGAAAGCACAATTATGAGATGGATTGAAAGGGGGAGAGCAGGGAACAGAAGAAGAAGGAGAGCTTGCGACCACCTTACAGTCAGTGGGATGGGCTACCACTCGGCGGTTATCGACATCCAGAATAGACCTATTTACGCGCTTGGAAGTGGTCTTGGCCATAGTCAAGACCCAATGACGACAGACTATGTTCCAGCCACGCTCCAGACACGGCGTCTGGTTTGTGGCTGTGCAAAGTTCAAACTCCAAAAGCAAGGACCCTTCCTTGGAGGCGTCTGGTCAACCCCGAAAATAATATTAAAACAGGTCCAGCAGGGTTGCAGTCCACTTCGCAGAGATGTCATCTCTGACCAAGATTTAGGTTTGGTCGGGTGATTGAAGGTTCACTTGGTTACTGTTTGGGGGAGAGAGCGAGTGCTGCGCTGGAAGACTGTACACTACTACCGAGGACTCGGCGGCCACGAAGAGGATGAGAAAACCAAAGGTTGGAGTGATACCTCTTCCCGATGTCCTTTCTTACCTCGCGCATTCCGACATGCTGTATACTTCCTTCCATTTCACGGCCAGGGGGGATTCGGAAGATTACCCGCTCAGTTACTCGAACTGCCCATATGCAACATGATCCAAGCTTCGTGATATTTGATAGATCATTTCCATCTCACAATCCTAGTAACGGAGCAGAACGAAATACATGTAACCCCATTTAGCTCCTTTAAGCAAACATGATAGTGAGACCAGCAGCGTTCCAACCGGTAGGGTCTCGCTCTGCCGCCGCTCATGGCGTCGATCTATGCAGTGCTTCGTTTTTTCGGAATCTAAGGTCGAGCTGCAGCGAGGAAAACCTGGAACTGGAGAAGGTGATCGAGCAAAGCTGGTTCGCAATCCGGCACCAAAAGCAAATTTGCAGTGTGGTGAGAGTCGTGCACACTTCTTGCCGTAAAAATAATTGCTTCTGCAATAAATAGCACGCACTGTATATGAGGGAACGGAGGAGGTCCTCGAAGCGATGACTTCCACCAACCGAGGGATGTCCCACATATGCCTGGTACGTACTACATTGAAAGGGGGCGGAAAAGCCGTGCTGCCTCTGGACCGAGGCCAACACAATCGTCGTGGAGAAGTACTCCGCGATCTCCTCCCTGTCCCTGTAACGAGTCATGGAGTTGCCGCGAAAAACACGTCTAGATCGGTCTACACAGATCGTACGGAATCGCAAGCCTGGGTGCATACTTAACGAGGCAGTTATTACAGTATATCGAGGCAGCCACTCCGCATTGAAGCTTTCAGGGTACGGAGAATCGAGTTGGGTAACCCGGGCATGCTAGACGTTGCGCGGGTAAGAGAAATGTTGCAGCTATTCCCGACTCATGCTCTACCTAGAATGCTCCCGAGGACCCTGAACGCCTCTGCTTCTGCTGCCGCGGCCGGACAACTGGAATTGTTTAGTGTACTGTAGCTTCATCTGCGACGGTAATGCACTGCGGGCCAGCAGCGGCCGAAGAAGGTAGGTGTTATCGTCAGAAAGAGGGCGAGCCCGAGAGAGACAGGAGAGAGAGGGAGGAGGTGTTTCTCTAAGCGTAACGAGGTAAAGTACTTTTGCACGAATACCGGATCCGTAGGGTGTCAGTCCTGAGGAAGAACCCCTTAAGTGACCTTTTGACTTGTGAGTGAGCGAGTGGACTGCCTCGCTGGTCCTTCAAAGAATCGAAACCCTTGCCAGTCCGCGGGGGGGGACCCAATCGCATGGCGGTGGAAATAAATACCGTCTGGGTAGGCCGGTAGGCCGTAGCCCGCAGCCCGTCGCCGTACTGTAACAAGTTTATCCAGCCTTTGTATCTGGCAGATTGGCAGTTCTGGACTCTTCTGGTGTGGGTTGAATTGCGGCAGCGCCAGAGCCCAGAGAGCGTCTGTGCCCGAGAGAGCTCCTTCTCCCGCCCGGAAATCCCAATCGCAGCCCTGGCTCCCGCACACAGGACCACACAGGACCACACCCCTTCTCCCATCTCCAGCTCCCACATCTTCTCCCGACTCGCCATCTCGTCGCTCCAATACCCACGGCCTCTCTCCTCCATCCTCTTGCAGACTTGCATCCCCCGACTTCGCATCACCGCAAACACCTCCTGCTTTCTCCACACAGCAGAAGCAGAAAGTCACTTGTCCGCCCCCCCGGCCCCCCCCCCGCCGGCGGGTGGGGGGGCCATTGGGGGAGGGCCGAGGCCG
>Ga0302325_10020279_pt1 | contig 13943 bp, 13 predicted proteins | sample Palsa_T0_2_FD_201948 | JGI IMG/M metagenome (GOLD analysis project Ga0302325, IMG submission 201948) | Peat permafrost microbial communities from Stordalen Mire near Abisko, Sweden - Palsa_T0_2 | ecosystem: Environmental > Terrestrial > Soil > Palsa > Peat permafrost | place: Sweden: Abisko... | reverse complement strand
ATGACCACCATGTTCGGCTCGGCAAGGCTCTGCAGGCGCGCTGCGAGGTTCGGGGTTTCGCCGACGATGCCGCGCTCTTGTGCCTCCCCGGATCCGATCAGGTCGCCGACCACAACGAGACCGGTGGCAATGCCGACACGGGTTTGCAGGGGAGCGTCATGCTTGAGCGAACTGACAGCACCAATCAGCTCCAGCCCCGCCCGCACCGCCTGCGCGGCGTCGTCCTCATGGGCCTGCGGATAGCCGAAATAGACCAGCACGCCGTCGCCCATGTATTTCGCCACGAAGCCGCCGAAGCGGCGAACCGTCTCGGCAACGCATTTCTGATAGGCCGAAATGACCTCGCGCAGGTCCTCGGGGTCCATGCGGGCGGAGAGCGCCGTCGACCCGACCAGGTCCGAGAACATCACCGTGACTTGCCGGCGCTCGGCGATGTCTTGAGTCTTTGGCTCCATTCCGGTGGCCGGTTGAGGTATTGCCGGCGCAGCACCACTAAGCTCGCCGATGGCCGCGAGCATTTTCCTTCTATGCCCGAGCAGGACGCCGATGTCTTTGAGATCCTGATCGGTCAGATGGCGAAGCGCCGAGACATCGATCCCGTTCTCGGCAAAGCGCTCCCCGTACTCGGACATGCCGAGCGTTTTGAGCCAGTCCGCAATCTGCTGCATCGATGAACCCGTGCGCTCACGCGGCGCGTTCAACACGCATATCGATTTCACTGCGGAGCGTCCCGAAGTCGATCGGCTTGGTCAGAAGAGCCTCAGCGCCGTCCTCCAGCGCCTTGCGCTTCGTCTCGGCATCGCCGTAGGCGGTAATCATGATGATCGGGACGTCCGGCCGCATGGCCTTTGCTTTGGGCAGGAGTTCAAGGCCGCTCATCCCCGGCATGTTGATGTCGGACAGAATTAGGATGAGCGAATGGTCGCCTATATCGGTGATGCGCTGAAGCGCCATCGGGGCGGATTGTGCAAACTCCATCGTAAAGCGATCGTTGCGGAGATCACGCCGGAATTGCTGGCGGAACAGAACCTCGACATCCGGCTCATCATCAACCACGAGAATGAGCATGTTCATTGTCGGTCTCCCGATTTGGCGAGGGTTGCAATTTTGCGCGGCAGAACTATCCTGAATTCGGTGAATTCGCCGGGCTGCGTATCGACCTCGATAGACCCGCCATGTTGCTTGACGATGATGTCGTGACTGATGGATAGGCCTAGCCCGGTCCCTTCACCGGCAGGCTTTGTCGTGAAGAACGGATTGAACAGCTTCTCCTTCACCTCGGAGGGTATGCCGGTGCCGTTGTCGCGGATGCTGATTTCGACGCTGTCACCAAGATTCTTGGTCGCGGCAGCGAGCCTAGGCTCATAATCGCCCCCATTCGCTTCGGCATTGCGCTTGTTCGCTGCGTAGAAGCCGTTTGAGATCAGATTGAGCAGCACCCGCGTGATCTCCTGCGGGAACAGATCGACCTCGCCGGCGGCCGGGTCGAAAGATCGCTTCAGGGTAATATTGAAGCCCTGCTTCTCTGCCCGCGCTCCGTGATAGGCGAGGTTGAGGCTTTCATCGACCAGGGCATTGATATCAACCGGCCGGTGCTCTCCCGACCCCTGACGCGAATGCAGCAGCATGTTCTTGACGATCGAGTCAGCGCGCTTGCCGTGCTGCACGACCTTGTCGAGATTGCCCTGCAGCATATCCGCGATCTCGTTGATGTCCGTGCGCAGCTTGCTGTCGAGATGCACGCCGCCAAGTGTCTCGCGCAATTCGTCAATGAGTTCGACAGAGACCGCCGAGAAATTGTTGACGAAATTGAGCGGGTTCTTGATCTCGTGCGCGATGCCGGCGGTCAACTGACCGAGTGAGGCGAGCTTCTCCGTCTGGACTAGGCGGTCCTGCGCGGTTCGCAAGTCATCCAACGACTTCGCTAATTCGCGGGTGTGCGCCTCCACACTCTCGAACAGCCGCACGTTCTCGATTGCGATTGCCGCCTGGTCGGCAAAAGTCTCGACAAGCGCTATTTGCTTATCGGTGAACGGTCTTACCTCCAAGTGATAGATCATCATGACGCCCAGCAAATCATTGCCTTTGAGAATTGGCACCCCGAGGACGGTCCTGATCGCTTCTACGTCCTTCGCCCCATAGGAATATTCGGGATCAGCCAAGACGTCAGGGATATGAATCGTTCGGCGTTCCAGCGCTGCGCGGGCTGATCCGCTGTGCCGACCGGGCCGGATCGGATGTTGCTCTACCCACCTCTTAAAATCCTGGGAAGCATTGTACGCCGCCACCATCCGAAGTAACTCGCCGTCGAAACGGAAGATGAACGCCCTATCAGCACCACAGAGCCTGACCGAGCTTTCGGCGACTGTCTCAAAAACCGGCTGGAGATCAAACGCAGAGCGGCTAATAACCGAAAGTACATCGGCGGTAGCGGTCTGTTGCTGGAGCGATTCACGTAGCTCGTTGAGCAACCGGACATTCTCGATGGCGATGACAGCTTGGGCGGCAAAGTTCGTCACCAGCTCGATCTGCTTATCAGTGAACGGACGTACTTCCTTGCGATAAATAAAGACTGCGCCAACCAATTCGTTGTCCTTCAACATTGGAATGGCGATCAGTGAGCGGACCCCAGCCACGTCGACTGCCAAGACCGGCAATGGATCGCCGCTCGCATAGCCCCGATCTTCACGAAGGTCCGTCACCTGGACGGCCTTGCGGGTTTGGGCCATACGGGCGATAGGGACGTCAGGGCGGGGCCGAAATACATTTCCGGGTTGCCATGCCTCCCTCACGATCGCTGGCACGTCACCGTGCAGCGCAGCCATGCGGAAAGCACCGCCTTCCCAAAGGAGCATATTGCCGTAATTGGCTTGGCAAAGCCGTGTCGCGTTTGCCAGCATTGCTTCAAATACCGGCTGAAGATTTCCGGGAGAGCTTGAGATGACCCGCAGGACCTCCGACGTCGCGGTCTGCTGCTCCAGCGATTCACTCAGATCGTCGGTACGTTGGCGCAGTTCGTTGAGCAATCGCGTATTCTCGATGGCGATGACCGCCTGGGCGGCGAAGTTCCCTACCAGCTCGATTTGCTTGTCTGCGAATTTGCGGACCTCCTTGCGATAGATGGCGAATGCTCCGACGAACTGAGTCTCCCTAAGCAGAGGGACGAGCAGAAGGGTCCGGGCGCCAGCGACATCAACGAGCTTAGAAAACTCGGGATCACCCGCAATGTAGGATTGCTCGGTTCTGACGTCGGCAATATGAATAACCCCCTTGCTTTGGATGATGCGGACGAGAGGAACCTGCGGATGAAGGTCGCGAGCCAAAAATGGCCGTTGTCGCGCTTCAGTATAGGCTTGCGATGCTCGGTAAAGTGCAACAGTGCGAAACGCCTGACCATCGTAAAGAAATAGATTGCCAAACTCGGCTTCGCAAAGCCGCATTGCGTTCTCCAGCATGGCCCGGAACACCGGCTCTAATTCGCCGGGCGAGCTTGAGATAACCTGAAGCACCTCGGAGGTCGCCGTCTGCTGATCGAGCGACACGGTAAGATCATCGGTGCGCTGACGCAATTCGCTGAGCAGCCGCGTGTTCTCGATGGCGATTACCGCCTGGTCGGCGAAGGTCTCGACCAGCTTGATCTGCTTCTCGGTGAATGGACGTACGGCAGCCCGATGCAGGACGAGCACGCCAATTGGAACCCCGTCACGCAGAAGCGGCACGCCTAGGACGGTTCGAAAGTCGCCGACGCTTGCCAGTTCACGTGAGGTATATTCTGGGTCAGCAAGCACATCCGAGATTTGAACCGATTTGCCCTCCAGCAAAACTCGTGGCACGACACTGCCGCGTCCCGGCGCAAATTTCAGATTCTTTAGGTATTCAGCATACTGCGGGTTTTGATGGTAGCTCGCTGCCACGTAGTAGCTTGCTTCCTTCCCGCTCGGTCGGAGGATTGCACCTTTGTCAGCCTCGCATAAACGAGCCGCAGACTCGACCAGCGTCTGGAACACCTTTGGCAGATCAAATGTTGACCGGCTGATAAGATTAAGCACATCCGCAGCGACGATCGTTTGCTCCAACGATTCACGCAATTCGTTGATCAGCCGCGCATTTTCATCGGCGGTGGCCGCTTGCCGCTCCAGCGCCTCGTCGCGCTCGCGGATGAGCCGCCCGACCTTTGTTTCCTGGCTCGTCGTGGAGGAAGCGCGACGGCGCACGGCCTTTGGCGCATTGCCGCGTTTCAGCGTTACCGTCTTGCCGCGCCGCGTCTTGACTAACTTGCCGCCTGCTGTGGAGCGCCGTTTCACTGCCTCCCCCTAGGCTAGGGACATGGCATCATAGCGGGTCAAACTAGCATAGCCGAAGGGGCCACGTGGGTTCAGGTACCGATCGTTTGAGCAGCCGGCCAGTGTGGCAGGTTAGACCATCTCCGCGAAATATCCGATTAGTGGCCAATTTCGGAAATGTGTGGCGGGCCGCCCACGGGGGCTGACACGTCCGATGTGACGCGATTGAGCAGCAGCGGAAGTTCTGCCGCCCGGCAACCGGCAGCCCTATTCAATAACTTCGTCGACGGCGACGAGCAGCGCGGAGGGGACATCGAGGCCGAGTGCTTTGGCGGTCTTGGTCCGAGTTGAGATATCGGGGGAGGAGCTGCTCCGGCCACTAGGACTGAAAGCGGCAATCTGCGTTCTGGTTCCGGCGTGCTGGACTTGAAGTTCATTATCGAAGTTTTGGGATTGGCGTGCGCCAGACGCTTCATGGGCGGAGGGAGAGGTCCACATGAAAATCAACTGTGCAGGATCATCATCCATTGGCGCCATATTCGCCTTAGGCTGGTTCGGGGCAATGTTCGTTTCCTTGCCATGTTTCGCCGACGACAAGCCGCCGTGCACCGGCGATCAGACGGCTTGTGATATCTTACAGATAAGCCAACGCGGTACCGACCCGGCGTCGGGCGCCCATGTGGTCATCAGGTTTGATCGGAAAGTAGCTCCGGGCGTGTCGCAACAAGCAATTTATTTGGAGTTGTACCTTGCAAAACAAAAAAGCCAATGAAGCGGCAACGTGTCGAAAACCTTGGCCAATGTTAATGAAGGGACGAGCGGGGTACGCTCGATCGACGGTTATCTGTGCAAGCTGAAAGCCACCTGGGAACGCCGCTGAGTAAGGAGGACCACTTCGTTCCAATCGGTCAGAAACGGGCGTAGCGCGAGTCTCGGCGACTGACCGCCCGGCCTTCTCGTGCTCGTGCCGTTCCGAATCCCGCGCCGTGCTTGCCGAATTCGGCACCCATATTCCGGACGACGTCGAATGGGCCAGATCTTCCAGACCGGCCCCCACCTCGTCGAATCCGAAGGCCATGTAATCGTTCTCGGCGTCACGCCGTTCGGGTCAGCTTAGCCACCGCTCGCGCGCGGTATCGACGACAAGAAATTGCGCAGTACGGGCGATCCACTACGGCAATATTCCGAGCTTTGGACCAGAGATACGATAATACGCAGACGCTCGCTTTCGGCCATTTTTATGGGCATGAAGTACCGATCAGTAGGACCTTCGGGATCTTTGCCCCACCTTAGAGTACGAGCCGTGGAGATGAGTGGGACAGTGCGCTAACTACTTCCGCGTTCAGAATGACCAAAATCGGCTTTAGTTTCCAACCAACCGACATGCGGAGTCACAACATGAATCGGCGGTCGTTTCTCATGTGCGGGGCAATCGCGCTCAATGCTGTTTTGGCTACCACTGGCGTCGCATCCGCAGCACGGCTACGGCTGCCAACTAGCACGCTCACCGTCAACGTGCTCGTGGTCGATCGCGAGTCGTTCAATCGCGAAGAGATCCAATATCCTGGCCAGCCGGCCATTGCTTTTGAAACTACCAAATATGTCGCAAAAGCACAAATCACCAAGGTGTTGGAGAGTGAGCATGGGTTAAGCGCGGGCGCCGTCATCAACATCCGGTACAGCGTCACGGTTCGGCGGCCGCCGCACCCGGCATTTCGCGTCAGGCCGATGCTGGGTGCCGGAGAGACCATTACGCTCACCGTATTTGGCGGAGGCAGTTCTTTCGATCGGCGAAATTGAGCGCGATGACCTGAGCCCAGGTCAAGAGCTATTTGTGTTTCGGCTCCGAATATTGATCCCTTTCGGCGTCCAACCGTGACCCAGTCAGAGCAGCATTTTTGACGGCGGCTCAGAGGTTTGAGCGATCCGAGAGGGGTCAACCTTGGACGCCGATTGGGGGTCAAACGCCGCGCCGGTTCACACCATCGTCGCCCCGAACCGAAAATCGCTAAAAAGAAATCGCCGACGCCGCCGCACCGCTCGGCTGCCACCCGATAGTGGATTAAGAGCGCTGCTTCACGCTGGATAATAGTTTGGCTCCTGCCTAATCGATCACGTAGCCAACTTGCACGTTGCGAGTCCAAAACTCGTAGGACAGCCAGGCGTAGCCGCCCTCACCGAATCCACGTCCCCAAGAATTCTGGATGCGGAAGGCGTTGCGCGCATCGTCGTACCCCACCGCGATCATGGAGTGGCCAAAACCGTTCATTACGCCCGGAATGTCGAGAACCCCGTCACCCTTAAATTGCATGAATTGTGGGGTCGGTCTCATGTCGAACACCACCGGAACGCCGCGCGCCAATTGAGCCTTGACCAGTTCGATCACTCTGGCGTCGAACTTGGTCCAGCTCTTGATCCGATATTTGCTCGCCCGTTGTAGTTCCGTGGCGGACGGCAGGCGTCCGCACCAGCCGCCGTCGAACACATATTCCTCGAGTGGTAGCGCGCCGACGTCGCGCAACACATCGAGCGTCGCCGATGTGGCGGTACCGGCCTGACAAAGGGCGTCGCGGGAAAGCTTGTTGTAAGTGAAAGACGGGCCTAGTCGCAGCGCCGGTCCCAAGCCGGCGCGCCGTCCGGCTTGCGAGGCGGCGCTATAAGTCGACGCCCACGACGCGCAGCTCCCGGTCGGCCCCTGATCGCCTGGCGGCGGATTAGTCGCCGACAGATCGATCCGCGGCGGCAGCACGCCGCGAAACTCCGGCGGGGTAGGCACCTTTTGTAGTTCTTCCAGCGTCTCGATGATCGCGCCTTGCGTTCGTGCGCTCATCGGCAGTAGCGCAATGACTAGGAGATACGCCAAAACAAAAATTGACAAACGCCTCATTGTTGTGGCTCCGTGCGTCGCTGCGGCAGAATCGTTTGCTGATTGGCGGCATAGAGAAAACACGGAAACGGCGAGTCTGCCACCGTGCACTGGGCAAGCGCTTGAGCCTCGGCCTCCGCTAGCGAGGCGCCTGTGGCGATGGCTATCTTCGGACCCATTGGACGGATCGCCATCGCCTTCGGCTCGCGCATTTCGGCGTATTCAACGGCCTCCTTCGGCGGCAACGCAAACAGCGGCACCATATCGGGACGATAAGGGCCTTGATACGCCAGTCGGGCCGTCGTGCGGCGCTCAACGCCGAATGGGTCGCTGAGGCGCAACGTGTCGTCGGCGGCGACGGTGAGGCAGGCCGCGTTGTACAGCAGACCGCAGGCTTCGAGCAAGCAATTCCGCGTTGTTCAGTTCGGGTGCCCCGATCCAGGAAAACATGCGTGCGGTCTCCGGTAGCGTGGCGATTGCTTTGTGCTCTTTCGCTTTGGCGTACTGCGCAGCGGTCTTCGCGCCTTGCTCGCTACCTTGAACGTAAGAAATAACGTCCGCGATCGTCTTTCCAAGCGGCCGCGGCGCACTCAATCGTTGCTGCAAGACGACCTGATTTCCCGCCGCGTACAAGAAACAGCCGCCCCCGCAAGTGGCGAGCGCGCGGGTTTCAGCATCGTACTGATTCTTTGCCGCGGATATAACGACAATGCTGCCGGCATTAATCGCAATCGCCTTCGGCCATGGCGCTAAAAAATAGCCGACGACGTCGTCCCGTTTGCGGAGCGTGTCGTCAATCGCGGGAATCATGTGCACGGCGTAGGTGCCCGCATATGCAACGCGCGGCATACTGCGTAGGGCCCACTTGCTTCCGGGCGGCGGCGAAGCCGGCGCAACCTCCTGATCGCTGCCGATGAGTGCACAGGGCGTACCTTGCAAGAGCTGACATCGTTCGAGCGCGGTGATCTCAGCCAAAAGCTGAACCGGCCCGAGGCTCGTGACCACCGTGCCGCCGTTAGCTGCGATAGCGCGATGCGCAGACTTCAAATTCAGATAGTCACGAATGCTGGAAACCACCGCCTGGCTTTGCATGGTCAATCTTTGCAACAATGAATCCTTGAGCGCGGTGTCGTCCGACCTCACCGGAACCGGAGCGGGCGGTTGCGGGCTGATCGGCACGACCAGTGCCGTGATCGGCTGCTGATAACGCTTATCGAGAACGACCAAATTGGCCGAGGCGTAGAGATAGCAAGGGCCGCCTTGACCTTTGCGTCCGGTATCTCCGTTGCAGGCGGCGAGCGAACGGGTCTCGGCATCGTTTTGATTGGCCGCGCCGGTGACCGTATAAATTCGGCCCCAAGGATGGAGGGCCATGGCCTTTGATTCCGGTGCCGTCGCATAGCCTTGAACATCGGCGCTGGCGCGGACGCTGGGTGAGATTCCAGGAATGCGGTTGACGGCGAATGGGCCGAGGTAGTGAACCAGCGGCATGTCGCGCATGACGAGGTTGCCGCTCGGATCCGCCCGGTACACATTATCGACCGCCAACAATGCACACGGGGTACCGTAATAGATCTGACATCCCTCCAATGTGGCTTGCTCCGCTCCTTCCGCCGACGGCCAGCCGACAAAGCGATAAGTTCCGCCACCGGGCGTAATACCAACGCCTTGTGTGGCGGTGCCGACTCGTAGGTCTTGGCCGTCAGATCACGCGATGCCACGGTCATTGCGGGCAACGCCCGTTCGAGTTGCGCGACAATGGCGTCGAGCAACGGCACCGCTTCCTTCGCTGGGACGATGACCGATGGCGGCTTGACGGGTTCGATAACCAACGGCTCGGCCACGGGGGTGTCGGCGGCCGAGGCGGTGACAACGATCGGCGTGCGCGAAAGACGCGAGAGGACGACATCGGTTCCCGCGGCATATAAATAGCACGGTGTGACCTTATTCTGATTTTGACGGGACGGATCGTTATTGCACGCCGTCAGCACCTGCTCTTCCGCCGCAAGTTGGCTCGATGCGCCGGTAGTGATGAAGATCCGCCCGACGGGATGATAGGCGGCAGCCTTGAAATTGGATGCCGAGGCATAGCCCAAAACATCGGGCCGCCGACGCACATCCGCCGGCAGGGACGGAATGCGCTCGGGATTGAACGATCCGGCATAGTGCACCCGCGACATCGGACGCGGTGCGATTTGATCGCCGCTCGCATATTTTATGTCTTCATCGACGACGACCAGCACGCATGGTCCGCCGTGCCTGACCTCGCATCGCTCGAGCACACTTTCTTCCGCTGCCTGCTCGCTTTCCAACCCGGCGACCCAACTGGCCCCACCGTTCGATAAATTGACGGCCAGCGACTTGTGAGGCCCACCTGCCTGATACGCGGCCGCCACAGCTTCCCGGTCCTTTTGCGTGGCCGGCGCCGCCAGGGTCGACAGCGCAGTAACTACCTTCGGATTCGTGGGAGCAGGCGCCGGCGGCGCCACGTTCAACTCGGTGAGGCGATTTCGCGCGATTTCCGCGAACACGCCTTGTGGAAATTTCAACAGGTAGGCGCTGAAGTTCTTCGGGTTCTTGCTGTTCTTCACTGACTCCCAATACAACGCATCGAGATCGACCTGTGGATTGGGCCCATTGATAGCCTGAATGACTTTGTCGCCAGTGGTCTTCGGATCGAAAAAGAAATCACCTCGCAGGCTTGAGCTGTCCCATGGGATTTGCTTGCCGTCGGTCACGGCTTCGACCTCGCCGCGTACTTTCGACATCATCTGGCGCACTTCGAGACCCGGAGTTTCGATGAATTGCAACATCGCAGCCGTGAACGGGCTGTGTTCACCGCTACCATCCGCGGCGACCGAGCCGGGCGCCGTGGCAAAGGCGATAAAGGTGCCGCTTCCGGTCGCATGGGCAGGCGCCAACCCTGCCGGGCTTAGGTCACGCGAAAGGCCGAGACGCTGCTTAAACGGATCCTCGCGGCACGCGTCTAAAAATAAAAGCGAGACACGTGACTTGTTCTCGATCAGCCCGAGGATGATGGTCAGGTCCAGGGCCTCGAAACGGAGATCGTCGTCGCTCTTTACGTCGGCACTGACCGGCAACAGCCAATTGGCGCCTTAGGCCTCGAGCGCGTGGCCGGAAAAATAGAAAAGGCTCGTATCCGCGCCGTGGGATTTTTGGCCTAACCGACGGACCGCGTTCTCCAGTGCGGCACGATCGGGGTTGAGGACAAGATCGACTTCGAATTCGAGCCGCGTCAGCGCGGCTGCGACGTCGCGCGCATCGCTCAGCGTATGTGCCAGCGCGGGTGCGTGGGCGTATTCCGCCGCGCCGACAACGAGCGCCACACGGCGGGCCGCCGCCGTATCAGTAACAGCGATAAGGGCCAAGCCGATAAACACAAGTAAGCGGATCATGGCGGCAGTTGATACCCCTGGCCACGGTACCCTTGGCGCTGGATGCCCGCAGACAAAATTCGCGTACGGCGGAACGGCGGCTGAAAAAGCCAACCGGCAATAGTCGGTCCGTCGCCTCGGCGCCCATCGGGTGCGACGCTAAACGATAACGTCACGGTCGCCCTTCGGCAACGATGGCAGACGGCTATGATAACAAGTACTAACGTCCGCGGAGCAGCCAAGAATGCTCGCAACATTGCCGAACAATCGCCCGGCGTCCCCTTTGGCCCGTTCAGCCTATGAGGCTGGCTCGAGCCCGCAGAGGAGCCGGACCGTGATCGGCGCGTGTTCGAATGCACCGCTTGCGAACACTCCGAAACGAAAACTGTAAAGTACCGTTGACGTTCAGGCGACCTTCTCAACTTGGCGTCGAGATCGTCGAACGTCAGCTTGACGGTATATCGGTTGGAGGTCATGGGCAGATTTCGCGCGACCGTACGGCCATCGTCAAGCCACCAAGGCGCGCCGGCTGGCCGTCAACTTCGCCAAGCTGCCGGAGCTGTTGCGGCAGCGACGGTAGCGCGGACATAGATCGGCGCCGGGCAATTAAATGGCTAATTCTTGCTCAAGCCAATCTTCTCGCAAAACTGGTGAAACAAATAGTCGACAAGTATAGTGACGTGCTCACTTCCAACTTCAAGCGGGTTGTAGCGTGGCCCGGCAGTTTGATCCGCGAGTGGCCCTTCGGTCAGCAGCTGGGTACTGTTTTGACCCCTCGCGGCCTGATTTGAAATGATGGGTGGCCGGTTTTCAACGGGAGGATCATACGATGGACAGACCAACAAAAGTCATTTTCGCGTTCATTGCAGCCGGACTTTGGGCAAACGCGGTCACGACACTAATTCAGCCAGCGCATGCGCAGGCTAAGGAGCAGGCTGAATGGCTAGGTCGAATTGCGCTGCAGGCCCAAAGTATCGCGGGTGATCTACGCGCCCTCGCTTCCGGTGGGGTAGGCTGTACAAATCCAAAGCTCTGCAAATGACGAAATCTCAGAAGCCGCATAGGTGGCGGCCTCCCTATTTCACTCATTGCATAAGACGCGGGGCGAGCATCGCAGCCGGCCCACATTGCTTTTGAAATGGAGGACGAGGCCTGCCAGATCGAAGTCTTAGACCACACGATCTCTATCCGCCCGAGCGGAATTTTGGCCTGATAGCGCAGCTTTTTGGCTCGCCAAGATTACGAAGAGCGCATCCATTACCTAGCAGCGCCCGGCCACGAAGGCTCCCGCTTCGTGAGCCCTGGCCCCAACAAAAGGGCGACCACGTGCGGGGAGGAAAAGGGCGCCCCCACAACCGGGCGAACAATTGGCGGTGCTCTGGCGTATCATTTTTTTACAAAGGTCACGTTGCAAGGATCATGCGGTTCGCCCAAGCAGGAATCGCACGGACCCTTTCCTTCCTTTCCTTGAACGCACAGGCCGTCTTGCGTTACTGTCTTATGGGAAGCTGAAATTACGGGTTTGCAATTCGCTGCAATCTCCGATGAAAATTCCACCGGCGGGCTGCAGGCATAGTCTTGCGAGCAGGACTTTTTGTCTGCGTGCGCCTTGATTGAATTGGGGACCTTCTGCCATATGCCTTTCACCGCCTTTTGGTCGGCGCACACGATATCTGGCTTAGGGGGTGATTGACCGGGTAGGTCTTCGCATTTGCTAGTGTCGGCGGTATTATTTTTCTTAATAATGCAGCATTTCATTCCTGTAGAAATGCACACCACAGCGTGCTGATCAGGCCGATCCGCTAACAAATCCTTTTCGCCCTTTTCTATGCAAGCCTTTGCCTCCCGCGACTGCACTTGCTTCACCGTGCAGCCGAGCATAGTCGTTCCAGCGCTTAATGCAGGCAGCGCGACGGCCGACAAAGCAATGAAAAAGAACGAAAAAAGTAGTCTCCGCGTAATCGTTGCATTGATGTGGTGTGTCATGATGAAGCCCCCAGGTCATCGTTGTCGCGCCACGATAGCACAATCGTCAGCCCACGGATTGCCAAACAGCTACCTTCAATAAATGCTAGAGCTGGCAAACGCTGGTCTTCGGCATTGATAGCGGCATCAGATCAACCCAGGCACGCGGAGCCAGCCAGTCGCAGCCGGCCGGGGAGCGCCGCCTTGCTCCGGCGTATCCGCCGCAATATGATTTAATCTTCGTCTCTTCCTTTTAAGGTTGTTATGAAGCCATTTATGAAATGCTTACTCGCATCAATGCTTTTGTCGTTTCGCTCGGCGTCGCCATCCCCGCCTTTGCAGAGGAAAAAACTGGCGAGAAGATGGGCGGCGACAAGATGGGAAAGCACGGCACGATGGTTGTCCATCATCACCACCACCACCACCACCACCACCACCACCACCACCACCATCATCATCATCATCATCATCATGATCACGTGATGGGCAAGCCGGAACCGAAGTCGCAATAGCGCTCAGAAGTCGATTTGAAAGGCGCGAAATCCGGCGTTGAACCGCTGAAGATATAGGTTGATAGCTGTCTCGTAGTTCGGAAAGACGTTCTCGCGATAGGTATCAAGTGCGTTCCGAGCCGCATCGCGAGCTTGCTCCGCGGTCGCTTTCGCCGCCTTATCTGACATATAGGCCCCACACAATGTATCGATTTCGGGCGTGTGCCGCGCCTTTACTGCGCGTAAGCGCGCAAGTCGCCTGAGGAGCTATCCGGTTGCGAAATCAACACCTCATTGCAACCATTTGCGGCGTCGCTATCGGTTATCCACACCAGAAGCTACCGTTGCCCCGGTAAATCGGGGTGCTCCCGGGGGTGCTCGGTAACCCATTGATTCGTATGATTTCAGGGAGCGAGGTAGCTGCAGCCATTTGAAACAAAAAGATTTTTCCGATAACAATCCCCTTCACACGGGAGAGGTCGTAGGTTCAATTCCTACAGCGCCCACCATTGGGATCAATGATTTAGGAAGTTTATTCGTTTGCACCGCCCGGGAAACCGCCCCGCCTTCCGATCCCGATTGTCATTTCACCGTCCCCAATGGGATCGTCTCCCTGCAATATCGAGAACGTTATCACGCCTTAGTCGGCGGGTCTGTGGTCGGCTTCACGATGATCCAAGCGATCCGAGGAATGTCGCCTGTCGTTGAATGGCTCGGTAGGGTTTGACCCGAAGCGGACATCGGGAGGGCGCCGAGCGATATCCGCTTTCGCGATAAAAGAAGCACCAGGATGTGACCGAGCTGTCCCCGAAATAGAAGTCGCTCAGTTGGATTACCGATTAGGGGCTAAGCCTTTCGGCGTTGATCTTTCACCCGTTGCGCCTTGAACTCGGTTTTGGGCAGTGTGCCCGGTGCGAGGACTTCGGCTGCCACGCGCACTTCG
>Ga0302325_10020276_pt1 | contig 13943 bp, 14 predicted proteins | sample Palsa_T0_2_FD_201948 | JGI IMG/M metagenome (GOLD analysis project Ga0302325, IMG submission 201948) | Peat permafrost microbial communities from Stordalen Mire near Abisko, Sweden - Palsa_T0_2 | ecosystem: Environmental > Terrestrial > Soil > Palsa > Peat permafrost | place: Sweden: Abisko... | reverse complement strand
ACCCAGGAGGTGATGCTGCCCTGGCCGGGGGTGGAATTGTCAGTGAACTGGACGTTGGCGGGCGCGCAGGCGACGTTAAGGTTGGAAGTGAAGTTTGCCTGGGGATAGGGGTATACGGTGATATAGCCGGTCTTACGCATGGCATTGGCGCCGCTGGGATTACGCGCGATGAGAGTAACGGTGTAGGTGCCGGCGGCGGTATAGGTAACAGAGGGGTTTTGCTGACTGGATGTTTGTCCGTTGCCGAAGTCCCAGGTCCAGAAGTTGGGGCTATTGGTCGAAAGGTCTGTGAATTGAACGCCCAGGGGCCCGCAACCGGAGGTGGGTGTTGCGGAAAAATCCGTGACAGGGGCCTGGGCGTGGGTAATGGAAAGGCCCAGTTGTAGCAAGCAGTAAAGTACGACACCAAGTTTTCGTATCAACGAATTGATCGTTTAGGTAAGATAAAGCAATGAAGCTACTGTTTTTTCAGCTGTAGGATATTGGTGGTATGGCGGATCGTATCGGTGGACGTTGCGGCGACGCTGTCCGTATAACTGTCCGTGATCTTCCAGGTTTCGTTCAGATTGACGAGAGGCGCTGATGCCCCCGGGAAATCGGTGGTAATGGTGAGGGCCGCGATATTGTCCGACCATTGGCCGGCAGCCGACAACGTACCGTTTGTGGCGGTCACGGTGTTATTCGCGTCAAATTTAAAGAGATAACCGGAGAAAGAGGCAGTTATGTCGCTATCATTTTGCTGATACCCGCTTACGTACCATTCGCCGTCGGTCAGGATGGCGAGGGCTTCTTTTTGTTCCTGTTGCTGGATGTACTTCTTACAGGAGAAGCCGATGAGGAAAAGAGGGATCAACCAAAACTGCGCCTTTTTCATAGGGTCGTCTGATATTTACATCAAAATTTATAAATATTCCTGTATTTATCAAACAAATAGCCCAGAAAATAGCTGGTATCGAGACTTTTTCCGGTGGCCCGGAAACAGAGCTCCTCGCTGGTATAGCGGCGGCCGTGGCGGTGGATGCGGTCGCGGAGCCAGGCCAGGAGGGAATTGGTGTTGCCGGACCCGATCGCCTGTGTGAGTCCAGGCTGTTGATCCTCAGCGGCTGCGAAGAATTGGGCGGCATAAAAGCTGCCCAGGCTGTAGGTGGGGAAGTAGCCGAAACTGCCGTGGCTCCAGTGGACGTCCTGCAGGCAGCCTCTTTTGTCATCGGGGACGGTCATTCCCAGCAAGGTCTTGTAGCTATTGTTCCACCAGGCGGGGATATCTGCCACGGGAAGGGAGCCCTCGATCAATTGTTTTTCGAGCTCATAGCGGATCATGACGTGAAAATGATAGGATACTTCGTCTGCTTCGGTGCGGATGAGGGAGGGCTGGACTTTGTTAATGCCCTGGTAGAATTGTGCGGCGGAGACCGTTTTCAGTCGGGTGGGAAAGGTATCCTGCAGCCGGGGATAGATCGTAGTCCACCAGTTGAGGCTTCTGCCGATATTGTTCTCCCAGAGTCTGGACTGGGATTCGTGTATACTGAGGGAGGCGTATTCTCCGAGGGGCAGGCCGTAATATTCCGGGGGGAGACCCTGTTCGTAGAGGGCGTGTCCGGCTTCGTGGATACAACTCCAGGTCATGTGGCTGAAGTCGTGCTCGTCGATACGGGTGGTGATGCGGACGTCGTCGCAGTTGAAGCTGGTGGTGAAGGGGTGTTCGGAGATATCCTGGCGCCCGGCAAGAAAATCGAAACCAATTTGACGGATGAGGCTCATCCCGAAATCCCACTGTTGCTGGCGGGGGAATTCACCGCGCAGGAAGCTGTCGTCGACCTGGGGTTGGCCGGCGATGCGGCGGAGCAGGTCGTCGAGTGGGGTACGGATGGCGGCGAAGACGCCGTCGAGCATGGTGGTGGTAGCACCCTTTTCGTATTGGTCCAGAAGAGCGTTATAGGGATGGTCCTGATAGCCGGCGAGATCCGCCTCTTCTTTTTTGAGCTGTACGAGCTGTTGCAGGTCGTCTTTGAAAAGGGCAAAGGAATTGGCGGAACGGGCTTGCAGCCAGGAATGGAAGCTGCGGGAGCTGGTTTCGCTGAGGCGGCGGACAAAAGCGGGCGTGAATTTCTTTTGTTTGTTGAAGTCTTCGAGGCTTAGTTCAACATTTCGGTGTTGGCTGGCTTCGAGGTCGCCGCGACCGTTGAGCTCTTCCAGCAATTCGCCCAGGCCCGGATCGATGGACCATTCGTGGGCGATCTCGGTGAGGGTGGCGAGTTGGCGTCCGCGGAAGGCTGCGCCTTTTTCCGGGAGATAGGTCTCCTGATCCCACTGCAATAAAGCCGCCGAATACTTTACATCCGCAATTTTTTGCATGCGATCGATATAGGCGGCATAACCGTCTTGCGATGTCTTTGTTAAAACCATTTTAACATTTTTTCTCCGGGAAAATTCCAAAACATTCCGAAATTATGCGCATTTTAAGGAGTTTTTGCTGAATGTGTTGCCATTATTGTTAGATATTTATGCCCAGTATGACAAAAATCCGCTGCTTTATTCCTGTTTTACCGGCTTTGTTGTTTTCGCTTTCGTTAAGCGCACAGAAGCTGGATTCCATGATGAACATTTATGCCAATAACTACCCCCAGGAGAAGGTTTATGTTCAGTTCGACAAGAGTTTGTACAGTCCGGGGGAGACGGTATGGTTCAAGGCCTATATTTTTACTGGGGCCGATCCTTCGATCCAGAGCCGGAATTTTTATGCCGAGCTGTCTGACGGATCGGGCAATATCGTTTCGCGGAAGGTGTATCCGGTCTCGGAATCGAGTGCGGCGGGTAATTTCGATCTGCCGGCGAAGATGATGCTCAGGCATCTTCATTTCAGGGCTTATACCACGTGGATGAGCAATTTTGATACGACCTTTTATTTTGAGAAGGACATCCGTATCTATGATAAGAAGCTGGATTCGGCGGGGACGGTGACGTTGATAGCCCGGGAGGACCGGCTGCATTTTTTTGCGGAGGGTGGGCAACTGGTGGCGGGAGTAGAGAGCGCGGTCGCTTTCAAGGCAGAGGATCAGTTTGGATTGCCGGTGGATGTCAAGGGTTCGGTGCAGGATAAAAATGGAAAGGAGGTGGTGACCTTTGCGTCAGAGCATGATGGGATGGGTAAGATAGTGTTGACGCCGGATAAGGGCGATTCGATGACGGCCGTCTGGCTGGATGGGCAGGGTATCGAGCACCGGACCGGTTTGCCTGCGGTAAAGGATATAGGAGTGGTTGTAAGGGCTGTTCCGGGCAAAGAGAAAGTATTGTTCTCGGTGGCGCGGTCTTCGGACGGTGGCCCGGAACTCAAGCATCTGACGATCATTGCGCACATGCACCAGCACATGGTGTACAAAGCCAAGATCAATCTCGAGGAAAATTTTATGAGCGGCGGGACGATCCCAACGGGGCAGCTGCCGAGCGGCGTGCTTGAGCTGACTGTCTTTACGGGGGAAATGACGCCTGTTGCCGAGAGGGTTGTCTTCGTGAACAATCATGATTATCTGTTCAAGCCGGAGATAGGGTTTGCGACGAGGAACCTGGCCAAGCGGGGTAAGAACAGTATTGTTATCGAAGCGCCTGACACGCTGCGGAGCAATATGTCGGTGGCGGTGACCGATGTCACTGCGGATGGGGAGCTGCCTGGCGAAGACAATATCGTTTCGCGGCTGTTGTTAACCGGAGAATTGCATGGGTTGGTGTATCATCCGTATTATTATTTTGCCGGCGACGGGGATAGCCTGACCAGCCAGTTGGACCTGGTGATGCTGACGCATGGCTGGCGGCGTTTCAAGTGGGAGGCGCTCGCACAGGGGAAGCTGCCGGTGGTCAAGAACGTTGATCAGAATTATCTTTCGATGCTGGTGGATGTCCTGGGGGTAGACCCATATAAGATCGCGAAAGAGGAGTCGATCAATGTCATTCTGAGAAAGCAGGACTCGAGTACGCAGATGTTGAGCATTCCGCATTTGAGCGGGACGAAATTCGGGGTGACGGGATTGCTATTTTATGATACCGCGAAGGCCTATTACCAGTTCAATGTGAATCATGCGTTGTCGAGTCAGGCGGCGGTTTCTTTTAGTACAGGGTTGTTAAAGGGATCGCGGATGGCGAAGGCAGCGAACCCGGCTTTTGAAGGCTGGACTGCGGAGGATTCGGCATATCTGCGGCGGAACCGGTATATCGCGGACGAGACGGCGAGGGTCAAGCCGATCGAGGATCAGAAGGTCAAGACGTTGACCGCTGTCACGGTCAGGGCCCACGTAAAGTCGGATAAGGATAAGCTGGATGAGCGTTATTCGAGCGGGATGTTCTCCGGTGGGGATGCCAATATTATGGACCTGGTGAATGACCCGCTGGCCAATGCCTACCCGGATATCTTTACTTATTTGCAGGGGAAGGTCGCGGGTCTTCAGATCACGCCGGGGAATGGTCCGGGCGGGACGCCTTCGCTCAGTTGGCGCGGCGGCACGCCTTCGCTTTATCTGAACGAGATGCAGACGGATGCGTCCCAGCTACAGAATACTCCGGTGTCGGATATCGCGGAGGTGAAGATCTTCCGGCCGGGATCGGGCGTGGGATTCGGGGGTGGCGCCGGGGGAACGATCGTGGTCTATACGAAGCGGGGCGGGGATGAGAAGAAAGGTGACGATCCCAACTTCAAGGGGTTGGACCGGGCAATCCTGATCGGGTATGCAGCGCCGAAAGAATTCTATAATCCCGACTATCTGCAGAATAATCCGCTGAATGAAGCCGAAGATCTGCGGACGACCCTTTACTGGAAGCCTTATGTGCTGACCGGAAAAGACCAGAAGCACATTGTTTTCGACTTCTTCAACAATGATATCACCAGGAAGTTAAGGATCGTGCTGGAGGGTTTTAATGAGGACGGGAAGTTTACGCATATCGAGCAGATCATCCAATAGGGCAGCCATGCAAATTTCCGCTATTTTGGGTTTACTTGAAGCGCTGGCCCCGCCGGCCTATCAGGAATCGTATGACAATGCGGGACTGATCACGGGGAGTGGGACATGGGAATGTACCGGCGTGCTGACGACGCTTGATGCCACTGAGGAGGTGGTGAGAGAAGCCATCCTTCGGGGATGCAATCTGATCGTGGCGCATCATCCGATCGTTTTCAGGGGATTGAAGCGGCTCAATGGCGCCAATTATATCGAGCAAACGGTGATTGCGGCCATCAAAGGGGATGTGGCAATCTATGCCATACACACGAATCTGGACAATGTCGTCTCTGGGGGTGTCAATGGGCGGATAGCGGAGCGCTTAGGGATCGTTGGAGGCCGGCCGTTGCTGTCCCGGGAAGGGGTTTTGCAAAAGTTATTTTGTTTTGTTCCGGTCGATCATCTCGAAGTGGTGCGGTCCGCGATCTTTGCTGCAGGGGCCGGGCATATCGGGCGGTATAGCGAATGTGGTTTTGCGGTAGAGGGAGCGGGGACGTTTTTGGCCGGGGAGGGTACAAAGCCTTTTGTCGGGGGGCAAGACAGCCGGCATAACGAGAAGGAAGCGAGGCTCGAAGTAGTCGTGCCGGCGCATCTGAGTGCCAGGGTGGTAAAGGCGATGATCGCTGCGCATCCTTATGAGGAAGTGGCCTATGACCTGGTTTCCCTTGCCAATACGCATCCGGATGTGGGGTCGGGGCTGATCGGGGAATTGGGGGAGGAAATATCGGAAATGGCCTTTTTGGATCGGGCAAGGGCTGTTTTTGGGGTGGCGGTCATTCGGCACACGCGGTTGACGGGTCGTGGGGTGAAGCGAGTAGCCGTTTGTGGCGGGGCTGGCAGTTTCCTGATTTCCAAGGCTTTGTCGGCGGGAGCCAACTTTTATATCACGTCGGATGTTAAATATCATGAGTTTTTTGATGCGGGTGATGGAATGGTAATCGCGGATGTGGGGCATTTTGAAAGCGAGCAATTCACTGTCGACCTGCTTTTTGAGGTTTTGCGGGAAAAATTTCGTAATTTTGCGGTCCTCAAATCGGATGTTAAAACCAACCCGGTGAATTACTATACGGGTTTTGGCGGAAGCGATCCGGTGGGGGATGTCCACTCAATAAAATAAACTATGTCAAGCGTAAAAGAATTCTCTGTAGAGGAAAAGCTCACTTCTCTGGTGACACTCCAAAAAGTCGAATCGAAGTTGGACGAGTACAAAATCCTGAAAGGCGAACTTCCGATGGAAGTAAGCGACCTGGAAGATGAGATCACCGGTCTGCATTCCCGTCAGACCCGGGTCGAAGAGGAGATCAACGGCATACAGGAATTCATCAACCAGAAGAAGGAAGCCATTAAAGAGGCTGACACGCTGATCAAGAAATACGACAAGCAGAGCCAGAACGTCAAGAACAGCCGGGAATTTGAAGCGATCAACAAGGAGATCGAGATGCAGCAGCTGGAAGTCAAACTGGCTGAAAAGCATATCAAGGATGCCAATGAGGAGATTGCCGAGAAGGTGCAGCTGTTGGAGAAGGCGAAGAAGAATATCGGTACGAAGGAAGCAGTGCTGAAGAATAAGAAGGATGAGCTGGATAAGATCATCGCTACTACTGAGAAAGAAGAAAAGCATTTCGCCAAGTTGTCGCAGGAAGCGCGTGAGAAGGTGGAGCCCAGGCTGCTTCATTCCTATGACCGGATCCGCGGCAATTATCGCAATGGTCTGGCCGTGGTGCCGGTATTGCGGGATGCCTGCGGCGGATGTTTCAATGCTATTCCGCCTCAGCGTCAGAGTGAGATCCGTCAGCGCAAGAAGATCATCGTTTGCGAGAACTGCGGACGGATATTGGTGGACAATGAATTGAACGACGCCATCGAGGTTAAATAAGACGGGGGTGTACCCCGATAATTTTTTGAGCCGCGCTGTTTACCTGATCCTTTTCTTGTTGCCGGTGGTTTGCATCGGGGAGAAGCGGTATGATTTTAACAGCAATTGCCAGCAGGCCTACAAGGCGATCGTGCAATTGCGATTGGAGGAGGGGCGCCAACTGCTGGCGGCGGAGGAAAAAAGGGATCCTGACAACCTGATCCCGTATTTTCTTGACAACTACGTCGATTTTTTCCAACTTTTTTTTAATGAGGATGCGGCGCAATATGCCGCCTGGAAGGGGCGTCTGGACCAGCGGCTGGAGCTTATGAGCGAAGGCCCGGAGGGCTCTCCTTTCAATCTTTTCACCCGATCGGTGATCCATTTCCAGTGGGCCGCGGTGCAAATCAAATTTGGGGACAACTGGGGTGCCGCCTGGGATTTCCGGCGGAGTTTTCTGCAGAGCAAGGAATGTGGTCAGCGTTTCCCTGATTTTTTGCCTGCGACGATGCTGAGCGGGGTGATGGAAGTGGTTGCGGGTACTATCCCGGATGGGTATAAGTGGCTGAGCAATCTGCTGGGCATCAAAGGGAGTGTGGTATCGGGGATGCAGAAGCTGGAACATTTTCTTTCTGTGGACGAAGTATTGGCCGCGCTTTACCGGGATGAGGCAAGTTTTTATTATCTCTATCTGCAATTCTATATCCTGAACAAGCATGAGGAAGTGTTTGGTTTTATCCGGCAACATCGGCTGGATGTCAGGAACAATCATCTTTTTACGTATCTGTATGCCAATCTTTGTCTGAATGACCAGCAATCGGCTATGGCCGGGCGGATCATCCGGGAGATGAATCCTTCGCCGGGGTATATGGATATGCCGGTTTGGGACATGGAGATGGGTTATGCGGCGCTGAACCACCTGGAGCCGGAGGCCGTATTCTATATGGAACGTTTTCTGCGGCGTTTCAAGGGTAGGTTCTACGTGAAAGATGTGTTGCAAAAACTGAGTTGGGATGCTTATCTGAAAGGCGATCAAGCCCGGGCCGACAGTTTCCGGTTGCTGGTATTGCGGCGGGGTGGGGCGGAATCGGACGCGGACAGGCAGGCGTTGAAGGAGGCGAAGAGCGGGAAGTGGCCGAACAAGGTGTTGCTGAAGGCGAGGCTGTTGAGTGATGGGGGTTATTTTGCGGAGGCCCTGCAAATGTTGGATGGGGCGGCGCCGTCTTCGGGCGCTGCGGCATTGTCGGGCGCCCCCACATTGTCGGGCGCAGCGCGATTCAAGGATCCGGCGGAGGACTGTGAATATGCATACCGGGTGGGCAGGATCTACGATGGGTTGGGCAGGGATTCGGCGGCGATCGGGGCTTATGACAAGACCATTGTGATCGGGGAGCAGCTGCAAGCTTATTATGCTGCGCGGGCGGCTTTGCAGGCGGGATATATCTATGAACGGCGTGGGGACAAGACCAGGGCTGTCGCTTATTTCGAACGGTGTTTGGGGATGAAGGACCATGACTATAAGAATTCCCTGGATCAGCGGGCGAAGGCCGGGATTGCGAGATGTAAGGGGTATTGAGGGGGTATTCGGTGGTGGCGGGGGTGTGGGAATTTTGTGCGACGATGGTTTGGGTGAAATGTTTAATTTGCCGGGCGGATGCTACAAAGGATACAAATACAGAACTATGCGATCATCGATGCCCTGAGTATCGACTTTTCGCAGCGACTGAATGTCATTACGGGTGAGACGGGCGCGGGTAAGTCCATACTGATGGGTGCGCTCTCCTTAATATTGGGAGACCGGGCCGATACGGCGGTATTGCTCCAGCGGGATAAGAAATGTGTGGTGGAAGGCGTATTCTCTTTGGAGAGAAGGAAGGGGGCGCTGGCTTTTTTCAAGTCGGCCGACTTAGATTTTCACGACGACGAGGTAGTTATACGGCGGGAGATCGCGCCTTCCGGCAAGTCGAGGGCTTTCGTGAACGATACGCCGGTGAACCTGGAGCAGCTGCGGAGGTTGAGTTCGCTGTTGGTGGACCTGCACCGGCAATTTGATACGCTGGAGTTAGGGGAATCCGATTTCCAGCGGGAGGTGCTGGATGCGCTGGCGGGGCAGGTTGATGCACTGGCTGCCTATCAGGCGGGTTACAGGGAGTGGCAGGCCGCATCGAGGGAGCTGGCCACCTTGCGGGAGCAGCAGGCACAATTTACAAAGGAGTTCGACTATCATAAATTCCTGTTCGACGAATTGCACGAGGCTGGTTTCAGGGAGAATGAGTTGGAGGAACTGGATCAGGAATTGAAGCTGCTGAACAATTCGGAAGGCATCAAGACGGCACTGTCGAAGATATCCTATGAGCTGCAGGAGGGTGAGCAGCCGTTGGTGCAGCGATTGCGATCTTTGGCGCATTTGCTTGACGGCATTTCGACCTATCATTCCGAATTGGCTGTGCTATCGGAGCGGATGGCTTCGGCGCAGATCGAATTACAGGACATTGCGGGTGAGGTGGAGCGGATCAACGAGGATGTGAACTACGATCCCCGGCGTATCGAAACGATCAATGAGCGGCTATCCATGGGCTATAAACTGATGAAGAAGCACGGGGTGCAGGCGACTGCGGGGCTGTTGGAGATCAGGGGGCAACTGGAGCACAAGCTGCAGGATTCGCTGCAGGTGGATGCGGGCATTGCGGTGGGGGAGGCGGCCGTGCAGCGGCTGTTACAGGAGGCGAAGAAGCGGGCGGCGGTTTTGAGCAAGGGGAGGCAGGCGCAGGTGGAACCGCTACAGACGCAGGTCAACAAGCTGCTGAAGCAGGTGGGCATGCCCAATGCGCGGTTAAAGGTGGAGGTGCAGGCGGTGGAATTGAATCCTTCTGGTATGGATACCATCGAGTTTCTTTTTGACGCCAATAAGAGCAGCCGGTTTGAGCCTATCCGAAAGGTTGCATCCGGGGGTGAGCTGAGCAGGCTGATGCTGTGTATAAAATCGCTGGTAGCCGAATCTGTGGATCTGGCGACGCTTATTTTCGACGAGATCGATACGGGTATTTCGGGTGAGGCGGCGAAGCAGGTGGGGATGATTCTGAAGACCCTGGCAAGGAAGCGGCAGGTCATTTGCATTACGCATCAGCCGCAGATCGCGGGTAAGGCCGATGCGCATTATTTTGTGTACAAGGCTGTAAGAGGGGAATCGCTGCAGACCAATATACGGCTGTTGAACCAGGAGGAGCGGATCACGGCCATCGCGCAGATGCTGAGCGGGGAAAAGCCGACGGCGGCGGCCTTGGAGAATGCGAGGGAGATGGTATTGTCATGAGGTTACGTTCATTGATGATATTGCTGATATTGACGGGTGCGATGGTGCCGGTGTACTATTTTAACCGGTGGTTGAAGCGGGTGATGCGGCCGCGTGAATCGGCGGGGCGATTTTTTCTTTTTCTATTTGCGAATTTTGTGTTGGTCATCGTGTACGTAGTATTTGTGGTAGGACTGATCGTGGAGATTTTTCCGGTACGGGCACATTAATCTATATTTGGCGAAAATTCAATCTATGTCATACAACCTGCTAAAAGGGAAAAAGGGAATTGTATTTGGAGCATTGGATGAGCGGTCCATTGCCTGGAGGACGGCTTTGAAGTGTCATGAGGAAGGGGCGCAGCTGGTGCTAAGCAATGCGCCGGTGGCTTTGCGGATGGGGGAGCTGAACAAGTTGGCGGAGGCGGTGAAGGCTCCGGTAATCGGTGCGGATGTGACGAATATGGACGATCTGAAGAAGCTGTTTGAGGAATCGATGAAATATTTTGGCGGTGGGATCGACTTTATATTGCATTCCATCGGTATGAGCGTGAATGTGCGGAAGGGGAAGAGCTATACGGAGATCGACTATGAGTGGAATAAGAAGACCCTGGATATATCGGCGATGTCGCTGCATCGGGTGTTGAGGACGGCCTGGGACCTGGATGCTTTGAATGAGGGTGCGAGTGTGGTAGCGTTGACCTATATTGCCGCGCAGCGCTCTTTTCCTGACTACAATGAGATGGCGGATGCGAAGGCCTTGCTGGAGAGTGTTACGCGGAGCTTTGGGTATTATTATGGGGTGAAGAAGAAGGTGAGGGTTAATACCGTTTCGCAGTCACCGACCCGGACGACGGCGGGTAGCGGAGTGAAGGGGTTTGACGGTTTTATCACCTATGCGGATAAGATGAGTCCGTTGGGGAATGCTACCGGGGATCAGTGTGCGGATTATGTAGTGACCCTGTTCAGTGATCTGACGAAGATGGTGACGATGCAGAACCTATTCCATGATGGTGGGTTCTCGTCCGTGGGGGTAACGGAAGGGGTGATCAACCAAATGGAAAAATAGTGTGACCTAACGCCGGTTAGAACGAATCGGTTCAAATAGAAAAGCGCCCTGCAGGGCGCTTTTTTTAATATTCATCCTCATTAAAAAAGAAATCTTCCTGAGAGGGATAATCCGGCCAGATGTCGTCGATACCTTCATAGATCTCTCCTTCGTCCTCGAGTTCCTGCAAATTCTCTACTACTTCGATGGGAGCACCCGAACGAATAGCATAGTCGATCAGTTCATCTTTCGTAGCCGGCCAGGGGGCATCTTCCAGGTAGCTGGCTAATTCAAGTGTCCAAAACATCGTTCTTAATTTTCCGCAAAAGTAATTTTTAAAATGATTTTACCAAATTTCTCCTTTCCAATTCTTCAATTATGGGTCCTAACCTGTACGTTTGTACCATACGTGTGAGTCTCCTATAAGTTCACAACGATCTGATTAATTTAATAGTATGTTAACAGCCAAGGGAATAGAGAAATTTTATGGAGACCTGCGGGTTTTGAAGGGGGTGGATGTGGATATAACAAAAGGAGAGATAGTCAGTATTGTCGGGCCTTCGGGGTCGGGGAAGAGCACTTTGCTGCATATTTTGGGCACTTTGGATGAGCCTGCCAAGGGGGAGATCTTTTTGCGGGATCGGAAGATCCATTCGTTAAAGGGGCGTCCGCTGGCGGCATTTCGCAACAAGCACATTGGTTTTGTCTTTCAATTCCATCATTTGCTACCGGAATTTAGTGCACTGGAGAATGTTTGTATTCCCGGGTGGATCGCGGGCCGGCGCAAGCGGGAGGTTGAGGAGGAGGCCATTAAGCTGCTGAATGAGCTTGGGGTGGGGCACCGAACGGACAATAAACCGGGGGCCTTATCCGGGGGAGAGCAACAGCGGGTGGCGGTTGCGAGGGCCCTGATCAATAATCCTGATATCGTATTTGCGGATGAGCCTACGGGCAACCTGGATACGGCCAATGCCAAGGAGCTCCACCGGTTATTTTTTGACCTGCGGGACCGGTTCAGGCAGACCTTTCTGATCGTTACGCATAACGAGGAACTGGCACAAATGAGTGACCGGGTCTTGCATATGAAGGATGGGGAGATTATCTTAGGGAAGTGAGGATAGCGTCAATTTTCACCACAAACCTGTAACCTGCTAATAATCAATACTAAACCCCACTCCCATGCGTAAGCTTGCCTTCGTCGCCATTGCAGCGACAGTCTTTTCTTCCTGTGCAACTATTTTTGGTAATACTCAGCGTGTATTTGGCATCGATACCGAGCCAATGGGCGCCAACGTGGAAATCGTCGACCGGCATGGTAAGACTGTTTACCAGGGTCAGACGCCCGTGACCAAGACGCTTAAAAACAGCGCCGGATTCTTTAAACGGGCTACCTACACGGTTAAATTATCCATGGGCGGTTATCAGCCGAAGACGATCGTGCTGGATGCTCCCTTAATGGCTGGTATTTTGGAAACCTGTTAATTGGGGGCGTACTTGGGATGCTGATCATCGATCCGGCTACCGGGGCGATGTACACATTCAGTAAAGATGATACGCAATTAGATGAGAAACTTACTCCGCTTTCGACTTCGGATGTTCCGGTGTTGAAAGTGATCGAGTTAAAGGATGTGCCGGCGGACCGGCGGCGTGACCTGGTGAAGCTGCCCTAGAGCCTGGGCTTCCAGGGAATCTCGTCCGCCTGAAGCAGGTGGGCGAGATAGCGGCTGAGCACGAAGAAATAATCACTAAGACGGTTGAGATAGCGGATGACCAAGGGGTCGACGGCAAGTTGTTCCACCTGCATCCGGACGCAGGCTCTTTCGGCGCGGCGACAGACGCATCGGACGATATGGGCAGTGGAGACGGCAATATGGCCGCCGGGGAGGATGAATGCCTTCATCGGTGGGAGTTGGCTGTCCATGCTATCGATGTCTTTCTCGAGCGTTTCAACGTCCTGTTCCCTGAGGTCGGGTATGCTCATCTTTGTCTCCTTTTCCGGGTCACAGGCGAGGGAGGAGCCGATGGTGAAGAGCCGGTCCTGGATCTCACGGAGCTGGCTGTGGATGGCGGCTAACGCGGCGGTGGCTGTTGGGGGCGAGGTGGCGGCGAGGAGGTCAAGGTGGTCGCCGAGGAGGCCTATAAAGGAGTTTAGTTCATCTGTTGTACCATAGGATTCGATGCGGAGGTGACTTTTCGGAACTTTTGTCCCGCCGATGAGGGAAGTGGTGCCTTTATCGCCAGTTTTTGTATAGATCTTTATAGCCATGATGGTCGCTGTTAGGTTGTCGCGAAGCTGGGGGTGCGGCGGCGGTCGCTTTCTATCACTCCGTCACGTAACCGTACGATGCGAAGGGCGTAGTTGGCGATATCTTCTTCATGGGTGACGAGGACGACGGTGTTGCCTGCAGCCTGGATGCTGGTGAAGATGTCCATGATCTCGATGGAGGTCTTGGAGTCGAGGTTGCCGGTAGGTTCGTCGGCCAGGATGAGCGAGGGGTTGTTGATGAGGGCGCGGGCAATGGCCACACGTTGTGACTGGCCGCCGGAGAGTTCGTTTGGCCGGTGGTGGCTGCGGTCGGAGAGGCTTACTTTTTCCAGCACTTCCATGGCTCTTTCCATTCTTTCCTTGCGGGGTATGCCGGCATAGACGAGCGGCAGGGCGACGTTCTCCGCAGCTGTCAGGCGTGGAAGGAGGTTGAACTGTTGGAAGACGAATCCGATCTCGACGTTACGGACGTCGGCGAGGCTGTCGTCGCTCATCTTG
>Ga0302325_10020275_pt1 | contig 13943 bp, 10 predicted proteins | sample Palsa_T0_2_FD_201948 | JGI IMG/M metagenome (GOLD analysis project Ga0302325, IMG submission 201948) | Peat permafrost microbial communities from Stordalen Mire near Abisko, Sweden - Palsa_T0_2 | ecosystem: Environmental > Terrestrial > Soil > Palsa > Peat permafrost | place: Sweden: Abisko... | reverse complement strand
CTGTCGAATTCCGCGGTTCCCGTTCGTTTATGCTGTGGAGACGAACATGAATCAATACCTTCTTATTCTTCGCAACGACCCCGCGGTATTCCACCAGATGAGCCCGCAGCAGATCCAGCAGGTGTTTGCCAAGTATGCCGCTTGGCGAATGCGAATGCAAGAGGCCGGGCGCCTCGTGGGCGGCAATAAGCTGGAAGACAGCACGGGCCGCGTGCTAACTGCCGGTCCATCGAGCGGGATGCGCATCACCGATGGCCCCTTCGCCGAATCGAAGGAAGTAATCGGCGGATACTTTATGGTCACCGCGGATAGCTACGAAGACGCCGTTGAGTTGTGCCGCGATTGCGCGCATTTGGAATACGGCGCCGTCGAAGTGCGGCGCGTCGAAAAGATCTGAGCCATGGACGGCGAAATTGTGGAAGCGCTGTTCCGCCGCGAATTCGGGCGGGTGGTTTCCACGCTGACCCGCATTTTCGGCCCGCGGCATCTGGCGCTGGCCGAAGATGTGGCTCAAGACGCGCTCATCAAAGCCCTGCAATTGTGGCCGCACCGCGGCGTGCCGGCCAATCCCGCGGCATGGCTGATTCTGGTGGCCCGGAACCTGGCGCTCGATTCGTTGCGCCGGGAAGCCTCGTTGGCCGCCAAGGCCGATGAGATTGCGCGCGCGCTTTCGCCGGCCGCGACCACGCCGGAAGTTATCGACGACCAGCTGGCCATGATGTTTCTGTGCTGCCACCCCGAGATTCCGCGCGATGGCGGCATCGCGCTGACGCTGAAAACGGTGTGCGGTTTTGGAACGGGCGAAATCGCGCGCGCTTTTCTTATCCAGGAAACTGCCGCGGCGCAACGCATTGTGCGCGCGAAGAAACTGATTCGCGAGCGCGATCTGAGGTTCGAGTTGCCGGACCACGCATTACCGGCGGAGCGCCTCGACGCGGTGTTGGAAACGCTCTATCTGATGTTCAACGAGGGCTATGCGAGCGGCGGCGATCAACTGCTGCGCCGCGATCTGTGCGAAGAGGCGATCCGGCTGGCGCGGCTGACGGCCGGCCACGCAGCCACGCGCGCGCCGGAGTGCGACGCGCTGTTGGCGCTGTTTCTGTTGCAATCCGCGCGCGAGCCGGCGCGGGTAGACGAGCGCGGCGACCTGTTTCTGCTGCGCGATCAGGACCGCTCGCGGTGGGACGAGGCGCGCATCGCGGAAGGCATCGTGCGTCTCGGTCGCAGCGCGTCCGGCGACCGTTTGACGCGTTATCACCTGGAAGCGGGCATCGCCGCCGAACACGCGGCGGCGCCGGACTTCGCTTCTACCAATTGGGTATCTATTGCGGAACAATACGAGCGGCTACATGAGCTGAATCCTTCGCCGGTGGTGGCGCTGAACCGCGCGGTGGCGTTGGCGCAGGCCCAGGGCGCCGCCGTGGGGCTGCGCGAGCTGGAAAAGATTGAGCTTCACCCGGCGCTGGAACGGTATCATCTGTTGCCGGCCGCGATGGGAGCGCTGTGGCGCGAAATGGGCGATGCGGCGGCAGCTGAGCGGTACTTCAAGCGCGCGTTGGCGTGCGAGTGCTCGGCGCCGGAGCGGCGGCATCTGGAGAGGCAGTTGGCGGAGTTGACTGGCGCTGGCGTACCCGGCGGCAAGGCAGCGAAACAATAAGGTGACTAAATGTTTCGAAGGTGCGCAACCGCTCCCTTACGGTCGCGGCTCTGTCAAATGCGCATACCGGGCCGCGATCGTAAGGAAGCGGTTGGGTCTGAATGCACAGGATATTTCTCGTTGGCACGACGCCATTCTCCTGAGAGAGCGTAAACAATACTGGCGATGCGATATGTAGCGAGTGTCTCCTCAGACAGGATTCGGACCTGCAACCCCCGGTTTCAATTTTGCCTTGACAACGTGCGCCTCCGTCCTTAGACTAGTTTCAATCCTGTTAAGACAGCTCTCCCCGTCCTGAGGGTGTGGCACAATTCTTTGCTCCTGGCTGAGTTTGGGGTTCTTTTCCTTGGGTCGCCCGTCGTGCGGCGGCTATTGGTTCGCCTCATGGCTGCGAAGGGGGGTTGGTCATGGCTTCACTTACGAAACGCTCGGCTCTCGATTCACTCAGAGTCCTTACACGGCTTACCGGCATTTGGGTTGCCGCGTGCGTAGCGCTTGTTGCTGTGCCGGCTTGCGCTCAGGAAACCGGAATCGGCGGGAGAGTGAACGACCCTTCGGGCGCTGTGATGGCAGGAGTCATCGTCACAGCTACAGGCGCGGATGGGCTGAAATTCAGTACACGCACCAACCCCGGCGGTCTCTACCAATTTCCCACTTTGCGCGCGGGCTCTTACGTGCTTCGTTTCGAGATTCCAGGATTCACACCAGCCGAGCGCACTCTGGCGTTATTGGTGGGCCAGGTGGCCAGCGTGGATGTGGCGCTGGAGGTGGCGCAGACGCGGTCCACGGTGAATGTTGCAGCGGCCGCGGTGGCGGTGGACACATCGAGCTCCAGCGTTTCCGGAGACGTCAGTCCCGCCGAGGTGCAGAAAATTCCCTTGAACGGCCGGAATTATCTTCAATTGGCGATGATGGTGCCTGGCATCACCAGTAACGACGTTACTAACTCTCCGCTCGGCGCGACCGACGGCGGCAAGCTGCAGATCAATGTGGACGGCCAGCAGGTGACGCAGAACTCGGCTGCCGATTCGTTCGGCGAACCGCAATACAGCCAGGACGCCATCGACCAGTTTCAGATCATCACCAACCGGTTTGACGCAACCCTGGGACGGTCGGCGCGCTTGCAGGTGAACGTGCAGACGAAGTCCGGCACGAACCAGTTCCACGGGACGCTCTACGGCTACTTTCGCAACAGCGCATTCAACGCCGACGATTCGGTGGCCCACAAGCTCCTGCCGTTTTCCGATCAGCAGTTCGGGGGGACCATCGGGGGACCGATCCTAAAGAATCGGCTGTTCTTTTTCTTTGCCTACGAAGGCGAGCGCCAGCCCAATACGATCTTTGCCACGCCCACCGGATTCGGCGGGCTATCTTATACCTTTAACAACGAGCTTCGCACTAATAGCTATATTCTCCACGCCGATTGGCAGATCAAAGACAGCAATCGCGTCTCGGTGAGGGCTACCGGCTACACTTGGGCAGAGCCATTTAACAACGTCACCGGAAGTTCTTCTCCCACTCGCGCCACCGATTCCACTCGCACGGCTTATGGCGTGCTCGGAACGTGGACCCGGACAATCACGCCGGCGCTGGTCAATGAGCTGAAGATCGGCTTTAACCATTTCGGGTGGTCGAACACTCCGTTGATTCAAAGCCAGGAATACCGGCTGCCCACAATCACCGTCGGTGCTCCTTATAACTATCCCCAGACTCTGGCACAGAACGACTATCAATTCCGGGACGACTTATACTGGTTGAAAGAAGGCCATAGCTTCAAAGCCGGAGTTGACTATCTGCACAACGTCTATTCGGGCTATTTCGGGCAGAACGTCCGCGGAACCGTGCTGGGTTTCTCATCCGGAGTCAGTTCCCTGAATCTGGCCTCTATCTTCCCGGTATGGAACGATCCGTCCACCTGGAACATAGCGGCTCTCAATCCGTACGTAACTTCGTTCACCCAGGGCTTTGGAAATTGGAGCTACTCGATTCCCACTAACGCCGTCGGCGCCTGGTTCCAGGACGATTGGAAAGTCAGTCCCAAGCTCACTCTGAACCTCGGGCTGCGATACGATAACGACCTCGGCATTTTCAATCCGAATCTGACGTTGAAGAGCGGCATTCAGACTCCGCATTACAATGACAATCTGCTGTTTCAGCCGCGACTCGGGTTTGCTTACGATGTGACTGGGTCGCGGAAAACGGTGATTCGGGGCGGGGCGGGATTGTATTACGCGGATATTCAGGCTAACCAGACCATTGACGATTCTATCTTCAATGGTCAGACCACGCTCTCACCCGCCATCGCCCCCACGGCAGCTAACCCCATTAATCTGGCTGCGCCGTTCGGCAGCGTAACCGGCGCCAACTTTCTTTCCGGAGCGGCTCCGGTGAATGCGCAGACCATCCAGCCGCTGGGACCCAACGTACAGACGCCGTATTCCTTCCAAGCCAGCGCTGGGGTGGAGCGCGAGATCGGGAAGTCCTGGACGGTATCGGCCGATTACGTTCATTGGCGAATCTATCACGACTGGATTCGTACCGACGCCAACCTGTACTACAACCCAACAACGGGCTACCCGGCTAATCCCAGCCTGGGACGGCCGAATGCGAACTTTGTGGGTATTCTGAACTTCACCACCCCGGCGGCCGCCGGTTCTCTCTATGACGGGCTGCATGCGGGGGTGCAGCACCGGTTCTCGCAGTCTTTCTCCCTATCCGCCGCTTTGACGATTGCGCACCTGAAAGACTCTACCACCGGAGCGTTCTACTATCCGAACAACCAGATGAATCTGGCATCCGAGTGGGCCGTTTCGGAGGACAACCAAACCAGCACACTGACTATCGCCGGCGCTTACGTCTTGAGATGGGGTATCTCGCTGAGCGGAGCGTTCCATTTCGGCTCGGGTCAGAATTTCCAGGTGACGGCGAACCAGAATCCGTTCGGACTGTCAGGAGTTAACGACCGGCTGTTCACTGCTACGACGGCTTACTATACTTCGCCGTCTAATGTCAGCGCGTCCAGCGTACCGGGATATGATATCGTGGCGCGCGATTCGTTAGTTGGGAATCCTATTGAGCGGGTCGACTTGCGGCTTTCCAAGACATTTACCTTAAAGGAGCACATTCGCTTCGTGCCCATGGTGGAAGCCTTCAATCTCTTCAATCACTCGAATTTCGGCTCGTATCAAACAGTAGTCAACGTATCTTCCTACGGAGCGCCGGTGCAGAACACGGACTTGGCGTACGCGGCGCGTATGCTGCAGTTCGCAGGCCGGATCGAGTTCTGAGATATGTTTGGACAGGGGGGCTTTAGAAGCGTTTCTGCGCTGTCGCGGTTGGCGCCATTGATCCTATGCGCCGCCTCTCTTTCCGCGGCGCTGCCGGCTTGGCTCGACTTAGTCGCTCCTATACTCACTCCCGGTGAGAAGAAGTTTTACTTGTCACTGGAACCGGAAGCCAGGGCGCGCTTCGAGCAGGATTTTTGGACCGGAAAAGGAATTGGCGCCGAGGAATATTTCAGCCGTGTCCAGTATATCGATGCCAATTTCGGATCGAACCGGCCGGGATCGGGAGCGAACACGGACCAGGGCCGGGTCTACCTTTCGATCGGACCTCCAACGCACGTGAACCGGATCCCGTCCTCGAGGATCTTTGTGCCGCTAGAAATCTGGTATTACGATACAGTGCCCGGAATCCATCTCACTACGGAACTACGTCTCATCTTTTACCAGCCCCGAAGTATCGGCTTCCCGAAGCTTTACTCGCCCACGCTCGATACCATCCGCGCGCTTTTTTTGCCGCAGGCAAGCACGGTGGGCATGTTCGGGCCGAACGACGACATCACTGAAGCCAGCATTCGCACCAATTTGACCGTGAGTAGCGCTGAGGACGAAGTGATTTCCGCGGCGGTCAACGTAGCGTCGGGCGTGAAGTATAGCGGCAACGACCAGATTTTGGGGCAGATCACTTCTCCTATGCTGACGCTGGGAAGACAGCCGCAGCCCGACGTGCAATCGAGGTTCATCGTGGGGCGGCCCAAACTCGACGTACTGACCTCTGTTTCGCCCTACGGCGGGGCTCAAACCCACGGTGCAAACCAGGTCGATATGGAACTGGCGGCAAGCGCTCAGCGTGAGCTCGATCTTCAAGTGCTGGACGGGCCGGTCGCGGTTTACCAAAACCGCGTGCACCTGAAATTTTCGGGGCTCGAGCCGCTGCGGTACACTCACCGGCTCGACCTTCTGCCGGGACACTACCGCTTGCTCTTTACGGTGGATGACACGGCCTATGCTTACACGGTTGAAGTCCCGGAGCATACCGCCATGAGCCCGATCTTTCGCGCCGATGAAAGCGCGTCCGCGTCCGGCCGCCGGACACCGTTCGAATTCGACGGGAGACATTTGGAACGGAACCCGGAGGGCAGGCTCGCAGTGGTGACCGTGCCGCGGCCGGGAAAAGTGACGTGGGTCATCCGGAGCGGCGCGCAGGCAGTTTGGAGATCCGTGACCGAAGCCGCTCAGGCCGCCATTGTGGAACTGCCCTCGCGCGGATTGCGGCCGGGCGCGTATCATCTGGAAGCCGCAACGGACGATGATTTTCAAAGCGTGGAATTGACGATCGGGTCCGGACCGCCGGCTGTGCTCATGGGGACCCTGGTCTCGTTCAACGCCAACCTGGCGCCGTCCTCCCGTCTGGTTTTGCTGGGTCATCAGTGGCTCCTTCGCGACAAGCTGCCCGAGGCCCGGCAATGTATCGAGGCATCGCTGAGCCACGCGGCCACGCCTGAGGCGCAAATCGAATTGGCGCGGTTCGACGCGCTGGAGGGCCGTTTGGATGCGGGCCGCGACCGGGTGCGCGCGGTACTAAACAGCGAGCCGAAGAATTTTGACGCGCTATCGGTATTAGCGTATATTGAAGCCCGGTTCCAGGACTATCCTGCGGCAGCCGACCTGTACCGCCGCGCGTTGGCCGTCGAGGATTCACCGGCTTTGCGGCTGGCGCTGGCGAAACTGCCGCAGTAAGGGAACGGCGAGCAAGGGGAAACAGTTTGAAAAAAGGTGCGCGTGTGGGACAGACCCCGAGGCCGGGAATGGGCTTTTTCCGCAGCCTGCCGAACGGATTGTGCGCCTGGCTGCCGCGCCCGATTTGGCTGATGCCGGCTTTCCTGGTGGCCGCTGCCATCGTGGTGGGCCAGCACCGCCCGGCGCAACCGCAGCCCGGCGAGATTCACCGCGCCGTGACCGTGACCGAGGGAACCAATCTGGCGGCGGCGGTTTCGCCGGACCAGCGCACCATCGTCGTCGATTTACAAGGCACGCTTTGGGCTATTCCGTTTCAGGGCGGCAGCGCGATACGGCTCACCGATCCGCTGCTCGAGCCCGCGCGGCCGGCCTATTCTCCCAAAGGCGGCGCCATCGCGTTTCAAGCCTACCGTGGCGGCACGTTTCATATTTGGACCATGAAGCCGGACGGGTCGGAACTGCGCCAGATCACCGACGGCCACGGGGATGACCGCGAACCCTGTTTTTCGCCCGATGGCGCCAAAATCGCATTCGCTTCCGACCGGGCGTTCCAAGGCAGCTACGACATATGGTCCATCGAGGTTTCGAGCGGCAAGTTGACGCAGTGGACTTCGTCGCCGGCCGACGAATACGAGCCCGCCTGGTCGCCGGATGGGGCGGAGGTCGCATTTGTCAGCGGAGCCGGCGCTAATGGGACAGCCATCCAAGCCGTCAACTCCGCCGGAGCGCTGCGAACGCTGGCCACGGCTCCGACTGGAGCGCACCTCGATTCGCCCTCGTGGTCGCCGGACGCCAAACGGGTGGCATATACCCAATTTGCAGGGGGCAAGAGCCGCCTCATGATTTCCGGGAAACAGGCCGGCACGGACGACGACGTCTTTCCGTTTCCCGCCACATGGCTCGCGCGCGATCGGGTTCTCTACACTGGCAATGGGAAGATCCAGGTCGCAGATCTCGAGAATGGAACATCGCAGGCGATACCGTTTCAGGCTCAATTCGCGCTCGACCGGTTCGCTTATAATCGCAAACACTTCGATCTGGATTCGGCGGCCAAGAGACCGGTGAAAGGGATTGTCAGTCCGGCTCTTTCGCCCGACGGCAGGCACATTGTGTTTGAGGCGTTGAACCAACTGTGGCTGATGGAGATCGGCGGCAAGCCGCGGCCGCTCACCAACGATAAGTTTTACAAGGAGGACCCCGCCTGGTCGCCGGACGGGAAGCGCATCGCCTATTCCTCCGATAAGGCCGGAACCGAGGATATCTACATTCTGGATGTGGCCACCGGCGCGGAGACGCGCGCGACTTCCTCAGCCAGTTCGGCGGAAGTGGGGGCGGCATGGTCGTCCGATGGCAAGCAACTCGCCTTCCAGGACCAGGCTGGAGCCACCTACGTCCTCGATCTCGCGACCGGTCGACAGCGCATCGTGATCCCCGCGCAATTCGCACCCTCTAAGCCGGCCTGGCTGCCCAACGGCAAGACCGTCGCGATAGCAGCGCTGAAGCCGTACACGCGGCGTTTCCGCGAAGGCTCCAGCCAGATCCTGACGGCCAATTTAGCCACCGGCGCGTTGACCTACTCCGAGCCCGCGCCTTTTCTTTCGCTGAGCACGCGCGGGGAGGATGGGCCCGTCTATTCGCCCGACGGATCGTCGATGGCGTTCGTGATGGGCAGCGTGCTGTGGATTCGCCCGGTAGATGGGGACGGCGTTCCGAGCGGCCCCGGACGGGCGATCAACCGGGAGGTGACGGACGCACCGACGTGGAGCGGCGATTCCAAGCATCTGCTATACCTTTCGAACGGTAAGCTGAGGCTGATTTCAGTGGACGGATCCAGCCTGGAAACGGCGCCGCTGGAACTGACCTGGAGTTATGAAGCGGCCGCGGAGCGCACACTGATCCATGCCGGACGCCTTTGGGACGGACGCGGCGCGGCGGTCCAAACGGATGTTGATATAGTCGTCGCCAACCATCGCATTCAATCCATCCAACCCCACAGCGAGGATGCGCACCGCGGCGCCGCACGGAATCATGAGCGGTTCGTCGATGCATCCAAGCTCACTGTGATTCCCGGACTGTGGGAATCGCATACACACGAATGGATCAGCGGCAAGGCGTATGGCGACCGCCTGGGCCGGCTGTGGCTGGCATACGGCGTGACCGAGCTGCAGTCACAGGGCGATCCGGTTTACCGCGCGGCCGAAACCCGCGAGGCCTTCGGGTCGGGCGATCGCGTGGGCCCGCGCTACTTCGCCAGCGGCGAGGCCCTCGACGGGGAACGCGTCTACTATAACTTCATGCGGCCGACTTATAGCGAGGCGCAACTGCAGCTCGAGTTATCGCGCGCCAAGGCGCTCGACTACGACTTACTCAAGACTTACGTGCGGCTACCGCATGCGCTGCAGCAGAAAGCTATGGCTTTCGCGCACGCCAATATGGGCGTAGTGACGGCGTCGCACTACATGCTGCCGGGCATGGCATACGGCATGGATGGAATGACGCACGTCAGCGCCACGGCGCGCCTGGGTTTTGCCTACACGCGTTCCCTGGGCGGCGTCAGTTACCAGGACATGCGCAGCCTGTTCGAGGCCTCTGGCATGTTTGTGATCTCGACCACGTTCCAATCGTTTCCGCTCTATGCAGAGGACCCGACCATGGTCGACGATGCGCGCCTCACCGCTCTGAATACACCATGGGAGCAGGCGGGATTGGCGGCCAAGCGGGACCTTGCGCAAGGCAAACCGGCGGCGGCGGCCGAACTGGTGCGTTCGCGTTTCGGAGACACCGCAGTCACCTTGGAGGGATTGCGGAAGGAAGAAAACACGGTGGCGGCTCTGGTGCGCGCCGGGGTCCTGGTTCTAGCCGGGACCGATTCGCCGCTGGACAACGTAGCCACCGCGCTTCACCTGAACCTACGGGCTCAGGTGAAGTTCGGCCTGGAGCCATGGCAGGCGCTGCAAACCGCGACTTTGCTGCCCGCCCGCGCCTTCGGTGTGGAGCACGACCTGGGTACGCTGGAAGCCGGCAAGCTGGCGGACCTGGTGCTGGTATCGGGCGATCCCTTGCGCAACATCCGCGATGCCGCTAATGTCGAAAGCGTCATGAAGAGCGGCAGGCTATACGCGGTATCGGAATTGGTGGCGCCGTTCCGGCACTGAGGTTGAGGCTCGCGTCTCCTCATAAATACGTCTCGTTATTCTTGAGAAGACCACTCCCTCACGGTCGCGGCTCCGATCAGAGCCGCGCGCGTCAGCAAGCGGTGTTTCGATATGTTGGCGTACTTCTGAAACGGCGTACTAAGCTAGCGGCCGGCTATCTCAATACCGTTCCGCGTCGGTCGCGGGCGACATCGGATTCACCGGCACCGCCTGGCCATCGATCGTTGACCCGTTGTAGCCAAACGCCTTCACGTTTTCAAGGAAATCGTTCGGGAAATTCAGCTTTGGTTGGGAAACTTCGTTCAACGCCTTGATCTGCTCCGTGGTCAGCTTGACCTCGAGCGCGCCCAGGTTATCCTCCAACTGATCGATTGTCCGCGCGCCGATGATCGTCGATGCGACGCCTGGGCGCTGCCCAACCCACGCCAGAGCCGCTCGCGCAACCGTGGTCCCGGCCTCTTGTGCGACGAACGTCAGGACATCGAGAACTTTGAACGCATCCTCGGTGAATGCTCGCGATACCCACGCCCCACGCCCCGGAGTCGCCGTCTTCACCGACTCGCGCGTGTACTTGCCGCTTAGCATCCCGCCTTTCAGCGGCGACCACGGCGTCACGCCCAGCCCCAACTCCAGCGCCGCCGGAATCAGTTCGCCTTCAATCGTTCGCTCGAGCAGCGAATACTCCAACTGCAACGCGATGAGCGGCGCCCAGCCTTTCAAAACAGCGGTTGTCTGCGCCTGCGCCACCTTCCACGCGGGCGTGTCGGAGAAGCCGATATAACGAACCTTGCCCGCCGCCACCAGATCGTCCAGCGCCCGCATGGTTTCTTCGATGGGCGTGAAGCGGTCCCAGAAATGCATCCAGTAGAGATCGATATAGTCGGTTTGGAGGCGCCGCAGCGAGTTTTCGCAGGCCGAGATGAGCGACTTGCGTCCCGCTCCGCCGCCATTCGGATCGCCCCGGTACATGTTAGTCAGGAACTTGGTCGCAATTACCAGCCGGTCGCGGCGCGAAGGGTGACGTGCGATATGCTCGCCGATAATGGCTTCGGAATGGCCCTTCGTGTATCCGTTCGCGGTGTCGATGAAGTTGCCGCCCAGGGCGATGTAGCGGTCCATAATCTGTTTCGACTCTTCGACGCCGGAGCCCCAGCCCCAGTCCTCCCCGAAGGTCATCGCCCCGAGACAAACGGGACTCACGCGTACGCCGGAACGCCCGAGAGAAACGTAATTTTGTAATGACATAATTGTTCGCTACAGCCAGCTTATCCAAACGCGCGCGCCACGGTAGGCAGGCGCTTACCCGCCGCTTCGGTCTATACCTTATTTGGCGATCAGTCGGATTGCCGCTAACAGGCCTTCGATTTCCTCCACTCCGATTCTTCCGATTGTCCCAATCCGAAAGCAGAGCTCCTGGCTAAGCTTCCCCGGATAGATCACGAACCCCATCTCACTCAAACGCGAATAGAATTCCTCGAACCGGAATTCCGGGTTCGCCGGATAGCGGTAGGTCGTGATGATGTAGCTTTGATCCTCCGGCGCAAGGTATGGCTCGAATCCCATCGCCTCCATGCCTCTCGCCAGAACCTGGCGATTGCGGCAGTAGCGGGCGGCGCGGCCTTCCACGCCGCCTTCCGCATCCAGTTCGCGCAGCGCTTGATGAAACGCCAGCAGGGCGTGCGTGGGCGGCGTGAAGCGGAACTGGCCGCCAGCCTCCAAGCCCTCCCATTGGGCGTGGAGATCGAGACTGAGCGTTCGCGCGCAACCCTTCGCGGCCATCAATTGGCTGCGGCGCGCCAGCACGAAGCCGAATCCGGGCACGCCTTCGATGCACTTGTTCGCCGATGAGATCAGAAAATCCGCGTGCACAGCGGCCAGGTCGATAGGGATGGCGCCGAAGCTGCTCATTGCATCGACGATGTATGCGGCGGCGGCGCCGGCCACCTTCTCGCCGATCTCCGCAATCGGGTTGACGATTCCGGTGGTGGTTTCGCAATGGATCACCGCAACGTGTGTAATTCCCGTCGTAATGCCACCTGTCCCGCCGAGCCGCTCCGCCACCGCTTCCGGCGATATCTTGCGGTTCTCCGGTGTTTCCACGGTCTGCACGTCGATGCCGTGAACGCGCGCCATCTCGACAATGCGGCGCCCATACGCGCCGTTGACCAGAACCAGCAGGCGGCCATCGCGCGGGATCGCCGAAGAGATCACCGATTCAATCGCGAATGTCCCGCTGCCCTGCATCGGCACGCATTCGTAGCCGCCACCCGGCGCGGCTCCGCCGATTCGCAGCAGCCGCTCCCGAATGTCGCGTACGGCCGCGATGAATTCCGCGTCGCGCGAGCCGGCGTCGCATAGCATGGCGGCCTTCACGGTCGCGCTGGTGGTGAGGGGTCCCGGAGTGAACAGCAGCTTATTGGTGGTCATGCATCAGATTCTCCTCCTCCTCGTCGTCGCCGAAGACGGCAGCGGCAGGCAGATGAAAGCGCCACTTTCGCGTTGGGTCACTATGTCCTCAATGCGCAACAACTGGTCGGCGGTCCGAAACGGTGGAATCCGCGTGGCCGGCCACGCGAATGTCCATGTCGATGGCTGTGCGGTATGGATGGATCATGGCCAGCCCCTTTTCGCCATACGATTCCCGTTTGCGCCATGTTCCCACATGCGGGAATAGAACACCAGGAGCACGCCGGCCTTCTTGGCGCGGTCGAGCAGGGATTGGTTCATGACGCTGGCGTGCTCGAACTCCAACATCTGTGGCCCAAAATTGACTTTCCGTCTGGGCCGGCGAGAAGGCAATGCCGACCCCGGCCTGCAATCAATTGGATATGTTTTAATGAAACGCAATACTAGTTAAACGTTCTGGAGTTGGTATTCGAAACGTACGGCGATCAGCGAAATGGCGGCTTCGGTGCTGCACTCAACTATCACAGCGAGCGCATTGTGCCCGGGGTCGAGCTTCCCGCTGAGAAGAAACGATTGCTCGTACTGGTTGACTTTCCGCCCACGCCCGACATCTTCACGTATGGGATCGCCAGTGAGAGTCGTTCTCAGGAGCGACTTATTCACGTGGCGGCGCTTGTCCGGGTCCCACCCGCTGAGCGAGAGCTCGAAGGTCAGCTCGCCATAAATCCATTCGCCGGCAATGCGGAACCCTCTGAGGTACAAGGCGCCCGCCAGCAAGGGAACTCCCATGGCGCCGGCCGCTCCTTGCGCGTCCGCGCGAGCCTCGTAGCTGCAAGGAGGAATGGCGGCTTTGGCGCTGATCGTCGTCCACCGGGTGCGGACTGAAGGGCATGCTGACGCATCCGCACGCCCTCCGCAAGGTCAGCGCCAGCTTGGGAGGCGTAACGCAATGCTCGGCCAGGGGATCAGTGCGAACCAATTCGGGCGAGAGCCGGATTCCGACTTCCTTCCGCACGGCATTGCCGATCTCTTGGATGGCGCCGCGTTTATCGAAATGGACACTCGCCAAGAGGACCAGCGAGGCATCCTCGGGAGGATGCCGGTTCCCGAAAATTACCTGCATGAGTTCGACTACCCGCATGTAACCGGTCCTTTGTGCAACGGCTGGGTTTGACTTTGCCCTGCGCTGGTAAACCGCCGGGTATGGAGAAGTCCGTCGAGAACAGTCTAAAGGAGCTGCGCCCGCGTCATTGTTGGACGCCACCCCGTGAACCGCACGCGGATCATCCAAAAGACGAGTAAGCCCAACGGCAGAAACTGGGGAAAGAAAAAGACCGGCGGCACATGATAAGGACCGGGCAGGAGGCGCGCGAATCCGTTGGTGAAGGCCGAACCCGCGGCTAGTGTGAGCGCCAGGCACTGCGCCACAGATGCCGTGCGATGCGTGGCGCGCCGGAGGCGCCGCCGGCCAATACGACCTTGGCGTCGCCAATCGCTGCGAGTGCGAGCACAGACGTGAAGGTATAAATCGCGATGAGGACAGGACCCTTGAAGGGGACAGCGCTTTTGAACAACGGGGTTAAGCCGGATTATGAATACAGAAGCTCTGAGAATTTAGACGCCTTCTGCCACTACTCCTTTTAGATATGCCGGAAACACCTCTACCGCGCGGCACGTTGAAGTCACCCACTGCGCTTTGGTTCT
>Ga0302325_10020273_pt1 | contig 13943 bp, 13 predicted proteins | sample Palsa_T0_2_FD_201948 | JGI IMG/M metagenome (GOLD analysis project Ga0302325, IMG submission 201948) | Peat permafrost microbial communities from Stordalen Mire near Abisko, Sweden - Palsa_T0_2 | ecosystem: Environmental > Terrestrial > Soil > Palsa > Peat permafrost | place: Sweden: Abisko... | reverse complement strand
CCATCATCGCGTCTCGTAGACGGGTACGGAAATACTTTGGGATCCCTTGGATAGGCACCCTTCCACCCGTGCTTGAAAGCATGTAGTCGCCATAGTGCGGCTTTGGGATCCGCTTCAAGATCTCGATGGCCTGCGGTACTAAGGGAACAACATGGACGTGATCGGTTTTGTATTCCCCGGCTGGGATAACCATCACGCTCTCGCGCATATCGATCCATCCGGTGCGCGCCGATGCCCACTCGTCGCACCGGCATCCAGTGAGGAGCATCAGCTGCAGGTGAGTGCCGAAGGGGTAACCGGTAGCTTCCGCTGCATCCCAGACAATACGAGTCTCGTTCAAAGAGAGAACGACATCACCCTGCTTCTTCTTCGGTAAGTTCTTCTCGATCCGGCTCGCCGGATTATCCTTGCGTTTGAGCTTGGCCTCTTCTATCCCCCACGAGTACATGTGCCGCAACACGCCCATCGCGGTGCGTGCCGCTTCGACACCGCCAATGCCGCCGCCGCGCATCCCGGGGGCACGCTGTCGCTTGACGCGTGCAGCCTCCATCACTTTGCGGACCTCTTCGCGAGTCAGCAGTTCTGCGAGCCGCTCGCCCACGGTCGGATTGATGTGCGTGCGAAAGGCCAGTTCATACTTAGGCGCAGAATCGAGTTCCTTGGAGTGCATGTATTGATTTAGAAACTCACGCGAAAGGTCTGCGACGCAGGTTCAAATCCTGTCACCCCGACCATTGATTTCAGTGTAACTGGGCGATCTTAGCGTTTTTTCTTCGGCACTGGGTGCGATTCCAGGTGAGAATCGCACCCCAGTCGAGCTGCTTCGCAATGATATCCATCTTCGGGTTTCAATTGGCCGACACGCCGATGCGGGGACATTCTTCCGGCACAAGCTCACAATCTTGGAACGGATACGCCAGCGCAAGTCCATGGATGCTTATGGGAGTTCTGCCCGGACCATTGAGTTGCGTCGGGTAAAATGGCCACTTATAATCTGCAAATGGCCATTTCGGTTTCTAAGTTCAAGAACTCCTGCCTCGACTTAATTCGCCGCGTGGAAGCGACGGGCCAATCCGTGTCGATCACGCGGCGTGGCAAGGTTGTGGCCCGCCTTGCCCCGTCATTTCAAGTCACGCAGAGTGTGGACGTTAAGCCTTGGCAGCAGCTACGGGCGCTGGGTGGCGAACTGCTTGCTGAGCCAAGCGAATCGGTTGTGCGCGAGGAGGATTTCGAGGCCCTCCGTTGATCTTACTCCTCGACACTCATTTCTGGATCTGGTGGCTTACACCGAGATCGCCCCTCAAGCCTGCAGAAAGAAATGCGCTCGATGCCGCCGCGGAGGCTGGAGGAGTTTGCCTGGCTGCTATCAGTTTATGGGAAGCCCAGCTTCTGCACTCCAAGCAGCGCTTGCAACTACCGCTTCCGTTTCCCGACTGGTTGACGCGCGCGACGGAATCGAGAGTTCTGACGGTTCTGCCCCTCGACCGAGACGTCGTAATTGCGGTCGATGGTCTGCCGGGGCGATTTCACGGCGATCCCGCCGATCGACTCATAGTGGCTACGGCCCGTACGCACGGTATACCGCTGGCGACACGTGATCGAGCGATTCGGCGCTCTCGTACCACTAAGCTGTGGTCGCCGTGAAACGATCAGTTCGCTTGCCGTACCTTCGGGACGTAGGAGTCGCAGGTTCAAATCCTGTCACCCCGACTACTGATTTAATTAGAGTTTTTCACTCTCAACCCATTGCGGTTCCAGCTCCAAGAGGCTCACGGTTCCAAAAACGGTTCCAGTTTCAGCCACCAAAAAGCGCCCGAAATCTTGGCTTTCTTTGGATCTTAGCGGACAAGCGACTGCGCGCACATCGAGCAGTATCGGCGCGAGAAATTTCCTTCAGCCGGACAAGATAAATCGAACGCGCTGACTTCATCTCGCCCCAGCACGACGGCGGCGAAGTCATTGTCGACGGTGTCCCTCAAGACAACACCCGATCACGGTTTCCCCAGCGTTTGCAAACCAAGCGAGTTCCTCGGATATGTACGCAGCCACGGGGCTGCGGGAACGTCCCACCAACGCGTTGAAGCGCTTCTGATCGAATTGACTTGAATGCTATCCGGCGTCGCTAATTCTTAAGAACTATCGACCCCGCGCGCGACGCACTTGCACGTCGACACCGGTCATGCGCAACCGCCACTCGCACAGCGCTTCGCTGACGCCGTAATAGTCGGCGATCTGCCCCGCTGACAGTTGCCGCGCACGCATCTGCAACAGTCCATCGCGGGGCAGAAGCAGCGCGGCGGCGTGCCAATCCGCCTCTTGCTCCTGCTCGTCGGCATAATCGCTGAGCAATAACAAGCCTAATTTCGACACTTCAACTCGCGACGGGTTGTGCTTCAGTTGAATATGGGCGAGCTCGTGCATCAAGTTGGATCGTTGCCGGGTGCGCGCATGCGCAGGATTGACGACAATGGCGTAAGTACTCTTCTCCCGAAGGATCATCGCGGACCAGCTCTCATCGTCGATAACAGTCAACTGGCTGACCGCCTCGGCCGCTAAATCGAGCGAAGCAAAATCCAAAACAACGATTTGCAAGTGCGCGGCAAACGCCCACGGATCCAGCGCCGCAACAGGAGTCAGGTTGAGGGCTTGGCGCGCCGCGAGGGAATTGCGCTCAGCCAGTGCTTTGAATCCGCGGCGCAAAGACGTTAACGGCCAATCAGTTCCTCACGCGCGCGAATGGCTCGTTGCGCGGCGAGGATGAGCTCTCCTAATGCTTTCGCTGTTTCCATATTCACCGTTTTCTTCTTCTTGAAATGAACCACGGCATCGGGGCGTTCAGTTTCCTCCGCGCCATCCGATTCCATCTCGAGAAAATCCCGGGGATCCCGTTGCAGCCACGTGCAGAGTTTTGCGAAAGTTTCTAAATCCGGCATATGACCGTTTTCGACACGAGAAAAGGTTGCCGTACTCACGCCCGCTTCAAGCGCGGTGGCGCGCACACCGCGGCTCCCTCGTTTGGCTGCAAGCAGCCGCCCGAAGTCGCCAATGGAATCTCACCGCTCTTTCCAATTCTCGCCGCGCAGCAAGAAACGTACATCGTGCAGCAGTTGAAGAAATTGCGGCAGCGGGATCGCAGCGATCCGCATGCTCAAGCCTTCATGTGGGGGATATCGCGAGGTCTTACCGACGAGCAAATCGAAAACATCGCCCAGTACTTCTCGACCCAGTCTGCCGCGCCCTCCCCGTCTCTCGACTCGGCGCTGGCACAGAAGGGCAAGGAGATCTATGAAAATCCGCTACAGCTGGAGAGTGGTGCCGTCAATTTGCGCGAACTGCCACCGGCTGCACGGCGAGGGTAAGAGCAAGCAGGCAATTCCTCGTCTGGCAGGCCAGCACGCCGACTACTTGAACTTGCAGGTGCATTACCGGTGGATGCAGCGCAATAGCGCCATCATGAACCAGGTCTCGGCGGCCCTGACGGAGGAGCAGATTGCCGCGGTCGCCATGTACGCAGCCAGCCTGTCACCTTAGAATCAGAAGCGGAGGCCACCGGCACGGAGCGCAGATTTTAAGTTCTCACTGCATAGCGCTCAAGGAATCAGTTCCCCCGCCAGCACTACGACATGCCGGTTGGCCGGCAGCGTGATGCTCTGGACGGTCTTGGTGTTATCGAGCGCGAACGTGTAACCATACAGATTGAAGGGGCGATTGTCGGTTGCCCCCGTGGGGATGAGCCGATACGCCATCGTAGCGGCGATGGCTTCTCCGGGATAACTCTGCGGCGAGAACCAATCGCTCAAGCTCTGGGAGATTGCTTTCACGGAGCCATCCGTGTACTTGATCGTAAAGGTTTGGTTGGGCTGGTTGGCATGACTTCCCGTGCCCAGCAACTGGAGCGTGGAGTACTGGCCCGCCGGCAAGGGAATCGTCGTTCCGCTCACCGCATCGGCTGCCGCGGCTGCTCCCAAGGGGAAAGTCGTGCCGCTCCAGGTAATCGATGCGCCGAGCAGTGACTTCGAATAGGCGTCGTCAGAGCCGTCGAGGCCGCCATTGGTGACGGGTGATCCGACGTTGAACAGTGCGTAGACGTTCGCGACCGAGGACAGCGTTAGGGGCGTGGGCACAGGTGGCGGCGGCGGCGGCGGCGGCGCCGCTGCGCCAGACAGCGTGGCCGCGAGAACCACCACGTCTCGATTGTTTGGCAGTTTGATGCTCTTGACGGTCTTCGCGGCGTTGATCGCGAATGAGTATCCATAGAGGTAGAAAGGCCCCGCCTGCGGCGCACCGCTCGCCGACACTCGATAGGCCATGGTCACCGCGATCGATTCCCCGGCATAGTTTTGAGGCGTGTGCCAGTCGCTTAAACTTTGGGTGATCGTCGTCGTGGTGCCATCAGAGTAGGTGACCACAAAGGGTTGATTGGGTTGGTTCGCGTGAACGCCAGTGGCCAACAGGTTGAGAGTCGAATAGTTCCCCGACGGCAGAGGGATGGTTGCGTTGGCCACGCCATCGGCAACTCCCGGACTTCCGAGCGTGAAAGTAAGGCCGGACCAGATCACGGTCGAGCCCAACAATTGCTCCGAGTACGCCCCTCCGTAAGTGTCCATGCCTCCCCCATGCACCGCAGAACCATCATTGGCAATGCCGCTGACGTTTGCGAGCGTTGAGAAACTCACTGGCACCGGAGGCGGCGCGCCCGCAGACGTGATGGTATAGAGAGCGTTGGTGATCCCGCTGGATGTGAGGCCGACGGCCGTGGCGATGGCATTGACTATTGCCGTTCTGCTCACGGTAATGGCGCCCGAGTAGATCGCCGAGCCGGTGTTCGGCGTCGAACCGTCGACTGTGTAGTAGATCGTCGCTCCGGGTGTGGTGTCGTTGAGGGTGACTGATTGCGCCGACGAGTAGGTGCCAGCGGGGGGCGAGAAGCTGGGGGCGGCGGCGGGTTGCGGGGCAGCGCTCAACGGACCGAAGGCGCTGACCGAGGCGAAACTTCCCACGTACACCTTGCCGTTGGCCACCGTCGGTACCGTGAATTTTACGGCGCTGCCCGGAACATCGCGATTGCCGGCAGCTTGGCTGCTGGTGTAGAGCAGGTTTTGCAGATTGGTGGCGTCGTACGCGTACAGCACCTGGCATTGCGTACCGCCGACGCAGGTCATGTCGAAGCTGCCGTTGTCAAGTCCCCACAGGATGCCGTTGTTGGTGCCATTTGACGATACCGACGGCATGGGCCCCGTGAAGGCAAACGACTTTGCGCTGACCGATGTGGGCGAAGTTGATAGAAGTCCGGAATTGTTGGCGTCGAAGGAAAACGCCTTCATCGGTTCGGCGATGTTGTCGTCGCCATTGCCACCCACCCAATACACATTGCCGTTCCAGTACGACGGCGAGCCCCAGAAGTGGGTAAACACAGCGGGTATCTCTTGCACGATATTAGGATCCGAATTGGTACACGCGGGTTGTTGATTGACGCAATACTTGCCCAGATTGTTGCCATTGACCACGTAGAGCGTTCCGAGCTTGCCGATCATCGTTAGCAACTGCGTGCCGTCGGGCAGCAGGGGTAGCAACACCAATCCGCCCGCGGCGAGATCTGTGTCGTTCTGGGTCAACGCCGCCTGATCGTGGGGTGTGAAGTAATCGATTACCGGAAACGTTGTGCCGTTGGGTGGCCCGAGTTTGATGATGCTGTTGCCGAGATCGACCCCCGTCCAAGGGCCGTTGCCCGTGGCCAGGTAAATATTGCCGGCAGCGTCCGCGACCGGGCCGTCGCCGCTCATCCAAATGCCGTTGCCGTAGCTGTTTGCCGAGGGGTTGAAGACGCCTTCAAGCGACAAAGTGGCAGCGCCGTACGACATGATCCAGCCGTGCCACGGCGATTTATCGCAGTGGGCACCCCAGGCGATCACGACGTGCCCGTTCTCGAGCAGTAGCGCGGCGCGCTGATTCTGCATGCGCGGATTGAACGTCACGACGCTGCCATTCCCGTCGGCGGCCTTTCCCGGCACCGAGGCCTGGATGACGGCCGGGCCGCCGAACTTCTCGGCCGCCGTCACTACATCCAAGGCGTGCAGGTATTGTGAGATCTGGCCCGCGACCTTGACTTTGGCAACCACGTACAGCGTCCCGCTGGCACTATCGATGACAGGCGTACCGGTGATGCCCACTTCTTTGGTGATGTCGCCGCAATTCAAATCGGTGACGTAATCGATCGTGGAGCCACCTGCCGGGAGCAGACTCTTGCTCCAGTAAACGACGCCAGTATCGGCGTCAATGGCGTAGACGCTGTCGTGTTCGGTGGCCACATAGAGCACGCGGCGCGGCGCGCCAGCAATGGTCACATTGGAAAGGACCAGCGGCTGGGCATACACGGCGCCATCCACGGCTACCGTGAACAATTTGCCGAACTGGCTGCTATTCACATTGGCCGGAGTGAGGATCGTCTCCGCCACATTCTGCCCGGTGCGGGCATTGTCATTGTGGTAGGTCGTAACATTGACCTGGGAAATCGCAGAGGTGCACACGAGGAGACTCAAAGTCATCGCCAGCGCGAGAACTTCTTTGCCGATGCATCCCGTGGTATTTATTGTTGTGCGCCTTGCATGGCTCGATTCGTCGCCAATGTATATCCACTCGCTCTCAGCGGGTTACACATTGAACATAATATGGAAATGCTTGCGACCGAGGTCACTGGCTTTGGAACTTGGCGCTGTGGCCGGCGGGCCCGTCAATCTTTGATATCAAGCAGCATGTCCGCCAGTCGGCTCCAGGTGAGGCCAAGCGCCTGGTTCTTGATGGCATGTTCGTCGAAGCGCAACGAGCGGATTGCGGTGAGGGCCTCTGTTAATGCCTGTGGCACGTCGGCGGCATATAAGATGCCACTATGGGGGCCAACGTGGTCCCGGATGGCGCCCAGATTCGGCGCGATAACGGGCCGACCGAAGCTCAGGGCCAGCATGGCCGTGCCGGAAGTGAGAACCGCGCGGTAAGGCAATACCACGCAGTCCGCGGCATTGAGGTAGATCTGGATTTCATCGTCCGGGATGAGCTGCGGTACCAGTTCGACCCGTGCCGTGCACGCGACGAGCTGGCGGATTGTTTCAAGATACTGAGGCGACGAGAAACTGCCGGCGATTATTAGCCGACCGGATACGGACGTCTCTGCAAAGGCAGCGATCAGCGACTCGAGGCCCTTGTACGGACGGCAGCGGCCTATGTAGAGATACAGATACTCGTCCAAATCCACGTGGAGTCTGGCCCTGCTCGCCGAGCGCCCGATCGTATTCGGATACACATCGACCCAATGTCCATGATGGCCTACCCGTAGCTGCGAAGCGTGTACCCCGAGTTCCCTGGCGACGATTGCGCCGGCCGACTGACCGTGAACAAACACCAAGTCCGCGAAGGCCACGATGATTTTGCGACCTAGTCGATCCGCCCACCGTTCGCCGGCAGTGTCATGCGGATACAGGTTATGCGCGGTCCAAACTACTTTGGCGCCGCGCAGCTTCGCAAACGCCAATAGGAAGATCATACGTGCCAAGCGCACCGTCGTGCGCACCGGCGATGACGGCACCGAATACAGGAAGGAAGGCCAGTGAATGTGGATTATGTCGGTGCGGCGAAGATTGCGCACTAACCACCCGGACAACCACAGGCCTTCGACGACCTCCACGCCCCGTCTCTGCACCTCCGCATAAAGAGTTTCCGTGTAGACATTTCCGTTCAAGGGGAATGCGACAATGCGCCGGGTATTGCCGGCCACCTCAGAACCCCGTCCGAATCATCGTCATGAATTATGACCTTGGAGTAAGCCGAATTGAGCTGACAGGCGCGAGTCTAGCGGGTTCGTGAAATTGACACTCGTTATGCTTCGTCGGGCAGCGCTCACTGGCGACCATCGGGCTTGCTCGTCCGACTTGGAAACTCGATCTGCATCGGCCAAATTGGCAACGCCCCTGATTCGGAAAACACAGGAAATGTGGAGTAGTGTGTAAGGAGCTACGGAAAATAGGGCGCGGGTCTGATCAGTGTGACTACGAGTACGTCATCGCGAGGTGCCGAGACAGCGAGGGAACTTGGGATGGCGTGTCCGGCGATAATGTCTTGGGCACCGAGAATGACCCGGAGATCGTCGGCCACGGGAGAAGCCTGGTGCCGGGCCCGCGCGTGATCGAATATCCCGTCTTCCTAGACAGCGACACGATCCGCCTGCTTGCGTACCCGGTCGAGTCCGCAATCGCGGAAAAGCTCCAGGCAAATGATCGACGTTAACCCTTCCTCAGTAGCGTAGGGCTTTAGAGTTTTCAACGCCACAGACTTTCGCGGCGCGCCTGTGTAATGCCGACGACGGAGCAGAGCCTCACTTTTCGCCATGGCGGATATCGTTGACTCGCGATCGATGGGTCCGCGGAGTCGCGATGGGGCGGGAACCGAAATTGACTTGCGCGTCCCATCCGCTAAAGCATATGAGAGTCCCATTAAGCAGCGCCCCTGGGTCCGTGCTTTTTTGCGCGCTAGCGGCATCGCAAGTTCGCAGACTGCCCCACGACGGGAGAATATGGGCGACTACTCCTCGAGCACGATTAGCAATCGTAGCTTGAGTCCGCGAAATGATTTAAACCCCCGATCAAACGTTGTCATTTCATAGTCCAACGACAGTGCCAACGCAGCTAGCCAAGCATCGGTCCATAGGCTGGGCGTGGGCTCACGGCCGGATTTTAGTGCAACGAAGCGCGGCTCATGATCGATCGGCTCCGCTTCTATTTGAAGTGACCGCGGATCGCTTTGGAGTTGCCGCCAAGCCCGCACGGCTTCGTCAGGCGTAACCGGCATACCATTCATCGCGATTTTGTTGGTCAGCAGACGCAGGACCGCGAGTCGCGTCAGAAGACAAGTCCCGACAGTTCCGTCTGGCTGCTGTGGGGTAGTCGGAAGCAAAGCCGCGACTTACGGCTGCGGGATCGGTCACCGCCAAGACCCCGGGTGACTGGCAACGCTTGGCTATCGAGAACCCAGGGGACCCCACGCCCGAACGCATTAAGTACCAGTTTTCTGGGGTTTTACTTCGACCTTGATGACTGCAGATAAATCACAAATCCCTTCACCCCGACCAATTTCTTCCCCCGTGCTCGCGCAAAGGCCATTTCTTCCATTCGAGCACGCATCAACTATATCCGGCAATTCAATCCCGGCTCTGCGACACGACTCGACAAATATTTGATACTGCGACTGCGGTAGCGGAGCCGCTCATTTTTTGCCACGAGACAGACCTCAATGACATCGTCTTCGACTCTTACGCACACTGACGCCAGAACAACACCGGGACGTGCAGCAAGAAGTGCTGCGTGTCATGGAGGCAGTTGTCGAAAGGATTCACTATGCCGAGGGTCGGCGCACCAATTTTTCGGTGATTGCGGGCGCACTGATCGCAGGTGGGATCGCGTTATTAACGTGTTCGCTCGGCAACGTCGATTCGCAATATCTGGTGGCTGAACCAACGCATTGAAGAGATTGAGCCCGCTGAGATCAAACGAAGAGCGGCTACGCCTGAAGCAACGAAGGGAATAGCGTACATTCAGAAGTCACTGGATGAAGCCTTGAGGGCTCAGAAGGCGTTCTTTGCAGAAGCAGCGTGAATCGACCTAGTGAAATGGAAGACGCATAGAGACAGACGGGTTGCGTGTATAGAGAGGCTACCCATTCGCTGCGGCCGTGGAAGCGATGAGCAGCTCGGCGAACGGCGTGCGACTGGATTGTCTGGCTGAAGAGTGGCGCCGGGGCTGGCATCCCGAGCGCGTCAAGGCAAAGAAACTCGGAGCGCGCCGTGCAGATCGTCGGAGCTTGACAAGTTTACCGCACGCCGAAGGCAAGCTCATCCGCCTCATAGTTATGAACGAAATCCGGCGGCACCAGGGGTCCCCAACTGGCCAGACTATCCTCCATGCCGTAGTTGGTCGGCGTCCACAAGGCGTAGTCCTCGATGTGATCCATGTCAGAGTAGTACTCGAACCAAGATCCCCACGGGTCTTGGATGTAATGAAAGAAATTCGAGCCAATGGTGTGGCGGCCGAAGCCCCAATCGCCTCGGCCGGCCTTGGTCGCCAACGCGCGGCCGCTGCGCCCGACTTCATCCGGGTCCTCGACCTGAAAGCTCCCATGGTGAAAACCGATGGCAGGCGACTTTGCAAATGCGACCACATGGTGATCGCTGTCCTGCCGAGTGCAGCAGAAAGCGATGATGTCCTGCGCCCGATCAGCCAAGCCCATCCCGAGGGCCTCGGTTAAAAAGCTCACGCTGGAGAGGACATTCGGGGTAAACAACAAGACGTGTCCGAGCCGGCGCGGGCGAACAGCCGAATATTGACTGATCGGCTTCAATGCCGACCGCCCAGCACGAACGATGCGCCCCGGTGCGTTGATCTCGAACACCGGCACGGGCGACGGTTCCGGGTCAGCCGCTCGCTCGACGAGGTGATAGAGGATGCCGTGGGGATCGCTCACCCATAGTCCATTGTCTTCGAGTGCCGAGGCGGGCTCGATCTTGCCGCCGGCTCGCGGGACGGCCGCTGCGATGCTCTCGAGGTCCGCCGCTCGAAGCGTCACATGGCGGAGCCGCTTCCTTTCCGCGCCGCCAATGAGCAAGATCGACGGGCGGTCCTGACCTAGGCAACACAGCCTTGCGACTTTCGCCCCGAGTTTGGCCTCGAGGCCAGCGTCCTCGTAGAAACGAACGCCGTCTTTGATCGACGGCACGGCCAAAGTGTAAGACACTATTCCAAGCACCGGCATGGCTTTGCTCCTGAATGTCTCGGCTCGTTCACGTGGCTGGCGAAATCACCTTGTTTTCAATCGCGCCGATCCCGTCGATTTCACAACGGACGACATCACCAGGGCGCAGGAATACCGGGGGCGTCATCGCGGCCCCCACACCGTCAGGGGTTCCCGTGGCGATAAGATCGCCCGGATCCAATGTGAAGGCCGTCGAGAGATACGCAATCTGATCCCACACATTGTGGATCAGCTCGGAGGTATTGCCCCTCTGCCGGATCTCACCATTGACGAAACTACGCAATTCGAGCGCGTGCGGATCGGCAATTTCGTCCGCAGTTACGATCCAGGGCCCGATCGGACCGTGAGTGTCAAACGACTTGCCCATCGTGAACGTCGGAGAATGTCGTTGCCAATCGCGTGCCGACACGTCGTTGCAGACCATGTAGCCGAAAATGTATCGGCGCGCGTCAGCGGCGGCCACGCGCTTCGTCGGTGAGCCAATGACAACGCACAGCTCCACCTCATAATCCAGATTTTCGGTCACGCCCAGATCGGTATCATCGAAAGGACCGGCGATACAACTGGTCTGCTTGTTAAACCAGTATTGAGTGGTCGGCTCTGGAACGCCCAACCGCTTTGCCTCCTCGACATGCTTGCGGTAGTTCATACCGATCGCGAGAAACTTGCCGGGTCGCTCGATCGGGGCGAGAAGCCGAAGAGAACTTAAAGGGAGCCGTTCGCGCGACGATGATGCTGCGGAGCGGACCGAACGCAACGCCGCCTCGCCGCCCGCGACGATCGATAGCATGGTTGGATATTGGACTGAGATGCCGTCCAGCGCAGAAACTTCGTCGCCAACCAGCGTGCCCAGGCGCGGACCGCCGGACGCCTCAAATCGCAACAGCTTCACAAATACTTCTCCTTTAGTTGCATCGCGTCGCAGCCGCTGACTTCGAAGCCTCACACTCGTTAATGAGTCGTCGCAAATACCGCTGATGGGCCTGCACCTGAGCGTATGCACCGCGATTCTTCAGCCAGTGATGGCCCTCGTATTCACTGGATATCCAGCCGTCGTAACCGCACGACACCAGAATCTCAATGATCTCTGGATAGGCAACCGCATCATCGTTTCCGCTTTCGTCCACCTGAAAGAACTTTCCGTGCACATGGAAGACATACGGCATGACCGCGCGCATTGCCGCGGGTTTGCCGTGGCCGAAATAAATCCACGTCTCTGTGGCCAGCAACTCCACGAGGGAGCCTCCATCGATCGCCTCAATCTCTGCTCGCAACTCGGCCAAGCTCGGAGATGTGGCCCAAAAATCAATCACGCGCTTCACGATGGCTGGGGCGACACCCAGCTCGAGAAACTTGCGCTCACAGACCGGCGAAACTCGGCTCGTCATGCAGCCGCAATCGAGTGTAAAACCGACAAAGGGCGAATTTAGCTCGGCAACGTCTTCTATTACGCGCTGTTGCTGGTCGCTCTCGATGATGTTCGGTGCGTGGATCTCGATGGCGAGCTTTAATTCCAATCGCTCGAGATCCGGCAGCAGCTGTCGATAAAGCGCCTCGCGCCGATCGATGAGGTCGAAGCTCTGATAGCTCATCCGCGCAAGGGAGTACCCGAGCCGCTTTGCGCCCTCGAGTTGGATTCGACTGAATTCCACCGCCTCCTCGATCGATAGTTCGTGGCCGGAGATACGCCCGAGATCGGAATAGTGCCCGAACGCTGACGGGATGAGATCGTAACGCTCGACTGCGTACCGAAATCTGCGCTCGAACTCCTCCGACACCTCGGGGTAAGTGCGGATGCATTGCGGAGCGATGATCTCGAGCCCCTGCTTCGGGCTTAAGCTCCCGATCGTTTCAAACATGCTCTCCAACGACAGATCGTAGGAGTGATATTCGTCGTTGAAGCTGTAGGTCGTCGTGCCCAAGCGGATTGCAGTACTCATGAAAGCACAATCCTGTCGTCGAGTTTTAGCGTACGCGTGCAGGTGCTGACTTGCCGAAATACATGCCGGTGATACGGGATGCGAAAGAAAAGCGTAAGCGCTATTTCACAGCGGTCCGACGGCAGATTCGAGTCGTGTTGGACCACCAGTTCCGCCGGGTCTAACACGAACCACAGAACCGAATGGTGTTTAGTCAACTCGCTGAAGCGATGGGTGGTGCCATATAGCGTGAAGAAAATATTCTCCACGGCTTGCGGCCGGCCATTCACCGACAGCTCGATCCGGTCAAAACAGGACAGGTAGATGGAACGGTACCAAGGAAGCCGAATTTTGAACGATAGAAACTGAGTTTCCCCTCGCGTCGATCGCGTGAGGCGCTGACCGGCAATGAGATCTTCATCAAACATAGAGGTCTCCTTTTTCGGCGCTGCTTCCCCGCGCCACCGAAGCATCTGTCTTGATCTCGCGCACGGGCATGACCAACAGGATCGCCGCAGCCAGTAGAGCTGGAAACGCCATGAGCACAGAGACTTGGCCCCGACTGAGGCCTGACACCAGCAAGTAACCGGAAATGGCCGGTGCCAACGCACTGCTTGCCCGTCCGACACCCACGACAAAGCCTGTGCCTGTCGCTCGCGTTTGCGCCTCGAAGGTACGGGCAACGACCGCATAAACACCCGACATCCCCGCAAATAGAAAGACGCCGGCGATCGCCGCCACGAGGGTCAAAAGCGGAAGAGTGGCCGACGTAAAGCCGAACAATGTCGTCATCACAGCCGCACCTGTGAAAGCGAGGAGCACAAGCCGCTTCAGGCCCAACCGATACGCCGCCCACCCGAGCGCTGCTCCACCTATAACGCCTCCCAAGTTGGCGGTCACCGAAATCCGTGCCGCCTGCGATGAGGAGAATCCGAGATCCGACACCATCTGCGGAATCCAGCTCAGCATGTAATAGACTGAGATCACGTAGAGCAGGTTGATGAGTGTCACTTGCAGGGTGAGACCGAGCATACCTGGGCGAAAAATCTCGTTCAGTCGCCCTGGGCGACTGGTTGGATTGGCGGCAGGTAAGGCAGTGACCTGACGCAATTTACTGCGGCGAAGGAAGGAGTTGACCTGCTCCAAAGCGCGATGATCTCCCCGCGCGAGAAGATACGGCACAGATTCAGGTAACCCCAGGTAGACGACCGGAGTCATAAGAACCGCGAC
>Ga0302325_10020270_pt1 | contig 13944 bp, 11 predicted proteins | sample Palsa_T0_2_FD_201948 | JGI IMG/M metagenome (GOLD analysis project Ga0302325, IMG submission 201948) | Peat permafrost microbial communities from Stordalen Mire near Abisko, Sweden - Palsa_T0_2 | ecosystem: Environmental > Terrestrial > Soil > Palsa > Peat permafrost | place: Sweden: Abisko... | reverse complement strand
GGTCACAGCACGGCAACATTTTCTGTTGCCGTGCTGTGACCTGCTGTTCGGTACAACTGCCTGCAGAGTGCCAGACATAGGCACGACCCGACGACCCGCCCCGGCCCGGTTACCCGCCTGACCGTTGAGGAGTATCCGATGTTCTTTATCACCTACCTGCGGCGGGAGCTGCGCTGCCGCATGCGGCAGGCCGTCTTCATCGCGCTGGGCCTGGCGCTGGGAGTCGGCCTGGTCGTCACAGTGGCCGCCGCCTCGGCCGGGGTGAACAAAGCGCAGTCCGGCGTGCTGAGCGCACTGTACGGGGTGGGCACCGACATCACCGTCACCGGAAACGCGCCTCCGCCGCACTACTCCTCGGCCGGCAGCACACAGCCAGCAAAGGTCACACCCCCATCAAAGAACGGGCAGACCCTTCAGATCAGCCCCGGCGGTGGCGCGCAGATCTGCGACAACGGTCATTGCGTGAACGCCGCGGGCCGCACCTACGACCGGCTGATCCCGCCGTACCAGGAACCGATCAGCGCATCGACGGTCGCGGTCGTGGCGAGACTGCACGACGTAGCGGCAGCCGCCGGCGTGCTCACGCTCGTCGACAGTGCGATCACCTACCCAGCGAACTCCGCCGGCTCGCCTCAGTTGGCCACCTTTACCGTCGACGGCGTCGGCACCGGGCACACCCCGGTCGGCCCGCTGGCTGCCGCGACCATCAGCTCCGGCCACTTCTTCACCGCGGCCGACTCCCATGCCGACGTCGCGGTCGTGGACTCCGGCTACGCGGCCAGCAGCAACCTGAAGACCGGCTCTACCATCACCATCAACCAGGTCCGATTCACCGTCATCGGAATCGACACCCAGCCGCAGGAAACCAGCCCGCCCGATGTGTACATCGCGCTGGCCCGCGCCCAGACCCTGGCGACCGCCACCAAGAACCTCGGCGGGAGCGTGGCGAACACGGTGAACCTGATCTACGTAGCCGCGGCCAGCGCCGCCGACATCCCCGTCGTGCAGCACGAAATCTCCCGGCGGCTGCCCGGCGACATCGTGACCGCCGCCGGCAGCCTGGCCAGCCAGGTGACCGGATCGGTGTCCACCGCCGCCAGGCTGACCAGCGACCTCGGCAAATGGGTGTCGGTGCTGGTCCTGATCGCCGCGTTCGCCGTGGCCAGCCTGCTGACGATGGCCGCGGTGGCCCGCCGGGCCGCCGAGTTCGGCACCCTCAAGGCGCTCGGCTGGCCGACCCGCCGGATCATCGCCCAGGTACTCGGTGAGTCGCTGGCCACGGGCATTGCCGGGGCCGCGGCCGGGATCGGTCTCGGCTTCGCTGGCGCGGCGATCATCGCTGCGGTCGCGCCGAGGCTGTCCGCCACCGCCCCCTCCTCGACGATCGGGTCGATGCAGCAGGTGATCCAGGCGGGCGGTACCGCCCTCGGGAACCGCACGGTCGTGGTCCCGCTGTCGCCGTCGATCACCATTGGTGTGATCGTGCTGGCGGTGATCCTGGCCATGGCCGGCAGTCTGCTGGCCGGCGCGCTCGGCAGCTGGCGGATCGCCCGGCTCCGCCCCGCCGGCGCACTGGCTCTGGTGGCCTGACCCGCCCGGTGACAGGGCTTCTCAGAACTGGCAGGACTTTCTCACGACAGGAGAGTGAATCGTGTACAAGCTGACCGGCGTTACAAAGGAGTATCAGAAGGGGCGCGCCGTCGTCGGTGCGCTGCAGGGCGTTGACCTGACTATCGCCGATGGCGAATGGCTGGCTGTGCAGGGCCGCACCGGCCATGGCAAGTCCACGCTGCTCAATCTGCTCGGCGGCCTCGACCGGGCGACCGGCGGAACTGTCGAGCTGGACGGCACCGACCTGGGTGCGCTCCGCGAGACCCAGCTCACCCGGCTGCGCGCGCAATCGATCGGGTTCATCTTCCAGACCTTTAACCTGATCCCCACCCTGTCAGCGGCCGAGAACGTCGAGGCCGCGCTGATCCCGCTGCGGGTGAGCCAGGCCGGCCGGAAGGCCCGGACAGCCGGCGCGCTGGAATCGGTGGGCTTGGCCGACCGGGCCGCCCACCTGCCCACCGAGCTGTCGGGCGGCCAGCAGCAGCGGGTCGCGATCGCGCGCGCCCTGGTCAAAGAGCCCAAGGTACTGCTCGCCGACGAGCCGACCGGCAACCTGGACGAGGACACCCGCGACGACATCATCGGCCTGCTGGAACACCTGTGGCGCGACCGCGGGCTCACCCTGATCCTCGTCACCCACGACACCTCCATCGCGCGCCGGGCGCAGCGCACTGGCGTCATGACCAACGGCCACCTCACGATCAGGCAAGAATCACCGAACCTTTAAGGCCCGCGCCCACGCCGTCCACGTCTCCGAAACTACCGGGCCGCCGCCGCTATCACCTCAGGCATTGCGCGGCGACGGGAACAGTCGGCTCCGCCCCGTAAGCACGCATAAGTCGATGATCTGGCGCGAGTCTGAAAATCCCTGACCCTGTCCAGCGATGACAAATAATCAATATGTGCCCTCGAGAGGTGCGGCCGACCTGCGATCACTCTCGTGATGGCCGCACTATGCAAGGAAGCTCGATAAGCGCTGTGCGCATCGAGCGGACGGCGCACCCGGTTCCGTCAGGCGACGTTTCCGCAGGTCAGAGACACTGTGTGGTCAGGGACAGGATCGAACTGTCGACCTTCCGCTTTTCAGAAGGTCTGTACTCGCCCGGACCACAGGAAGCTCCAAGATCGTTAGCCTCGCACTGCCTGCATAAAGGCTTTTCAGGGCTAACAAGGCCACTTTAGCACCCGTGCCGCCATGTGCCGGGGAATGCCGTTTCGTCCGTGGGGATTCTGTGGGGAACTACGCCGCAGATCCGGACTTGTGGGGATTCTGTGGGGCGAGGAGACGTAGCTCAACCAGGCTCCCCGGCCTCAGGAGCACCCGGGCAACGCCAACGGCGCGGCGCGCCGGGCAGGACCTGATCGCGGTACGAGCTTCAGCGCTGCCGCCAGTTCCTGCGGGGGCCATCATGCTGTCCCGGACCCCTGGCACGTGCGCGTCGTGTTACCGCCGGCATGCCCGGCACCTAACGTTAGATGAGCAGCAACCCGGTCACCGCACAGCTGCCCACGCCCATCCAGGAGAAGCACTCGCCACCGATCCCGCTGACGTCGGCCAGCACCCGGAACACTCACTCTCCCGCCGACCCGGCATCCCTGCAACAGCGAGTGATCACGCCAAGGATGCTGTTTACGGACAGCGCGCGCATAACGCCGAATATTTCCTAACCGGGAGACGCTATAACTGCCTGCGCAACAAATACAGATCTTCCAATTCTGCGTGCAGGCACGTTGTCCGTCCCGGTACAGCATGGTGTCGGCCTAGGTCTTTTCTCGGACGTGGCTGTATCGGTTGGAGCGGGGAGGTGTGGAGAGGAACAGCCCGGCAAGGGACAGCGTCACGGCGGCCGCCCGGCGCAGGTGGCCCGCCGATGCCAATGCGGATGGTCCGGGCAGCCGCGGGAGATGGCCTGTTGCTAAGCGAGGGGATCTGGGCGCACAACCGCTTCCATGCCGCCGCTCAACGTGTACGCCGCCCACCAGAACGGGTGTGGCATGCTCCCATCAGCGTCTCTGGCCCGGTCCATCGCGCTCAGGGTCGCGCAATGCATGGCGCGCGCAGGCGATGCGCCTTTGGCGAATTCGGCGTACAAGTCGGCTACCAGGTCAGCGGCAGAGTCGTCGGGAACTGCCCACAGGGATGCGATGACTGCCTGTGCCCCCGCGATATGGCAGGCACGCCGGACGCCGTGGACAGAATCGCCGCTGACCGGATCGCCTGTCCCTGTCTGGCAGGCACTGAGCACCACCAGCCGTGTCGCGGTCAGATCGAATACGGTGCCAATCTCCAACGCGGTCAGAATGCCGTCATCGGGCGCCATGACCGGAAGTAGGCGGCGCGCGTTGGCCCCCGCCAGCACGAGCCCGCTGCGCACCAGGGGGGATGCCTTGAGCCAGCGATCCGTCTTGGCCGCGAGACTGTCGCCGGGTACGACCGTAAGGGGAATTTCGGGTACGTAGTACGCGTGGGTGGCGACGTGCAAGACCCGTGGCTTGCGCAAGGTGAGCAGAGCGCCCTTGCTCGCGTCCGGGCCGGTGATCGGTGACACGATCTGCTCGCCGACCGCTGTGGTGATCCGCTCAAGCTCAAGTGTGGTTCCGTTCAGGGCCGGCCAGGGGATGGCGAGCGCGTCGCTCAGCGGGGCGATTCCCTCCGGGGTAGGCGTCTCCGGAAATGCGCCCTGTAGGGCGAGCCCGAAATCGGGGTTAGCGAGGACGATGACCCCCGTCTCAGGGCTGGTCGTGGGGAGCGGGTGCAGGTCGTGGATGCCGGAGATGTACGTCAGCATCCAGCGCTCGGCAGCGAACCGATCCTGCCCGTCAACGAGACAGCCGAACGGCAGCTGGGCGAGTGGTCCGTCCAGCATGAGAATGACGTGGTCGCACGATTCAAGTGCCGATTCGACCGGGCGCAGGATCAGGTCGTAAAGCTGCCTTCCGATGCCTGTGACCATGTCCCGTGAGCTGCTCGCGACGGCCGGGACGCTCGGTAGCAGTGGGAAGACGGTCATCTCCTCGCGGAACCGGCTGACCAGCGGGTCGATCTCCACAACGGCGCCCAGCAGGTGCAAGGTGACGTCGCCGGCCGTGTTGACAACGGTGGCGAGGTAGCGCTGGCCGGCACCGGGGAGGGCGGTGCCATCAGGGCGCCAGGGCTGGACCACGCTAATCGCGACGAACGCCGCAGCAACTGGCAGTTGCCCCGCTATCTGCTCGACCGTCAGGTAAGGGAGAGGATCGGTTTCCTCGCCAGCCGCGCCCCAGCCGCTCTCCTGCGCCAGCCGTGCGTCCATCGCGAGGATTTCGCCCGCATAGTCGCCGCTGGAGAGGGCCCGTGGCCCGCGCACCGCCAGGGCGGCGTAGCGCATCGCCAGGATGGCGAGGTCGGTATGCAGGGCGGCCGCGCCCCGCCGGGCGCGGCGCCCGGCGGTGATCCCGGTGGCGACGCTCTTGGTGTTGACGAGGGCCGCCCCAGCAACGGCGGAGAGCGAACTCGGCGCGGCCGGCCGCAGCGCGATCGCGGCGAGCAGGTCGGAGGTCCACGAATGCTCCGCATGCAACCGCGTGAGGTCGTCCACGGATGCGGAGGATGCCGTGACCAGCCTCGCATAACTGCCGCGTATCGCCTCATCGAGCGACTGGACAGCGGTGGCGTGGTCACCGAGTGCGGCCTGACTCACGCCAAGCCCGGCCAGCGCGTCGATGAGCGACGGGTGGGTCGTTTGCAGGATGGGGCGCCAGATCATCAGGCAGTCGCGGTAGTAGCCCGCGGCGGCGGCGTCATCTCTGCATTCGTGGCAGAGCTGGGCCATGAGGAAGTACTCTTCCGCCGCCTGCGGGCTGCCCGGGCCGAACAAGGTTAGGCACTTGGCTAGCGAGGCCTCTAGCAGCCTGCGGCCCTCGTCAGGTGAGCCGGTGCGGGCAAGAGCGACGCCCAGCCTTGCCTCGGTCAGGTACGTCCTCGGGTGGCCTGCGCCCCAGACGTGTTCCTCGTGGCCGAGCGCCTTGCGCAGCCAGGTGACCGCCTGTTCCGATGACCCGAGCTGGCTGAGCGCTTCCGCTGTGGCGCGGTCCCCCTCGGCGATGAGAAGTCGGCGGACAGGCTCGGCTAGTTGCGCTTCCGTCGTGTTGATAAAGTCGCCGGTCTCCCGAAGGGCCGAGATCGCGCTCTGCAGGTTGCCCAGCCGCGTCTCGACGGACGCTCGTAGCAACCCGACGCGCGCCTTGACCTCCGGGTCAGCTTCCCGTGCAAGACTGAGCAGCTCCGCGGCCTCGATGAGCTCACGGCGAGCCTCGGTGGGCTTGCCCGCCGCGGATTGGGCGCCCGCGAGCCGGTACCGGATCAGGGCGCGGCCGGCAGCAAGGGCCCCAGCGTCGGCCGCGGCGGCCTCGACAGCCTCCCTCAGCCGGCCGATGGCCGGCTGAAACTCGCTCCGGGCCAGGTGCCCCGCGCCGACCAGGCAGGCGGCCCGTGCCCAGGCCTCAGGCCCCACGTCGAAGCGGTTTTTCTGTAGTACCCGCTCCGCGACCGCGCCCGCCTCCGCGGCCTTGCCCGCCGCCGATAGGCTGTCTGCCTCGGCGAGCAGCGCATCGATCTCCCCGCCGGTCAGGCGCTGGCCGCCGGTCGCTCTCGGGTCGCTGGCCGACGGGCTGCCCGGAGCCGGCTCCGACCGGTCAAGCGGACGGAGGAACTCCCAAACCGCGCGGTCCTCCACAACCCCCAGGGTGACGATGGATGACTCCAGGACTCGCCGCCGCCGGAACGGAACGTTGTGGCACTCCAGTTGCAGGGCCGCGTGGGCAGCGGTCCACGGGTCCAGGTTCTCGGCGACTTCGGCCAGCCTGGCCACGTGGCCCGGTACGCCCCATCCGGTGAGCACCGTCAGGACATCCCGGACCATTACCTGGACTATGTCCCCCTGGGTGACGCGCAGCGCCTTCATGTAAAAGGGATCCCGGAGCAGGGCGGCCAGGTGAGAGTTGTAGGCCTCTTTGATGCCATCGAACTTGACGACGGTCAGCCCCTCGGGGACAGGCGCGTCTCCCTTCAGCTGAGCCGCGTGCGACTCGAATCCCTCCCAGGCCCGGGACACGTCGGCGACGGACAGCGTAAGGCCGCGCTCATACCTCGGCCAGCCCGCACAGGGCCACCGGGCGATCACGTCGTCGTAGACGCGAAGCGCGGCGGCGAAGTCACCCCGGTCATGGGCCCGTAGCCCCGGCTCAAGCGCGGCGGCGATCTCGGCTCCGATGGCGCGTCCCTCGGCCATGAGCTCATCTGCCACCTCCCGGGAACCGGTGTCCAGGAACGGCCTGATCATCTGGAACAGGTGCTCGCCGCGGACCGTCATGCCCTTGACCGTCAGCAGGCACGCCATAGCCGTATGCGCCGCGCTGGCCAGCCCCCAGCGGCCGGCGGTGACGCACCGCCAGTAGACGGGGTCGGAGGTCAGGCTGGGCCACCACTCCTCGGCGGTACGGTCATCGTCGGCCAGTTCGACGAGCCTGCGCGCCAGCAGGTCTCCGGCCGCGTTCCAGCCCGCGAGGGCCGAGGCGGCTGTCTGGAAGCACGCCTGCGCGAGTGTGCTGTCGGGCATTGGGCCAGGCGGCGGCTAGCGGCCGCTGACGTAGATGTGGGCGACGCCGAGCTTGGCGGCCTGCTCGACGGCCCGGTCAACCTCGGCCTGGGGGGTGCCGACCGGCAGCTCAAGGCGGCTTCCGTCGTGGTTGACGACTACGATGGTCCCCGGTGCAGCGGGCGCGCCCTGCGGAGCGGCCGCGCGACGGCTCTGGGCGAGCTGGAACAGCCCGGTGATCACGACCCCGAGGGCGGCGCTTACTCCGTTGGTGACTGCGACCAGGACGGTCGGGTCGATGTTTCGCGTGGTTAGTGGGGCGGGCCTGACCTCAAGCGACATGGCGCCGACGGCGCCCTCGGTCGTCTCGGCGGCAAGGGCCTCCCGCAGCTGCTCGTTCGACATCCCGGGGAACGAAACGCTGAATTCTGTCCGTGTCACTACGCTTCACCCTTCGTTGTAGAGGGAAGGGGATCATCCGCCGGGATCCAGGCGGTAATCGGCGTCCCGTGACCAGCCAGGGCAAGCGCCGCGTCGTGACCGCTGCCGGTGGCCAGCATCGTGATGTACGTGCCGAGACGCGCGGCGGGCAGTGTCGCTGACGCGGCGCCGAGCAGGATGGCGCCGCAGATCTCTGAGGTCTCGCTCTCGCCCAGGTCTTCGAAGAAAGCCAGCATCCGGTCGGCCTGCTGACCGAACAAAGCATCACCGGCGTGCTCCCGCCCGAGTTGGAACAGGAACTTGACCGACTCGGGGACCTCATCTGGATGACGCCTGATGAAGCGCGCCAGCGAGCTCATCCCGGCGGCCGGCACCGCTCGCCCTACCTTTTTCAGCGTGCCATCGATCATGTAGCCACTCGACTCCGAATCTGACCGCTCGGCGAGCTGCATCCAGAGGCGGACGGTTGCGCCCACCTGGTCGCAGTTACTCTCCGCCAGTGTGACATGTCCGATCCTGGCGGCGTGGAATCCGGTCCCGGCCGGGGGGAGAGCTTCATCGGCGCCGAGAAGGCCGAACGCGGTGAACGCGTCGGCCTGCGGCACATCCATGCACCAGGCGTACAGCGGAGCCCCGAACGGGCCGAAGGCGCGCTGCCAGTCGGCGTGGTCAAAGAGATCGCTTAGTGTCTGGGCGATCCGGAGGTCGGCGGCTGTTAGCGCGTCGTGTCCCGGGAACGATGGGGCCGCGATCGTAGCGAGCTCTGCCCGGTCAGCGTCAGTCCGCGCTACCGCATAACGTGCTCGGACAACGTCGGGGTGGTGTGCGTAGCCCGGGTCGATTTCGGCCAGGCACTGCCTGGCGGTGTCGATGAGCTTCCGCCGTGGCGGCAACCCTGACCCGTAGAGTTCCAGGCAGCGGTTAACGAGCGTCAGCGCATGGTCCCGTCGTGACACGGCCGGGAATCCGCTAGCGCGCAGGGCACCGCAGGCGGCCAGATAGCGATTAATCGCCTGGTGGTACCACTGGCCGTCGCCATTCGTAACGGCAATGGCCCAGCATATGTCCCCGCCCATGTCCAGGATCCAAGGCGGCGCCGCAGTCGGGTCTTCCACGAGCACGAGGCTCGCTCCGAATTGCGCGAGTTCCTGTGCTTCCTCCAGCAGCCCTAGCTGGCCGCAGAGCACCACGCTCTCGCAAAGTGCCTGGAACCGGTCCGTAAACTCAGGAACGGGGTAGCGGGTTCCCGCCACAGGCAACTGGGGGCGAAGCCTGTGCAGCCTATCCCGGTTATCCGCCATCTCGCGCTCGGCAGCCGCATCAGCCCGGATGACCGCTGCTTCGAGAATCATGCCGAGATCGGGCACTGTTACCCAGATAACGTCCGCCTCTGACATCGCCGCGGTCTCGTCCTCCGCGGCCCCCGCCGCGCTCGTCGCGTTTAGGTCGTCGATGAGGCCGAGCGCGCCGCCCACGGTGCACGCCTGCTCCTCGAGGCGTCTTCGCGCCGTGACCGCGCCGAGGACCATGGTCACTTCCCCCGCAGCAGAATGAGGCACTGCACCAGGGACTCGGTGACCCAGGTCTTGTCCCCGCGCCACGACTCCGCTTCAACCTGGCACGCCCACAAGCCCGCGCTCGCGGCCTCGATGACGACCTGGACGATCCGGATCGAGTCAGGGCCGCCTGCCACGCCGAGCTCGCCGCGCACCCCGCGGACCTCCGCCATTCCGCCCGGCAGCATGTCTTCTGTCAGCCGGACGTGCGCCTGCCCACTGGCAAATGGCAGCGGTGGTACAGGTACCGACGTGACCAATTTATGGTATCGAAGCGTGGCCGGAAACTGGGTCGACCACTGCGCCCGGATCCGCAACGCTCGCAAGCCGACGGACTCCTCACCGTGATTAGTGACAGCTAGGGCAAGCCGAACGCCACGGCCGAACACGGTTATCCCTTCAAGGTTGCCAGCCAAAGAGTATGTCTTGCGTTTATCGGCGTCAATAGTCCAAAATAGTGAAGATGACACGCAGCTAAGACTGATTGGGAAATCATCGTGCATGTCAGCTGCCGTCACGAGCAGCCTCTCATAAGGTCACGTCTGACGAGCCACGCCAGCCACCGGCGGCATCGGACTGCTTAGCGCGTAGCGACCATTGCCTGATCGCCGTAATGGTGCCCGCGAAACCGGCTCGGGGCAACGGCAACGACCTACGCTCTGCCGCTCTTTCGCCGCGGTCCTGCGCGCGACGCGAGGTCAGCCAACTGAACGTCAGAGTTTCGTCATTGGCATAGATTCTGATCGCTTCACTGCCTTCCTTTATTTCCAGCCTAAGGCTCGACGGCTCGTCAATAATGACCGAATCGATCTCATATTTGTTGATGCTATCTCGCAGATCTGCGAGCATCCGCCGTCGCGACATCAAGGATTGACGTGTTCTTGCCATCAACTGCTGCAACTCTGTTTCCATCTTTCCCCGACCTTCCATCGTGTCCCAGAGGCCTCAAACGCGTGCGCCGCTGGCAGCCCCCTTTCATTTTAATGATGGCGACTTCAATTGGCTACTGTATGGAGGCAGCCACAGATAGATATGCGGCGACGGGAGCAGTTGCAAATGGAGAACCACACGCGGGCTGCAGAGCGGGATCTTCAGCGCCTCGATACCGGCATCGGCCAGGGCCAAGTCAACGACACGGTGAACTGACCGGCCGGTCAAAGATCAGGAACCGGAATTCCGTGGCGCGATCACTCATGATCATCAGAAGGTTGCGGATCTGCTTGCACGGTTCAAGGAGCGTCCGGGGGTGGCGGTGATCCCGAGGATACCCACGTAGCGGTTGCCCATCTTAATGGCGAACAGGCAGTACAGCCGCTGCGGGGTCACTGCGCAGTCCACGTGGAAGAAGTTCGCGGCGAGGTCGTCCCAGCCCATCGAAGCCGATTCACCTACAACGAGGCGAGGCTTCTGACCGGCGCCGCGTGGCTCGAGAGGCGAAGCCAACGCGAAATCCGTCCAGTCTCAAGTCCTCTGCCCAGAGGCAGATCATCCAATCTGGAGCGGTCCGAGCCGTGATAGACGTCAAGCTGACATCCGTCCAGATCGGCGGATCCCGCGCATGTTGGGGTCGCGGTCAGTGACCGCCTCGCGGTTATCTTCATCGGGTAGCCCCGGACATGTCCGGCTGGCGTCCGGGGCCGCCAGCCGGACATGTCAGCCGATGAGGTTATCTGGCGGCGCCGGCGAGGTAGGCGGCGACAATGTAGGTTGCGTGCCGGTCCAGGCTGCCGCGGGCCCGGTCGTATCTCATGGTGGTGCGCGGGTCAGCGTGGGAAGCTGCCTCCTGGACGTCACGGAGCGGCACGCCGGCGTCGAGCGCCGCGGTGATGAACGCGTGCCGCAGTGTATGCGGTCCCACGTTCTTGCTGATCCCGGCCCGGCGGGCGACCTTGCGGACGATCCGCCCGGCGCCGTGCCTGTCCAGCCGCCGCCCGCCGGCGGCCAGGAAGACCGGGCCGTCGCAGCGTTCGCCGATGGCCAGGTCGATCGCCCGGGCCTTGCCGCCCTTGCGGGTAATGGTCAGGGTCCGGTGCCCGCGTTCCAGGCCCAGGTGCTCGATGTCAGCGCCGGTGGCTTCCGAGACCCGGAGCCCGTTCAGCGCGAGCAGCGAGATCAGCGCATGCTCGGCTGGCGGCCCGAGCCCTGCGGCCACCAGCAGCGCTCCCATCTCGTTGCGGTCCAGAGCGGTGGCATGGGACTCGTAATCCAGCCGCGGCCGCCGGACGTGGGCGGCCGGGGAGTGGTCGAGGAGTTCTTCTTCGACGGCGTACTTGTAGAACCCGGCGATGGTGGACAGCCGCCGGGTGACAGTGGCGCGGGCACGTCCTCTGGCTTCGAGGTCCCGGGCGAACCCTTCGATGTCAGCGCGGCGGACGGCGAACAGGGCCACGGAGCGGGTGCGGCACCAGGTGGCGAATTGGCGCAGGTCGAGTGCGTAGGCCTCGCGGGTCAGCCCGCGGTATCCGGCCAGGTAGCCGGCGAGGGCGAGCCGTTCGGGGTCGGTGAAGGCGGGCTGGACGGTGGCGAGGGCAGTAGATGGGGCAGCAGTGGTCATCGGGCACCTCCCGGTCGGGCTGGAGACCCGGGAGACTGGGCCAGCGGCGGGTCCCAGCGATTGAACGGAAACCCAACGTAAGCTTTTCCAGCCGATCACTCCATGCCACAAACCGCCGGAATCTGGAGCGAGCCAACGTCCAGAGATGCGCTCCAGACCGATGCTGAATCGAAAATCGGTCGGTCAGCGGGCAGGCGGCAGCACCCGGCGGAGCGTCAGCGGAGCCGGGTTCTTAGGGGCGGATGGCGTCAGGCGGCGTCGTGCAGGGTGACTTTCTTGCCGGATAGCCGTTCGAGTTCGGCGATGAGCTGGTGTTTGCGGCGTAGCGGGGCGAGGCGGTCGTGCCAGTCGGGGCCGAGCTCGGTGAAGTGGGCGGCGGGGTCGGAGAGCAGGTGCCAGGCGATGACGAGGATGGAGTTGCCGACGGCGACTAGGGCGCGCTGCTTGCCGCGGCGCCGGACGATCCGCTTGTAGCGGGAGGCCAGGAAGGTCTTGGTCCGGGCGGCGCCGGCGGCGGCCTCGCCGAGGGTGCCGCCGAGCCAGGGGTTGCCCTTGCCGGTGGCGGCGGCTTTGCTGCGGCCGGCGGACTGGCGGGCTTTGGGCGCGAACTTGGCCCAGGACACCAGGTGGCCTGGGGTGGGGAAGCGGGACATGTCGGTGCCGAACTCGGCGATCAGGTCCTGGGCGGCGGTGGTGCCGATGCCGGGGATTTCGTCGAGCTGGGCGATCTGGGCGGACAGCGGGGCGGTGGCCTGCTCGATCCGGGTGGTGAGGGTATTGATCTGGGTGGACAGCGCGTCGATCCGGGCCAGCATCATGCCCAGCAGGAACGCGTGGTGCTCGGTGAAGTGCCCGGTGAGCGCCTCCTGCAAGACGCTCGTCTTGGCGCGTATGTTCCGGCGGGCCAGGGCGGCCAGCTCGTGCGGGTTGCGCTGCCCGCTGATGAGGGCATCGAGCATGGCCCGGCCGGAGACGCCGAAGATGTCGCTGATCACCACCGACAGCTTGATCTGGGCGTCTTCCAGCAGTTTCTCCGCGCGCTGCTTTTCCCGGGTCCGTTCCTGGGTCAAGGTCCGCCGGTAGCGGGTCAGGTCCCGCAGCTGGCGCTGCGGGCGGGACGGGATGAACGAGGCCCGGAGCATGCCGCGCTCGGCGAGCTTGCACAACCAGACCGAATCGAGCTTGTCCGTTTTGGCCCGGCCAGGGACGTTCTTGACGTCGCGGGCGTTGACCACCCAGCACTCGATGTCGTCCTCGAGCAGGTAGAACGGCGGCTTCCAGTACGCCGAGGTGGCCTCCATCACCACCAGGGTCACGCCCTGGCAGACCAGCCAGTCCCGCAGTTCCAGCAGCGCCGGGGTCAGCGTGGCGTAGGTGCGGACTTCCTGGCGGCACGCTCCGGGCTTGTCCTCATGCGGCACCCGCAAGCACGCCGTCAGCGTCGCCTTCCCGATGTCCAGCGCCGCGACCCGTTCCACCAGGGCGCCCGGTACCTCTGTGATCTCGTCCATGACCATGGTCCTTCCTGCGAGCAGTTTCCAGGCGGGCTGCCCGCGGGAGCCAGGAGGGGGTTCAGAGGCGGAATCGCGTGCTCGAGGCAACAATGCAGGACCCCTGTGGCAGGCTCCCAGCGCCAGACTCCTATGCGGGCTCAACGGCACCAAGCATCACCGGCTTCGACGGGCACCCCACCCGATTTTCACGCTTCAGGGCGTCGCCGCGCGACATGGACGACTCCTATGTTTGTCAAGGCTTCTTTTAGTCGATTTTTCGGCCATGAGGGCCGGTGATTTGCTGCAGTGCTGGGTGCGGACAAGACAGGGATGGGTCACTCCGGTTATGGAGGCGCAAGCTCTTATTAGGTCACGCTCAGCAAGTTTGTGGTGCCCCGGGGACGGCCGGCGGATCGTTCGCAGGCCAGCAGGTGCGGCAGCCGATTCGCGGGCCAGGCCGCCCCCGGGAGTGCGGGTTAGCCGGCGGTACCGCGGAGGTGGGGATAAACCTCGCGGGCGACGTAGCGCTTCAGGCAGCGGATGATTTCCTTCTTGGATTTCCCCTCGGCCGTGCGGCGTCCGGCGTAGGCGCGGGTAGCCGGGTCAGAGCCCAGGCGGGTGAACACGATCCGCCACAGGGCATGGTTGGCCTGGCGGTCGCCGCCAGGGTTGAGCCGGCGGCGGACGGTCTTGCCCGAGGATGCCGGGATGGG
>Ga0302325_10020269_pt1 | contig 13944 bp, 9 predicted proteins | sample Palsa_T0_2_FD_201948 | JGI IMG/M metagenome (GOLD analysis project Ga0302325, IMG submission 201948) | Peat permafrost microbial communities from Stordalen Mire near Abisko, Sweden - Palsa_T0_2 | ecosystem: Environmental > Terrestrial > Soil > Palsa > Peat permafrost | place: Sweden: Abisko... | reverse complement strand
CCAATTTCGAAATCCAGCCGCGCCTCGTATTCATGAAGCGCCGCCCGCAGCACGCCGCGCGTAGCCAAATGCGCGATCGAAGTATCCAGCCGCTTCTTGAACCCCGTCCTGCATACCTCCTCGAAGTAGCTGTCGATCGTGCGTCCCTCCGGCACCGCAAACTCCGGAAACGGATTGTCAACCTTGGTCAACTTCAGATTGCACCGCTCCGCAATCTCCTGCGTCCGTCTCAGCACATCCGGCGCGTCCTTGAACACCACCGCCATCTCGTCCGCGCTCTTGACAAAAAACTGGTCGCTGTCAAACCGGAGCCGCTCCTTGTCATGCACCTTCGAGCCCGTCTGCACGCACAGCATCACGTCGTGGGCATGCGAGTCTTCGCCGCACAAATAATGCGAGTCGTTCGTCGCTACCAGCGGAATATTCAACTCCCGCTCCAGCCGAAACAGCGCCTCATGAATCTTCTTCTCGTCCTCCAGCCCCTGGTCCTGAATTTCGAGAAAGAAATTTCCCTTGCCGAAGATGTCTTCATACTGCTGCGCCACGCTTTTAGCCTTCTCATACCGCCCAGCCACGAGTTCCTCGCACAGTTCCCCGCTCAGGCACCCTGAAAATCCAATCAGCCCCTCCGCATGTTCCGCCAAATATTTTTTGCTAACGCGCGGCTTGCGATAGAACCCATGCAGGCTAGCCTCCGAAGTAATCCGAATCAGGTTCCGATACCCCTCTTCGTTCTGCGCCAGCACCAGCAGATGATTGTTCTCATCCCCCTCGCCCGGCTCGCGATGGTTTTCTTTTTTGGATATATAAAGCTCGCACCCCAAGATCGGCTTGACGCCCTTGGCCTTAGCCGCGTCAAAAAAGTGCACCGCCCCATAAATATTCCCGTGATCCGTCATCGCGACAGAAGACTGCCCCAGCGCCGCCACCCGGTCCACAAGCTTGTAAACGTCACAAGCTCCATCCAGGAGCGAATACTCTGTATGCAAATGCAAATGCGTAAATTCAGCCATAGATAATCCAATTTTAGCCTCCGTGCCAGGTTGGCAAAGGCGCGGAGACCCGGTTGAAATCCGGCCCTATTGAGGAAAAGACGTAACTTAGGGGAAAAACAGTCACGCTCAGATGCAGGGCCTCACCGGTGCTCTGGTTTTGGAACCAGGAGTTGGGCGACGCCAATCAGGTCACAATGCGATCCCGCTACTTCAACGGAGAGAAATCGGTGGGGTCCAAATAGACCGATTCGATCTTCTCAACAATCGGGCCGGCCTTCATCGCTTCGGCTGCCAGCTTGACGAATTCGGGATCCTTTCTGAATTCTGCCCAGTTTTTATCGGCGTCGGCGCGGCTGGGATGAACAACAATGTAGATCAGCGTATTCTTCGCGAGCGCCGGGTCTTGCGGCACCCAGTAGCCGATGCTCTCAATCCCGTGCCGCTTGAGAATCCTAATATTGAAGTCGCGGAAATTGGCTTTGAGAGTCTCGAGCTTGCCGTCGTAGCATTGGTATGTGCGAAGCTCGTACACGCGTGTCTGCGCCCATGCGCTGGCCGCGCCTGCCGCAAACAGAAAACACAGAAGCCACTTCCACAGCCGCACTCTGGCTCGGGACACATACGCAGGGTTCAGTGATTTCATGAATTCCTCCAACGTGAAGTTTATCCGGCCGGCCGCAAAAAGGACGAGGACGGTCTGGGCGTTCAGAGAGGGCTGCTGGAACCGCGCGCCGCTCATCCGCGTCCCGCCGGTTTCCTGATATACGAGCCAGCGGCCGAATCGGATTGCGTCGCAAACACGAAAGTAATTGAAAACGTCTTCGGACCGCTTTTTCGACTTGCCACCCCCGGCCACGATCTGTATTTTGTCTGCGGAGGTTTTTCCCATGATTACTCGCAAGCTGGTATTGGGTGGTGTTCTCGGCCTGGGACTTTTCGCTTCCGGCGTCCTGGTCGGCCAGGACGTGAGCGCGCGCCGTCATCCGAATCTGAATGCCGCGCAGCGCTTCATGGAGCAGGCGGTAAACAAGCTTGACGCCGCGCAGCAGGCCAATGAGTTTGACATGAATGGACATGCCGCCAAGGCGAAAGATCTTCTCGGCAAGGCGTACGCTGAGGTAAAGATGGCAGCTGAAGCAGCGAATCACCACTAATCTCGCCCGCCAGAGGAAGGCTTGACGCTTTCTTCGGCCCAGCCTTCACTTGTAGATCTTCATTCGTTCATCGAGGTGCAGTGTATGCGCAGCATCGCGCTGAATCCCTGCTTCTACTGAGAGCTCGAAATCAGCCGGCGATGGCTCAGTGGCTCGCTTGCTATCCCCTTAACCCGTTCACCTCGCCACCAGGCGCGCAATCGGCGCGACATAAGCCATGGCCAAAACAACCAGCCCAACTAACGCAGCCAGCGCCAGGCTGTGCCAGAAGACGAAACGTAGAATCGTTCCTTCCTGCCCATAGCTCTCCGTCGCCGTCGACGCCACCACGATGCTGGGCGCTGCAATCATTTTGCCCATAACTCCGCCGGCCGAATTGGCTGAAGCCATCAGCACCGGCGACACCCCAATCTGTCGCGCTGATACTTGCTGCAGGCTGCCGAAAACTACATTCGACGCCGTGTCGGAACCCGTAGTCGCCGTGCCCACCCATCCAATCAACGTGCCGAAGAACGGGTACAAGACTCCCGTTCGCGCAAACGCCAAGCCTAGCGTCGCGTCCATTCCGCTGTAGCGCATCACATAGCCCAGCGCCAACATGGCGGCGATGGTCATCACCGTAAACCGAACGCTGAATACTGCGTGAGCAAAGGCCCGCGCGAGAGAAACCGGACCAACGCCCATCAGCATTCCAGCCAGTACCGCCGCCACCAGAATTCCGGTCCCAGAGGCCGCGAGCCAGTTCAAGTTGAAGATTGCGGGCTCAGGTGTTGGCCCAGGCGACACCGGCGGTACCCGCTCCACAACATTGTGCAAACCCGCAACAGGAATGCTGATCGAAGTCTCCGCGTCCATCCAATGCGAGAAGCGCGGAATGCCCCATGCAAATACCAGCACGCTTAGAGTGAGCCAGGGCAGCCACGCCTTGAATGTTGCTCCTGCGCTGTGCGCGGTTCGCGTCCGTTCGAGCGCCGTAATGTCTTCGCCGTGCGCGTTGAGCACGCGCGTTGGCTTCCAGAAGCGGAAGAACACAACCAGCGCGGCCATGGTTGCTGTTGCCGCGGCAATATCCACCAGGCCGGGGCCGGCATACGTGGCAATCGCCCACTGCGTGAGCGCGAACGTAACGCCGCCCACAACCAGGGCCGGCCACACTTCAAGCATGCCGCGAAAGCCTGCGTAGATAGCCACCAGCCAGAACGGGACGAACAGGCAGAATGGAACAAGGATCAGAGCGATCACCTTGGAGAGCACCAGCACATCCAGGCCCGTGACGCCATGCAGCGCGATGATCGGAATCCCCAGCGAACCGAACGCCACCGGCGCGGTGTTGGCTATCAACGAAAGCCCCGCGGCCTGGATAGGCCGAAATCCCAGCGTGATCAGAATCGCTCCGCACACTGCGACGGGCGCACCAAATCCGCCCGCGCCCTCGATAAACGCGCCCAGCGCGAACGCGATCAGCAACAGTTGCAGGCGTCCGTCGTCGGTAATGTTGGTCAGGCTGTGCTGCAGTTCCTGAAAGCGCCCCGTCTTGACTGTGAGCTGATAGAGAAAAATGACCGGAAGAATGATCCAACTAATGGGAAAGAGTCCATATGCCCCTCCGAAAGCGGTTGTTGTGAGTGCCAGACGCGGAGGCATGTGATAGACCGAGATCGCGACGAGGAGCGCAGTCAACAGTCCAATTACTGCGGCAACATGCGCCTTCAATCGAAGAAGGGCCATCGCGCTCAGCAGCACAATCACCGGCAGGGCCGCAAGCATCGTTGACAGCCACCACATCCCGGTCGGGTCGTAGCTCTGCGACCACTTCCCAGCAACGGAGTTTGTTCTGAACAGCCAGATTGCACCGCAGGCAAGCAAGACCGCAGCGCAGATGGTCACGACCATCAAACCAGTTGCAGCGGGTGTTTTGCCGGCGGCCGGTTGTGGCTCACGACCGGATGGAGCATTCGATCCCATTTCCCCCCACAAGAAACTCCCGTCTATGATTCCGCCCCAACGGGACCAAACAAGGGTAGCACCCGCCGCAATTCCCCCTGGCTGCTTTGCCGTTCTATACTTACGCAAAGCCTATGCGAGCCCGTATTCCAACCACAATCCTGATTCTTGCCATTCCGGCGTTTGCTTGCGCCCAAACTCCTTCCAAGCCGAACTCGAAAATGACAGCAAAGAAAATCACCGCAGCCGAGATTCAGAAGTCCTCCATCATCATTGACACGCACGCCGATACCCCGCAGCGCTTCCTCGATGACCATTTCGATCTCGGCGGTCCGCTCAACGGCGGCAACCTAAATCTTGATTCCATCCACAAAGGCAACCTGGGCGCGGAGTTCTTTTCGATCTGGGTCGAGCCCACACTTTATAAGGACCACTACGCCCGCCGCACGCTGGAACTGATCGACTCCGTCAAGCAACAGGTGGCCAAACATCCTGACCAGATCATGTTTGTCGCCACGCCCGAGGGCATTGAATACGCGCATCGCACGCACAAGTTTGCGGCGCTCATGGGCATCGAGGGCGGCCACTCAATCGAGAACTCGCTCGCGCTGCTGCGCCAGTACTACGCGCTCGGTGTGCGCTACATGACGCTCACCTGGTCTAACTCCAACGACTGGGCCGATAGCTCCGGCGACGACACCGACACATCCATCCCGCATACCAAGGAAGGTCTCAGCGAATTCGGCAAGGATGTGGTTTACGAAATGAACCGCCTGGGCATGATGGTGGATATCTCGCACGTGTCGGACAAAACCTTCTATCGCACCCTGGTCATAACGCGCGCTCCGGTCATTGCGTCTCACTCCGGCGCTCGCGCACTATGCAACGCGCCGCGCAATATGACCGACGACATGCTGCGCGCTGTGGCAAACTCTGGGGGACCAAACTCAAAGGGCGGCGTGGTTCAAGTCAACTTTTTCTCCGGTTTCGTTTCGCAGGCCTACTGGGATGCGATGAAGGCGCAGGCGCCGGAGCGGCAAAAGGCGGTGGATGACGCCAAGGCGCGAGCCAAAGCTGACGGCAAGGAGTTCACGTACTCTGACGAAGAGAAAATCCAGCGCAGCTACATGGACCGCATTCCGCGGCCGCCACTCTCCATGCTGGTTGACCACATCGACCACATCGCCAAGGTCGCGGGCATCGATCACGTGGGCCTCGGCTCGGACTTTGACGGCGTAAGCGGCCAGTTGCCTGAAGGCCTGGACTCGCCCGCCGACCTGCCCAAGATCACGCAGGCCCTGCTCGATCGCGGCTACTCCGCAGAGGACTGCCGCAAAATTCTCGGCGGCAATTTGCTGCGCGTCTTCCGCGAAGTGGAGGCCGTCTCAAAGCAATTGCAAGCTCAGGATCGCCCCAGGATCACTGAAAAGCAGCCATTCGACAAGCCACAAAAGTAGAATTACCTGTTTCCGCAGACACGCACCGATGCGGGCCATTGCCCGACTTTCAACCTTGGAGAGACTCTCATGCGCCTTCCCCTGTTTCTGACAGCAACCTTGATCTCAGCCGCCCTTGTTGCCTCACCTTCGCACGTCTTCGCACAAGACGACGACTCTGCCGCCAAATCCGACGCGAAGTCCTCAGACAAATCCAGCGACAAAAAACCCGCCGAAAAGGCCCCGCCCGCTGATAGCACAACCCAGGGCTCCGTCGTTGTCGGAGGACAAACCATCGCCTACACCGCCGTCGCCGGCACCATCACCGTCGGTTCCACCGACGTGCAGGATGCGCAGCTTGGTTTAGACGGCAAACCCGAGGCGGGGAGCGAACTGGCGATCTCCGCGCCCAAGGACCCCAAGGATGAAACTCCCATTGCGCGCATCTTCTACGTGGCTTACTTCAAGAAAGACGCGAAGACTGAAGACCGGCCCATCACCTTCTTTTATAACGGTGGCCCGGGCAGTTCCACGGTCTGGCTGCACATGGGTTCGCTCGGCCCCAAACACGTAGTCACCGATGGCGACCAGCATCTGCCCGCAGCCCCGTACAAGCTGGTAGACAATCAATATTCTCTGCTCGACACCAGCGACGTTGTCTTCATCGATATGCCCGGCACCGGCTTTGGGCGCCTTGTCGGCAAGGATGCTGGAAAAGCCTTTTGGGGCGTGGATCAAGACGCCAACGCCTTTGCCCGCTTCATCGCACGCTTCATCACCAAATACAGCCGATGGAACTCGCCCAAGTACATCTTTGGCGAGAGCTACGGCACCACGCGCTCCGCAGTGCTCTCCAACATTTTGGAGAACGGAATGAGCATCGACCTGAACGGCGTCATTCTTCTCTCACAGATATTCAACTTCACCACCGATATTGACGGCCCCAGCTACAATCCGGGCGTCGACCTACCTTATGTGATGGCGCTGCCTACGTATGCCGCCACCGCGTGGTACCACAAGAAGCTGGCGCAGCATCCGCCGGCTCTCGAGCCATTCCTGAAAGAAGTGGAAGACTTCACAACGGGACCCTATACCCACGCCCTTGCCCTGGGCACGGATCTTACCGCTGAAGAGAAGCAATCCGTCGCCGAAAAGCTGCACGAATATACAGGACTGCCGGTTGCCTACCTGCTCCGGGCCAACTTGCGCGTCAGCGGGGGCGAATTTGAAAAGACTCTGCAGGAAGACCAGGACCTGACCACAGGCCGACTCGATACACGCTTCTCCGGTCCCAATCTGAACTCCTTGAGCGAGAACGCCGAGTACGATCCGCAAAGCTCGGCTATTTCTTCCGCCTATGTAACGCTCTTCAACGACTACGTCCGCAGAGAGCTAAAGTACGGCGAGGGACAAACCTATCTTCCCGACGCACAATTCAACGGAACGGAATGGGATCTGAAGCATAACGGCAACCCCATCGACCTGAACGTGGCCAACGATCTTGCCAACGCGCTCAAGACCAATCCGCGCCTGCGCATTATGGTCAATGGCGGCTACTACGACCTGGCTACGCCTTTCTTCGCCGCGGAGTACGAAGAAAAGCATCTGCCCATTCCCCAGTCGCTGGCCAAGAACATCGAATACGACTGGTACGAATCCGGCCACATGGTTTACGTCCGCGATGAAAGCCTCAAGCAGCTCCACGATCGCGTTGCGGCCTTCATCAAGAGCACGCTCGCCCCCTCCAAATAGCTCCACCAGCCCGGCGCCTCTCGCGCCGGGCATATCTCCCTGTCGCACACTCCTTCCTGTCGCCAGCTCCCGGTCCAACTGCCCCACCGAGCCCCTCCACGCGCCCATCCCGCCCCGAAAATTCCTCTCGCTAAATCTCCAAAACTCAATCAGAATCAGGCATTTTCGAGCCAGAAATGTCCAATAATTTGCCATTTAAGCATTTTTATTGACTATTTGAGCAGACTCAGGCTACCATTTGGTCAAATTTGCTTTGGCCTGGGGCTTTGACCCAATGGCCACGTTATGACGGCCCGAAGCTGATCCTGGCAGCCGTCATGCAGACAACAAATGAATCGGACGCAACTGAAACACAATGAGGCCATCATGAAAACCAAACTCCTCCAGCTTGTCTTCGGATCAACGTTCGCCTTGATGGCGTGCGCTTCCCTCGCACTTGGGCAAAGCGTCACTGGCTCAATCACGGGTCAGGTCACCGACCCCACGGGCGCAGTGGTTTCCAGTGCACACGTAACGGCGCATAACCTTGAGACCGGCGTGGATACTTCCGCGACCACCAATTCGACCGGGCTCTATCACATTGACTTTTTGCCCATCGGCCATTATCAAGTCAGCATCGAGGCCAGCGGGTTCACCACCCAGAATCTGCCGCCCTTCTCACTGGAAGTGTTGCAGACTGCGAACTTCAACATCAAGCTGACGGTAGGAAGTTCTTCCACCACCGTGAGTGTGTCGGCATCCACGGCGCCGATCCTGGACACCACCGACCCCACGCTCGACAGCACGTTTACCGCCAACACCATTCAGAACTTCCCTCTCAATGGCCTCGACTTTTCCGCCCTGACCTTGTATGTGCCAGGCTCGGTGAACACCAACGGAACTGGCGGCATGACGAGTTTTGAACGCAGCACCTATAACTCTGACACACCCAATATCAACGGCAACCGCGCCCAGGCAAACAACTACACGCTGGAAGGCATCGACATGAACGAGACATTCAATAACCTGATCTCGTACAGTCCTGCACCCGAGGCGTTGCAAGAGGTGCAGGTTCTTACCGCCGACGCCCCCGCGGATTACGGCAACGTGAACGGCGCCGGCGTGGTGAGCGTGCTGAAGAGCGGAACAAACAAGTTCCACGGTTCTGCCTACGGCTATGTTCAGGATTACAGACTGGACGCCAATTCCTACTCGAACAAGCAGTCGGGGATTCCAAACAATCCGTTTTCCTTCGCGCAATTCGGCGGCACTGTGGGTGGGCCCATCCTGCGCAATAAACTGTTCTTCTTCGGCGATTACCTGGGATCGCGCTGGCACAGGGGCGGCACCGGTTCTGCGAGCGTGATGACAGCGGCCATGCGCGGCGGAGATTTCTCGGCGCTGCTCACCGGTTTTGCCACTCCGATCCAGCTCTACGACCCGCTGAACAACTTTGCCCCGTACGAAAACGACCAAAACGTCCCCATCAACAACCCGGTAGCACAGTTCCTGTTTGCCAACCCCTCCCTCTACCCACTGCCCACGCCGGGCGTGACGCCGACGGATGGAGTCGCGGCCAACAACTATCTAGCCAAATCGCGCAGCTACAAGGCCAATAACCAGGGCGATGCAAAGATCGAGTACGATCTTCGCGCCAATGACAAAATCACAGGGTTTTATTCCAAGTCAACGGCCTACGATGGCTCGAGCCCGGTATTGGCCATCAGCTTCCCGGGCATCAACCTGTTCCCCACCTGGATTGTGGGCTCCAATTGGGTCCATACTTTCTCCCCGTCGCTGGTCAACTCGGCACGCATCGGCTTCACGCGCACGGACTGGAGCGAAGGGCTGCCCCAGGATCCAACCGGCCAATTCGGAACCGGGGGGGATGCCAAGGTGGGAATTACATACGCCAACCAGGCCTATAACGGCTTCACCTATCAGAGCCTGGGCGGCGACCTCACTGGCCTCGGCAACCCGGCCTACAACGGCGGCAGCATTATTGACAATACCTACAGCTACATTGACAACCTGACGTGGCAGCACGGCAAACACTATCTCAGCGCGGGCATTCAAGCCCTCCGGTACCAGAACAACTATCCGACTGGAAATAATTACGGCTACCTTGGACAGGAAAATTACACCGGCGCCTTCTCCGCGGATCCAGCCATGGCCGATCCCGGCGGATGGGGCGGCGCGGACTTTCTGCTGGACCGGGTGCAGTCGGCGGGTGCTACGCTTGGGTTTGTCAACGTTGGCCAGCGCCAGTGGCGCACCGCTGAGTATGTCCAGGACGACTTCAAACTTGCGCCCAACCTGACCTTGATCTTCGGCGTCCGCTACCAGATTGACGAACCCTGGATCGAGCAGAACAACAAGACTGGAAACATCGACCTAGCGACCGGCCAGTTGATCTATGCCGGCAGCGTGCCATCGGCCATTTCGGCCATTACCACAGCCGGGCTTTGCGGTAATCGCGGCTGCTATAAGACCAATTACGCGCAGATCATGCCCCACGTTGGGTTTGCCTATCAGTTCAACGACCGCACCGTGCTGCGCGGCGGCTATGGCCCCACCAGTTTCTATGAGGGCAACTCGTACAACCAGCGCCTCACCTCCATCACTCCCTTCATCCAGGCTGTCAACGTGTCGGTCAACTCTCCCGCACCCGGTGCCGTAACCCAGCCCCGCACCGCGGAGGAAGGCTTTACCGGCGGCACCACTCAGTACGGCGGAACCTACAACGTGTACCCGCAAAACATTCAGCCCGCCTATGTTCAGGACTACAACCTGACCCTGGAATATGCTCTGACACAAACCACATCCCTGCAGGCCGGCTATGTGGGAGAAACAGGCCAGCACATTGAGGACTACGGCAACGTCAACCAGTGGCTCACCCCTAATGACCCGACTTCGGCGCCCTTCTACAACAATCAGTACATTGGCGCCAACGCCCCAGGCGCCGTCAGCGTGGGTTCGAATTCGCTGTTGATCACCGAGTCACGCGCCATGATGAACTACAACGCGCTGCAGGCTGTACTTCGCCAGCGCATGAATCATGGCCTGGAATTCACGGCCAACTATACCTATGGCAAGGCTATGACCAACAGCTTTGGCAACTACACCCTCAATGTCAACGGGTACAACGGCGCCTTCCAGAATTATTACAACAGCGGCGCCGACGACGGACCAGCCGGCTACGACATCAAGCACAACTTTTCCGGAACCGGTGTCTACGCGCTTCCCGTCGGCCGCGGCAAAGAGTATCTCACCTCAGCCAGCCGTGTGATGGATGAAGTGGTCGGTGGCTGGAAAGTTTCCACTGCGGCCATCGTCTACTCGGGTTTCCCAGAGACACTTACCGCAGGCGGGTCGAATGTGCAGAGCTATGGAACCAACCGAGCCAACCAATACCTGCCGCTCAAGGTGACCGGTCGTTCGCTGAGCCACTGGTTTGGCACCGACCCCTCGGCAGTTCCCTGCACCGCGGCGGGAAGCAAAATAAATCCGCTGGGGAACCCGTGCTCATTTGGCGTGCCCGCCGCCAACGCGTTTGGCACCTCCCACAACGGCTCCGTGCGGAGCCCCGGTTACCTCAATGTGGATATGTCCGCCTTCAAGGATTTCCATCTTTTTGAAAACCACACAGTGGGTTTCCGCTTCGATGCCTTCAATGCGTTCAACATCGTGAGCTACGGAAATCCGGATACCGGCATCACCGATGGCAACTTCGGCAATGTCGCTTTGTCAGGCACGCGATCAGTTGAGCGCCACCTGCAGTTCTCTTTGAAGTACAGCTTCTAACCACAGGGCTGCCGCGGGTCATCGCGGCAGTTACACTTAAAGGATTGTTGCCACCTGGCTGCACTCGTCGCAAAATGCATCGATGTTCAGCATGTAACCGGTTTGTTTTTGAGGAATGGGACGCGGTCATCATGGACCTTGAAGTCTGTATCGATTCCGTGGAGTCTGCGATTGCAGCTGAACGCGGAGGCGCAAAGCGCGTTGAACTTTGTTCTGATCTGCTGGAAGGCGGCCTCACCCCAGGCGCCGGTTTGATCGCCTCGGTTCGCAGCCACATCTCTATCGACCTTTTCGTCATGATTCGCCCGCGCGGCGGCGATTTCTTTTACACCGATCTCGAATTTGAAGTCATGCGGGAAGAGATCGCCCACGCGCGCCAATTGGGCGCCGACGGCTTCGTTCTCGGCCTTCTCGATCAGCAGGGTCGCGTGGATGTTGCCCGCACTCGGCAGTTGATCGAACTGGCGCAGCCTCTGCCCGTCACTTTTCATCGCGCCATCGATATGAGCGCCGATCTGCTTGGGGCGCTTGAGGACATCATCGCCACCGGAGCCAGCCGCATACTCACCTCGGGCGGCGCTTCCAGCGCTCCGCTGGGCACCATTGAAATTGCGCGCATAGTCCAGGCAGCTCGCGGACGCATTGCTATCATGCCCGGCGGCGGCATTACTCCTGAGAATATAGCCGCTATCGCCGACGCCACTGGCGCCACCGAATTTCATTCCAGCGCCAGGACGGCATTTCCCAGCCCTGTCCAATTCCGCAAGCCAGGCATGGCCATGGGGGAGATTCGTCATCGCGAGTATCGCAGGTTCGCTGTTCGCGAAGAAACCGTGCGTGCCCTGCTGCAGGCGCTGTCCACGCTGGCCAAGGAATCGCAGACCGCGTAGGAGCGAATGTAGAATGCAAGGGAGCCTCGTTGCCTTGGCTCCTCAATCTCATGTCCACAAAGACCGATCAACGCGCGAAAAGAATTCTCCAGGTGTTGCTGCGCCATGGCAACACCTCCGTCGACGAGCTGGCGGCTCAATTGGAAGCATCCGCGGCCAGCGTACGCCGCGACCTCACCCGCCTCGAACAGCGCGGTCTTGTTCATCGCACCCATGGCGGCGCCAAGCTGGCCGGTCAAACCCTCTATGAACCCTTCCGCTTCGACTCGTCCTTTCAGGTGCGCGAAAGCCGGTTTGCCGAGGAGAAGCGCCGCATTGGACTGGCCGCTGCCGAGCTCATCCGCGAGCACGAGACCGTAGGCTTCACTGCCGGAACCACTACCACGCAGGTGGCCCGTTGCATCCGCCATCGCAGCGGCATCCACGTCATCACCAACGCCGTGAACATAGGCATGGAGTTGAACCACCAGGCCACGCTGGACGTCACGCTAACCGGCGGCACCATGCGCTGGGCCGGCGCCTTCTCGCTTACCGGCCCCACCGCCATGGAGATGCTCAGCGGCGTTTTTCTCGACAAGGTATTTATCGGCGCCTGCGGTGTCGATGTCAGCCGCGGCGCCACCACCATCGAGCCCGACGAAGCCGCCGTGTTTCGCGCCATGGTTCGACAAGCCAAACAGGTCATCGTTGTTGCCGATTCGAGCAAAATCGCCATGATCAGCCCCGCCCTCATCTGCGCCGTCGCCGACATTGACATGCTGATCACCGATTCCGGAATCACGCCTGAGGCCATGGCCGGATTCAAAGCCAACGGCGTGCAAGTCATGGCCGTCTGAGCCGGCTCGAAAGCGTCGCACGGTAGTCGTGCGTTGTCCGGAAATACGCTAGAATGAAATCACGCCGGTATGGCCTTTCACGCGGAGAGGTGGCAGAGCCCGGTTGAATGCACCTGACTCGAAATCAGACATAGTCGCAAGGCTATCGGGGGTTCGAATCCCTCCCTCTCCGCCATATAAATCAAACAGAATCAGCGAGATAAGTACATAACATAGGCCAGAATTCTGCCTGGAACGCCGCTTTCATTCTGTGGAAAAGTGGCACTTAAAGGCACCGTATCGCACTGAATACCAAACAGAAGTAGCACCAAAAGTGACACCACGCCACCCCTTCCGTATTACCGCCCGGTTGAAGCGCGTATTCTGTTGGATATGGAATTCACCGTGAAGCAATTGATCAACCAGGTTCAGGTTCTGGCGGACACCGGATGTTGGGAGTTCAGAGGCACCCGAGACTCCTACGGATACGGCCGGATGTATTCCGGCGACAAGGAGCTGAAGGCCCACCGGGTTTTTTATGAGGCCTGTGAGGGGTCGGTCCCGGCTGGCATGTATCTGCAACATCACCTTCCGGCTGCTCAGTGTATCGGACAAGCCTGCTGCAATCCCGACCATCTCCTGGTCACCAACTCGCCCAAGGCTGCCCCGCCCGTCCAAGTCACGGCTGCCCTTCCAGCGCAATTCAAGACCTGCCCAAAAGGCCACCCAATGACCCCAGAAAACACGGTCACCGAGCAGCGCAATGGTCACCCCAAGGCCCGTTGCCGCACTTGCCGGCAGGAATCCTGGCGGAAGAACTCGGCCCAAAGGTCGGCAAAGGGACTCCACACCTGAGCGCAGCGCGGACTGCCAACTGAATCGAGGCTTTGTTCTGCGTCAACTATTCTTTCCTTCCGGGAAATCGAACTGTTGCCCGTCAGGGCTTCGAGATAAAGAGCGAAAAGCCGTGGAGTGGCAACATTAGCTCTCCAGCTAGCCCACTGAGCTCCGGGGGCCATCCGCAAATTGCTTCCCATTGCGAGTTGACAAGCCCCAACCCTTAGATTAATGTTCCCAATAAGGGACCATTTAACGAACGCAACTCTTGGGAACGAGCTTCCGTATGGTTGGTGACACTCAATGCGGTTAGTTGGCCGACAACTGCTTGCCGATTT
>Ga0302325_10020266_pt1 | contig 13945 bp, 17 predicted proteins | sample Palsa_T0_2_FD_201948 | JGI IMG/M metagenome (GOLD analysis project Ga0302325, IMG submission 201948) | Peat permafrost microbial communities from Stordalen Mire near Abisko, Sweden - Palsa_T0_2 | ecosystem: Environmental > Terrestrial > Soil > Palsa > Peat permafrost | place: Sweden: Abisko... | reverse complement strand
TTCAAGACATTGCTCACATCGACCGAGGGTATCTACCCTCGCGTCAAAATCAGCGTCCTGAATGATGGTTATCGTTGGCCGGTTTTGAAGTGACCCTCTATGGCCGGTTTTGGGTGACCCCCGAGGGTTGCCTACTTCATGCCCTTCCTGCTCCACCTCGCCGAGTCAGGTCTGTCGAAGAGAACTATCCAAAACCACATCGATAACATGTGGCTGCTCGGCGGAGAAATCATTCGCGACGTGAACGAAGATCCTTTTCTGAGGAAGGCGCCGACCAACTTGTCCGCAATGTGATTCACGAGGACGGCGGCCCGCTCATCCGCAACGGCTGGGAAGACGAGCAGAGGTTCTTTCGACGCCACTTGCCGGAAGTTCTATCGTTTCCTTAACTCAACCCCAGCGCTGAGCCAGCCATTTACCCAAAGATTCCACGGACTAGCCAACCTTTTCAAGCCTCACTGGTCGAACCAGTGGCTTGCTCTCAGAGTCAGCGCCATAAATAACGCCATCGCTCGGGGTTGGCCGAACTTCAAAGCTGGCGCCAAACTCATGTGCTCCACCATTAAAACGTCGTTCCGTAGAGCACGCCGTTAGGGCCGGTCACCAGTGCCCCCAGTGGATTGCCCCCATTGTTTTTGTCGAAGCTAAGCAGCACTGCTTGGGTCCAAGCGCCACCCGCAGATGTTGGCGGCGTTAGAGAAAAGACTGTTCCCCAATTGTAAGCGCCGCCAGCCTCTGCGGTGCCGTACAAAACGCCGTCCTTGCCGACAACCACCGGGGCCTGTGGAATTCCGCCATCGGCGCCACCGGTAAAAATTGTAGAGATCCTGGAAAGTTGGCTGGGATGCCTGCGTCGGGATGCACGCCGCCAAGCTAATACAGCCGTGAACAAAACTCCATCGTTTGCAGCCCAGCCACGACGGCACCTCCATATTTCCGTAATTTGGTCAGTCCGTCGCGCAGCGCACCGACTTTGCCCAGACTGTCCCATTCATCGAGAACAAACCAGAAACGACGGTCGGGCCGCTCGGACAGCGAGAGTGTTTCGATGATGGCCAGGTCGAGCCAGGTGGTGACGAGCAGACGCAGAAGCGCCATCTGATCGTCTCGGTAGACCAGGTATAGCCACCGCACATTCTCCTGGCGGGCATTTTGGCGCACCCATTCCCGCACGGAGAACGTGCCGCCTTCGGGTACATACCGCCAAGCGTTCAGATACGTGCTGCAAATGACGCGTGTATTCGCCAGCATGCGTTCGTTGCCGCGCCCCGTCAGGATCGCGGCGGCGGTTCCGGCGAGGGTGCGTCCCAGTTCCTCTGGGTCGGCTGTCATCACCAGTCGTACCAGCTCTCCAATCGAATGCCGGCGTTGTTCCCATAGTGACCGTAGCACCTCGGCCAACAAAGTCTGGGCATAAAAATGCCACTGCTGGGATTCGCCCTCCACATCGGGGATGGTCGCTTTTGCTAGCCGCTGGCAGTCATAAGCCCATTCAATCTCTGCAAAGGGTGACCATCCGACATCGCGGTGATCGAAAGGGTTGAGGATCAAGGAATCGTAAGCGCCGAAACGCGAGAGATACGCGCCGCCCGGATCGGCAATCAGAGCTGGTTGCCGCCGGTCGGCCACTCTACATAACAGGGCTGAGATCGCCTGCGATTTGCCAGAACCGGTTTTGCCGGCGATAAGGAAGTGTTGGCATTCATCGGCGGCTGGGATCGAGACGCCGCCCCAGTGGATCAAACCTTCATCGCGCCTCGGCGTTTGAGGTGCCGTGACGTGCACCAGCCGCGAGCCCCGTAGGAACCGCATACCCTGAGAACTCACCACGTCTATATGAAAACTGTGTTTGGTGAGCTTGGGTGCCCAAGCCAGCCATCGCCACGGACTTTCGGGCCGGAGCTGACTCAAGCCATGACCGGCGAGGGTGACGGCGCCCAAAATTGGCAGGAAATAGAGTTCCTGCCAACGAAATCCGAACTTCTGCAGTTCGTAGATAAAGCTGGCAAGAAAGACGGCCGTGAGTATCCATCGTACGTATTCCCACCAGATATAGCGTTGGCCGCGCGCAAATGAAAGCATCGTCGTCGGGATGAGGACGATGCTAAAACATCCGATAACCGCGAGCCCAAGGCTCCAGCCCACGACTCGTCCGATTATCGAAATGAATGCCTGCAAATCACGCATGTCCGGATCGATCCGCCGAAAATTACGGCACTGGAGAACCTGGCTGCGCACGCTTCTTGTACGTTGGCTGGGACGGTTGTGCTCCTGACTGCACTGCCGACGTGGCCGGTAGGGGCTGTACCGGTTGGTCCCTCGAGCTGCGGTACAGCACGCCTAGAAAAAATCCGATTACTACGGCTGCCGCGCACAAGATCGCTACGGAACGCCACAATTCCTTTCCGAGCCCGCCCATCATGGTGCGCACATGGTCCGTAGCGTTTCTCAGATCGGCTCGCATCAACGAGAGCGCTTCATTCAGCCGCGGCACGGCGCCACTCCTCGGGTGCGTGAATTCGTCAAGCGCAGCTGCAAGCTCCTTGCTCGCATCCCGCATGGAGGTCGCCTGTACGCCGATTGCTTTCGCTGTGACTGGTAAGCCGGTCTCCTGGAACTGTTGCCGTAAGCTTTCGATGATCTTGGTTGCAATCGCCTCGGCGCCGATCCCTTGGGCGATCTCCTGCGGCAGCTTGGCCACGCGCTGTTCCAGTTGCTTCTGATAGGCCAAGTTAGCTTGGTGCGTTCTCTCCATCGCATCCAGGCTGCGCGCCAGCATGTCGCCCAGCTTCTCGCGTTCCAGCGCCACTTCCTTTGGCGCTTGCTTGATCAGAATCGTTAGAAACTGCATAGCCCGCAGGATCTTGAGCATTTCATCGCACTCCGGCAACACTTTCATGTGCGCCATCGCGCGGTAGTAGGCCGGGCGAATTTCCGCCGGCAAGTCCTCCGCTATGACATCGATCAGATCCGGCTCCGGCAGTTCTCCATTGCTCTGTTCCAGTCCGGGTTGCGGGCTCATGGCAGTAACAGCTCCTTGGCCTTTTCGAACTCCGCAAACAGCCGACGACGATACGCCTGGGCGCGCATCACGATGGAGGCTTTCTGCAATTCCTCCACGGGCGTCTTTCGGTCGGCCACTTGACTCAACGTCACGCCGTGCTGCCGGGCCGGATTTTCCAGATCCAGTAATCGGAATTCCATCGTAATCACCACGGGCCGGAACATTTCCCGAAAACGTTGTGCCAGATCGCTGTTCCGCCAATATGTCAGGTCCGCATGCGGGGTGGCGGCATTCTCCACAATCACATACTGCACACGGTCCTGGAGCTGGTTCGCCCAACTCAGCACGCTTTCTACACTGGCCGGATCGGAGGTAACGATACCTAAGGCGGTGAAACTGATGCCCTGCTCGGCCACATCGTCGTACATGGTGTCGAACCATTCGTGTACCACCTGGCCGGATCCGGCGCCCATGTCCGCCAGAATGACTGGCGCTCCGCCGGCCAAATGATCAATAAAGGCATCCAGCCCTGCCGGCGTGTGGATGTTAACCTTGCGGGCCGCGCCGTCGAAATAATGCTTCAGACTGCCGCGCGTCTTGTTTTCTGTATCGAGATCCAGAAGCGTAAACGGAATCTGGTTGGCCTCGAACCATTCGGCCAGCGCCAGCATGCAACCAGTCTTCCCTACCCCGCCTTTCCCACCCATGGTGAAGACCACTCGTTTGGCTGGTGGTTTCGGATCGGTGCTGACGGTTTTCTTGCTGATCTCGGCCTTGCTCACGGTTTACCCTCCTGCCCGGTTTTTGGAATGAGCTTTAGCGGCTCATTCGCGTTGTATTCGAACCGCGGTTTCTGCGGCTTTTCTGACGGCCGGCGCCGTTTCAGTGCTTCGATCCGATTCATGACATCCACGTCGCTTCCCGTAGCCACGCCGCCCACCGCCGGCGCGATACCAAATACCGTCGCGGGGACCGGTGGTAGCTCGACCTGGGGTCGTGGTTGCCGGCGCCGGGCCCGGACCTGGATGAAGGCGTGAATCGTGCTGGCCGCGACGGTCAGGTGTAAGTGTTCAGCGAAGAACTGGGCGATTTCCTGATACGTTCGCCCTTTGCGGCGCAATTCGCGGATCACCTCCAGATGCTGCTCCAGTTTCGACCTGGGCGGTTTTTCCGGTATCTGATCCAGCAGTGCGCGGAGCTTCTCGTCCATGTCGTGTCCTTTTTCGCTTTTTCTGAGTCTATTCGAATTCCATCCGGCTGTTACCGGGCAATTTCTGCAGCTTCGGCCTAACCTCGAATCATACTACAATTAACTCGAATGAAGAATGGATGACATTCGAGGATATCCGACACTGTCCGGGCTTCCTCGCACCGGCGGTGCGAACTCTAAGCCGAAGGCTTAGGGATGGTGTCTATGATCAAGGCACTTTGCTATTCACGTGCATTCTTCCTTTTTTCCCGCTATACTTCCCCCATGCAGCTCATCCTCGATCTACCCGACGAGCTTTTCGCTGCCTTGGCTCCCTCCGGCCAGGACCTCTCCCGCGCCGCTCTCGAAGCCATTGCTCTCCAAGCTTATCGGGAACGCAAGCTCACCTCTGCCCAACTCCAGCACCTTTTAGGCTTTGCATCCCGCTACGAATTGGATGCTTTCCTTAAGCAGCACCAGGTTTGGTTTGACTGTACCGAGAAAGACCCGGAACACAAACACGAAGCTCACGGCAATTGGGAAACTGGGCATCCGCATACCCCGCTCATTCAGCAGAACGGTTTGCTCGTTCACCTCGGCAAGGCTCCTCAGGATTTCGACTGGGACCGCATCCTCGATGAGCAACGCGAGGAACGCATCCGGGAAATCAGCGGCTTGTGAAAGTTTATTTTGATAGTGCCGTACTGATCGCCTGCTCCGTCATGGATCACCCGCACCATCACCCGGCTGCCGCCGCGCTGGCCCTCGTCAGGGACAAGAAGATCGAAGGCTGGCTGAGCACTCATGCCATGGCTGAGGTTTACGCGGTCCTCACCCGCACGCCCTTTACTCCGCGCGTGTCCCCCAGTGAAGCCTGGCAACTGTTGACCCAAAACATCCTGCCTCATTTCGAGGTTACGGTCCTTTCGGCAAAGGACTACCAGGATGCCATTCATGGCTGTGCCACCCAAGGGTGGACGGGAGGGCGCGTTTATGATGCACTCCACCTGCGTGCTGCTCAAAAGGCCGGCTGCGATCAGATCTACACGTTCAACGTTCGCCATTTCCAGCAACTGGCTCCCGAATTGGCGAATCTGATTCGCACTCCCTGAAAGGGAAAGGCCAGTGGTGTTGCCCTATGACCAGACGTGAGCTGATTCCATGCTCCTTGCCGCCACCCGCCGGGTTACTCGAATCCGTCTTGAGCGGCAGTACGGCCAGGCGAAAGAATTCAGCCATCAACAGAGCAGAGCAGGAAAAGTGTGCGGCCTCCCGCCAGGCCGGAGCTTCGCTTCGACTCTCCGGCCTTGAAATCGATTGCGAAGCCACGCGCATATTTGAGCGGCACATCGCTGATGAGCTGAGCTTTGCCGGGGTGGGCGCACTCCATGACCGCGAGTTTTGCCCTTCGGTCTGTCCCGACAAATTTGGGGGTCCGTTCGTTGCACCAATTCCCCAACAGGAAGAATATCTGTGCTGACGATCCGCGCCATGTCGAACGGGCAGGGCTACTCAGCCCGGCATCTGGAGCACAGCGACTATTACGCCGAAGGCGAGCGCGTCATTGGCCAGTGGCAGGGCCGCGGCGCGGAGTTACTGGGTCTTTCGGGCGAGGTGAAATCCGAGCAGTTCGAAGCCATTCGCCAAGGTCTCGATCCCCAAACTGGCGAATTCCTGCGCCAGCGCCAAAGCGCCGATCGCGTGGCCGCCGACGGCACAACCCAGAGCCATGGTCGTAATCTTTATGACTTCACCATCTCCGCCCCGAAATCCGTCTCCGTCATGGCCGAGCTGGGCGGCGATGCCCGGCTGATACAAGCTCATCAGACAGCCGTTGGCGAAGCCTTGCAGGAACTGGAATCCTACGCCGCTACGCGCATTCGTCAAGCTGGCGCCAATGCGGACCGCATCACGGGCAATCTGGTGGTTGCCGTCTACCATCACGACTGCAGCCGCGAATTGGATCCTCAGCTCCACACGCATGCCGTGGCCGGGAACATGACGTACGATGGCGCGGAGGGCCGCTGGAAAGCGCTGCAGGCCTCCGACATTTACGAACGACGGGCTTATCTCACCGAGGTGTACCGGAATGCGCTTGCGCGTAAAGTGACTGATCTCGGTTATCAGATCGAAGACCAGCGCGACGCCAAGGGGAAGGATGCGGGTTTCGAGATCCGGGGCGTGTCGCCGGGTCTTCTGGAAAAATACAGCCAGCGCAGCCGCCAGCGCGATGACGCTATCGACGAATTCACGGCGAAGAATGGCCGTCGGCCCACCGATAACGAAGTGGCAGTCTTAGTCCGCGAATCGCGGGCCGACAAGCTGTCAGAAATCTCGACAGCCGAAGTAAAACAGCGCCAGCAAACGCGCTTGAGCCCGGAGGAGGCCCAGACGCTTACCCAGCTCCGGGAAACCGCGCTGGCTACCGGTAATGTACCGGGCACGATTCGGGAAAACGCCGTCCCCTCACTCGACTACGCCCAGGAACACGTCTTCGAGCGGGTTTCGGTGGCGCGCGATCATGAGCTGCTGACCGAATCCCTGCGGCACGGCCGCGGCCGGATCGTTCTGGAGGAAGTCAAAGGCGTGCTCCATCTGGAGGAAACCTCGGGTCGGATCTTCCGTTATGGCTCTGAGATCGCTACCCGCGAGAGCCTGGACCGCGAGCGGGGCATGATCGCGGCCGTCAATCACGGCATCGCCCGCTTCGAACCGTTGGGCGGTGGAAGTGTATTTGTGGCCTCCGACCGGCTCCGCCCCGAGCAAAAGCACGCGGTGGAATTTGTGCTGGCCTCGCGCGATCGCACAGTGAATATCCGCGGCGCCGCGGGCACGGGAAAAACGGCCACGTTGCAGGAACTGCAGCGTGGTCTGCGCGAGGCTGGCCGCGGGGTTCTTGCCGTGGCTCCTACCAGGAGCGCAGTGGAAGAGTTGCACCAGGTAGGTTTCGCGAGTGCGACTACCCTACAACGGCTGCTGCAGGATCCACGGACACAAACGGAGATGCGCGGAAAGGTTGTGATTGTGGATGAAGCCGGCATGGTATCGGGCCGACAGATGTCCGAGTTGCTCCAGCTGGCGGAGCAGCAATCGGCCCGGATTGTGTTCAGCGGCGACACCAAACAAATGCAGAGTGTGGAGGCTGCGGACGCCTTGCGCATTCTGGAGAGGGAATCGCACCTGAAAAGCGTGTCGCTCACACAGGTGCAGCGGCAGACCGTGAAGGAGTACCGGGAAGCAATTCAGGAATTGCGGCAGCATCCGGAGCGAGGATTTGAAAAGCTGGAGCAGATGGGGGCGGTGCGGGAAGTGGCCTGGGAGGATAAGGCGCGAACAGTAGCGGAGGCCTGGCGGGAGGCGGGAGCGCAACTGAATGCGAAAGGAAAGCCAAGCCAGGTACTGGTAGTCTGCGCCACGCACGAAGAGATCGGCAATGTCACGGAAGCTATCCGGTCGGAACGGAAACGCGCCGGCGAGCTGGGCGAGAGTAAGCGCGTAGAACGGCATGTGCCACTGAACTACACCACGGCGCAAAAGAGTACGGGTCGCAGTTTTCGGGAGGGCCAGCTGCTGGTGTTTCACCGGGGGACCAAAGAGGTCGGCAGGAACGCAGTGCTGGAGGTAGTCGGTGTGGAGAAGCACAAAATCGTGGCGCGGAACGCAGCCGGCGCCGAATACGAGTTGACTGGGAAGCAAGCTAAATGTTTCGAGGTTTATGAGCGGGGCACGATTGAGATTGGGGCGCAAGACAGAGTGTTGCTGACGGCAAATAGGCGGGAGGCAGGTTTCCGTGCGACTAATGGCGAGATAGTGACGGTGACCGGTGTGGATGGGCAGGGCCGCATCCAGCTTGCGGATGGTCGCACGCTGCCGGCGAACTATAAACACTTCGCACACGGCTATGCCGTGACGGCACATCGGAGTCAGGGCAAAACGGTGGATGCGGTGGTGATCTCGGGGGATGCCATGAAGAAAGAGTTGTTCTACGTGGCGGCTACGCGGGGGCGGGAAAAAGTCACGGTGGTGACGAGCGATAAAGAACTGTTGCGCGAATCGGTGGGGCGCTCGGGGGAACGGCAATCGGCATCGGAACTGGTGCGAAGGATGAATATGGAGAAGGTCAGGGGATCAAGCCTAAGGGGAGGTATTCAGCGCGGAATAGCCACGGCGAGGGAGATGGCGCGACAAGCTGTCAGGCAAGAGCGGGGAGAGCGTTTAAAAGATCTAGTATGGCGACAAGAGCAGAGAGATGTGCAGCTGGAACACGAGCACAAGCGGGAACGAGGGCATGATGGCATCGGCAGGTGAAAAGCCGTGGGTGGTGGATCGGGCGGAGCGAGTGTATGGGCTGCAGGTGATGTTGTTGAAGCGGGCATATGTGCTGCCGTGGTCGCAGTTTTTGTATGCGGAGGGGAATAGTGACGAAGTGCGAGCGGTGTTCAGCACGCATGATGTGGTGGTGAAAGGAAGTGGTCTGGATTCCCTGCTCTCGGATCTTGCAGCTCAGCAGATTGTGATTTTGAAGGAGCCCGCGCGGACGGAAAAGTTCACCAGTACGGAAGGTCCTCGTGTTTTGGAGTTGGAAGTTCGCCGGGTGAGCGTAGATGATGCGGAATGATGTTTGGTTTGCCTTTTCATGGGAATGGTTTTTTGGGGTGGTTTCTTAATGCCTTGTTTGGGTCTGGTCTAAACGGACGCGCTTGGGGGGTGAGACGGACGCTGCTCGTAGTTTCCACAGGTTGGGGTTGGTGACTATAGGCTTCTATGATCTAAAGGTAAAAACTAGCTGCCACGGTGGCAGCTATGGAATGAACGACTTACGCGGATTTAGGGGTGCCAAATCATCGGGTCTGGCTACCAATTCATCGGACTGTCAGGTGCCAAATCATCGGAAGTGGGGGTACCATTTCATCTCGCAAAACTGTGGGAATCCACAAGGTACCTGTGGAAAGTATTGCGGTTAAATGGCACGGTAGGCAAAGGGGTACCATTTCATCGGGCGTAGTTTTGCGGGGGCTATGCTTGCCTGCCCTGCTGAAAACATTGTGTAGCGGCCACTCTATGCTAACCAGATTGTCGCTGCTCCGCGGGTGGGGGGTACCATTTCATCGGATCTGGCTCCGGTGGAAGATTACAGTAGGAGCTTGGTGCTGGTCGCCGGCACAGCCGTTTTGCAAGGATGGATTCTGAGGCCACCCGTAACACTCTCAAGTTTGAGCTGTGGGTATACTGCTTGCACTTTTTTTAAAGTGGCCAGCAGCTTCTTTTTGAAGTTCTTTGGATCGGCGTAGTCGGTGCCCAACTGAGCCATGAAATTGTGGTAGCTGACGAATTGGGACTGCCCTTTCAACGTGACCGAATATGCTTTGTATGTTGCCCAGGCGTACAGATCCAACGCGAGTGGCGAGTTATTGAGCACGCGTAGAGCGCGTGTGTCCATGGGAACGGGTGCTCCAGTGATAGCGTTAAAGAAGTCCTCGCCAAGCTCAATCCAGCTTTCCCAGAGGTTGGATTGGTTTGGGTCCTTGGGATCCCACCACAACTGACCACCACGGGAGACCGGCATATTGAGCCACCGCTTCCCTGCCCTACTACCGGAGGTCTTCCCATATTGAAAGCTGATGCTCGAAGCAAAGAGGCGGGACATCTGCTCTCGAAGCCGGTGGGCATCGCTTCTCTTCCCGGTCCCATTGTTCGGATTGAGGCCTACTTCTCGCATGAATTCCGAGAGCGAGCCGCCAAGTTCAAGACGACGGCTCTTGGAGCGCACAGCTTCTCGCGTAATCCAGTACAAGAGCAAACGTGGGATAGTTCCGTACGGGTAGCCTATGAGTTGGTTGGCTTCTTCATTGACTTGAGTCCGCGCGATGACGAGGGTTAGGTCGCCGTTTGTTCTCGACCAAAAGGGCACGTCTCCAGGATCGCGGTGAGGTAGAGTGACTTGGACGAGATGCTTAGCCATAAACGCCAAATCGGACGCATCGGGCCAACACTCTTTAATCAGGGCCGCGGCATCGATGATCTCCTGCTGATGGCGCGTAAGCGTGCCAGGCGGCGGCACAACAGTCGTGTCCTCGGGGAGTGCCAGTTGTTTGGCCATCCTCATTTTACGCAACGCTTCGCCGGCACTCTCCATAAATCAGCACCTCAGCATTTACGTATATCATTAACTGCGCAGTTCATTATCAAGCAACTTGAAAACGCTCCAGGTATTCTCGCAAGGCGGACAAAATGATGTCCTGGCTTGACCGACGCTCTTGTGCACCCACGGTTTTCAACCGCACGTAAACATCGGGTGGAACTTTGACCGTTTGGACCACTGGCTTCGTGGGTGTGGTTAGATGTGATTCCGTAGCCACCGCTGAGCTCTGCGCCTGCTGGTCAAGAAGAGATGCAGATAGAGCGGTAATCTTCTGTTTGGCCATTTATGCAGCTCCTGCTGCTGATATGCTGAGTTGCTGAACTAAGTATATCCACAGCTCAGCAATTTCTCCGGAAGCCTTCCCCTTGGGATCAATCTCTTGGACTGTTCGCCCGTCAGTCATAGCGCCAGCATAATCTACGCGGTTATAGATGATCGAAGTGGCGACAGGCCCGAATTGGGACAAGATCAGAAGCGCTTGCTGGGTCAAGGTTGCCCTCTGTATAGCTTGAGTAACCGCGAACACAAACGGGCGCCCCCCCTTCCTGCAAATCTCGACGGTTACGCCGACCCCCCGAAGGTCATGAGGTGACGGTTTCACAGGAATAACAACCAAATCGGCTACGTCGATTACCGATGCGATGACGGCAGAATCCAATGGGGGGGTATCGATTATGACTAACCCGGGGGCCGCCCGCACTTTCCCCAATTCAGCGGGGAGCCGGCCTAGTGCGAGTTCTAAAAGCCGTGGCGATTCCGCCTTGCGGTCGTTCCACCATGCCGTAAGCGATTGCTGGGGATCGGTGTCTATTAACGTCACCGGTCCGTTTCCAGCTGCGCCTGCCTGGACAGCTACATGTGCGGCCAGAGTAGTCTTACCAGATCCACCTTTACGGGCCGCGAAGACGACAATTTTCATTGCTGATCTAAATATATACTGAACTCAACAGATGCGCAATAGCGTAACTACTGATCTCAACACCATCTTTGAAACGTTGGAAGGCGCCAAAATCATTAAATCGCCTCTTGCTAAAACACACTGCACGCCTTCGGTGCCGCCACCTTACCCTTCCGGCAAGGGATAGAGCGCCAACTCCGGCATGGGGAAATGCGTGCGATTATCAGTCACCAGGGTGATCCCTTCGGTCAAGCACACCGCGGCCACGGTGGTGTCGGTTAATGTGAGCGTGTGCCCTTTGCGCGCCCATTCGCGCTTCAAATCGCCCGCCAGTTTGGCTGCCTCCCAGCGGATCGGAACGTAGGCGAGCTGCCGCAGCAGAGTTTCCGTTTTGGCCGCTTCCGGGGCGCGAAGGCCCACATATATCTCGGCGACATTGATGGCGCAGCAAGCCAGCGTGTGCTGCTCCAAAATCATCCGCTCCATAAGATCGGCCCGGCCCCGGCGGTCATTTAAGACATCGATCAGAAAGGTGGTGTCTAGCAGCAGGGTGGGCATCAAGCATCCGGGAGGGATTTCAGACGGGCTTCATTCTCGGAACGCAAGCGGTCGACGAATGCTTCGGAACCTTCCTGTAACTCGGGATGCTCTTCCGTTTTCCACGAGCCCCGGGCCTCCCGGAGTGCGGCGAGCAGGTTGCGACTTTGGATTTCCCGCCGTACGAGATCCGAGAGGAAGGCACTGCGGCCGCGCTCGCCGACCAGGCGGTCCACCTCGGCGAGGAGATCGGCGGGCAGAATCACGTGAGCGCGTTTGCGTAGCATATAGTCCCACTTCTAGTGTGCTATCTTTAGGCTCGGATTACAAGCTAACTATGGGACTAAGCAAATCCAAGTGCTGGCGCGGTCGCGTGGCGGAAGAGATTTTTCACGGCGAGGCCGGCGGGGGCTCCTCCAAAAACCTCGTCAAATCAGTGGAAGGCAGGCAGGTCGGGCGCGGGGAAGGGAGTTCCCCTACTTCACAGTGTTACCGCACGGTTGTGCAGAATGGCATTTTGGCCATGACCGCAATCCTGTCAAATATCCTATGATAATGTCTCTTAGCAAAGGCTATTTTGCGATATAATCTTTTTTGGCACTTTCTCCCTCCTCTTTCCGCGTTCCTCTCCAGCGGCCCCTGTTCTGCCCCTGCGGCCGGGATTTCCCTTTTGTGGCCGGCCTTTGCCGCTCCTGCTATCGCGCCGCCGCCCACTCCCGCCAGCGCTTCGCCGGCTTCCGCGATGAGGTCCTGGATCGCGACGGCCGCGCCTGCCAGTCCTGCGGGGCGCGGCATCGCCTCCATGTGCATCATCGTAAGCCCGGCGTCCACGAGCGCGCGCTGCTTGTCACTGTCTGCGCTGCCTGCCACGCCCGCCTCCACCGTCTGCGCGCCGTAAGGAGGTGGATTCCGGAGGCTCTCGTTCCGCTCTGGGCCGAGCAGCATCCTGGCATTCCCCTCCAGCTCCAGTTTCCGGTGGTCGCATGACGAAAGCAATGGCGCTCGTCCAGGCGCCTCAAGACGAGGCCTGGAAACGGATCAAGAGCCTCGTGCTGGACAGCGTGACTTCCGGGCATTCCAAGCGGGCTTACGGACAGGCGCTCGATGCTTTCGAGCGATGGTGCGTGGAAAGCGGGGCGGCGGGCTTCACCAAAGCCACGGTGCAAGCTTACCGGACGTCGCTCGAATCCACGGCCTTGGCCGCCGCCTCGATCAACGTGCGCCTCAGCGCGGTCAAAAAACTGGCCGGGGAGGCCGCCGATAATGGGTTGCTCGCGCCCGAGGTGGCGGCGGCGATCGCGCGCGTGAAGGGAGCCAAGCGTCAGGGTGTCAGGGCAGGGAATTGGTTGACGCTCGACCAGGCCGAGCGGCTCCTCGATCTACCCCACTCAAAAACCAAAAAGGGGAAGCGCGATCGCGCGTTGCTCGCTCTGCTGGTGGGCTGCGGACTGCGCCGGCAAGAGCTCGCCGCGCTCCGGATCGAAGACATTCAGCAGCGCGACGGCCGCTGGTGCATCGTGGACCTGACGGGCAAAGGGAATCGCATCCGGACGGTTCCCATGCCGCCTTGGGCAAAGGCCGCGGTGGATGAATGGCTGGCTGCTGCCCACTTCTCCGAGGGCCTGGTGCTGGGTGCCGTGAACAAGGGCGACCGCATCACCGGGCAGGGCATGCGCGCCCAGTCGATCTATGCGGTGGTGGAAGCATACGGCAGGGAGCTCGGGACGGCACTTGCGCCCCACGATGTGCGCCGCACTTTTGCCAAACTTGCCCACACGGGCCGAGCGCCTGTCGAACAGATTCAACTTTCCCTCGGCCATGCGTCGATCCAGACCACCGAACGGTATCTCGGAGTGGCCCAGAATCTCACCGACGCTCCGTGCGATCACCTGGGGATCCGCGGTCCGGGGAAGTAGAGACCGAGACCGGCGTGCCCGAGCCGGGCGCCGGCAGAGAGTACAGCCCAACTGCCAGTCGTGTTCTCATGAAGAGACGGTCTCGCGCTGCTGCAAATTAGGGATTCAGTGCGCGCCATACTGGGCACACGGTGGAGTTGCCTCGTTTTTTGAGACAAATAGTTAAGACTCAAAATTCATTAAATGGAGAATTGAGTCATGGGGTTGTCTCGACGAAAGTTCACTCGTGAGGTCAAATTGGCCGCTGTCCAGCGGCTGG
>Ga0302325_10020264_pt1 | contig 13947 bp, 20 predicted proteins | sample Palsa_T0_2_FD_201948 | JGI IMG/M metagenome (GOLD analysis project Ga0302325, IMG submission 201948) | Peat permafrost microbial communities from Stordalen Mire near Abisko, Sweden - Palsa_T0_2 | ecosystem: Environmental > Terrestrial > Soil > Palsa > Peat permafrost | place: Sweden: Abisko... | reverse complement strand
AATGCCTCGCCGAATTCATCGGCGGCAGTGTCACCGGCGGCTTCCGCGACGTTACCGGCGTGATCCTTCATATCGTCGCCGATGTTATCCCACGCCGCATTTACCTGATCGCGCATCTGGTCCAAAGCAGACTGAAGCGAGTTAGCAACTTGATTGAAGCCTTCGACGGCAGAATCAACTTTGCTAACTAGCTCAGCTACTATGGAGATTTCAGCGTCGGCCACTTTGGTTGTTTAGATTCCCTCTCTTGTACGGAAGTCCGCAGACTTGCGAATTTCACCAGTCTTCAATCGCATCATCTCCGCGAGGTACACCGCACGAATCTCTTCTGGCAGGTTCTCGACGGTCGATTCGATTGCAACACCTTCGAACGCGCCCAGCACGTCAGTCAGTGTTTGCGCACCGGCGTTTAGATCGGCGTCATCTTCATGCCCGACATATCCGATGATAATCTCGCGAACGCCCGCCTCGGCGCGTTGCTGTGTCTGCATTTGTTCGCAGTAAAGGAGCAGTTGTGCGAATGTAATGTCATCCCAGACGTATGTGTCGGTCCATCCGAAATGCTTGCAGACAAAGCCGACGACATCGATTATACCGCCGTCTGCTCGGCCGTATTGCTGTCGCGCGTCGGGCCTTCTTGCGATGTCCGGCCGACCGGACTTGGCTCTTTTGGGGAGAACAGTTTCTCCAAGCCGTTCTGACGGAGGAAGATCGGGAGGATGAGTTGCAGGTCGAGCAGCACGTCGAGCTTGTCATTAATCCAATCGAGCGAAATGTCGTTGCCGCGCGAGAGGATCACATGAATGAGTTCCGGCACTTTATCGATGTTCGGACCGAGCGCTCCGAGGATCGCACCGAGACTGACATCCTGGCCAGGCCTCAGGTTCTCGACAAGCGGGACGAGGAGTTGCGAGATTAGCTGATATGCGTTCAATAATTGGCGCGGTGACAGCGGTCGAATGGTAACTTCGCGGGCTTCTGGCCCGCTTCCGATCGTTACCAGTTCGGATCGAGCTTTGATGACGTTAATCGCTTCTGGCGGGGTGAACATCTTCCAGACCCGTTCCTCATTCTTCTGTGCGGAGGGGTTGGACGGTCCGGCACCGGGATACGGTCGATCGGGAGACTGGTCGGCCGGTAGGACTGCCGGGGAGGCGGTAGTGTTCAAATGGAAAATCCTTCTTCGAAAGAGGGCGCGCTAACAGGTGTTGCGCTGTTTAAACTATACTGGGGGTACGAAGTCGCGGCATAGTGCGGCGACCGTAAAGGAATGATGTATGCCCACCACACTCCGAACCGTCGATACGTCCGGCTCCGGTTCGCGGAAGGAAGTCGAACCTTGTGATCCTCCACGCAAGCGCGGTCCTAACTGCAAATGCGATGAGAATGGTAAAATCGAAGAGCGTAAAAGTAACGCGCTCCTTTCGAAAGAGGCCTAAACAATGAGTTCCCCCATCGGTTCGCTCGCAGATGCGTTAGTCGCATATGTCGACGCGAACAAGACCGCCATCCTCGCCCTAGCGGCGGGTGAAAATCTCAGCATCTCTAGCCTAGTCGAGTCAACGGTGCTCGCGCTGGTCCAGAAGGACTTCCCGGCCCTGTATCCGTTCCTTCAGGGATCGATCAAGGGCGCAGGCCCGCAGATCATCACGTTCCTCGGTGGCGAGGAAGCGGCGCTGTTCGCCGTCGTGGATGCTGCGCTCCATACCGAGGCCACGAAGCTCGGAGGCTAATTCCGGGGGCGGGTTCGACTCCCGCCTGGTCTGCCAAGATGAAGAAGACCCCGGGTTGTCCCCCGGGGTCTTCTTGCTAAATGAATGCTTAGCCTTCGCCGAGGGCGGAGTCAGGAATCTGCGCGTTCGTGTTCGGGAGCGCGTTGAACCGGGACAGGTCCTGCGTATCGTTGTTCGAGTCGCGGACGCGGAGCGTAACCTGGGCAGTCGAGGTCGCCGCGGCGGAGTCCGTTACGATACAGGCGTAGGTTTGTAGCCCTGTGGGCTCACCACGGCCCGCGTACGATGCCTGAGTCTGGCCTGCCACGAGATTACCCGATCCGGGCGTGATCGATGTCCCAGCGGCACGATACCACTGATACGTGTAAGGGGCCGTACCGGCCGCCGTTACGATGGTGTCGATGCCTACGGTACCCGCCTTTGCGGTGTCGTGGACAATGGAAATACCGAGAGTTAATGCCATTAGATGAGGTCCTCTGCCGGAGCCGGGTCAGGAGTGATGAAGGTGACGGTGCCCACGTTGGGGGTAGGGGTCGGCGGTGCCGCGGCGGTGGACTGCAGCACGAGACTGCCGTCCGTAGGCTGGTCGGCCGCATACGTGAGCCGATCCACTATCGGTGTCACCCCATTCACATAAGCACCCGCGCCCGCTAGGACATGGACGCCGTAATCGCGCGTGAAGGCGGGGAAGTCGATCGCCGCTTCGCCGAGCCCATCGGATTTCGCGGTGCGCACGGCACCCGAACCGTTCGACAGGTTCTGAAACCGGACTTCGACATATGTGAATGGGGTGACGCCGGTAACGGAGCAGGCCATTCCAGCGGCTGTCGGGGTCGCTTTAAATTCTAGCATCATGGTCCTTACTGGCAGATTGTTTCCAGTATAGCATTCGCGAAGGTGCAGGTACAAGTCGTCGCGCTCGACTTGTAAGTAATGGAAATGATGTTGGCCTGATTCGTCACCAGGGTCGCGGTAGTTGTTAAAACCAAATTGAAGACTTGGGCGACGACGATACCGGTGATGCCGGTTGTCGCAGAAGTACCATTCAGAATACGCAGTGCGCCAGTAATTGAGCCCGTCGCCCCAATCGCTTCGACCGTGAACGTAAGAAGCAGTTCGAACGGAATCGTTGTGCCGGTGGCGGCGGATGTTATCGCTGCCGTGCCAATGGATGCGTCTGCCGTAGTCCCGGCCGTACCGGCTCGAACGGTAATCGTTGACGTGCCCGCCGCGGACGCGGTACATGTACCGAGGAGCGTCGCCCGCAAAGTTGTGCCGACTAACAACCCTGGGCCAACTGGCGCGGAGCAGAGGACGGTTTCTGTCGTATTGATCGCGGTACGCATCGGCGGCGCGGTCGTCGCGCCTCGGCCGGTGATCGCCATGCCGGAATTAAGGGAGTAGTTCTTGACGGTGGCCGATGTGCTGCTATCCGTGACGGCGGCCGTCGTATTGCCGCGTACATTGTTGCCCGTCAGGGCCAGTACGTTAAAGGCGCCCGCATTAAACAGCACCCCGGTACCATTCGCCCCGATACCGCCCGTGGGGCCAATCGTGTTCCCGATCAATTCGACCGTCGTTACGGTGCCGGTCGACGGCGTGGCGTTTACCCCGGCCGTGACGTTCCCGGCAATGCGCGATAGCGAAACCTTGATGTCCTGGCATCCATTGACAAGGACACCATTCACAGCGTTCGAGTATATGTCGCAATCGACAAGGTCGATTGCAGTCGGCAGGGTCGCGGCCGTTGACGCGCATTCGAAACCGCTCGACGTGGTCGAAGATGACAACCAGCAATTTACGAACTTGACACGCTGCACATTGCCGGTGCCCTGAATCTTCACGCACGAACCGCCGGTGGCGGTGTCGAAGTACGTGTTAAGCGCGTAGACACCGAAGACCCCATTCGGGGAAGTCGGATTAAGACGCATATTATTGACGGCGCGAATCCAGTCGCAATCTGAAATGAGCAGCGACCCGCACTGATTTACTTCGCAATGAGACACGGCGGCCGGTGCGCCATCACATACGATGGCGTGCAGGATCGAATTCACGTTCGGCCCGTTGAACTGCATGTCGAAGTTGACCGTGCTAGAGAATGACGAATTGATGGTCGCGCAGAGTGTGCCGTTATGCAGGATGCCGTTATAGCACGCGGCAAAAGAGCAGAACCGTGTATTGATGTACACGTTCGAGCCGCCGTTGATTGCGTAGCCGCCCGTCTTGAACTGGACTGCCCCGCTTGCCGTCGTGGTCGCCGCGACAGCCGTCGTACAACCCGCAAGATTCGTAGCGGTCGAACTCGTAAAGTTTACAAGTGTCCATACGTTCTGGCAGTTGACGTAACACGATCCCGCACCACCCGCGCCGGGAATGAAGGCGTTCGAGGTGATTGGTAATGACACGCCGCCGGTCGTCGGGATCGCAACCGCCGCACCTGTCAGCGTTGTCGCATTACCGTTGAACGAAATATTTTCGAAGGTCTGCTGCCAGTCGCCGCACGTAATGAAGTCGGCAGACTGCGACGTGCTAAGGAATATAGTCTTGAATTCGCCAGCGCCGACATGATGGAAGTGTTTACCGGACGGGATGGACGGATTCGTAGCGCTGGACAGCACCATCGTACCAGGCGGCCAAAGTAAGACGCTCCCGGAGGGCGCGGCGGCATACAGTGCGTTCAGATTCGCAGAGTCGTCCGTCGCCCCATCGACGTTCAGATTTTGATACGAGTTCGCCGTAACGAGTATGATCGTCGCGTTCTCAAACTTAGAGAGGAACAGCTTATCGACCGCGGCCAGCGCACCCTGTAGTGTGGTCGTCGCCGGGTTCAGCATCGCAGTCAACTGTGCGGTAGTCAGGTCGAGCACCGGACCAGTCGCGCCCGTGTTGTTGCCTTTGACCGTGTTGGCGACCATCTGTGCAAGTTGCGTATTCGTCACACTGGCCGATGTTAGGTTCCCGCCCGGAATGGCGGTGATGTTACCGCCAGTTACCGTCGGCGCGGCCGCGAGATTAACGACGGGAGCACTGGACGAGCCGCTAATGGTAATGTTCGGCCCAGTCCCGCTTACCGAGGTCACGGGGGGCGTTACAAGCGAGGCGTCCGGGATGGTCCCCGCGGTGATATTCGCGCCCGAGATTGCCGGAGAGCCATTTATCCCGACGATCGGGTTCGTTGCGGTCCCAGTAATGAGGACATTACCATTCGCGGCCGTGACCGATTGAACGAATGAGCCCGACGCAAATTGATGCGTCGCGCCGGTTGAATCGATGTAATACGGAAGCCCCGTCGTCGAGTCCATGTAGATCGAAATCTTCAAGGACGACGGCGCGGTCGGTGTAGCTTGCGAGGTAAGCGTCAGTACGGAGGCCATTATAGGATCATTAGCTCGCCTTCAAGCGTCAGCGCGCCTTCGGCAGTCACTGGCCCCGAGCAGACGACACAGGTACCCGCCGGTACATCGTACGTCGTACCTGCGGGTATGTCGGTCGTGAAGTATGCGCTGCTAGCCGGTAAGATCGATGGATCGATCGTATCGGGAGAGGTAATCTGCTGCAGCACACCGCCGATAACGGTGATCGGCTTGCGCGTGGCCAAGCGCTTAGGCCAGCGTTACCGGCGGCTGTGTCGTGAAGTTCATACTCGTTGCGGACGTTGCTTCCCCGACCCGCTGCAGGACGTTACCCGCGGTAGTTGGTGCGGTCGAGGTCGTCGATCCCACCGTCGAGAGATAGAGCACGCCCGGCGTAAGGCCGGTGACGGCATTGTTCGTACCGTTGAAGTACACCGTCGCCGCCCCGGAAGACGCGACGGCAGAGAGTACGAAGCCATGTGCTTCTTTCCCGGACGTGCTGTTGTCGGCGTTACGGACATTGAACACACCAGCGTTGCTCCAAATGTTCACGAGCGCGCCCGCGGCGAGCGCTTCGCTCGCAGTTACAGTCGCCGTGTCTGGGCCGAGGCCGTTCGGCATGAGTGAAATGTCGAGTACCCCGCTCGCCGTAAGTGCTGGAATCTGATTGGCGTTCGCGACGCCGGAGGAGGTTTGGGTCGCGCGCACCATCGTGAGCACGCCATTTACGAGATTGACATAGGCATTTGCAGCCACGATATTGGCTCCTTAGCTGAGCGTCACGGGGATTTGCGGGTCCCACAGGATTTGTGTGGGGCTCGACGGTACCCCTAATTGTAGCGAAAACCGGTTCCCGGCCGCTAGTGTCGGAACGGTTTGAGTCAGCGCCCCATTGGGGCCGAGGTAAATCGGGAGGTCCGGAGTCCAACTCCACGTCGGCTCCTCAACAAAGCCAAACACTACACATGTGACCGCATTGCCTACGGTCGCGCCATTGAGCGAGAGATAGGGCGGGCGATCCATGAATCCCGCTTCTGTCGAATCATCATAGATCAGCGTGCCATCCACTTGTTGGACAACGGCCTTCTGCCCAGAGATGGTCGAGCCCGCGAGCGCGGTGAACGTCGAGGTCACCTGATCCGAAGGATTGATAATCTGCGGATTGACGATCGGCGGCGGCACGGTAATACCCGGCGTGATGCTCCGAATCGGATTATCCATCACCCACGTCTCGTACTCCGCATATAGACAATACGAATTCGTTGCGTCGTCGAAGAGGTTGTCTCGCACTTGCTTACGTTGGAATTTATAGTTCGTCATGTAGACGGACGGGATCGGCGTGACGGGCGGCTGGCCGCGCAGTAATAGATCAACGCGCCGATATATCTTCCAGCATGTATCGATATTGGTTTTGTCCCAAACCTTAATCGCCATGCGCGGGTTGTCCATTGTGGTCGAGTAGACATCGACGTCTGAGAAGATGTCCGGCCGCATACCGCTGCCGATTCGCTCAATGGTAATAAGCGGGTACGGTGGGTCGCTAACGTCGCGCGGATGGGACGGATAGATCGCGGCGCTGCTATCGGCCTTCGCGCCGAGCCAACTAACGAGTGTGGCATCCGTGCCAAGTAATGACACGAGCGCCGCCTGCAGAGAATATGACATTAGGCTGTCGGCACCGTGCCCTTGTACGCTCTACATCTGATATAGGCAAGGTCTTCAGAGGGCGTCAGCACGTCTTCAAGGATATAGGTATCGCCGACATTACCGTAGCTGTCCGGCTGCGGGGCATACACGATCCGAATCTCGTCACGAATTTTCACGTTGGTCCCGGCTTGGAAATGAATGATATGCGTCAGCATCTCCTGCTGGCCGGTCTGGAACATCTTCAGATCATCGGACATCGGAGACACGTCGCACGGCGTCACGCCGGGTAAATCCGCATACGTGCCCGTCGCCGATCCTACGGCCGAATAGCCGATACTCAACCGGCGTATGGTGCATCCGTAGGCCAGTGGCATGAATGGTTCGTGATCGATTCCCACAATCGACCCGCCGCGAAGAACGCCCACTATCTTTTAGGCGTCCATGTGAACGGCTGCATTTGAACGATCGTGAACGCCGGGCCTTCCTTCGAGCCCGAGCCGCGGTAGGCGTCGTCGCGCGCCAGCATGGCGTTCTTCCATGCGGCATCGCCGAGCGCAAGCCACTTACGAGAGACGCTATCGCGATCTTCAACGCGCTCTTGAAGGCGCTGATTGTACCAAAGGCCGGTCTGTTGGGCGACCCGGCTACAGAAGTAGAACTTCACGAGCAACTGCACGGCAGGCGTGAAGGCATCCGTGAGATTCGCAAGCGCTTGGGCAACACTCTGATTCGACGTATTGATGAAGTTTAAATTCTGAAGCGCGGACTGTACGAACTGCGTCCATACCGTATCGGGGAACAGATAGTAGTAGTAGTTCGCGAAGAAGCTCGTCGTCGGCGCGGTCGCCATCGTGATCTGGCCCGTGGCCTCATCTACTGACGTTACCCGCCCGTCCGTGTACGGATTGGAAATGAGTTGGTTGTCTACGCGAAACGAGATGAACCCGCCCGGCGCAACGGGCGCATTCTGCACGAAGAAGATCGTGTTCGTACCATTGACGGGCGAGTCATTGTTCAAGCAGTTCTCGGAGCGCGCGAAATTATCGGACGGACCATCGCCCGATAAGATACGCACGCTCACGAGGAAACCTGCTAGATCGGCCATTAGGCTGCTGCCGTCGCCGCCGCCCTACTTTGCGGGCGCATGACAATTTCGGCAATCTCGGTGATCGATGCGCCGCCGATGATCGGGAGGTACTTTGCGCCGAGTCCGTTAGCATAGGCGGTCTTACGCGCGACGATCGACGCCGTATTGGTACGTTCGTACTCGGTCAACGGCGCTTGGAAGAAGTCCACGAGAAGATTCTGGTCGAAGTACCACCGATCGAAAACCAATTCGTCAGGATAGTCCGATCCTTGCACCGGAATATCGAATAGCCGATTCGACATGTACCCGCCCGGCTGCGCCTTAAGCACTTCACCCAGCACAAGGTCGAAGTGATCACTCGTGCGTTCGTTGGCGGGTTCGATCTTCTCTAGGATTTCGGCGTCAGGTTTCGGTCGTTCACCGAGAATGTCTACGCCGTCTTTGAGTTTGCCCATGAAATGGAAATCCTTCTTACAAAAAGCAAGCGACACGTACCGCCTCGTACCGTGTCGCTCACCTCTGATATGGTCGCTCTACTTTTGTGGCGGTGAGCGTGTTCCGTGATTAGCCGGTTACCACGGCGTCTACTGCGTACGCCTCCGGCCCCGCGGTCTGGGACAGCAGATACTGCGTTCCATCCCCGAGGGTAATCATCACGCGCGTTCCGGCCGCCATTGCGGCGAGTATCGCCGCGGCGTCGGTCTGTGCGAGTGAGTAGGTGGAGTACCCGAGGCAAAGGGTCTGCCCGTCGATCGTTGTGAATCGAAGGATGCCCTTTCCCGTCGTCAACGCCATTAGGCGCTGACCCCACCCGGATTGACGAGATACAGGTTACCAAGCGACCCCGTTGCGTCGATGAAGGCCTCGAAGTCGAGGTCCAGGTACGTCCAGTCGTCGAGCTTGAAGTCCATCTTGAGCGACGGCGCCAGGCACGAATTGAGCTGAACAATGAACTGTTGGGCTTGATTCGTGAAGCCGTTCTTCGCGGCCACGCCGATGAGCGTAAGCTGGAAGGTCAGCGCCGAATTCATGTTGATCTGTTTGAGTGCGACGGTCGCCGAGTTCACGTCCATCGCAGGCGTGTAGAGGTACGACACGATGATCGTGCGTCCCGCGTCGCCCGCCGCGAACGTGAGCACGCCCGTTGACGTGTTAATCGAGTACGCGCCATTCGCCTGGCCTACGGTACCTGAGGATGCCTCGGACGCTGACGCCACGCGATTGTAGTACACCGGGTTGCCGGTCGAGTCCACGAGGACAACGATTTCGGAGCCGGGCAAGAACGTGGACGCATTGGTCAACGTGTACGTGTACGTCGTCGAACCCGGAATGACGCCGGTTTCACCAACGGCCGCATGCCGCGCACCGGAGGCCTGCGTTCCACCCGTGATCGCAGCAAGCGTCTCCGGCCAGAACGCCGCGAAGTTGACCTTCCCGGATGCCGTGCCTTTGCCGTCTGCAATCTGAATCGGGTAACGATAGACGCCGCGGAGGTCCTTGAGGTCTACCTTAAGTTCGGCCGACGCGCTCTGTACGACGCCGAGGTCTACGGGTTGACCGCCCCCAGCCGGGATAATACGGGCACGGCCCGCGCCAAAAGAAAAGATAGCTTTACCCTCCTACCGCGCTCGCGGTAGCGCTTGTTTGGTTACTGGCCGTTCCCGTTGACATATGGTATGTGGCCCTCGCTAGGTATGCGGCGCGATTGGCTAGGCCAATCTTCGCCTTGTGTTCCGGTGAGTGAGGTCCGCGCTTTTTCCCTAGCTGGGCCGCGCTGATCTTCATTCTGGATAATCATCATCATTGGCCGTTCCCGCAAAATATGTACCGGTATTCGATGACTGCGGTCGCGTACCGGCGGCGGATGCGCCAACGATACTCGTCCTTTTCGAAGGACTTACCCGCATTGCGGGCTTCCATGAGGAGTTCGAGCGGATCACGATCCTGCCAAACGATCGAGGTCTTCGGTTCCATGAGGTACCAGTAACCGTTACCCGAGCCATCGTTCGGGAGCCAGCGACTGATCTTCAGGGTGTAGAGACCTTGAAGCGGATTGGTCGTCATCGTCCAGCCGGTCTGGCCGCCCGAGAACTGCGCGTTAGCCGTTGCGCCCGTGCCGTAGGTCGTGGTCATCGGGACGCTCGGTTGCAGCGTGCTCTTGAGGAGCTTCGCGGCATTGAACTTCTCGGTCGGGTTCGTCAGGAGCAAGCTGGGCTTGACCATGATGCGATTCTGGAGCGGGTCCGTGATGTTCATGAGGTCGATGTCGGCCGTTTCGATCCCGTTCTGCGACAGTTTCGCAAATCCGGCGGACGGTGCGTTTCCGATCGCGGTCGTATAGCTCTGGCCTGCGACGCCCGTGATACCACGGCCTTGCGGGGTCAGTTTGTACACGTCCACGCCCATCACGTCCGCTTCTTCTTTGTAGCGGAGGCGCGAGCCGAGGCCCGAAGCGCGGGTTTGAACCTGTCCGGTTTGATCGTCGTCGATCAGTTCGCGTTCGACCGTGAACATACGGCCGACTTTCTTGTTCACTACCGACACGTCAAGGCCACTGATCTTCGAGTCCTCGAACGAGCCGCCAGTCGGCACGTCTTTGGGAATCTCGACGCCGAACAACGGCGCGTACCATTCCTGCCGATTGCCCGACGGGCGGGCACTGACCAGGTCCGTGTACACGAAGTCGTCAATGTTTGCGTAGGCGTCGAACATGAAATGCTGAACGCCGTAGCGAAGAAGCTGGCCGAACGCGGATTCGCTCGTCGCTTCGCGGAGTTTGGATTGCGACTCCTTGAGGTTCGATTCCATCCGCTTGAAGGAGAAGGAATCCGATTCGAGGAGGTCGTCGTATACGGCCGGGTCGATGCCGACCGTTCGCTTGAGTTCGTTCCCGAGCGCGGTTTGCTGGGCCTTCAGGCCGTCGATCTGGCGTTCCAGGAGATTTTTGCGTGCCATGTGTTGTCTAGCTCCTTACGCCAGCGCTGCGACGGGGTAGTTTGCGCGAACCGCGACTTGGATTTGGACGTTCGTTGCGCCGGTCACCGAGAGAATACCGTTCATGATGTTCTCGCCGGACAGCACCACGTAGCCGACGATCACGGTGCGCGCACCGGAATTCGTCGAGACCGTGACGGTGTTTGCATCGGCCGCCGTCTCGTTGTAATAAACCGGCGCGAGATGCGTGTACACGTCGCCCGCGGTCGTTTTGAACTTGAAGACGTTCTTGAAGGCGTACTCGACCGTAAGCTCGACATCGTTGAGCGAGTTCAGGATCGAGTTCTGTAGCGCGACGCCGACGAATTTCGCCAGGTCGGCCTGCGTCACGACATCGCGTGTGCCGCCGAGCCCGCTATTAAGCGTGGTGTCGAAGACGCCGAGGTTGCCTTGATTGCAGACGTGCGCGCCGGTCTGATCGGGCGCATGGATGATCGTGCCGTCATGAAGATCGATCGCGTGCGTGTTTTGATTCTGAGCCACGGCTTAGTTCCCCATTCCGGCAAAGATCGCCGAGGTGTTAGAGGTATCCGATTCGCGCACATGTACGCGCCCGGGGTTCCCCGCCGTTGCCGTCTTACTGACGCCGATTGCGGCGAGATAGTTGGATTCCGCTTCGATCAACTGCGCGATCACTTCCGGGGCCTGGCCGACGAGTGACGGGAGTAGCTTCGTTGCGGCGGCTGCCGGAAGGGTCGATTCCTTCAGCGCCGTCTTCGCGATGTCGATCGACTCGCGCAGATTCTCACGCGCATGCGCCTCGGCCAGCTTCACCTGAAGCTCCTTGAGGTCGCCGCTCACGGCCGCACGAGCTTCCGCTAGCGCCGTGTTATACACGTGCTTGAACTGTTCGGCTTCCTTGACGGTCGCAGACTCCTTCGACTTTCCCTCTTGAATGGTAATCGTCTTACCGCCCTTGCCTTTGGCGGGCTGGGCGTCGTCATCGTCGGAGTCGTCGTCGGAGTCGTCTTGGTCGCCGCCATCGGCAGACTTGAACGGAGGAGCTTTCGCGCCGGGCGGGAACGCCTCTTTGGCTTTCGCTTCCTGCATATTGCATCCGTCCATCGTATCGTGCTTGTCGCAGAAGGCCTTACCTTCTTTGACCGCGGTCTCGACTGCGGCAGCTTCCTTGAGGAACGCCACGAGGTCTTCCTGATCGATCGACCCTTCCGCGATTTGCGCTTGAATGCGTGCGGCGGATTCGGCCAACGTCGATTTTGCCATGTATGATTCCTTTTGATACCGAGCGCCGTTAGCGCTCTCGACGAGTGAGAGGAATTTGCCGCCCCTCGCGGGTTTCGTCACGATGTCCGCGCTGAATGCGCCCGTGATTTTGTGGACGTAGTTGACATGCTGACCACCCATGTCCCGCGGCTCTACGTCCCCATCCGCGTTAATGGAAATCCCGGCGTACACTTTGCCGGGGAACTTCTTTCCGTACTCGATCGCGGTTTTGATGAGTCCGATGACCCACTCCGCACCTTCTTGAATGTTGAGCGTTGCCGCTAGGGAGGTCTTACCATTCGCCGTTATTACGACCCGGCAGTTTGAGAAGTATCCGAGAAGGTCTTTGATCGATCGTTCCGGCCGATTCGTCTCTTCATCCTGGCCAGGGTGGTCCGCATAGCATTGCGAACCGTTGAAGATATTGTTAGCGGCTGCATCTTGGATCGTGTCCGCGCCGTAGAAGTGCGAGTCTCGCGAGTTCCCCGCGCCTTCGGTGATGATAATCACGTCGGCGGTCCGGGCTTTCGCGTTGTACGTGCCTTCGATGAACTGCGGGTGGAATTTGAGCTTCTCGCGCAGTGCGATCCGATCGCTTTCCTTGAGTCCGAGATGCGCACGGAGCGCCGCGTCGTCCCCCGCCGTCCCTACCCGGACCTTCTTGCCGTTCTTGAATTCGTAGAGGGCGAACTTCTTGTTTCCCTTTGAATCTAGGAACGTGCCGACCGATTTAGTCGAGTCGGCCATCGAGGTCAGGTTCGAGTCGTACCGCCCGTGATCGTCACGGAGGCCCGCCTCGCTTACCGGCTTCTTTGTGACCTTGACCTTCTTCTTGGTCAGAGTCAGCTTCTTCACGGCGTCACTGTCCGATTTAATCGTAGTGGTGCCTTGCGCGGCCGGGGAGTGGGTCGTTTTAGGGGAGGTGGTATCTTTGCTTAGGGTTTTACTGTCAAACGGTCCTGGGGGCAAGGAATCGCCCGGAACGACAATGAGCCCCGAGCCGTTGGCACCGGAGCGAGTCAACTGTCCTGCTGCGGAAGCCGAGCTTGCCTCAATGGCGGCGGTAGTCATTCTCACCCTTTAACTAATTCTCTAGGAGTGGTACTGCTATAGCCGGGCAGGAAATTAAAAAGGACCAGCCTTTCGACTGATCCTTTTTATGTCATCATTTAGTCTAAGGTTCTTTGACCTTATTGACCGCTACCCCGAGAGTCATTGAGGCGATAGTAGCTCTCCGCGCGCCACTTCGGATACGGCCAACTCCAAGAGACTTCGATTTTTTCGCCATTGCCGAATGGACGAAAGTCGCTGTAGTGGGCGTAGTCGGGTGCGATAAGGAGCACCGCTTCGACAAACACCAGTTTGATTAAGTCGAGGATCATGTCATTCTAGCCTGGGCTGTTGCGGTGAGTGCGGCGTCCAGGTCGTCCCGAAAGACGAACCGCGCGAGAGCCCCTGTTGGTTCGTGAGTATCGTTGTCACGAACATCGTAGAAGCGCGTCGGTAGCGCCGTAACCGCCGCGATCTTTGCATTCGCGTCGGCGAGTTCGGCCTCAAGGCGTTCGATAGCGGCGGCGGCGGCGTGCGGAATCTCCTCGTTGTATTCTCGCCGCAACGCGCGAACCAAGCTCGCATGCTCACTCACTTCGGTGCCTCCTCGTCGCGGAGCGCGGCGCGTAATCTATCATCGCGAACCCACCAAGAACGTTCGCTTGAATCAAACGGCGCAAGGTGCGATGGTCTAAGCGCCTCAACCCGCGCAATCGTCGCCGCCAGCGCATCACGCTCGGCTTCTATCGCGGCTCGGGCGAGGAGGTGGCGATTGCTGGCTTCTTCTTCCAGTTGTCGCTGCTTCTCGGTAAACGCGCACTGCTTGATTTTGCAGCCCAACTGCGTTCGCAATGATTCA
>Ga0302325_10020263_pt1 | contig 13948 bp, 9 predicted proteins | sample Palsa_T0_2_FD_201948 | JGI IMG/M metagenome (GOLD analysis project Ga0302325, IMG submission 201948) | Peat permafrost microbial communities from Stordalen Mire near Abisko, Sweden - Palsa_T0_2 | ecosystem: Environmental > Terrestrial > Soil > Palsa > Peat permafrost | place: Sweden: Abisko... | reverse complement strand
GGTCCGCCGGCACCCAGTCCCGCAGATCCGGCGGCAAAAGTAGCGCCGTCTCCCGGTCTATGCTAACATATCGTGTTGCCATCCCAAACTTAAGCACCTGCCGTGCCTAAGTCCGACAGGCTGCTAGGCCGCCGGGCCCGGCCCCTCGAACGGCGCCGCGGTCTCCTCCTCGGTCTCGACGATCCGCGCGATGCTGAGGAGCTTGTCCCCGTCCGCGAGCGTGAGGAGCTTGACGCCCTTCGCCCCGCGGCCGGTCTCCCTTATCTCGCTCACGCGGGTCCGGATGCTCTGGCCCTTGGCCGTGAGGAGCATGACCTCGCCGCCCTCGCGCACGCTGAGCGCCCCGGCCACGTTGACCGACCCGTCCTCGGGCAGCTCGATCGCGATGACGCCCGTGCCGCCGCGGCTGATCAGCCGGTAGTCCTCGAACGGCGTCCGCTTGCCGATCCCGTCCTCGCGGGCGATCAGGAGGCGGTCCGCCGGATCGCAGACCTCGATCGCCTTCACGTGGTCCCCGTCGATCTTGAAGCGCATCCCGGTCACCCCGACCGTGTCGCGGCCCTGGTCGCGCAGGTCCTCCTCGTTGAAGCGCACGGCCTGGCCCTTGTAGCTGACGAGCACGATCTCGTTCTGGCCCGTGGTGAGCACGCACCCGAGGAGGGTGTCATTCTGCTCGAGCTTTATCCCGCGGAGCCCGCCCTCGCGGGTGGCGTTCGTGTAGTCGGAGAGGTTGGTCTTCTTGGTGACGCCGGCCTTCGTGGCCATGACGAGGTGGAGCGTGCCGGCGAAGTCCTTGACGCAGAGCATGGCGGCGATCTTCTCACCCTCGGCCAGCCGCAGGAAGCTCGATACGGACTTGCCCTTCGAGGCGCGCGTGCCCTCCGGCACGTCGTAGACCTTCTTCGCGTGGCACTGGCCCGTGTTCGTGAAGAAGAGGATGAAGTCGTGGGTGCTCGCCGTGAACAGGTGCTCCACGAAGTCCTCGTCGTAGGTCTCGGTCCCAATGATGCCCTTGCCGCCCCGCTTCTGGGAGCGGTAGTCGGAGACCCGCGTGCGCTTGATGAACCCGAGGTGGGAGACCGTGATGACGCAGCCCTCGTTCGGGATGACGTCCTCCATCCGGAACTCCTCCGCGGCGGCGATGATCTCGGTGCGCCGCGGCGACGCGTACTTGTCCCTCATCTCGAGCAGCTCGCTCTTGATCAGCGCGAGCAGCTTCGCCTCCGACTCCAGGATGCCGCGCAGCTCCTCGATCAGCTTCATGAGCCCGAGGTACTCCGCCTCGATCTTGCCGCGCTCGAGGCCGGTCAGCTGGTAGAGGCGCAGCTCGAGGATCGCGTCCGTCTGCCTCTCCGACAGGGGGTACTTGGCCATCAGTTTCAGCTTGGCCTCGTCGCGGTTGGAGGAGGCCCGGATGATCCTCACGAAGTCGTCCAGGTTATCGAGGGCGATGATGTAGCCCTCGAGGATGTGGGCGCGGTCCTCGGCCTCGCGGAGCCGGAAGCGGGTGCGGCGCGTCACGACGTCGCGGCGGTGCTCGATGTAGCACTCGATCAGCTCCTTGATGTTCATCTGCTTCGGCCGCTTCCGGTCGAGCGCGAGGAGCGTGACGCCGAAGGACGACTCCAGTGCCGTCTTCTGGAAGAGCTGGTTAATGACGACCTTCGCCTGCTCGCCGCGCTTGAGCTCGATGACGATCCGGGTGTTCTCGTCCGACTCGTCGCGCAGGTCCCGGATGCCGTCGAGCTGCTTCTCCCCCACGAGCTCGGCGATGCGGGTGACCAGGTTGGCCCGGTTCACGTTGTAGGGGATCTCGGTGATGACGATCTGCTCCATCCCGCCCTTCATCTCCTCGGAGTGGGCCTTGCCGCGGATGCGGACGATGCCCTTGCCGGTCTTCAGGTAGCTCAGGATGGCCTCGCGCCCCGAGATGACGCCGCCCGTCGGGAAGTCGGGCCCCTGGACGATGCCGCAGAGCTCGTCGACGGAGATCGACGGCCTGTCGAGGATCGCGCAGGCCGCGTCGATGATCTCGCTCAGGTTGTGGGGAGGGATGTTGGTCGCCATGCCGACCGCGATGCCGGTCGACCCGTTCATCAGGAGGTTGGGGAGTGCCGCCGGCAGCACGGTCGGCTCGGTCGTCGACTCCTTGTAGTTGGGCGCGAAGTCGACCGTGTCCTCCTCGATGTCCTTCAGGAGCTCCTCGGCCGCGGCGTTCAGGCGGCACTCGGTGTAGCGGTAGGCGGCCGGCGGGTCGCCGTCGACCGAGCCGAAGTTGCCCTGCGGGTCAATGAGGGGGTAGCGCATGACCCAGGTCTGCGCCAGGCGCACGAGCGTGTCGTAGACGGAGGCGTCGCCGTGCGGGTGGTAGTTCTTGAGCACCTCGCCGACCACGCCGGCGCACTTGTCGAAGGGCCGGTTGTGGAGGAGGCCCTCCCTAAGCATCGCGTAGAGGATCCTCCTCTGCACGGGCTTCAGGCCGTCGCGGGCGTCCGGAAGGGCGCGGGCGATGATGACCGACATCGAGTACTCGATGTAGGCCGTCTGCATGATGTCGGTGATGTTCGCCGACAGGAGTTTCTCGGATCCGGTGTACAAGGGGTTTTTTGGGAAGGCTGAGGGGGGAGGGTGCCGTCAGACGTCGAGGAACTGCACGTTCAGCGCGTTGTCCTCTATGAACTGCCGGCGCGGCGGCACCTCGTCGCCCATGAGGAGCGTGAACAGGGCGTCGGCCTTCGCGGCGTCGTTCACGGCCACCTTGAGGAGGCGGCGCTTCTCCGGGTCCATCGTCGTCTCGAAGAGCTGCTTCGGGTTCATCTCGCCGAGGCCCTTGTAGCGCTGGATGGTTAGGCCCTTGCGGCCGTTGGCGCGGATCTGGGCGACGATCTCGAGGGGCGCCCTGAGCTCGGTCGTCGCCTCGCTCTTCTGGCCCGGGTTCTCGGTGATCGTGTAGCGGGGCGCCTCCGTCGGGCTGAACCGCTCGATGTCGAGGCCGGCGGCGGCGACCACCTTCAGGATCTTGGCCATCTCGGTGCTCTCGAAGATCTCGTGGAGCGTCACGCGCCTCGGGGCGGCCGCCGGCCGCGCGTCCTTCGGGGCGCCCCCGACCGGCTGTTCAAACAAGTCGGCGTCGAGCCCGTTGTCCTGGATGAACCTCGCGCGGGCGGTCTCGTCCTGGAGGAACTGGTGCGACTCCTTGTTTCCCTCGCGGATCCTCGCGATGTACCGGGGGAGCGCGTGCGTCTGCTTGTCGTGCCGGTCCAGGTACTCGTTCAGCGACGCGCCGTAGCGGGTCACCCCCGCGCCGAGCTTCTCCAGCGCGGCCAGGGACTCCACGATCCTGTCGATCTGCTGCGGCGAGAAGGCGAGCCTGCCGGCAAGCCGCGTGAGGACGACGTCCTCGGAGCCGAGCTCGAGGAGGATCCTGTTCAGCTGCTCGTCGTTGTCGATGTACTGCTCCCTCTTCTTGCGCTTGATCCTGTAGAGCGGGGGCTGCGCGATGTAGACAAAGCCCTTGTCGAGGAGCCCGCGCATCTGCCTGTAGATGAAGGTGAGGAGGAGCGTGCGGATGTGGGAGCCGTCCACGTCGGCGTCCGTCATGATGATGATCTTGTGGTAGCGGGCCTTCTCCACGTTGAACGCCCCCTCCCCCTCGGCGTCGCCGATCCCGGTGCCGACGGCGGTGATTAGGGTGCGTATCTCCTCGTTCGAGAGCACCTTGTCCAGGCGGGCCTTCTCGGTGTTGATCAGCTTCCCGCGCAGGGGGAGGATCGCCTGGAAGCGGCGGTCGCGGCCCTGCTTCGCGGAGCCGCCGGCCGAGTCCCCCTCGACAATGTAGAGCTCGCCCAGCGCCGGGTCGCGCTCGGAGCAGTCGGCCAGCTTGCCGGGGAGGCCACCGCCGGAGAGCGCGCCCTTGCGCACCGTCTCGCGGGCCTTCCTCGCAGCCTCCCTCGCGCGCGCCGCGTTCAGCGTCTTGTCGATGATCCGCTTGGCGACCGCCGTGTTGGACTCCAGGAAGAACTTGAGCTTCTCGCCGACGACCTTCTGCACGATGCCGTCCACCTCGGAGTTGGAGAGCTTCGTCTTTGTCTGGCCCTCGAACCTGGGCTCGGAGACCTTGACCGAGATGACGGCCACCAGGCCCTCGCGCACGTCGTCGCCCGTGATCGGCGGGTCCTTCTCCTTGAGGAGGTTGTTGGCCCTCGCAAAATTGTTGATCACGCGCGTCAGCGCCGTCTTGAAGCCCGAGAGGTGCGTGCCGCCCTCGAGGTTGTAGATCGAGTTCGCGTACGCGAAGACCTGGTCGTTGTAGCTGTCGTTGTACTGCATCGACACGTCGACGACGGTCGCCGCCTTGGTCGTGTCCTCGCCCATCGCCGAGTCGGAGAACGTGATCGGCTTGTCGTGGAGGACGTTCTTGTTCTGGTTCAGGAACCGGACGAACTCCGTGATGCCGTCCTTGAAGAAGAACTTGTCGCTCTTCTGGGAGCGCTCGTCGGTGAGCTCGATCTTTATCCCGGGGTTCAGGAACGCGAGCTCGCGCAGGCGCTTGGCGAGGATCTCGTACTGGAACTCCCGGGTCGTCAGGAAGATCTCGGGGTCGGGCTTGAACGTGATCTTCGTGCCGGTCTTCCGGGTGTCGCCGATCACCATCATCTTCTGGACGGTCTTTCCCTGCGCGAAGCGCATCTGGTAGGCCTTCCCGCCGCGGCGGACCTCGGCCTCCATCCACTCGGAGACCGCGTTCACGCACTTGGCCCCGACGCCGTGAAGCCCGCCCGAAACCTGGTAGGCGCCCTTCCCGAACTTCCCGCCCGCGTGGAGGTTCGTGAGCACGAGCTCGAGCGCGGGAATCTTGTAGACAGGATGGGGGTCCACGGGGATGCCCCGGCCGTCATCCTCGACCGAGCACGACCCGTCGAGGTGGATCGTGACGTTTATGACCGTGGCAAAGCCCGCGAGGGCCTCGTCGACCGAGTTGTCCACGATCTCGAAGACGCAGTGGTGCAGGCCCCGCTCGTTCGTGTCGCCGATGTACATGTCGGGGCGCTTGCGCACCCCCTCGAGGCCCTCGAGTTTCTGTATCTTTGAGGCGTCGTAGGACTCGGCGCCTGCCTGTGAATTTGTGGGGGTTTGCGGGTCGGTATTGTCTGCCATGAACGGGTCTTTAAGGGACGGAAATGAAAGGAAAATTCTGTTCCGAGAACGGGTGGGCACGCGAGGGTTTTTTTGCGAAAAATTGGCCTATTTTGGCCGTTTTAAGGCGTCTCCCCGGGCCCCTGACCGGGGACCCCCTATCCCCCTGCGGGGTTAAGCCCCCGGCGCGGGCGAATTCTGGGGCAAATACTCCACCGGAACCCTAACCCGGACGTCCACCGGCCTCCCGTTCTTGGAGGGGGTGGTGTACTGCCAGCGGGCCACCGCGGTGGCCGCGGCCCACCCAAAATCCGGGCTTGTAGCCGATATGACGCGGGGCAGCTGGGCGTGCCCGGCATGGTCCACGATGAACTCAACCACGGCCACCGACTTGGCCTTCGAGGCCAGGACAGCCTCCGGGACGACCGGGCTCGGCGTGAAGCGGCCCTTCAGCGGGGCGTCCAGGGTCCGGAAATCATCGACGATGGGGGACGGTTCCTTCTTCAGCGCCCTGAGGAGCCTTTCGGCCGACTCGTTCATGGGGAAGTCGTCCGCGTCCCGCTCAAAATCCTGGTCCTTCCGGAGCACGGCCCAGCACGGCTTCCCGTTCTTCCTCGCGGGCTCGAACCTCCACGCCTCTATCATCGCTGTCGCGGCCTCCCCGAACTCCGGCCGGGTCGCGCTCGTAAGCCGCACGAGGCGCGTCCGGCCGCTCGGGTCGATCGCGAAAGTGACGCTCGCCTTCCCCTTGATCTTCTGGACCAGCAGGTCGTAGGGGTACACGGGCGCGCTCGTCAGGAGCGGCTTGGGGGCCTCGTCGTACTGGAATTCCGGCGGGGCCTCCTTGGGCGCGTGCGCGGGGATCGACCATGGGTCGACGCCCCCTGCATTTCCCATGGGGAGCCTCTCGCCCCCTGGTCCCGTCAGCTGGAAGTAGATGGGCACCTGCATGTGGACGAACACCGGGTGGCCGTTCTTGATCCCGGGCTTGAACTTCCACTTGAGGACGGCCTCCACGGCCGGCGCCTCGAAGTCGGGATGCGATGACTTCGTGACGTCCGCCTTGACGACGTCGCCGTGCGGGTCGATGACGAAGTCCACTATGACCTCGCCCTTGTTCCCGGTGAGCCGGAGCGAATAGGGGTACACCGGCTCTTCCTGCCTGACCACGACCGGCATCCGGTCGCCGCCCGCGTCGTCGGCCCTCGCCGCCCCTGATGCCAGCAGCAGGGCTGCGGCGGACAGGGCCAAGAGGATCCCGCGGTTCGTCGTCATGGGCAAACCATCCCTTGCCGAATCCCGCGGCCGGGTTCAACGCCATTTCCGAGGATGGGATTGACCGCGGTTTTTCCGGCTGCACACTGGACGGTCCATGCCGAGCCCGACGATCGAACAGCTGCTTATCCTGCAGGACCGCGACACGAAGAGGCTTGGGGTCGAGGCGCAGATAAAGGCGGTTCCCCGGGAGATCGCGGCGGTGGAGCAGCGGATCGCCTCCGAGAAGGCCGCGATCGACGCCGCCAAGGGCGAGGTGCGCGAGTTCGAGTCGAAGAAGAAGATCCTCGAGACCGAGATCGGCTCGGCCGAGACCCAGCGCGGCAAATACCAGACCCAGCAGCTTTCAGTCAAAAAGAACGACGAGTACCAGGCCCTCGGCCACGAGATCCAGAACGTCCAGAAGCAGATCGACGAGCTCGAGGGGAAGGAGCTGGAGGCGATGTACGCGATCGACGAGGCGAAGAAGCGGTTCGCCGCCGCCGAGGCGACGCTCAAGCAGAACATCGTCGGGCACGAGGCCCGGATAAAGTCCATGCGGGAGCGCGACGCCAGCCTCGCCGAGGAGATCAAGGCGGCCGTCGCCGCGGTGGCGGAAGCGAGGGCGCCCGTGCCGGCGCCGGCCCTCGAGGCCTACGACCAGGCTGCCAGGCGGCGGATGCCGGCCGTGGTGCCGATCCGCGGCGGCAAGTGCGGCGGATGCCACCTCAAGGTCTCGAGCGAGGTGGAGTCGGCTGCGAGGGGCAAGACCGCGGACACCGAGTTCGCCCTCTGCGACCAGTGCGGCCAGATGGTCTATTGGGAATCCTGAGGCTTGCCCTCGGCCCCGCGGCCGGGCACGGTCGACCCCTTAGCTTTGGGGCCTGGTCGTCGCTCCAAGTTCTTTGATCCCAAGGCGCGGGTAACGCCGCGCCCGATAGAAGTTTGGAGAGGAAAGTCCGGACACCAGAGGGCAGGATGCTGCTCGAGCCGAAAGGCAAGCGCAGGCGCCGCGGTTCAAGCCGCGGTGACGGACAGTGTCACAGAGAACAAACCGCCAGGCGGCCCCTCGGGGCCGCCGGGCAAGGGTGAAAAGGTGGGGTAAGAGCCCACCGCGCACGCCGCGAGGCTTGCGGCACGAAAAACCCCTTCCGGTGCAAGACAAAATAGGAGACTGGACGGCCCGTCCCATAGTCTCGGGTATGTCGCATCCGGCCGGTTCCGTGGGGTTCGCCCCGCGGGGACGGACGGGCGGGCCCGCAAGGGCGCGAGAGAAATGACGGCCGAAGCGCCGCAAGGCGTGGAACAGAATCCGGCTTACCGGCCCCAAAGCTAATACTTTTCAGAGGAGCACGTTCGCCCAAACCCGCCGCCGGGGTCGGTTTACCCTGGGGACGGCGCCTTTCTCACCGAGATGGTGTTGCCGTGGAAGTCCATCGTTAGCACCGCGCCCCTGAACAGCGCGACGCCGACCGTCGCATCAAAGAGCCCGTCGGGCTCATGGACACCCGGTGTCGGGAAATAGACCCTGGGCCGGCTCCCGCCGATGTCCGTCCCATTGAAGGACTCCGACCGCGCCTCGGCGACCTTCATGTTCACCCCGCCATCGGTGATCGGGAAGAATTCAGTGACCTGAGTCTTCGCCGATGACTCGAGGCCCAGCTTGGGCACCGACGCGGAGTAGACCAGGAATGATCCGGTGTACATTGTGTCGACCTGCGCGCTCACCGGTTTGCCGTTCAATTCGAATCCGTGCGCCACGACTATCGGAGGGCCGTGGTTGCCAAAGTTGACGAGGGAAAAGCTGTCCCGAGGCCCGGGCATCGACACGGGGTCCGCGACGATGTCGGATATGCGGACGCGGCGGGCCGCAAAGTCGATCTGCACGATTCGATCCTTGAACGCCGTGTAGGCGATAGTCCCGGCCAGCGCGGCCGGCATCTTGTTCGCGGCGTAGTCAAATGCCAAGGCGTGCCTCCCCGCGACCGTGACTGCTCCAAGGTGAAGGGGCGGGATCGACGCCTTGTAGAATCCCTCGGGCACCGGCGGGGGATACGCCGTCATCTCGAACCCCCCGGATTTCGCGGTCTTCGTGTCGACCGTGGTGTTCACGTTTCCCGTGTCGATGCCGAAAAGGAGAGCGGGGCCATCGCCGAGGCGCACCTCGACGCATGGAATCCCGCTCGATTCGATCAGGGGAACGTCGGCGGCGAAAACGATTCCCGTCGCTGAAGCCGGCGGCGGGGCTTGGGCCGTCAGGGAGCCGGAGAAAAGCAGCCGGGCCATCGCGGCAAATACCGCCCGAACGGCGTTCTCACTTGGGATGCCCATGCGCGAAGCCTGCCGGTGAGCCGTGCGGGCGATGCCTCAAATGTGATGAATGGCTGGGCTCGAGGATGGGCGGAGGAGGCGGGGGCAAAGAACCGCGTTTGAAGTCGGATGAAAGCCCGCCGATCTCGAACCTTTCCGGATGACGCTCGCAAGCCCATGCCGGGTCCCTTAGGCCCGTTGGCGCCCAAAACACGGCATCGTGCCAAGAATCCCCACCATGAAAAAGGTATCACTACTTGTCGTCCTTGCGGCCGTCCTCCTGGGCGCCCCGGGCCAGCTCTCGCTCCTGCGCGGGTCCGAGAATGCGGCCGCCGCTCCGGCGCCGGCCGGAAAGCACTGGAAATACTCCACCCGGTTCCCGGCTGCCGAAAACCCCATTTCCGAGAACGGCAACTGGGAGTGCGGCAAGACCGCCGGGGTTGACTGGGCCGACGTCGCGACAATCGGCGGACACGCCTATGGCCTGGAGTCGGGGGTCACGGGCTACGACGACTCGACGGCCCTCCTGACGGGAACCTGGGGGCCGAACCAGACGGCCGAGGCGACGGTCTTCGCGTCCCACCCGACCGACAAGCTGTGGGAGGAGGTCGAGCTGCGCCTGCGCAGCGCCCTCTCGCCCCACGTCGCGACAGGCTACGAGTGCCTCTTCAGCTGCCGGAACTCCGCGGCGGCCTACGAGGACATCGTCAGGTGGGACGGCCCGCTGGCAAAGTTCACCTACCTTTCCCACAAGGTGGGCGCGCAGTACGGGGTCGCCGACGGCGACGTCGTTAAGGCGACCATCGTCGGAAACCTCATCACGGTGTACAAGAACGGCGTGGTGATGGCCCAGGTGACGGACGGAACCTTCGCGGCCGGCAGCCCGGGAGTCGGATTCTTCCTGAGCGGGGGAAAGGGGACGAACCGCGACTACGGCTTCACGACCTTCTCGGCCACGGACGGGGAGTAGCGCCGGGCGGCAGCAACGGGCCAGTTGGCGGGTTGACCGAGGATTCAAGGGCCCCACAATGCGGATGCCATGCGCTGGTACCACTACCTGTCCTATTTTTTCGGGGGCGCATTCCTCGTGAATTCGCTTCCCCATCTCGGCAACGGGCTGTCCGGCCATTCCTTCCAGAGCCCCTTCGCGAGCCCGCCCGGGGAGGGTTTGTCATCCTCGACGGTCAACGTCCTTTGGGGCCTCCTGAACCTGGCCATTGCCTACCTGCTCGTCTGCCGGGTCGGAAACTTCGAGCTGCGAAGGACCCGGCATGTCCTCGTCGTGGGCGCGGGCATCCTGATCATGGGGCTCATGCTCGCCCATACCTTTGGCCGGCTTCACGGGGGACTAAGGTGAGACCCGGGATCGTCTGGCCGCGAAAGCCGTTCGAAGCGGCCCGCCGCCCGCCCCACAACACCCTTGACTCGGCTTCGCCCGTTTGAGTCCATGGCGGGCTCCGAACATCACTCTGACCATGGCCAACACCCAATCCGCTATCAAGGCAGCCCGCAAGACGGTGCGCCTCACCCTCCGCAACAAGGCGGTTAAGACCCGTATCAAGACCCTGCACAAGGGGTTCGCGGCGGCTGTCAAGTCCGGGGACGCGGCGAAGGCCAAGTCGGCGGGCATTGCCTACGTCTCGGCGATGAGCAGGGCGGTCAAGTCCGGGGTCGTTCACAGGAACGCGGCGTCGCGCGCGATGTCGCACGCGGCGAAGTACGTGCTCGCGAAGTGACGCCGATTTTGGGATGGCTGCGTGCCATCCCAAGTTGAAGACAAATCCAGGCGCAGAGCTTTTCCTTTCGCGCTTCGCCGACAACGCGTGGCGGGAGGTTGTTCGCCCCTGGCTGGAGGAGGGACACGGGACCCTGGGGCGCTCGCTTGTCGTCGCCCCGACGCGCGGGCACACTCAGGCCCTGAAGCAGAGGTGTCTCGCCGAGGGGGTGCGCCTCCTCGGCGTGGAATTCCTGACGCCCTCGCTCGCGAGGAAGAAACGGCGCCCTGCCGCCGGCCTTGGGAGGAGCCTGCAGCTGCTGCTCCTGCGCGCGCGAATAGCGGCCCGGGCAGACGCGCTCGCGCCAGGCGACCCGGCGAGGCTCCTCTGGAGGAGCCTCGAAAGCGACCTTGAGTCGGCCCTTTCCGACTTTGAGGACCTGATGCGGGGCGGGTTCAGCGCCGAGAATTTCCCGCACGCGGAGCTCCAGGCGGTGTTCAGGGATCTGGCAGGATGGGTCGCGTGCCATGGCTACGGGCTCGCCGCGCTCCAGGACCTGGAGGACGGCCTGAAGGCACCCGGGGCAGGAGGGGGACAGATCGCCGACAGGGCGCTCATACTTGCGGGGGGCGCCGAGTGCTGGCCGGATTTCTTCGGCCTCGTCGCCCTGGCCAGGCGCTGCCGCTCGGTGAGCGTCGTCCTCGCCTCGCCCGAGTTCGGGGGCAAGAACGAGGCCGACCAGGTGTCCGACCAGGAATGGGTCGAGGTCTGGGAGGCTGCGCTCGCCGTGGCCAAGCGGTCGGTCGACGACGCTGAGCCGCAGGAGACCTGCGCCGCGGTCGCCGAGCTCTGGGCGGAGGGGAGGGGCTCCGCGGACCGCGCCGGCGTCGTCCTGGGCCTGTCCCGCTCGGGCGAGATGGAACAGGTCGCGCTCGCGGTAGGCCGACTCCTCGCCGGGGGCTCCGAGAACATCGCGGTCATCCTCCCCGGCGCGGGCCCGGCCCACGCGAGGCTGGTCGGCCTCCTCGACGCGGCGGGCACCGCCTACGCGGACCTGATAGGGATCCCGGGAACGCCGCCGATCGACGTCGCGATCCAGCGGGCCCTCGTGGACTTCCACGGGCGGGGATGCCGCCTCGAGGAGCTGCTGGCGCTCTGGCCGCTCCTTCGCTCGCTCAGCCTGGCGAATCTCACGCCGGCGCGGGCGCGGGTCGTCTGCCAGGACCTCTTTGACAACGCCCAGACCCACGCCGTCGGGCCGCTCCTCGGGCGCCTCGAGGGATCCGACGACCCCGACTGGAAGGAAGTGGGGCGCGTCGCCCGCCTGCTGCTCCCCGAGTGGCCAGACCCGCTGACTCCCCCGCAGGCGCTCGCCCTCTTCGAGGCCGCCCGCGACCGCCTCACGCTCGCGGAGCCCCCCGGCTGGAATGCCCTCCGGGACTTCGCGGGGCGGGCGGCCGAGCCGATGCCGGCGGCCGCCCTCCTCGAGGCGATCCGCTCCTTCCTGCCCGAGCAGGGCCCGCTCATCGCCTCGCCCGGGAAGACCACGTTCGCGCGCGTGACGCTCACGACGGTGCGGCGCGCCGCGGGCGTGTCCTGGTCCGACGTCATCCTCACCGGCGCGAACGCGCGCATATGGCCCGAGAGGCGCGAGTCGAGCACGTGGCTCGGCGACGAGGCGAGGCGCGAGCTCGACAGGAAGCTCGGCCGCTTTTCGCTCGGACTGCCGACGCGCGAGGACCGCGCGGAGCTCGAGAAGCGCCTCTACTGCACGCTGGCGAGGGACTGCCGCCGGCGGGTCGTGTTCAGCGCCTCCCTCTTCAGCGAGGAAGATCCCGAGGCGCGCCTAGCGCCAAACACCTGGCTTGAGCGTGTGATGTGGGAGAAGGGTTACCTGTCGGCCCCGGGCTCCGGCTCGGAGGGGTACGGGCGGCTCGCGGCCTCGGCCCGCCGGGCGGAGCGTCCCGAGGCGCTGGCTGCGCAGGGCGCATGGCCGGAAATCTGGCGCCGGCGGCGCGACCCATCGGCGAAATTCGACGCGTATTTCCTCGGCGACCCCGGCGGCGCAAGCCGGCCGGCGAGCCTCACGGCGAGCCAGATCGGCAGGGGCGTCCGCGACCCGGCGACGCTCTGGTTTGACGCGGTGCTCCGGGTCAGGCGGGTGGGGTGGCATCCTTTCTCCAGGGACCGGCGAAAGGCGGTTGGCACGGCCGTCCACCGCGTGCTGGCGGCCGCCCTGAAGGGCGCGCCCGCGGAGGGCGTGTTCTTCCATTTTCCCGACCGCGCGTCGGCAAGCGGGCGCCTCGCCGGCGAACTCGCCCGTCTCCGCTCGGCGAGCCCGCGGGACCGCTATTGGGACTCCTTCCACATGGACGTGGAGCGGGCTGCCCGCGAGCTGCTCGCCCGGGTCTACGACCTGCCCCCCGCGGCCTACGGCGCGGCCGAGGCGTGGCTTCCCGAGGGAGCGGCGGTGCCCGTGGGAGCGGCGGGGACGATGCCCGTCCGCGGAAAGATGGACCTCGTCCTCTCCGAGAGGCCGGCATGGGCCGGGTCGCGGGTCGAGATCGCCGACTTCAAGACGGGCGGCGACTCGCGGCTCTCGGCACGGACGATGGCGTCGAAGGGGGCCTCGCTCCAGCTCGGCGTGTACCTCGAGGCCGCCCGGTCGCTCGGGGCCACCGGAAGCGTGTGGATGCTCAAGCCCGAGGAGCGCCCGGCGAGCATCGGCGTGGGCGAGCTCGACGCCGCGTGCGTGAAGCTGCGGGTTCTGGGCGACCACCTGGCGACGGGGATCTACGGCGCCCGCACGCCCGACCGGACGGATTACTCGCACGGGTTCGAGTGGCCCCTCGCATGCGCGCCGATCGCCGCGCCCATCCTCGAGGCGAAGTTCGAGGCCACGTTCGGCGCGGCGCAGGAGGCCGCCGGGGGGGATGACGGCGATGAATAGCCAACCGGACGACCAGGGGTCCCGCGACCGCTTCACCCGCGACTGGTGGGTCAACTTCGCCGTGGTCGCCAACGCGGGCTCGGGCAAGACCACGGCCATATCCGAGAGGCTCGCCGAGATGGCCCTGGCGGAGAATGGCGCCAAGCTCCTGGAATGCACGGCGGTCGTCACCTACACGAAGAAGGCCGCGGCGGAGATCGAGCAGCGCGCAAGGACGGTGCTCCGCCGCCGCCTGGCGTCGTCCGGCAGCGCTGACGCCAAGCCCCTGGCGGTCCTCGACCGCGCGTTCTTCGGGACGATCCACAGCTTCTGCCTCCTGCTAGCGCGCCGCCACGGAAGCCCGCTCGGCATCCACCTGAACCCCGTCCTTATCGATCAGGACGACGATTCCCACTGGCGTGAGTTCCTCGAGGAGGACCCCATGACGTTCGCCTCGCTGGAGCCCACGCAGGCCGACGCCTTCCTCAGGCACGTCTCCCTGGACGAGATCTTCGATCTCGCCAAGGGCCTCGACAAGGCGACGGCGGAGCGGCTGCTGGAGGCGCGGCCGGGGCCGAGGCCGACGCCGTCGCAGGCAGTCCTC
>Ga0302325_10020261_pt1 | contig 13949 bp, 11 predicted proteins | sample Palsa_T0_2_FD_201948 | JGI IMG/M metagenome (GOLD analysis project Ga0302325, IMG submission 201948) | Peat permafrost microbial communities from Stordalen Mire near Abisko, Sweden - Palsa_T0_2 | ecosystem: Environmental > Terrestrial > Soil > Palsa > Peat permafrost | place: Sweden: Abisko... | reverse complement strand
GCGAGGCCGATATCCGCATCCCCGATCTTCATTCCGTCTCATTTTTTGGCGGCAGCCTCAGCGGGCAGGCCGTATTGATGATCGGACTGGTCGTGTGCCTGGTCGGTGCGCTCTTCGGCTGGATGCAGTATGTGCAGACTCGCAACCTCCCCGTGCACGCTTCGATGGGCAACGTTTCACAGATCATTTGGGAGACGTGCAAAACCTACCTCATGCAGCAGGGAAAATTTCTGCTCGGACTCTGGGTGCTGATCGCCCTGTGCATGGGCTACTATTTTGGCGTCCTTGAGGGCGGATCGCTTGCGCATGTGGGAGTGATCCTGCTCGCATCGGTGCTCGGAATTCTCGGGAGCTATGGCGTCGCCTGGTTTGGAATCCGGATCAACACGGTGGCGAATTCGCGCGCAGCGTTCTCCGCCCTGCGCGGCAATGCCCTCGCGACACTCCTGATCCCACTTCGCTCGGGAATGAGCGTCGGGCTGCTTTTGGTGGCGACTGAACTATTCTTCATGATTTGCATCCTGGCGTTCTTGCCGCTAGAACTGGCCGGGCCGTGCTTCATCGGCTTCGCGATCGGCGAATCGCTGGGGGCCTCAGCCCTGCGGATCTGCGGCGGCATCTTCACCAAGATCGCGGACATCGGCGCCGATCTTATGAAGATCGTTTTCAACCTGCCTGAGGATGATCCGAGGAATCCGGGTGTCATCGCCGATTGCACAGGCGACAATGCGGGCGACTCGGTGGGACCGACAGCCGACGGATTTGAAACGTACGGGGTGACCGGTGTCGCCCTGATCGCCTTTCTTGCCCTCGCTCTCGCGGCGAATCAGGAGTTATGCGCGGTTCTGATCGTGTGGCTCTTCGCCATGCGCATCCTGATGGTCCTCACCTCGCTGCTCAGCTACTTCGTCAACGGGATTGTCAGCCGCGCCAAGTTTGGGTCCTTGAAGGATTTCAATTTGGAGCTGCCCCTGACCAATCTTGTGTGGATCACCTCCATCATCTCGATTCTCGTCACGTACGTGGCGAGCCGCGCCCTCCTCGGAGACCTTCCCGGCCATCCCGCCCTTTGGTGGGTCCTCTCGTCGATCATTTCAATCGGCACGCTTGCAGGCGCGCTGATCCCAGAATTTACCAAGGCCTTCACCTCGACTGAGAGCCGCCATGTCAAAGAGATCGTGACCTCGTCGCGCCAAGGCGGCGCCTCGCTCAACATCCTCTCAGGGCTCGTCGCCGGCAACTTCTCGGCTTTCTGGGAAGGCCTGGTCATCCTCGGCCTGATGTTCGGGGCCTGGGCCTTCTCCCAGCATGACGCGGTGCAGGCGATCATGCCGCTGGAATTCCGATTCGCTGCGCCGATCTTCGCCTTCGGCCTGGTGGCCTTTGGCTTCCTGGGAATGGGTCCTGTGACAATCGCCGTAGACAGTTTCGGACCTGTCACCGACAACGCCCAATCGGTTTACGAGCTCTCCCAAATCGAGTCTCGTCCGGGAATCGCCGCAGAAATCGAGAAAGATTTCGGTTTCCGCCCCGACTTTGAACACGCCAAGCATCAGCTCGAGAAGGGAGACGGCGCCGGAAACACCTTCAAGGCAACGGCCAAGCCCGTCCTGATTGGAACCGCGGTCGTCGGCGCGACGACCATGGTCTTCGGCATCATCATGATGTTGCAGCGTCTCTTCCCGGACACGATCGCGCGGCTATCGCTGGTCCATCCGGAACCCATCATGGGTCTGCTTATGGGAGGGGCCGTCATCTACTGGTTCACCGGGGCTAGCACTCAGGCGGTCGTCACCGGCGCCTACCGGGCCGTCGTCTACATCAAGGACAATATGAAGTTGGACGCGTCGACGGCGACAACAGCCGCGTCGAAAGAGGTCGTCAAAATCTGCACGCAGTATGCGCAACGTGGCATGATCAATATCTTCGTCGTGATCTTCTGTTTCGCTTTGTCCCTTTCGTTCTTCAATCCGTTCTTCTTCATCGCCTACCTCATCGGCCTCGCCTTTTTCGGACTGTATCAGGCGATCTTCATGGCCAACGCGGGTGGCGCCTGGGACAACGCCAAGAAAATCGTCGAGGTCGAACTCAAGCAGAAGAACACCCCGCTGCATGCCGCCACCGTCGTCGGCGATACGGTCGGGGACCCCTTCAAGGATACCTCATCGGTCTCCCTCAATCCGGTGATCAAATTCACGACTCTTTTCGGCCTTCTGGCCGTGGAGATCGCTGTCAAAATGGACAGCCATTTGCGCCTGCTCATCGGCGGGGCGATCTTCGTGGTGGCGTTGATCTTCGTCTACCGCAGCTTCTACGGAATGCGGATCCCAGTGGATAGCAAAGACTAAGCCTGATGCACTCAGCGCGGCGCAGCATTGCGGCGCCGCGCCAATTCCTCCATATTGAGGCGCGATGATTCTGTCCCTCGGCTGCACGATGCGCTACCAGGTGATGGCTCCCACAGCCGCCTTCACCTTCAATGTCCTGATCAACAGGGACAGCGAGCAAGAGATCTTGGACGAGCGGATCACTTGCGTCCCAGAAGCGTCCGCCGAATTTGCCCAAACCTCCAAGGGAGATCGCGTCCTGCGCGTCGAGGCCCGAACGGGACCTTTTGAACTTCAGTACGCGGCCACCGTCGACATCCGCCGACCGGACCTGCCGCCCAAAGTGGCGGCCGATCTGCCGGCGCGGCTGCCGCTTAGCATCCTTACCTACACCCTTCCGAGCCGCTACTGTGAGAGCGACCGGTTCGGCCCCCACGCCTGGGAGTTGTTCGGCAAGAACGAGGACCGGGCCGAGCAGGTGAAGCTGATCTGCCGCTGGGTCGACGAAAACGTCCAATACGCCCCGGGGACGACCGACGGTCGGACTTCCGCGTGGGACATTTGGCAAAACCGGAAAGGCGTCTGCCGGGACTACACCCACCTGGCTATCGCCCTTTGCCGGGCGCTCAGCATCCCCGCCCGTTATGTGGGCGGTTACGCGGTCGGCCTTGAGCCGATGAACTTTCACGCATGCTTCGAGGCTTACCTGGGAGGAGCCTGGAGGCTGTTCGATCCCACCGACAACATTGCGCCCGACCGGATCGCCGTGACCAGCCGGGGCCGCGACGCGACCAGCGCCGGCCTCTCAACGATCTTTGGCCGCGTCCAGTCTTTCGACGTCAAGGTCACCTGCGAACTTTCGCGGCCGGCGATCGCACCGGCCACCGCCCAATCGGCTTAGCGCCGGGTGGCGGCAGTTCACACTGCCCCGGCTAGGCTCGGATATCGTTGTCCTTGGTCTCCGGGAGGACCACAATTCCGACCACGAACGACATCGCCGCGATCGCAATCGGAAACCATAAGCCCGCGTAAATGTCCCCGGTGAAAACCGCGATCGAAGCCGCGATCAAAGGCAGGAATCCCCCGAACCAGCCGTTGCCGATATGGTACGGAAGCGACATGGACGTGTAACGAATCCGAGCAGGGAAGAGCTCAACAAGAAAGGCGGCGATCGGCCCGTACACCATCGCGACGTAGGCCAGCAGAACCGACAGCAGTGCGATCGCTTCGAACCGGTGGATGGATTCGGGGTCGGCGGCCTTGGGATATCCAGCAGGCGCAAGGGCGGCTTCGTAGGCGGCCGGATTGAAGCCAGGCACATCGCGGCCGCCGACTGTGAGAGCGAGGGTCTCACCGGCACGGGACGGGGCCAAAGAAAAAGGGATTCCGCGAGCGTTGAGAAAGCCGCGCGCCCGGTCCGTGTCGTTGGCCACCACGCTGGGGAGAATGATCTTTCGGGCCGCATCCTTCATCGCCTTGGCCGCCAGGACTGCCGGGCTGCGAAACTCCGGGGTGTGCAAGACCACAGGCGATTGTTCCATGGCCGCGGCCAGGGCAGGATTGGCCGCCGCTGTCAGCCCGTGAAAAATCGGCCGGTACGTCAGCACCGTCAAAAGGAGGCCGGCCAGGATCACCGGCTTGCGGCCAATCCGGTCCGAGAGCCGGCCGAATCCGAGCAGGAGAACCGCGCCGATGACCAGAGAGACCGCGATCAACTCGTAGGCGTGCAGGTAGTCGACCTTGAGGGTCGCCGTGAGAAAATAGAGGGCGTAGAACTGGCCCGCATACCAGACGACGCCTTGGCCGGCGGTCGCCCCAAAGAGGGCGCACAGAACGAGGCGGGCGTTCTCCCAGCGGCAGAAGCTGTCGCGCAAAGGCGATTTGGACGCGCGGCCCTGGGCCTTCATTTCGAGGAAGACCGGCGACTCCTCTAGCTTGAGCCGGATATACACCGATACGGCGAGCAGAAGGAAGGAAGCGAGGAAGGGCAGGCGCCATCCCCAGGCGGCGAACTGCGCCGGGGCCATGACCAGCCGGAGTCCACCGATCACGATCAAGGAAAGGAAAAGGCCCAGGGTCGCCGTCGTCTGGATCCAGCTGGTGTAGCGGCCTCGCTGGCCGGCCGGCGCATGCTCCGCGACATAGGTCGCCGCGCCGCCATATTCACCCCCGAGCGCGAGGCCCTGAGCCAGCCGAAGGAAGACCAGGATGGCCGGCGCCCAGAATCCAATCTGCCGATACGTGGGAAGCAGGCCAACGAGGGCCGTCGAGAGACCCATGACGATGATGGTGACCAAGAACGTGTGCTTTCGCCCCACCAGGTCGCCGAGCCGGCCAAAAATCAGGGCGCCGAACGGCCGGACCGAGAATCCAACCCCAAAGAGCGCCAGGCTGGAGAGGAACGCCGCGCTCCCATTGCCCTTCGGAAAGAACAGATCGCCGAAGAAAACCGCGAGCGTTCCGTAAATGTAGAAGTCGTACCACTCGAAAACCGTTCCGAGGGAAGACGCGAATATGACGAGGGTATGTTTGCGATCGAAGGCGGCTGGGGCGGCCATAGGTAAGAGAAAGCGGGATAAAAAAAGGCCGGGGCCGCGAGTCCCTTAAACGAGGGCCGGCGGCGGCATGGCCTCACGCTTGAGCTCGCGAGCCATGAGGGCGGTCAAAACTTCCACCGGGCGGCGGTTTTCGAAAAGGATGGCATTCACTTCACGGAGGATCGGCGCCTCCAGGCCCTTGGCCGCGCAGAGCCCCGCGAATGCCCGGGTGGTCTCATAGCCCTCGACGACGGTGCGACGCCCGGCGAGAAGTTCCGCGACCGGACGCCCCTCGCCAATCCGCTGGCCAAACTCGCGGTTCCGGCTCCAGGCGCCGTGGCAGGTCGCCACCAAGTCGCCGAAGCCGCTCAATCCGTAGAATGTCGCCGGGGCCGCGCCAAGAGCCGTCCCTACGCGCACCATCTCGGCCACGGCCCGCGTGAGGAGCGCCGCCTTGGCATTGTCGCCCAATCCGAGACCATCGCAGCAGCCTGCGGCAATCGCATAGATGTTTTTCAGGCAGCCACCGAACTCGACACCCGCGAGATCCTCACTTCTATACACCCGCAAAGTGGGTCCGTTCACAGCGGATTGGACCTCGGCGAGGAGCGGTCCGCATCCTTCCGCGGCGAGGACGACTGCCGATGGCTGCCCGCGTGCAACCTCCGCCGCGTGGGTAGGCCCGGCCAGCGCGCCGACGGGGATTCCAGAAAAACCGTTCGAAATGATCTGTGAAGGGCGCAGGTGAGACTCCAGTTCGAGTCCCTTCGCAAGACTGACGACCAAGCGCGGCCCGTCCGAACGCGGCAGCAACGTCGCCACGCGCGCGCACGTCGCCCGGAGCGCCTGCGCTGGAGCCGCCAAAAAGAGAACATCGGCGCCCGCCATGGCCTCTCCAGCGTCGGCCTCGACACGCACTCCCGATGGAAGCGGGATTCCCGGCAAATATTCGCGATTCTCGCGAAAGGCCGCGATCGCCGCCGCATGCTCCGGTTTGCGCGGGTTGAGAGTGACTGCGCGGCCGATCCGAGCCAGATGCACCGCGAAGGCGGTGCCCCAGGCGCCGGCGCCTAGCACGCAGAATCTCATGCCCGCTTCTAGCCCAACCTGGCGGGAGATGACGAGAGGAAAGCCGGAATCTTTTCCCCGGCGATCATCTGCTCGAACGTCTCCCGGGCGCCCACCTGCTCGAAGGAGCTCCCCTGGATCAAGACCTCCGCAGGCAGGGGGCGCGTATTGTACCGGCTCGCCATGACGTAGCCGTAGGCCCCGGCGCTCATCAATGCGAGGTATTCGCCCTCACCCACTTCCTGCAGAGCCCGGTCCTTGGCAAAGCAGTCGCCGCTCTCGCAGACCGGGCCGACCACGTCGGCCACCAATGCCCGCCTAGTGGTGTCACGGTTCAGCGGAACAATCTCATGAAAAGCATCATACATCGCGGGCCGCACCAAATCATTCATGGCGGCATCCACGATGAGGAAGTTCTTGCCGTCGCCGCGCTTGAGGTATTCGACGCGGGTAAGCAGAACGCCCGCGTTGCCCACCAGGAAGCGGCCCGGTTCCAGGAGAATTTTAAGGCCCAAATCTCGGAGACGAGGCACCAAGGCTGCGCCATAGGCCTCAGGAGTGAGGGGGCGCTTGGCTTCGGGCTGGGCATCCCACCACCCGGCCGATCCGCTGGCGAGCGCCTCCTTGTAGACAATGCCAATCCCGCCCCCGATTGAGAAGTAGGTGATCCCAAAGCGGGCCTTTAGCTCCGCGATGAACAGAGCCAGCTTGTCCACGGCCTCAGCGAACGGCCCGGATTCGGTGATTTGGGAGCCAATGTGCATCTGAACACCCTTGAGGGCGATGTTTGGGTACTTGGCGGCGGCCTCGTAAGCCGCGTGGGCGTGCTTCAGGGGAATGCCAAACTTGTTCTCGCTCTTTCCCGTGGTGATCTTGGCGTGGGTATGGGCGTCGACGTCCGGATTGATCCGGATGGCAATCGGAGCCTTCATCCCCATTTTGCCCGCGACATGGTTGATTCGGGCCAGCTCGGGCTCGCTCTCGACGTGGAAGGCCATGATCCCCTCCTGGAGGGCCAGTCGGATCTCCGCCTCGGTCTTGCCCACACCCGCAAACACGCATCGATCCACAGTCGCCCCGGCAGCGCGAACGCGCCTGAGTTCACCGGCGCTCGCAAAATCGAAGGCCGCGCCTAAATTAGCGAAGTGTCTGAGTACCGCCAAGTTAGAATTCGCCTTAAGGGCGAAGCAGATCTGCGCGTCCAGCCCATCGAGGCTTCGAAGCAGGCGGGTATAATTGTCCGCCATCGTCGCCGCGCTGTAGACATATGTTGGGGTCCCATACAGGCGAGCCACCTCGGCGAGATCCACCGATTCGCACTTCAGCTGAGTCCCCGAATACTGGAAATGATGCATGAGCGGCCTGGAAAAAATCGTGAAAAGGAATGAATATCGAATTTCATATTGAAAAAACGACCCCAAAATACCGATATAAGGTCACAAGGCTCATGAGGCGTTCGATCATTAATCTCTTTCACAGGCCCGCTGTCCGCTTCGGACTGGCGAAGGACGGCGCTGGCCGCTTTCGCAACCCACGCTTTGTCAGCTTCATCGCTCAGGGCAACCGCAAGACGCTCAACACCGACTTTCAGGATGCGGTGTTGCGGGGTCGCAAGGTTCTGCGCCTGGCATTGATCGTTGGCTTGGCGACCGGCTGTGCCTGGGTCGTCCTCGAGAGCGCCAAGGCGATCTCGATGTTCTGAAGGACGCCGGCTTCAGGCGCCCCCGCCCGAACTTCCTAAAGGGGCCGTCTTGAAGGCGGATTTGACGGTAGCCTTCAGGTAGTCGCGGTTCATCCGAGCGATAAAATCGACCGAAATCAGCTTGGGACAGGCTGCGCTGCACTCGAAATAGTTGGAACAGCTGCCAAAACCCGCTTCGTCCATGGTTTGGACCATGGCCAGCACGCGCCGGTCCCGCTCCGCCTGACCCTGTGGCATGAGCCCGAGGTGGCCGACCTTTGCGGCCACAAAGAGCATGGCACTCGAATTCTTGCACGCGGCGACACAGGCTCCGCACCCGATGCATTGCGCGGCATCCATCGCTAGGTCCGCCTCGGCCTTAGGCACTGGAATTGCGTTGGCGTCGGGAGCAGAACCGGCTCGAACCGTGATGAAGCCGCCGGCCTGCTGGATCCGATCGAAGGCGCTGCGGTCGGTCACCAGATCCTTGATCACCGGGAAGGAGCGGGCGCGAAAGGGCTCCACCACGATCATGTCGCCGTCCTTGAAGCTGCGGAGGTAGGTCTGGCACGTGGCCACCCCGCGATGCGGGCCGTGGGGCTTGCCATTGATAACCAGCGAGCAGGTGCCGCAGATGCCTTCCCGGCAGTCGTGGGCAAAGGCAATCGGCTCGTCGCCCTTCATCGTCAGCTCATCGTTCACGACATCCAGCATCTCCAGGAAGGACATATCCGGGTTGAGGTCCTTCGCCGGGTATTCAACGAAGGAGCCCGGCTGGCCGGTGGCGGGCTGGCGCCACACACGCAAAGTGACCGAGAGTGTCTTCACTTGTAATTGCGCGTGCTCATTTTCACGAATTCATAGTTGAGCGGCTCCGTGTTGCGCAAGGGAGCGCGCCCCTGGCCCTGATATTCCCAGGCGGCAGCGTGCGCGAAATGCTCGTCGTCGCGGCGGCATTCGCCATCCGCCTGCTGAAACTCCTCTCGGAAATGCCCGCCGCAGCTCTCCTCGCGCTTGAGGGCGTCGAGGCACATGAGTTCTCCCAGTTCGATGAAATCGGCGACGCGGCCGGCCTGTTCGAGCGACTGGTTGTAGGTCGCCGCCGATCCGGGGACGCGAACGGTGGCCCAGAACTCCTCGCGCAGGGCGGGGATCTCGCGCAATGCCTGCTCCAGGCCAGAGCGGTTTCGCGCCATGCCGCAGTACTGCCACATGAGGTGGCCCAGGCGCTTGTGGAAATGGCTGACCGGCTGCTTGCCCCGCACCGAGAGGAGATGCTCCGTCTGCGCGCGAATGGCCGATTCGGCGGCCGTGAACTCCTTCGCATCGGGCGAAGGCCGCGCTCCAGGCTTCTGCGAGGCCAGGTAGTCGCCAATCGTGTACGGGATCACGAAGTAGCCATCGGCGAGCCCCTGCATGAGCGCGGATGCCCCGAGACGGTTGGCTCCATGGTCGGAAAAATTGGCCTCCCCGAGAACGAAAAGCCCGGGCAGGTTGGACATCAGGTTATAGTCCACCCACAACCCGCCCATCGTATAGTGAACGGCGGGAAAAATCCGCATCGGAACCCTGTACGCGTTCTCGTTGGTGATCTCGTGATAGATGTCGAAGAGATTGCCGTAGCGTTCGCTCACCCCCGCCTCTCCGAGCCGCCGTATGGCATCCGAGAAGTCGAGGTAAACGCCGAGGCCGCTCAGGCCGACGCCGCGTCCTTCGTCACATACCCGCTTGGCGGCGCGGGAAGCGATGTCTCGCGGACAGAGGTTTCCGAAGGCCGGGTACATCCGCTCAAGGTAGTAATCGCGGTCCGGCTCCGGGATCGAATTGGGGTCGCGCCCGACCGCCGCCTTATCCTTCGGCACCCAGATGCGGCCGTCGTTGCGCAGTGACTCCGACATGAGCGTGAGCTTGGACTGGTAGTCGCCGGTCACGGGGATGCACGTCGGATGTATCTGCGTGTAGCACGGGTTCGCGAAACAGGCGCCCCGTTTGTACGCGCGCCAGATGGCGGTCGCGTTGGACCCGCGGGCATAGGTCGAAAGATTGAACACGTTGCCGTAGCCGCCGGTGGCGAGAACCACCGCGTCCGCCGCGTGGCGCGAAAGCTCCCCGGTGACGAGATCGCGCACAACGATGCCCTTGGCGTGGCCGTCGACGACCACCAGGTCCAGCATTTCGCTGTGGGTGCGCAGTTCGACCGAGCCGGCGCCCACCATGCGGGAGAGCGCCGAATAGGCTCCCAGCAGGAGCTGCTGCCCCGTCTGGCCCCTGGCGTAAAAGGTGCGCGACACCTGCGCCCCGCCGAATGAGCGGTTCGCCAGCAGGCCGCCGTACTCGCGGGCGAAGGGCACGCCCTGGGCCGCGCATTGGTCGATGATGTTGACGGACACCTCCGCGAGGCGATGCACGTTGGACTCGCGGGAGCGGTAATCACCGCCCTTGATCGTGTCATAGAAAAGGCGATACACGCTGTCGCCGTCGTTCTGGTAATTCTTCGCCGCGTTGATGCCGCCTTGGGCCGCGATCGAATGGGCGCGGCGCGGGCTGTCATGAAAAACGAAGCATTTCACCCGGTAGCCCAGATCGGCCAGGGTCGCGGCGGCCGAAGCCCCGGCAAGGCCGGCACCGACCACAATCACCTCGTACTTCCGCTTGTTGGCCGGATTGACGAGCTTCATGTCCATCTTGTGCTTGCGCCACTTGTCGGCGAGCGGACCGGCGGGGATTCGGGAGTCCAGGGTGGCCATGGTCAGCGGACCAGCCCGGCGAGAACGGAGCCGGGGATGGCGAGGTTTCCGAGAAAATAGGCGGCGCAGGCGATTGTGACGACGAGCCTGAGTCCGCGAGCCCAGCGGCCGTTGCGCCAGCCGAGCGTTTGGAAGAGGCTCTCGGCGCCGTGCAGAATGTGCAGGGAGAGCAGGCCCACGGCGACCATGTAGAAGAGCGAGACGGCCGGATTGCCGAAACCGAGCACCATCATCCGCCGCACATCGAGGACGGAAGTTCCGGCGTGCACCACCGGCACTCCGAATACGCGGTAGTCGGCAACCATCGTGTAGGGCGCAAGGCGCGTCTTGAAGTCGTCTCCCTGGACCCAGCCCGCGGTGAATTGGGCGAGGTGATAGAAAATGAAGGCAAGGACGATGTATCCGGTCCAGCGCATCGTCCGGGAGGCGATGGTCGCCTGAATCCAATGGCGCACGGCCGGGCGCTCTGCGCCGCGGGCTCGACGGCTCTCGAGCGTGAGGACCGTCGCCGCCCAAACGTGAACCGCGACGGCGGCCAGCAGGACGATCCGCACCGCCCAGAGCGTGGGACCGAGCGATTGGAGAAAATGGGCGTAACCGTTGATCCGGTCGGGATCCTCAAATATCTGAAGATTGCCGGCGAGGTGTCCGACGACAAAGCCGATCAAGACAACGCCAGAGACCGCCATGAGGAATTTGCGGCCGATCGTGCTGCGGAAGAGTTTAGGGAGGTGACCCATCGCGACGTAGAGTCGGGGGCCAAGTCCAATGCGATCCCTGCCGCAAGTAAAGGACACGCCTAGGCGGCCCAAACAAAAGTAGCGAGCCTTACCCCGCGCCCCAGCCAACCTTCAGGCCGCCGGTCAGCGGGCCATCGGCTTCAGGAGGGCAAATTTGCCGCTGGCAGCGGGAGCGATCGACTTGCGACGGAAGGCATTGACCCGGACGCCGCGCCCGAGCAGCCCGGACAGGGCCGCCTCGACCGAGCCCGCCCGGGCGGTCACATCGGCTACGTAATGAAAATCCCAACGATTCTCGCCGGTTTGGGTGAAAAGGTAGTGCCAGCACACGAAGTCAGCCGGGAGCGCTTCGTCCACATCGGCGGCGCATAAGAATGAGCCGTCGGCCCGCGAGGCGATATCGCGCTCGCGCCCCAGCATCCGGTAGCCCGCCTCCGTGCTCCGAACGATGTCTCCGGTCCGGTACCGCAAGAGCGGCATCGCCTCGCGGCCGCGGGTGGTCACAAGGATTTGAAAGACACCCTCGAGGCCGTCCCTCCAAGGAGCCAATTCGATGAAGGCATTGTCCTCGATGGGTTGCGAATTGTCGCGGAAGGCCTCTCCAACAAAGAGGTAACCCGCTTCGGTCGATCCATAGAGGTCGACCTGCGGGGCCGGGAACACTTCGGCAATGCGCCGGGCATGCTGCAAGCTCGCCTTGCCGTAGGTCAGAATCACAGCCCGAAGGCTGGGGATCTTGACATTGCGCCGCTGCGCCGCGCGCGCCAGAAGGGACAGGTAGACGGGTTCGCCCTCAAGGATCTCGGGCTGGGTCGCCTGCAATTCAACGACGATTCGGTCCCATTCGGCCTCAGGGAACACGAACGGATCGCTTGTGAGGTTCAAGTACACCGTCCCATCAAAATAGCGGTTCGGGAAAGGATGGTCCTCGTAAGGACAGAGGTGGCTCGAGCAACCAACCGGCGCCAGGACACATTTGCGGTGCGGCCGTCCGACAAACTCGCGGAGGATCGGCGAGGCCAGGTAGGCCCGTTCGGTCTGCGCATTCCACCAGCCCTCCTCCATGATGACTGTCATCGGCCCGGAGGTCGTGCCCGAGGTGCTTTCGTACTCGAAACGGTTCTCGCGAAGCCCGCGTTCTATGGCCGTGTAATCCTCGAAGAAGGCTTGGTGCCCATTCTGAATGATATCCTGCTTGGAAAGAGCTGGAATCTCCTGGTAACAGGACCATTGCAAGGGCTCAGGATGCAGAGGGAACCGCTTGCCGTACAATGGGCTGCGCGAATAGATGCGGCGAATCTCGCCCTCCAGGCCCGAAGGTATCACCTCGGCGCCAGACGAGGTGCCAAGGGAAATCAGACTATTGGCGAAGGCGGGGGTCGGCATGGGGCTTGTTGGACGCTAATCTGTAGACGCTTAGCTAGCGCCCGCGTTACGACCTGTCAAATCTACCGGCCCTTTTGCCGCTTCCACTCCCGCCAGAATGGCTCAAACTGCATCAGGGCGGCGACGACCAGACTGTGGGTGATCTTTCCGGAGCGGGCCCAGGCGAGCACCTCTTCGGCGGGAGCGGTCAGCACCTCGATCTCCTCATCGGTATCCCACTCAGTCACACCCCGAATCGCGGCCTCCTCGACAAGAACGAAATGGACTCGGTTGTCTTGGATCGCAGGGTTGGGGTGAAGGCTGCCGAGAATGCGCGCGCCGGCGCCCGTGTATCCGGTTTCCTCGCGCAGTTCGCGGATCCCCGCTGAAAGCGGGTCCTCGCCCGTCTCGATGACCCCGCCGGGGATCTCCAGCGAGAACGCATCGGTTCCAAATCGGAACTGCCGCACAAGGACCAGTTGCCCGTCGGGCGTGAGGGCGAGGACGTTGACCCAGTCCGGGGCGTGAATGACGGTGAACTCGCGCTCGGATTCTCGGCCATTGTGCCGGTAGCGGACGCCACGCAGCTCGACCACGCGCGTCGAGGCCAGCACGCGCTGCTCGCCGCGCACCCACCGCTCGGGGCCAGGCACGCGCCTCAGGGAGTGGCCGGAGCAGCCGCGGCCGGAGCAGAACCCTTCTTATCGGGAACCTTGATCTTGTCGCCGATCTTCAGCTTGGTCCAATTCACGCTCGGATTGACTTCCTTGAGGTCGGTGATCGAAACGCCCAAGGAGACCGCGATCTTGTGGCCCGTATCTCCCGCCTTGACGATGTACTCGCCGGGGCCGGCAACCGCCGTCTCATGGGCGCCGCGTCCCGCGCGACCGTGCGCTGCCGGAAGAATCTTCGGGGGCTCCTGCAAGTGCTTGATCTGATCATGGATCGTCCCGAGGTCCCCTGCGATCTGAGTCACGGCGCTCTGCGTCGAATTGGTCAGGGTCACGATGTCTTTGGCAGCCTTCTCCGCCATCGCCGTGGCGGCGTTTGTCTGGGAAGCGACCTCGTCAATCTTGGCCACCTTCTCATCGAGGGCCAACACGTTCGTCTTAACTTTGCTGAGGCCGACGGCCGCGTACCCGGCGATCACCAGGGCCACAATGCCCACAATGACTCCGCCCACGGGCAGCATGCTGTTGTTTTCCCTAGAAATGGTATCCATGAATTGAAATGTTGGTTGGCCAGAAAAAGGGTATTCCGAAGTCGACGCAAGCAGAGATTGCGTTGACACCCGCGCGAATAAGGCGTCCGCTCACCCTTCCGAGCCGGGGTGTAGCTTAGCCTGGTAGAGCGCCTGGTTTGGGACCAGGAGGTCGCAGGTTCGAATCCTGTCGCCCCGACCATTTTTGTGCGGACCCCTTGACGCCGCGCCGGACCCGGGTCCCTTTGCGTACACCCGAGCGACCGATGATCGGCACCCCGCC
>Ga0302325_10020260_pt1 | contig 13949 bp, 14 predicted proteins | sample Palsa_T0_2_FD_201948 | JGI IMG/M metagenome (GOLD analysis project Ga0302325, IMG submission 201948) | Peat permafrost microbial communities from Stordalen Mire near Abisko, Sweden - Palsa_T0_2 | ecosystem: Environmental > Terrestrial > Soil > Palsa > Peat permafrost | place: Sweden: Abisko... | reverse complement strand
GCAGCTTAGGAAGCACATACTCCTCTTCAAGTTGAGGATTAAGAATAGGACTAGTCTCCCTTAAGCGAGACTCTAACTCCTCTTCAAATGTAGAGCCATTATTAGAGCCGAATTCTAGCAAGTATAAGCCAGTGTCTTTCTTCCTTTTCTTGCCATATTCCTTGAGCTTCTTCTTGATAGCCTTGAAACTAACAAGCTAGATACCGGCGTTCTAGAAAGAGTGCTTGATCGTACTAACTATAAATGTTTTAGCACGGATATTAGGGAGGTCGCCGAAGAAGGAATAGAGGTTATACTCTAGTTAAAAAGAGCGAATAGCATCTATTATTTTCACTTGTTGCTAGTGCTTCCACGTACGAAAGTAGCCCACATCACAAGGTTAAAGGAGATGCGTTTGATATGATAGAAACTTTATAATCTAGATCTTGTTTGCAAGAGCCTTTAACCGGAAGTTAGGGGCATTATAGCAAGTTGCTCCATCGACTAAGAGAATATGCTATTCCCCATCTAGGCTGCAGTTATTATGCTCAATAAAATGATCTAGCCAAGCTATACAAATGCCCTCGTTTGTGTACCCTAATTTAAAGACTATAATAAGCTCATAGCCGGTCATATTCTCATAGAACCAAGACGCTATCATCATCACTCCTTTGACAATAATAAGCGGCGGAATTAACCTCCTATTAGCAGATATACACTCTACTACGGTCACAGACAATCGATTTTCAAGCACTCCCACATACATCTCTGTAATCCCGATAAGGACGACCACTTCCTCCCCTGCCGGAATACAGATCCGGGCTCCCTTCTCATCTATATTATATATATTCTTTCTATGCTTAATCTTCGTAGCTTTAAGGGCAAGCCGGTATTCAATCTTAAACTAGTCCCTAAGTTCCTGTTCGGTATAAATATCCACGCGGTGGCTTGCAATCGGCTTCGTCTTAATCACATGAAGTTCTAGCGTATTCTTTAGCCAGCGCTAAAACCACTTCTAAGATAGAGGCTCCTTTCCCTCTTTCACACGAAAGAACATCGCACAATTATACATCATCTGCTTTGTAGCCCCCCTCCTGCCCTCTAAACAATAGTTCGCCGCGTATCGTATTAGGGCCCTCTCTTGCTCTATGCTCAAGATCTTATTGTAGCCACCATACTAAACTACTATCCCTAGCTTCAACTGCTCCATCCTTTTCCTCTCTCTCTTCCACTTCTTTTGTAGTGTTGCAGGCTTCTTAAGCTTCCATATTCGTGCGGGGGTTTTAGGGTCTTCGTCTAAGTTGTCTTGTAAGAACTAGAGGGCTAAATGAAGTTTGTTGTGCTCAAGGAGCTTGCTTTCGACGGTGCCGCGGGGGGGCATTAAGAGTCGGGCCATAGTAAAGAATCAATGATAGTGGGGAAGATTTATACTAAATTGTTGATAGAATTAATTAATTTTTTGTGTGCGTCTACCATACAAAAATGCAAACTCGCTTATCGCGGGCGCGGACAACTTGCTTTCCCCGACTAAAGGGAAGGGCCCCTTTTAGGAGCGACGCTAAGTCCGACTATTAGAACATTGACATCAGCACAATGTCCAAGCAACCTTTGGGACATTGAAATCTCCGTCCCTCTAAAATCCAAATTCCCTCGGGGCATTGCAAACTCCCTCAATCTCCAAACGACCTCTAGAAAATCCTCAACCCCATGCCCTTCGAAGCCCCTTTCTTAATATGAAAAGACACGAACTCCCGTACGGTTGCACGTTCCTGACCTGCAATAAAACCTTCGACTCTAAGAATGACTGGAAGAGGCACGAAAATTCCCAGCACTTTCACCTCGAAACATGGCGCTGCGACAAAGAGCGCCTAGAAGGGGGTGCTTGCGCAAAAGTATGTTATCGAAAGGAATCTTTCCAGGACCACCTGGTAAAAGTGCACGAAATAGATCTGGACAAAATAAATACTATAGTTGAAAACTGCCGAATAGGTCGCAATTGCCAAGCGCGTTTCTGGTGTGGATTCTGTCGAAAGCTTGTAGAGCTGAAAAGGAAGGGGGTAGATGCATGGACAGAGCGTTTTGACCACATTGACGACCACTTTATGGGGAGACATGGCCAGCCAAAACAAAAGATCCAAGAATGGGTTCCTATGGACAGTGACAGACCCAAAGCAGAACTTGAGGATCCTCACTCTCTAGACTCTCCAGATGAAGATAACGAGACGTTTGGGCCAGCCCAGTCCGCCGCGGGATCTCCAGCTCATGCAACCAGGCTTGATGAAGACCACGCAGCTCTTGAAAGTCGAAGAGACATGTCCAGCAGCGGAGTAGCGAGTGCCCAGTTTCCAAGAGAGTATTCAAAGGCTGGGTTCCAGGACAAGGCATCGTATCCCAAGATTGCACCTCGCCCTCCTCGAAGAAGGGCCAGTTCTGTCAATAAAAGCCTTGAAGATTCTTCGGAAGGCTGGAATTCAAAAGGCACGTCAGGAACTTCCTCGGACCCCGACGTTGCCGTATACTGCGTATGCTTATTGCCTCATTCCGATGGACGTGTGCTAATTTGATCATAGCGTCATTGCAACCCGCCAAACATCAATGCTAGACTTAATCCACGGTGCACATATTGTGGGGGTTCACCACATGTGTTCTGCAAGGACTGCAAGGTAGAACACTTGCCAAGTCTTCCAAGTTATTTGAAGAAAACTGGTGTGGCAATCCCACCACTTAATGGTCCCGAACTTGATATGCAAAAGCCTATTCCAAGGTCACCGAGTAACGATTCTAATGAATCTCCCTTGGACAGCCCGACATCACAAGAAGATGCAAAATTTGAGCTAGATGAAGATGTGGACGCAACGAGCCCAAAAAATCACAACAAAATACTTCCAGGGAAGTCTAGCCTAGGTAGGTAATGCTTCTATCTTTGAACACGAGCCCTAACATGCTCCAGCAGAATCTACCACTGCTAGTGAATCAAAGGCTGAAATAAACCTAAGGACAACTGTCGACGAAAGTGCAGATGAACTTGATCTCGAAGAAAATGAACTATGTTCGGGCTTTCTTTCGGAAGGCAAGCATTCCGATTGTTATGCTCTTGTTCCCCCCGACCTATGGCAGAATAGGTTTCAGGCTATATGCTTACACGCATCCAGATACTGGTGCAGAGAAGCCTTTGCCAAATGAGAACATTGCTAGTTCCAAGGCAGAGATGGCGGCACGTGCTGGGGCTTCCCACATTCAGGAATTCTCTTCTGCATCTTCTGAAGTGGCCAATGTTTCGCTCCAAGGAAGGGAGGCTTCTAGCACTCCCAGAACAGCACCAGAATTTGCTCCCTTGGTTGCTAAAGAACACGCGGGCACGTTCATGTGGGATTTCCACGACAAATGCTCATCAATTCTCGCAGCAGCGGTGGTAGCCATCAAACTGAAGCCAGGAATCATGGATGCAAAGTCAGCAAATATGCTGAGATCCAGCTCAGAAAGTCTATTTCTCTGGGGGGAATTATTTCAACCTCGGGATCTAGATTCTTTGATGGAATGGTCATACGACTTGAACGAAACCATCGTATAATATTTTATTGATATATCCCAAGCCATCATTTATAGTAAGTTTGTTTCTGAAAAGGAGTAGTGATCAAAGGCCGGTACTAAGAAGAATAGGTCTGGCCCCTCGGCTTTCAGATGTAGGAGAATATGCGATTGAAGAAAGAGTTGGAGCACTTGCTGATTTCATTCTGCTGGGAGTTGGACGGTATTTGAATGAGGGTAGTAGAGATCAAGAGGAGGGTGAGGATGTGAGTGCTGGCGAGGATGAAGAAAATACTGAGGTTGAAGAAAAACTTGAAGTTGAAGCCCTTGATTTTGCGAGAGATGTTGATAACAGCGTCAAGTGCTTGATGGACTTAATTCCATCTATGGAGCAAGTCATCCGACTACAGGGAAAAAAGAACTTAAAAGGCACATACTAGTAAATTCAGACAGAAACTCATTATAAAAGATGCGAATTACCGAAGAAATTGCTGAGCTTTAAATAGAAAACCAAAAATACATGACCAAAGTCCACTATCTAACAGCTTGCGTAGCCAAGCATATTTGAGAAGAAATACGGGTATCCCTTGCCGATATAGATCTGGCATGAATTCTGCAGAGCGGACTGCTCATTGCTGCAACGCACAGGGAATCTAGCTGAGCGAATTTAGCATAGAACGTACTTCCTAGAGCTGAATTGAACTGGAGTCCAAATGACCTGAGTCTATCCTCTCTATATACACTGCTTATCCGCTCTGTAGCGCAACATACTCATATTTTGGCCGTACCACAACCAGTTTGCAGTTCATAGTGGCCCGTCCTAGCTTTGATTGCCAGACGCACTGTTGAGGTTCAAGCCTTCAGCCCGACCCCCAGAATCTTCAGCGCGTCATGTCTCGTATTTTCTATTTCCCAGGTTTGCTTGATTGAACCACCCTCCTAACAGCCCAAACACCCAAGAGAGAATATCCGACAGAAAGTTGCAGAACAGACCCAACCCCGTTCTCTCCTATCTCACCGTACTAACTGTCGACGATTTTGAAGTGATATCCTTCTATGTCGTTTCAACTCTTCCCATCTCTTTCCACCAACGTGATCTTCGGCACGACAGCTTCCAACGCTTCTTTATCCTTTTGACTAGGTTCGAATCCAAGCTTCCTCTCCGCGTTGTCCGAGATGTAGAGACCAACTGCACCCCATGCGAGAAAAGCTAGGCCGACACCGATGCGGGTCCGTTGTGGGAGGTTGCGGAAGCTTCTTGAGAAATGTAAGCCGGTTGTGAAACTGTATCGAAGATCACGACTCTGGGAGATCACTTACTGGAACATAGATATTGTCGGACACTCGTTGATGCGGAGGAATTCGAGAGGATGGTTGAGCTTACTGTATCGTTGTGCCTTGCAAGTTCTTAAGCGAAGTTCGCCCTTTCTGTCTTCGCCCTTCGGTTTGGAATGTTCCGAAATCAACCAACTACATTCTTCACCTAATTGTCTCGTTTCATCTTTAAGCCTCTTTCTTCCACAGGCAACTGCTTATAGAAACGCCACGTGGGTCTATTTTCTTGTACTTATATCGGTGTTTTTTCCTGCGTGGAAAGGTTCATGAAATGTTGCAGGAAGCTCATCATCTTCCAGTTGCATCCTGGGTCAATCAGCAGACGGATGTCACTTCAAGTGAGAATATTGAGCGCAATCTAGCATCTCGGCCAATAATTCGAGGACAGAGACCATCAAGCATAGAAGCATTTGATCCGAATTCGAACTTCGCTACTATCTCAGCCTCCGACCCAGCTCAAAAAACAAAGGGAGTGGAAGTGGTGGTCCGGCCTGAGCCTGACGGCCTTTTATGAGAATTCTCACCGCCGCCTTCCTGGAAAATTAACAGTCTTCCTACCTATGGAAGATCTTCCTATTGAGCTTCGTCGAGCGGTCATACGACGTCTCGATATCTCAGCCCTCAAATGCCTTCGTCTAACTTCCAAGGCATGGGCCGCTCTCGGGGAGGAGTACTTGATCTCTCCACTTTTCACCTCTCTTCCACATCGTCCCGACACCTCGCGATTATGGGCCCTTTCTCAACATCCAAATTACAAACACAGGATTCGTGCTTTAATTCTCAACCACGGAGAGGTTAATGAGTATCATGCTCGCCACAATAGTTACTTCATCCAATATACGCGAGAACCCGAGTTCCGTCTAGAAGCTCAAAACTCTGCTTGGGACACCTATGGCCGTCTCAAAAAGCTCAAAGAACGTTACCTGCCCGCCTCTTGCGAGACAGACACTCTCGCGGAAATCTTTGGACGGCTCCCGAATCTAAGAACCGTCGAAGTTCAACTTACAACCTGTCCCTTCAAAGAACCAGGACATCCGGAACTCCTCAAAGAGATCTGGCGAATCCCATCAACCCGTCTCCTCCCTCGAGTAGCTACCACGGAACGCTTCACCAACATCCTCACAGCCATATCGTCCAACCTCTCAACCATTAGCATCAAAACCGTTTCTCACGATCGCCTACCCTTTGAATTCTTTGCCCAGAAACCAATCCTGATATCCCTTCTCTCCACAGCTTTCCAATCTCTCACGACGTTGAAGCTGGCTATAGATTACAGCAATATGCCCAAAAATCTGCATTCCACCCAAGCTTTTGATAACCTATCCCATTGTCTCCAGGCCGCTACGTCACTTCAAAGTCTAGTCTTTGCCTTCGAGGGAAGGAGGAAGGTCGATATATCACCACTATTATCTTCGTTCAAGGAACAAGACCACTGGTTCCCAAATCTGGGAGAACTTACGTTGAAGGGGATTATGGCCACGGAGGTAGACCTCGGAGATTTTCTCACGAAGCAGAAACGGCTGAGGGTATTGCAGCTTGGAGGGTTGGGTGTTAAAGCGCCCCACCAACCTGCGAATGGAGGAGTACATCTGAAAGAGGGTAGTTTCAGAGGATTGTTCGGTCGGCTAAGGAGCGAGCTGGAGTTGACAGAGCTTAGGGCCCAAGGAGATTTAACTGGTGTGAAGAGTGGGGAGCGCTGGGTGCTAGACCAGGTTGAACTCGAAGAGAAATTGCAGGAGTATGTCATAGACTAGAATTTTCATGGTGTCAGATCTCATCTGGATATTTCAAATATGGAACCTAATGTCATACGTTTTCCCCTTTCAGGTCCAAACATAGAAATGGGAGATTTGGTGAAAATAAAGCCCATCAGTTGTCATTGATTGTCTAATTTATGCAAGTCTAATCCACAATGGTGAAGCAATGCTCCTAGCCCAAAATTCGTCATCAACATCAACAACAGCATCAAATGCGAAGCTAGTCCAATCCAGTCTAAATGCAGTTTGTGTTATCATCTTCCCATCCCGCCCCAAAGTCCTCGACTCATATCAACGTAAAACATACCCAAGATCTAGCAATATCCCTAGCAATCTGGACCCTCCTTCGCCGCCGAATGCGAAATACTACTGAGGAAACGAAGAAAAATTTTCTGATTTTGTGCAGTCCAGTCATCGACCCGGTCGAGACTGGCAGGTCGAAAATAGTTCAAAGCAAAAACGCCGATGCAATGCCGCTGCCTCAAAGGCAAATCCTCTATGCAAGTTGCCGCCCATTCGTATCTAAGCCAGGCCAATGTTTGTATGTACACCCGGAACAGGAGAGTCGATTTGCTTATTGATTGGTCTGAAAAGCTGCGCCATGTCCAAGGTCAGGTCCGTCACACCGTAGTCACTTCCTATATCACTGACACTGCCAAGTTCCTCGCCCCGTTTCGCACTATCCGACACCACCCAGGTTTTGACCGATTTCAAGAGATTTATGACCTGTGAAAACCGCTGGTCCGGAGCAATTTGCCAGTCCATCGCCCGATTGTTCTTCATCAAGTATTTAGCAAGCCAATAGAAATGAACAGCGTCCCGGCAGAATCCGAAACGACGATAGTGCGTAGATGATGGCGGGTATTGCGTAAGCATGTCCTCATCCCAAGCTTTCTTCCACTTGTCAAATGCGTTGTTGATAGTCTTCAAAAGAGATGACTGGCCAGCCGCCTCAACAACAGGTGTCGCTCTTCCACTGGTGCTTGCACTATGGGTGACGCTACCTGTAGGTTCTATACCCCGGACCCAATCGTGTTGACTTATCGGAGTGGTTGTACCACTCGAAGGGAATGACAGGTTCTGAGGGTTCAGCTGACCGGACTCCTGGAGCGAAACCTGACGTAGAGCGGTCCATAGTTGAATATGCAAAGCGTGCACCAAGATGAACTTTGAATACAGATTGGTTGTTCCTGGCTGAAGATCCCAAACGTTATGCGTCAGGGCATTCAAAGCAGAATGCATTTCGGGCTGTTTTGGGCGGCGACTGCCTTCGGGGTTCCTCGATCGTGCAACAACCGGACCATGCAGACCAAGAGCTTCGGCACATTCAGAAGCTGTTTGGGCGTCCCAAGCAGCATCATCCGCGGGTAAAGGGAGACGAATCTCATCTTTTTCAAACCTTGGTGCGATATTGAAATACAAAGAGAGAGCAGCGTCTGTAAGAAATAGAGTGAACATGAGCCTGGATCGTTTTTCCTGATCTACCCAAGCATTCCAATCAAAACTTGCAGCATTGAAATTCTCTACTGTCACGTTCGGCTGATGCAAGACACTGAATGGCGAGCTTGTCATTGGCTTCGTCAGGCCAGCTCTCCTCGCGATTTCAGCAACCACGGGGAACTCTCGCCGCGCCTTCTCGCGCTGTAAAGGAGTGCCATGCCACGTAAACAGTACTTGCATCATGAATATAGCCGTTATCTGCTCCAAGTCCGACTTGCTTGAACCAATGGATTCATCGCCAAAGCCACTGTCCCGGGTTTGCTCGCGTGCTACGATGGTGTATATTTGGGAATTGCGCTCTATAACAGCTTTGGCGAGTTCCATCATTTCTCGTACTTGGGTGCTGGATAACGAGGGAGTCAGTAATTGCTAGATAAAGAACGTTTCGCGAGAATTGGGACATTGTCTCGGAGACAAAAATCATGAGACTGTTTGAAATAAGAAAGGGGTTTCTCCCCCAACACCTACGAAGTCATACGATCAGAATAGACCGCACCGATACATATTATCCCGAGAAGCAAACCATCGAAAGCTTCAGCGATTCGGAAGGTGGGAATATGGAGAACAGGAAAGTGGCCTTGGAAGCTGGTAAAGTGCTCGAAGAAGTGTTTGATGTTGCTGGCAGACAGGTAGTTCCTGATATCGTTGTTGCGGCCGATGATCTGGTTGTTCGGATAGCAGAAATAAATCAATCTGCTAGAGATTTCTTCGAGTGGGTCATTTGAAAGATTCCAGGAAGGCATATTCGAGGAGGAGGTGGTGATGCCGTTGGCGAGACCAGGATAAATTCCGGGGAACATACCACTGGCGGATGGGTTGAGGGAGGGTTCAGGTTTGATGGGGATGTGGGAGGCGGCGATGGTAGGATTATATGAGTTCATGAATCCATCTGGAGCGCTGGGTTGGAACATTTGAGACCAATCCTGCCCGGAGGTGGTGTGTGGCTGCATGCTCGAACTGTTGCCGTGCGAGACGTAATCATAGCCCTGACCATATGAGTGACCATTCTGCCCGTGGGGTATACTGAACGCGAGTGAAGGATTCATACCAGGTGGCATGGTACTTATTCCTCCGCCATAGCTCTGATCAAAACTACCGCGGTTCGAGCCTCCTGGGCCAGGCCCAGCCATGCTTCTCCCATCTCTTCCACCACCTGCACTAAGGCGCTTTAAACTGTTGGATCGCGAGAGCTGCTCAGCTTGTTCGTCCGTCAAATTGGAACCAGCCTCAGGAATACTTCCATCGGGAACAATGCCAAAAGCATTGGACATTCCATTGACACCAATCAGGTCATTGTCGTTTGACATAGAATTGGAGCTCTTGTGAGGACCGGGGTGTGATTTTTTCAAATGAGCCTGAGCATGAGACAGATGGCTGGCACCGGTTGGATTACCACGACGAATGGAACATTTCTGGAAATGGCGCTTCAAAATATCGCTCCTAGAGAAGGTATCGCGACAAAGTACGCACATATACGGTCGATCTCCAGTATCTGCGCCAAGTTAGGACGGTTCAATACCGGAAATTTTTCATAAACTTACGTCGAAGAAGATGGCGCTTCAGGTGTTTCGCATGTAAATACGTCTTAGTACAGTGAGGGCAGGGAAATTTTCCATCGGCATCTTTTGCGGGAATCATAGCATTCTTGCCAGTACCAGTTCCTGTTTGCGAGACCGCGGGTCGGCCTGGAGCACTTGGCAAAATACCTCTGCGACCTTGGGAGCCAACAACATGTGTGGGCGGCTCCATATCTTGCATTTGTTGAAGCATGTTATTTTGACCATACGGTTGCATTCCTCCCTGCATATGCTGCAATCCGTTCGTTGGCATCGGCCTCAATGTCTGGGGCATCCGAGGCGCCGGAGCTGGAGCAATGGGCTGAGGATGATTCAGGGCTGCCGACGATTGCGGCATTATTGATGTTGAGCCTCTGTAGCCTTGGTTTTGCTGTTGTTGATAATTGTTGCCAGGCATCATCTGATAGCTCCGTGATTGTCCTCCCATCTGCTGAGGGAAATTGCCCATCGTATTGCCTGATCCCGGTGTGTTTGGAGTTGCAGGTGTTCTTGGGGTGTGGGGGGCGCTGCCACCATAAAGAGACTGCATGGCATGCTGAGGGGCCTGAAGTGGTGGCAAGGTATGGGGTGGCAGGCTTGAGCTTTGTTGTAGTTGATGAGGAGAAATGCCTGGAAGCGAAGAGTATGCTGAATTGTTGTTGCTCAAACCATTTGCATGGTATTGAGAAGTGTCCATAATAGAGAAATACGCAACGGATGAAATGTTGTTTGGAACGAAAGCATTCGATCTGGGTTTGCGTCACAGTTACGAGAAAGCCGGTTCCCAACAAAACTCAATTGTTCTTTCTGCAGACCATTCACAGTCTCCTCCGTGAACCAGTGTAGCGTCCGACGACGCGTTTCCAGCAGTCCTCGAAATCCACTCTCTTGATGGCGTGTGCTTTCCTTGTCGAGGCTGGGCGGCGAACCGACTCGTCGATGTTGTCGAGTGAATTCCAGGCGTTGGTCGAAGATGGTGGCGGGGTGCTTCTTCTTTGTGCCGAAAGAGACAGTTCGTGGTGGACGTGAGGCTGAAGAGTGATGTTGATGGAAGTAAAGTGGATCCTGCGTGAGCTTTATCCGTCCAAGTGGTGCAAAGGTGTGCGGCGGGAATAGACGCGGTAGGTGGGGACTTTTTTTTTGCGAGGAGACGAGATCCACAACCAAAGTCAAACAGACACAAGCAAATAAATCGGCCGTGATAAAATAGCCAGGTTCTTCGCAGATCGGTGCGTGTGGGCAATTGGCTGCTTTTCAAAGCACGACGGCGTGGCGGCGGGCATGGGAAAAGGCGTTGGAAGAGGGAAGAGGGAAGTTCTTTTCCAGAATAAAAAATTGGAAGAAAGAAGGTAGGACGAATCTTGCCATGTTGGGGTGCTGCTTTTAAGGCGGCAGGGAACAGCAAGAGCGAGGGCCGAAGTCGACGAGTTGACGACGCCGACGCATCACGCCCGCTGCTGGGATTGGGACTGGATGGCGAGCGAGCCTGCGCCGAGCGGAGAGGGGAGAGAGGGAGGGGAGGGGGGAGAGAGAGAGAGAGAGAGAGAGAGAGGGCTTCCTACACCCGCTGCACAACACTTCACCTATTGACTGGCGCGCCACTCTCCCCTCCCCTGTTCTTCCGGTCAAGGGCAGTTTTTCGAGTTTTCCAGTCCCAGTCCCAGTTCCAATCTGTCTGACTGGTCGGTTCCAGTCGGTCCCAGACTCCCAGTTCCAGTCAGTCCCAGTCAGTCCCAGTCAGTCCCAGTCAGTACCAGTTCAGTACCAGGCAAGTCCCAGTCAGTCCCAAGTCAGTCCCAGTCAGTCCTAGTCCCAGTCCCAAGCGTGTCGAACTACTGTCATGGATCCATGGTCGTCGACCTTTGGCTCACTCGCGACCCCCCTTGTCTTATGCTATTTCACCGAACTTCGTGCGCTGCGCTGCGCAACGCAGGCGTCCAGCCCGAGCAAAGTCATTCTTTACATCACCAGGAAGTTACGAACGTGAAATGTTGACCGCAGGAGCGGCTTTTGACGGCTTCTTCCTCCGTCTGGTCTTGCATCTATTGCATCTATTGCATCTACAGTAGCTCACCGTCCTTCTACCGTACCGGTACTATAGCGGCCTGCTCGCAAGCATCCTCCTATGACGCAGCGTTTGAAGAGCTCACCGAGTCTCGCGCCATGCTGCCGAACCAGAGGCTTCAAAACAATGTTGTTGAATCCCAGTCGAGCTCTGCTACAACGCATTCAAAACAGCCTGCTACGTGGGCATTCGCAAGCGCACAACGCGAGAGAAACCAACCATTGATTCATACAACTGCTGTCCACGACGTCCATGCCGCCAAGTCCGATATCAGAACGATGAAACCGAGAAAGGCCGTATGCCCGGAGGCTGGTGATGACTGATGACAGCCGTAGTCCGGAATAGGATATATTCAGCCATGGCTTGGGGGGACACCCCGGCCAGAATACTGGTACAGTCCAGTACATACTGTACAGTATTTTCTCCCCGCTGCAGCAGAGCAGAGCAGAGCAGAGCATCACCTCACCTCACCTCAGCTCACCCTAGCCCGCACGAGGCTCCTGTCCACGGCCACGATGGTTATATCTATACCTTTCTATTCAAGAGGCTCGCCAATTCAAGGAGATGAACGGGGGGAATCCTCGATCGTTCAAACAGCGTGTTGCTGCTGCACTTGACTTGCAATTTCGAGTGCCGCCATCAACCCCCGATGACGCACGGGTCTATGCGATCTAATCGGCAGGTATGCCGAACAGCCATGCTCGTACGCTATCGTGCTAGCGAGCAAGTCTTGGCCTGACTGACTTTGTTGAAAATGACGACGCGAGTCATCTCAATCCGTCGGAAGTCGAGACTCGAGAAACTGAGGGTCTCCCAGCTACGCCGACTCGTGGCGACCCGCAAGATTATAAACTCAGGAAGCAATAATTCGTGATCAATGGCAATAAATCTGACCAGCATGACCAGGTTGGAATCTCGAGGGCTTACACCATGGCTTGCGGCACCTTATCGAGCGGCCAAGGGTAAGGGAAGGCAAACGCCGTTCACGCCACTCTTCTGCGATTAGGACACCGCGAACCAGCCTCCAAACTTTCTTTGTAAACCTATGGCGTTAAAATATCCCTGAATCTGGTCGCTTCAAGTACAGTGCCTCCGCGCAAAATACGGAGTGCCTCGGTACTTTTACTTCAGATGTCATCCTCCCACTTATGGCTCCAGTAATCCCCCAGCCTTCGTAGAAAGACACATGCTGATGCTAACCTTGCGCAAAAGTGCCCTCTTTGATCCTTCAGTTTGAGAGTTGGAAGTTGGAAAGCTTCTCTTCGTCTCTTTCTTTCTTTCTCTTTCATCGCCGCTTCTACAGTAGAGCTCTCGTCATAGTCTCGATAGTTTATGCTCCTTACGCTAAGTTTCTGAGATCTACCGATATAGGACCGGGTTGCTAATCATGAATAATATGCCTCCCGCCAATTTATTGCCATTCCATTATTTCCGAAGGCCACGCAATGGGCCAACCTCGCCTATTCATTGATTTTCAATAATCACTCAGCTCTTCGGACGTGACGCCGCGCATGCGAAAGCACGTCTCAACTCGGCTTACCGCAAACACTCGCTGCTCCGAGAAGGTCGTCGTGACTCGTCTCAATCTGCTCATGTCAGGAAATTTATTGCAGATCATTCAGCAGATCAATCGTCGAATCATCAAAGGCTTCATGATAGCTGATCAGGGAGTCAGGAACTGTTCCACTCTTGCCGTCAAAACGTCCCAAGATCTCCCCGGAGCTCTCCTCAATCCAGACCTCGTTGTTTTCTGGGCTGGGCAGAGCTTGAGGTGAGAAGCCCATGAGGATGGCTATTGGTGTATCTCATTCGTCAATCGTCAGACCCATAGATCAAGGCTGCTGACCTGGTCCCTCCGCAAGAGCCCTTGCAGGGGTTTCCAACAACACTCAGTTCAAAAGCCTCATCCCCTCGTGACTCCACAGGGGAATATGCAGGGTCTTCGCGTGGGAGGAAGCTGACACCAAAATGTGATTACATGGATTAGCTTGTCAACCAAAACAGGCTCCGCAGGGGGTTCTGCTTGCTCCGTGTAGCTGTGGTATCCAAAACAGTACAGGTTTTTGGGTGGCGCGCGGTTTCCGCTTTTCGGCCATTGATTTTGTGACAATGCCCCACCCACGCCGCCGTAAGTCTGCTGAGTCCCACTTCCCCGCGAGTCATGTCAATGGACCGTGCGAAAAGCCGCAATAAGGTGGGGGGGGGGGGGGGGGGGGGGGGGGGGGTAAA
>Ga0302325_10020258_pt1 | contig 13951 bp, 15 predicted proteins | sample Palsa_T0_2_FD_201948 | JGI IMG/M metagenome (GOLD analysis project Ga0302325, IMG submission 201948) | Peat permafrost microbial communities from Stordalen Mire near Abisko, Sweden - Palsa_T0_2 | ecosystem: Environmental > Terrestrial > Soil > Palsa > Peat permafrost | place: Sweden: Abisko... | reverse complement strand
GACCTGTTAGAGCGGTGGCTGGCCCTCCTATTCCCACGGAACTGGTAGCACCCCGTTCTCAGCGCAGAAGATTGATACGTAGAGTTCCCTTGTGTCACTATACAACACGTTATCATCTCTAGTAAACCACGCAGCACAAACCCAAGCAACCGCCTCCTCAGCCTACTCCTCGCTCCTCCAATCCGACCACCTCCCCTCCCCGCCAATCTACCTCCCCCGCCTAACGCAACTCCTGACCTCCCTCAACTCGTCCAAGGAAGCCACCCTTGCAGTCGTCAAGGCGCGCACCGATCTAGTCCGGTCCCTCGAATCCCTGCTAGACAGACAGAAGAGGGAATTGGCCAAGTCGCAAGGGTTACTCGCGGAAGTGGATGAGCAGGTCAAGGGTGTCCAGGCGACGCGGGACGAGGTTCAGATTATGTTGGGTGCGGCAGGGGGTGGTGGGGACGATGTACGGAGTACGACGCCAGAGATTGAGCCTCCGGTCGTGGAGGCGTTGACTCCGCCTGCTGTGGGCGAGGAGAAGGTTGAGCAGGGGAATCCTGAGGCGATGCAAGGTCTAGATGATCTTGCTGGATTGGGCGAGTTGGAGCCGGAAATAGTAGCGTTATTAAGAGCCGATATGGGATTCAATCGACCGGTGGGCGACACTTCGACTACAAATCTGACGACAACGGGGACAAATGACGAGGTAGATGACTATGCACCGTAAAAGTATATAAACAACACTGCACAAATATACATAAACACATTTCCTCGCTGTTAATCTCGTGATCGGCATTTCAAGATCCTTAGCCCTGGCGACTAATTGAACTCACTTTCACCCTTTCCCACCACCATCTGCATCTCCAAAATGCCAAAACAACCCCAACAATCCAAAGAAAAGAAAACCAAAAATCCAACCCCCACAACCGGTCCTCTCTCCAAACAACATATGTGTTAACAAGTAGTCGACGTCAAACAGACTGCCGTAAAGTATACCCGCGTGATCAAAGTTCTTGGACGCACTGGATCTCGCGGAGGCGTACAACAAGTCCGCGTAGAATTCATGGACGACCAAAGCAGGAGTTTGGTCAGAAATGTTATTGTATCTTCACCGTCCATGTAACCCGTTCCGTGGGGTTTTAGTATCTTTGGTTTGCTGATGAAAGGGACCTGTGAGGGTTGGGGATGTTCTTGTGTTGATGGAGAGTGAGAGGGAGGCTAGGAGGGTCAGGTAGGAGGGGTCTACGTTTTGGGAGACGCAGGGTTTGCTGGGGGAGCTAGAGATGTGAGTTATTATCGTTATTTTGTGTGAGTGAGTGAATGGATTGGGTTTATGAACTTGGGGTGGTCTATTTGTGTCCATCTCACGCCATTTTGAAGGGAATGATTCCCTCCAATAATTGCGGCGCGCGCAATCTGACGTGTCAGGGATACTTGGGATGGCTGGACAGAAATTTAACGTCCGAGTGAGGCTCAGTACATTGTCGGCGGAATTATACAATCCTCTGAATTCCAAAGATCAGAATATGGGTACCTTACTAGGATGGAAGAATTACGAGTACAATGGCTACCTCAGGCCCTTGCAAGTCCTGACTAGAAGCTTCATCGTGGGCCTGGGGTTTGGAAGTTGAAGGATGTACAGGCGATTATTTCTTCTGCGAACTAGAATGGTACACAATGGCTGCTCAGGAACAAGAAATCCAATGACAGCAGACATACACGGGTTCATTGAGTAATATTGCAGTATTGGATATCATTAGATCTAAGTAGTCATAAAACTTTCGGAAAGCTATCCAACATAACTCCGCCGTATCCTTTTAAATAAGTTGTCGTTCGATCGCAGTCTAGAAATCAGAAATTGTCTCAAATTGATAATCACCTTGATAGTCTGGATTTGGGGTCCCAAGTCGCTGGACTCGTTGATCATGACGCTCGCAGCGATGATGGGACGGGACACACCACAGGCCCGGCCAAGCGCAATTTTACTTGGCACGAAAATATAAGGCACGGCCTTATCCTCGCACAACAACGGGAGATGGAGCAAGATCTCAATCGGTTCCGCATCAGCAGCCATGACGATGAATTCGCTGATTCCGCGATTGAGTGTCTTTGTCGTCTCGTTAGCTCCCTTCTTGAGCATCTTGTAGTGAGACGCTGGACACATTAGTACACTCGACGAGACGGGAGGGTCTTACCTTGCTGGACGAGATCCAGGATTTGCTGGGTGAGCTGGGGATTGGCGAGAGGGAACGCCTTTGGGTTTACTGCTGCCATTTCGGTTTGTTGGTTTGTTGGTTGTTGTTGTTTGCTTCAAGGGTTCACTGCCGTACGTTTGGGTTTGTTGGTTGGCTCGCCCTTTGAAGAAGAAGAGAAAACTGGCGGCACAATTTTTGATCGACCTGCAGCACGCACGTGAGCGACGGACACACCCCCGGCCGTGGACCCTAGCCTTAGCCCTAGACGGCTGATCGAAAAAGCAGTCCCAGCCACACGATTCGCAGCGAGCGACTGGGAAATTTGAGGTGCGGACACAGCACAGGCAGGACACACACATCAACAACCATGCCACCAAAGTCGACAGAGAAGCAGTCTGGTAGCCCTCCCAAGCAGACAATCCTCTGCAATTGCTGCGTGCACGGATACATCGATGCTAACTCTGTGTGCAGGCGACAAGAAGAAGGCCGAGGCCGCCAAGAAGGCTGCGCTGAAAGGCACCCACGCCGTCCAGAAGAAGAAAATCCGCACGTCGACCACCTTCCACCGCCCAAAGACCTTGAAACTCCCTCGCAGACCCAAATACCAGCGCAAGGCAATCCACTCAGAGCCCAGACTCGACCACTTCGCCGTCATCCGATTCCCACTCAACTCGGAGAGCGCCATGAAGAAGATCGAGGAGAACAACACGTTGGTCTTCATCGTCGATGTCAAGGCAAACAAGCACCAGATCAAGCAGGCCATCAAGAAGTTATATGATGTCGATGCATTGAAAATCAACACTCTTGTCCGGTAGGATTCTCGTTTCCAGCGGGTGGCTAATCTCTCAGACCGGACGGAACCAAGAAGGCTTATGTACGGTTGACTGCTGATGTGGATGCCCTTGATACTGCAAACAAGGTATTGTCATACCTCACTTCTCTGACATGTAGATTGGAATGATCTAAGCGACTTACTGGTGTACTGGTAGATAAATAGCTTAGCAGCCTGAATTCAGTTGCATTCAAACAACCATGGTTATTGCCAACGGAAATTGCGTGAACATATTCCTGTTTTTCGACATCTCCGAGCTTAACATCGCTATTCTACATGTTATCCCGCTCTGGAGCCCCACGAACTACTCACTTTCACTTCCCACCACCTCGGTGTTAGTGCGGATAACGCTCATGTTATGGATCCCTGATACAGAGGAATTGACGTTGAAATTACGATATACTACTCGGGGTAATATGCACAAGACAGGTGTAGGATTTGCTTGACTAGCCCTTGATGGGGCTGCATTACTCAACGCAGTTGCGATATCTGTTATCTCTAGCCGACACCTTTGAAGCCCATTTCCCCATTCGCTACTGTCTAGAACCTATAAGTTCGCCATGAACGTTGGCTCGCGATCACCAGCCGTTTCCCGAGGCCTAGCTTTAAGCAAAGCCAGCAATTCCTTCCCAGAGGATCTATCCAAATCATCCCTGTTATTTATTAACCCCTCCACAAACCTGAAATTAGATCGCGCTCCCTGGGGACTAATACCAAGTAGGCGTATCCCAGTACACAGCCATCAAATCATCTAAATCTGCCGAGAAACTTTGCTTTGTCGATTGCAGGATCGTCATCATCAGCTCGAATATTCGGAAGTATTCCTGCACCACATTGCCAGCAATGAATTGCGAGAAAAACCCATACGCTAGACGCACATCGTTCCTGATCTGGTCGATTGCCGCTGGCATCTTGAATTTCGTTTGTTTGCTCCGTGACGCGACGACATAGGCCTTGAGAAACTGCACCAGCATATCCTCCATCAGAGTTTCAAATAGATACTCATTTAGATGTGCTTGGAAATCGTCTGTGTATTCCTGCAATGTTGCTACAATGCGCGAGACCTCGCTTCCGCCGTACCACGAGGACGAGAAGATTGGCGTCAACGCGGGTTTGAGATCGTTGAATACACTTTGAAGGATAATTGACACGCAAAACTTGGCTAGATCAAGGAACCCGTCGATCGACTGACTGAATCCGTTGGAGATCTTTGCTTTGTATTTGCTTGAGACAAGAGGTTCTGTTCGAGCGAGGATCGCCTCCGTGTAATCGGCGCAAAGGATTTGATCGTTCGCCAATGCAATTGTGTACTCTACTAACCCCACAGGTACCTCTTCGGGGGTTTCAAGTTGTTTTTTCACTTCTGACTGTAGGAGTTCTGTCCATTGAGATTGTCGATTCTTGATCACCCGAACACATTCCTCGACCACTGCAGCTAAAACGCGACCTTGTCCACTATCGGCCGCGACGTCGATTTGTTGACTTATCATCTGGAACATGATTGCCGCGCCGCCAGAGACGTATTTCCCATCGGCATCTTCGTCCGGTGATGTCGTCCGCTCCATAAACTCTTTCTTCTCCGTATTGCTGAGATTGTCCATCCACTCTTCGACTTTGCGGATTATAATGTGCAGGTAATCGTCGATCAAGACACTCTCCTTGCCATCTAGTAGTGGCGGGATTAATTTCGATTCCGGGAAGCCCATCTCGCGGTTCATGGTAGACCTATATGTCTTGATCCATTCTAGGATTTTGATTATTGTCGCGGCGTCAGGTTCGCTCGCTACGATGCCCTTGATTGTCTCATAGACTCGTTTGTGAATATATTTGACGTAGACCTCAAAGATATTCCATTTCGGCGGCATGCACGGAACAACTTCGTTCTTAATCAATCTCAGATCATCATAGATCCAATCCAAATTCTCCAACATCGCCGTGAAATCCTCGCCGTACTTCTCGACATGCTGGTCAAACATTTCTTGAACAGACTGCTCGATAGTCTCCTCGAATCGCTGAAAGTATGACCGTAGTTTCCGGGGCGATCCCCGAATGGAGCGGAACTTATTCTCAAGATCCTGGTAATGTGATTTCGCTTCCTGGACAGCAATGCTTTTCTCATCTAGCCGTTCTTCGTACTCAATTATCTTGGCCAATTTTACCACGAGGGTCGGGTTGTTGCAGCGTATGATGTCAAGCGTCGAACGAGCCAATTCCCAGAAACTAGACTCGAAATCCTCGTTGGCTTCCTCCAGACGTTTGAAGTATAGCTTTAGTGTCCGCTTGACATCTTCGTTGTTGCGGCCTTGATGCATTGCCTGGTCTCGGAATTCATTCAATCTACTCAACTCGTAATGGATAGGCAGTAAATTATGCATAGGATTCCGAAAGTCTACATGAGAATGCAAGTGCAGCTGGGGCTTACCATGTTCTTTGAGTTTGTCTTCTCGCATCAGGTAGTCAATTTGTTCCAGTTGTGCATGGAGACTGTTGAAGTTTTCGACCATTGCCTGTGTGGCCGCGAAGTTGGAATGTATTTTAGATATCTACAATTAGCAAGTCTAGCGAATTGTCTCACGTTCTTGATCATTGGAAACTCTTTCACCATAGACTGTGAATTTCCACAAACTTTGTCAATCTGTATCGTCAGAAGACCAACAATCAAGTGAACAAACCTTGGCCATTTCCTCCCTAACACCAGTGATGTCTTTCTGTCCCAACTGCAGGGACTCCAACCCATCCTAACGATTAAAAAGCTCCCGGCAATGACTTACCTGCGTGATCTCCAGCTGCGCCCGGATCCCTGCCCGTAACTGGGCATCGACAGTTGCCTTCTCGCGAGCAAACCTCGTCCTGAAAGACTCGATCTTGGCCAGGTCCTGCGAATTAACACTCCTTCTCACAAGTCGCATAGGTACCTCCGGAGTCTTGAACATGTCGCTCAGGCGCTGGGCGGCAACTTCCTTTGCCGAAACGTTAGTCATCGCCGGATGCTACTGTGTCACAGCTGTGTTGTATAGCAGTAAGCTTGCATGGAGTCGTTCCAAGGCTGGAGGACGCCTGCTCTATGATCTGATCGACCACCTGCACACACGGCAGCACAAACACTCGCGTTGGACGTGCCCAATTTAATGTTTTGATTCGGACTGGTGTCAGATCTTTGAACTTGAATCGCTGGCGGGACAGTTCCGGTGTTTCGTCGTGGGCTTTTTGATGCGATAGCACAGTATAGAAGTATACAAGGCCGGGAGGCTTCTAGGGCAGATGCGAAGAGTGTGCAAAAATGCCGCAGATCACAACAGTCAAAACACAGCCGATGTATCCCGATTCAAACGGATGTTGCATTTATCACTCATAGCTAGCCTGCAAACTCAATCTCCGCTACAAACAATACATGTTTGAATATAATTAAATCAAAATTCTGAATCCTGTTGCCGGTGCTCCAATCTCCGTGATACCCGTAACTCGGCATAACTGACCTTGGTATTCCGGTTTGTAAAGCGCACCGGTCAACGAATCCGAGACAGAAGGAGAGCCGCGATAAATCGGTGTATAAGATGCAGCACAAACCGAGTATGGCGCAAACTGATCATAATCAAGCTCGATGGTATCGCGCGTATTTCGCTGGGCTAGTGCAATTATCTTCTTCGCCTAAGATTGGTTAGTCGTGGCTTTCAGAGGACGAACCCGGTCGACTGCGTCTGGTCTACCAACCCCTAATGCAACATATTTCTGCGCAAAAACTCCAGCGGTGGCAATGTTTTTGTATTTGTTGAATTGAGTCATCGCCTGCATTAGCGCTAATCCCCGATGTTGAGGTGTAAGCTGGAAGTTGGTGAAATAGGCGGCCAGCTCGAGATTTCGCTTGACGCCCTCAGGAGTCGAAACATCTTGATTTCTGCGGGCAATTTCAACCGATAGTCCAACGATGTACTCCCGGATTGTGTCGACCGTGCCGGCTGCTTCCTTTGCTATTGATTGAGATGTAGTTGCCGATAAGAGAAGAGTGAACAGGATTTCGCGTAAGGCTACAATTGATTCCTCAAGTTTGTTTGCCGTCACTAATTTGAGAGCGTCGCGCATTTCAACGGTCTTTATCTTTTCATAGTCCCAGAGCAGACGAGGGAGAGACTGGCTCTTCAGATCGTGATTGCGTCGAATATATAGCTGCAAGGGTGCTAGACCGGGATTTGCTTCCAGGAATGTTCGCGATACCTGATAAAGTTGTAGAAACCTGGGTTTCAGGGGCTCAAAGTTGACCGCACCGACTTGTCGATTCAAAAGCTGCATTGCCGTTTCAAAGGAGCCAGCGGCAATGTGATCTGCTGCAAGTGGAGAATTGCGTACCCAGTACTCGGCATCTGATACCCCAGCCTCCGATACCTCAGCGGAAATCCCGACATCCTCGATCTCGTCAGCTTCTCCCATCTCCCATTCAGCAGCCCCATCGCCGGCTTCCTCTCCCCAACTCTCTTCCATCATGTCATCCTGCGCGACCCTTGTTTCCTGAGGCTCCTTGAGTCCCTCTTCGAACGCATCGAGCTCTTCTCCGTATCCATTAGTTAAAGGCGCCGAGGACGTGCCGAGCTCTTCGGTCAAGGCCTTTTCCAATATAGATCGTGAAGTTGGGAGGAGTGGCCAATTCGATTGCCCCGGAGCAACGGGGCGTGGAGGTTCGGGGAGGTGTGACTGGTTACTAGCAAGTTTGATATCGTCTTCAGTCAAATTCGCATGCTCAAGGATTGCGTCGCACTCCTCTTGTAGCCCATATGTTTTAGCCGTTGCATATGCCAGGGGATCTATATTAGCACGCATATTACAAGGATATACATAGATCGAGTTCTTTAAAGAGTCTGATTCTGCTCTCAATATTCCCGACCCAGAAGCTGTTTTGGAATTCACTTCCATAGTCGCCTCTGTGCTCGGCAATCTTGCCCATTCGCGCGAGCTTGCCGGTATCCCCAGTGATCAAATACAAGAAACTCAGCTTCTCGAAGTTCTTGGTTTTCTGGTATGCAAGTTCCACAACCTGCGTATTGCCTTGAGCAAGAGCGGCTTGGCCAAGAGCTGTCCAAAGAGCTGGTTTATCCAGAGCACGAGCGGTTTCAACTGCAACAGCAAGATTTCCGCATTCAATGGCCAGTTCAAACCTAGTTTGAGGATCCTGAACAAATTGCAATGCAATCTGAATTAGCAAATATAGTGCTGGAAGTTACCTCAGGATATCCTTTCTTTTGTAGGTAGCCAATGATGCTCTGCCCAACGAGGTTACTAGTTTTGATTATCCGAACCATTTCTTTGTAATCCTTCTTTGCCAAGGCTACTTTAAAGCGATATTCGGTAGGGTCAATTGTAATCGTGTCACACTTGCCTTCACGAGTAAGGCAGGATAATGCTTTGCCACGGACGCGAATCAGATACACCGTGCTCTCCAGGGTGCGGATAACTCCAGTGTCTCCAGCTCCCGTGCTTGGCAGAAGATACTTGACATGGTTGAGTGTGCTGTACAATAAAACACCGAGGGTATCGTCCCAGACTGCGGATTTTATGCGAATCGTCTCGTGAATCGAGCAAATTTGTTCGAGGTTTTGATTGACAATGGTAATCGTGTGTTTCCCTAAGAGAGCAGCACGGGATCCGTCTGCACTCCAATAGACGTATTTGACAAAGGGGGTTGTGAGCTCAGCGATCGTCTCCTTCTTTTGAATATCGTATAAGTAAATTTGAGTTTGGGTACACAGGAGGAGATTCCCAGAGCCGCCGTGATGAATTTCCAGCACTCCTGGTTGAGAGCACTTGATACTTCGCGTTACTGAATTGCTTAAGTCCTTGATATCGATGGTTTGCGTGTCTTTGTTGAACACTGCAAATCGATTGCGAGCAACCCAGATTGCAGTAGTTCCGGTTCCTTTCTTTGCTTCGCTTCCATCCACCACGCTCCCATTATCGCGTGGAAGGTTGACAAGTTCATACGTGCCACCATCGACCGAGGATGACACCAGGACAGATCGATCAGCGGGATTGTAGCTAATGGATCGAGGCGGGTTCCAGGGATGCCCGAGTTTCCTGAGAGAAATTAGGTTGGATGATTCGGTGGAGGTGTTGAGATCGTAAGAACGTACAAACTTTTCTCGGGTCACGAAAAATAGGAGGTTTTGATGAATAGTGTAAGCTGGACGCTCGCGCTCTAATTTGAAGACCATAACACCGTTGTCATGACCTAATGTTCAGTTAGACGACAACAAAGAAGACACATACCCGCAGCGAATAGATTGATGGTAGGGTGTGAGGCAATAATCCAGAACCGATCATTCTCTCTCCGGAAGCTCTGCACAGCGGTGCGTTTATTTGCATCCCACACACGGATTGTCTTGTCCTCGCCAACACTCAATATTAAGTCTTGACTTCTGTGAAAAAGGGCCGCAGATGCATTGTTGAAGTGCCCTCGGCATGTGTCCACTTCCCACGCCTTGGTTTCTGACATGCGCCAGATTTTGATGAGGCGGTCATCTCCTGCCGAAACAAGGAGGGGCAAGGTAGGATGGAATGATACCCAGTTCACCCCTCGGTCATGACCTTCTAGTACGTATTTCACTGTGGCATCCGTGTTGCCAAATATGTCGCCAGCTTGCGCATTGTTGTGTTGCATACTTCTTTGCAGCATCTGGTCTTCGAATGATGAGACTGTGTTTTGAGGTGCAGAATGCTTTTTTCGCAGGCCAGAATAGTCCCATACTCTGTTTGTCAGTATCCAAAGTCGATCTAGGCATACCTGACAGTCTGGTCGAGAGAGGCAGATCCAATCAAGTCATCCTTTGGATGCCATGCTGCACACATAACCTTTACTTAGCATTTGTATAGAACAGTCTTACATAGTGGTTATGTCCTGTGAGAATCGCGAGGCAGTTACGCGATTGCCAGTTCCAAATCCGAATTGTCTGGTCGTCCGAACAACTTAGAATCCAAGGCAAGTCGCTGGGATGAAACTCGACAGTTCGCACGTAGTCCAAGTGTCCACTCAAGGTATATAACACGTTCTTGAAATTCCAGACCTTGATTTTATAGTCATCGCCGCCACTTGCAAACATGCTTCTCGTAGGATGAAAATTAACAGCACGCACAGGACCATCGTGTTCTTCGAACCTGTTCAGTAATGCGCCAATTCTGTAGTCCCATAACTGAATTGTACCGCTACAAGTCATTCAATGCCTGTTTTCGAGGAGGAGGAAACTCCAGGGGGGGGATTACTTGTGAAGACTACAAAGCAGCCAGGGTCGTTTTGGATGGAAAGAGACGCCCTTTACGCGACTTGATTTAGACTCGAACTTTGTGAGCATCTCAGCAACCATGGCCGATGGAACCAAGGCAGAAAAGGGGACAGACGCTGCGGATCGAAATTCAGCGTCCTGGGAGAAGGGCTCGACAACGTGCGTGGCACTTTTGAAAACAACCAGCAGGCCGAACCAAAATTTCGATCGGTGCAGCTCAATTCTGCGAACAAGAGCTACAGCCTACAGGACCTCTGACATTGTATTGCCTTTCAAGGTGAAGTGAAGAAAAACACTAAAGAGACAATTGAGTCTTGGAAGTTTTGCCACAGTTCCTCAACAGTACGTATCCATGCCTTATGGTTGTGAGGATTAAGGGACGAGTTGAAATAACCGATCGCAGTTAGATTTCTAAATGTTCCTTTTAAATGACAAACTAGCCTCTTATAGCGTGTCATTGAAACATCAACAACACGACGATTTTTAGTGCACATAGTCTGAGCTTTGCTGTGGTTGCAACTTGCGCTGGAGTGCCCTTCTGCCCGTGTGCCAAGACCTTCACGTGCGCTTACATATACTTGTCTTACAATTGGTCTTTCAAGGTCAGAGTCTGATCTGCGTTGTCATCAGCACGGCGCAAAAACGTACCTCAGCCGTTGTCAGCGCTCAAGTCGTGATCTGGCGCGATTCTGTGTTTGTCGCATTGTCGCTCCGCCCTGATCTACTGCGCCGTTTGCTTCTTTGCTTCTTTCTCTCTGCTGCATGGTTCAGATGAGTGGTGCGTAGCTGAGCAATCGCGCGTTTTGCTGATCATCACGCCTATCCGTTTCACCAGAGCATGGAATCGCTCAGCACGTCGGATACCGCCAAAAACATCCGCACTGATACCATACACTCGGCTGACGGCGACAAACACGAGACGGACTCAATACACAGCGACATTTCTTCCCACACTGAAGGGAAACCCTCTCCGGCATCTGGTTCACCTCCACAACCAGGATCCGCAACACAACAACACTCGCCCTCCGCTGACACAGAAGGGTCCATCGCCTCACCGACTCGCTCCAAAAAGCGTGCCATCGACACAATGCTTGAGGGCGAAGAGGACAAAGAGTGCATAGTCATGGAAAAACCTCCTCCGCCATTACCCAAACGACAGACTCCTCCCTCCCCGTCCAAGGCCAAAGCACCACGATCCCCCCCGTCTCCTACAGCCGCACCGTCGTACTTGGATCAGCCACTCTACTCTAAGGACGACGTTGGCCACGACGAAGCATGCGCATTGCTCGACTCGTATCGCCAACATGAGGGAATCCTGGAACCGGGCGCCCCCATCCTAGATTTCTTTGATAAATGGATCAAAGAACTCAAGCTGAATTCAATAGCTGTGGCGGATGCTCTTTTTGCTCTAATTCTGGAAAGCTACGACCCAAGTACTGACGAGCCTTTGGTGGCACGAATACCTCTTGTCATGAATCAGATCCTTCAGCGAAGGCATTTCGTCCCACAGTCGCGGCTAACGGTAGACGCAAAGAGTCTCTCCTGCAACTGTTTAGGATAACGTATCAAGCAGTGCAAATCACGCTTGCTAACCTCCATGATGTCGTTGTGGGGGTTGACGATGCGAAAGTCAAAGGCTCTCTCGACTTCCTTAAACTTGTCAACAATTTTGCCCTCATGGCACAGCCCGCTCCGACACCTCGAGCATTCTCTGGCTTCGCATTTGACAAAAATCATAATGCTGAGCGATTACTCGCATTTCGAATCGCTTTACTTGCGCAATACTCAAAGCCATCAGTATTCCGGCTATGGGCTCAGATAATTCAGGAATATTCGGTGCTTAATAGCAATGAGCATTCTGTTTTATCGATGATGACTTTGGTCGGCGACATTGCTCTTTCGTCATTCAAATGTTACTGGAGTCTTCGGAACATAACACGCTTCAAGGAGCGATTACAGCAAACGCTCGGTCCGGAAATTGATCTGACTGAAAATTCAACTGAGGTGAGGGGTATCTACCGGGACTTGGGGAAATTCGTTTTCAATCATCTGCTAGGATTGATGCGCACGGAGGAGAATACCTCGGTCTTGGGATTAGCGCAGCTAACGATGACTTGTGGATTTCTTCGAGCTTCTGCAACTCTTGTCGGTACACTAGATACCGAAGACACTGATTATCGTGATCCACTATATTTACATCTGGAAGCAATGAAAATGACTGCTCGTCTTGCATTTGAAGGCTTCACAAGCGAGACGAAGAGACATGATATCCGTGAATGGAGCGTAAATTGGTTTAAACGTCAAATGGAGTTGGATTACAGCAGACATCAACGAAATATAGTGGAAGTGGAAGCAGTCGGCCCTCCCGGACTATTGTATTTTCCCATAACTTCCTTCTAACTTCAAGTTATGTGGGCGAACTTTTTCGTGATCGCAATTTGCTAGATATCCTCACCGTCGACCGATTTCCTGCGGAAACATTAGCTAAAGGTCTTCTGTTTTTCCTCTTTGCTCTAAGAAATGTCGCCGCTTTGGGCCCAAGTGAGCTTGACACTCTTTACGCCCGATTCGTGGAGGACTCCGACAACCAGGAATACTGGCGGGCTTGGTGGCAAGGTGTTCGACTAGTCATGAATTACCTCGATACTGATGTCCTACGAAACACCATACTCTCTCAAATCCAGCGAACCGAGTGGCCAAGATTGCACTTTCAAGCCGAACTACAGCCGAACGCCGTTATCAGTATAGTCAGTAATATAGTCGATTCTGCCAGAGAGCCAACCGGTATTCCTATCATGGGATGGGATTATATGCCCGTGATTAGAACCGTTCGATATCTCCTGCGTTGTTTGGTCCTGAGCGATGTCGACGATTCGCATTTTCGAAAATTCTTGTACGATATCCTCAATAAGTTATTTCAGAATTATCCCCTCAATGGCGCTGAGAGGATAAATCTTGCAAATCACTTTTTCTCCAAAGCCTCGACCGGCGAACCTGATGAAAGAGGCACCGATCTTGAACTATTACATGTTCTGTTGGTGGCTGAGCCTTCAGAATTTGTTCTCGATGGCAAACGAGAAGAAATGGTGCATCAACTTTGCGCCGAAACTCCTCCGCTACCGGTAGTCATCTTAAACGATCTGGCGGAATACAAGGAGAGGCGATACAATCTGGGCCGAGAAAACACTGAACTGAGTGACCACATCCGCCTTCGTTATGACTTTTTAATGTCGGCACTTGATTGTGAAAAGCTTTCTCAAGGCAATTTCCAGTTCACACAAGAAGTTTTGGAAGGTTTTTGGAGCAAGGTTTTGAGTTCTGCAAGTCCTGCATCCCGTGAGCAGGAGGAACGATTCTGGGGTGGTGATTATATTACAGAGTGTATGAGAGATATCCTTTTTGAGTTTCTTTGGAAATGCGATATCTGCAGCCATGCCGGACTGGTGAACCTATTATCTATCCAGCTAATCGCAGGATGCACCGTTTTTCAGATTCTTTATCGAAGAAAAGTTACCTGGAGTGCCTATGTATGCCCTCAAGCCTGCGAGTTGGGAGTTTATGGCAAAGGCCATTGAATACCTCGACGATGAACTAGGGGTGGAATATACTCCTGTACCAATGCCGCTTCTATGGAGAGTTGTACGAGAATCCCATTTATCGGGGAATGCTATGAA
>Ga0302325_10020256_pt1 | contig 13951 bp, 9 predicted proteins | sample Palsa_T0_2_FD_201948 | JGI IMG/M metagenome (GOLD analysis project Ga0302325, IMG submission 201948) | Peat permafrost microbial communities from Stordalen Mire near Abisko, Sweden - Palsa_T0_2 | ecosystem: Environmental > Terrestrial > Soil > Palsa > Peat permafrost | place: Sweden: Abisko... | reverse complement strand
TGCAGGAGAAGATCCTGGCCAAGCGGATCGAGGTGTACGCGATCGACGCCGCCCGGATCGCCCGCGAGGCCGGCCTGGCCGGGCGGACCAACACCGTGCTGCAGACCTGCTTCTTCGCGATCTCGGGCGTGCTGCCCAGGGAGGAGGCGATCGCGAAGATCAAGTCGGCGATCGCCAAGACCTACGGCCGCCGCGGCGCCGAGGTGGTGGCGAAGAACCACGCCGCCGTCGACGCCACGCTAGCCGGGCTGCACCAGGTTCCGGTCCCCGGGCGGGTGACGTCGGCCCGGGAACTGCCGGCCGTCGTGCCCGCGGGCGCGCCGGAGTTCGTCCGTGACGTCACCGCGATGATGATGGCCGGCCGCGGCGACGACCTGCCGGTCAGCGCGCTGCCAGTGGACGGCAGCTACCCCAGCGGCACCGCGGCGTACGAGAAGCGGAACGTCTCCGAGCTGGTCGCGCAGTGGGACCCCGACCTGTGCATCCAGTGCGGCAACTGCAGCTTCGTCTGCCCGCACAGCGTGATCAGGTCCACCTACTACGACGAGTCGCTGCTGAAGGAGGCGCCACCGGATTTCCTTTCTGCTCCGCTGGATGCCCGCGGGCTGCCGGACACCCGCTTCACGCTGCAGGTCTACGTGGAGGACTGCACCGGCTGCGAGCTGTGCGTGCAGGCCTGCCCGGTCACGGCGCCGGTGGTGGCGCCGGGGGAGCCTGCCCGCAAGGCGATTAACCTCGCGGCCCGGGAGCCGCTGGTGGCCACCGAGCGGGACAACATCGCGTTCTTCGAGACGCTGCCGGTCGCTGACAGGTCCCGGGTGGATTTCGGCACCGTGCGCGGCACCCAGTTCCTGCTGCCGCTGTTCGAGTTCTCCGGCGCCTGCGCGGGCTGCGGCGAGACGCCCTACGTCAAGATCCTTTCGCAGCTGTTCGGCGACCGGCTGATGGTCGCCAACGCGACCGGCTGCTCCTCGATCTACGGCGGGAACCTGCCCACCACCCCGTGGACCACGGGCCCCGACGGACGCGGCCCGGCGTGGTCCAATTCGCTGTTCGAAGACAACGCCGAGTTCGGCCTCGGCTTCCGGCTGACCGCCGACCGGCACACCGGGCTGGCCCGGCAGCGGCTGGCCGAGCTGCGGGACGCGGTCGGCGGCGAACTCGCGGACGAGATTCTCGCTGCGCCGCAGGACGCTGAGTCCGAACTGCGGGCCCAGCACGACCGGGTGACCGAGCTGAAGCGGAGGCTCGATGAATTCGAACAGGCGGACGGCCCTGATCCGGGACAGCTGGCCGCCGACCTGCGCAGCGTGGTGGACCACCTGGTCCGGCGCAGCGTCTGGATCGTCGGCGGGGACGGCTGGGCCTATGACATCGGCTCCGGCGGGCTCGACCACGTCCTGGCCAGCGGCCGCAACGTCAACGTGCTGGTGCTCGACACCGAGGTCTACTCCAACACCGGCGGCCAGTCCTCCAAGGCGACGCCGCTCGGCGCGGTCGCGAAATTCGCCGCGGCCGGCAAGACCATGCCGAAGAAGGACCTGGCGCTGCAGGCGATCGCCTACGGCTACGTGTACGTCGCCCGGGTGGCGATGGGCGCCGACCCGCAGCAGACCCTGCGCGCGTTCCGGGAGGCGGAGGCCTACGACGGGCCGTCGCTGATCATCGCGTACAGCCACTGCATCGCCCACGGCATCGAGATGCGCGACGGGCTCGGCCAGCAGTACCGCGCCGTGGCCAGCGGCTACTGGCCGCTGATCCGCTACGACCCGCTGCTGCGCAGCGCCGGAGGCAACCCGTTCCTGCTCGACTCGCCGCGGCCCCGCATCCCGCTGACCGACTACACCCAGCGGGAGCTGCGGTACCGCGCGCTGGCCAACACCCACCCGGCCGAGGCCGAGCGGCTGGGGGCGCTGGCCCAGCAGGCGGTCGACCAGCGCTGGGACACCTACGAGGAGATGGCGAGCCGCGGCGCGCACCGGTTCCCCGCCGACGCGCGGAAGAACCAGGAGAAGGATCACTGATGGACCTTTCGACCAGCTACCTCGGCCTGGCGCTGCGGAACCCCCTCGTCGCCTCGGCGTCCCCGCTCTCGAACACCGGCGACGGCGTCCGGCGGCTCGCCGACGCCGGAGTCGGTGCGGTCGTGCTCTACTCCCTGTTCGAGGAGCAGGTGCGCCAGGAGGCGGAGCGGAACGCGCGGCTCGCCGACGCGGGCACGGACAGCTTCGCCGAATCCCTGTCCTATTTCCCGGCGGACGCGGACGCCGATCCCGGCCCGCGCCGTTACCTCAGCCTGCTCGAGCGCGCGGCCGCCGCGGTGGACATCCCGGTGATCGGGAGCCTCAACGGCGTAACGCCCGGCGGCTGGACCAGCTACGCGCGCGACATGCAGGACGCGGGCGCCGCGGCCATCGAGCTGAACATCTACTACGTACCGGGCAACCCGCGCATCACCGGCCGGGAGGTCGAGCAGCGGCACATCGACATCCTGGGCCGGGTCAAGGCGGCGGTGAGCGTGCCCGTGGCGGTCAAGCTGAGCCCGCATTTCAGCTCGACCGGTGAGATGGCGCTGCGGCTCGACGAGGCCGGCGCCGACGGCCTGGTGCTCTTCAACCGGTTCCTGCAGCCCGACATCGACCCGGAGACCCTGACCATGATGCCCGGGCTCGACCTGTCCAGCCCGGCCGAGGCCCGGCTGCCGCGTACCTGGATCGCCATCTTGCACAGTCAGGTCCGGGCGTCCCTCGCGGCGACCACCGGCGTCGACTCCCCGGCCGAGGTCGTCACGTACCTGCTGGCAGGCGCCGACGTCGTGATGACCGCGTCCGCGCTGATCCGGCACGGGCTCGGGCATGCGGCCGTGCTGCTCGACGGCCTGGCCCGGTGGATGGGCCGCAAGGGATACGGCTGCGTGGACGACGTGCGCGGGCTGCTTGCCGTGCCCGCCGGGGCTGAGGGGGCTGGATACGAGCGCGCCGGGTATGTCCGCACGATGCGTGCCGCCGACGGCGTCTCCCAGGCCGCACTCGAGCCGGCCACGGAATGGTCCTCGGGTTGACGGACTGAGGAACCACCGCCCGTTCGGAAAATGGTTAGATTATTGCCTCAACGGACGGTGGTGAAACCGAGGCGGTCCAGGTCAGGCGGGTGCCGCCGTCGACGGGGGTGGTAAGCAGGAAGGTACCGCCGTGGCTGATGGCGCGGCGGCGCATGCTGGATAGGCCGCTGGACCGGGCAGGCGTGCCCAGGCCGCGGCCGTTGTCGGTGATGCCGAGGGTGATCAGTCCGTCCTGCCGTGTCAGGGAGATGCTGACGGCGGTGGCGTGGGCGTGGCGAGCGCAGTTGGACAGGGCCTCGCGGGTGACGGCGAGGATGTCGTGGGCCAGCGCCCCGTCCGGCCCCAGGTCCAGCGGGCCGGCGAAACGGAGGCCGGCCGTGAAGCCGAGCTGCGGGGTGTGCTCCTCGATGATCTCCCGCAGCCGTGCGGGCAGACCCCCAGGGGACTGGCGGGGGCGGTGGAGTCCGAAGATGCTGGTGCGGATCTTCTTGATGATCTCGTCGAGGGTGTCGACGTAGCCGTTGATCAGGTCCGCCGTCGCCGGGTCGGCGCCGGCCGCGTGGCCCTGCAGCGCGATGCCGAGAGCGAACACTTCGGAGATGACATGGTCGTGCAGGTCTCCGGCGATCCGGTCGTGGTCTTTGACCTGGGCCAAGGTGAGCTGGTCGGTGCGGGCCCGGGCCAGTTCCGCGGCCACGGCCGCGTGGCCGGCGAAGCTGACGGCCAGGTCCAGGTCAGCCTCGGTGAAGTCCGGGCTGGTGGCCAGCCGGCCGAGCATCAGGGCGCCGCGGACCTGCTCGCCGGCGGCCAGCGGGATGACGATCAGCGGGCCGATCTCGGCGCCAAGCGCGGTAGCGGCCGCGGCGCAGCGGTCGCCGGTGACCAGGCTGGGCTGGCCGGTGAGGATCGCCTGCCCGGTCAGCGAGCCGGGTAGCGACGCGGACCGGTTCGCCATCCCGTCGGTGGGCTCGCCGGCGACAATGACCTGGTCCGCCCCGTAGGGCACGACCAGCGCGGCGAAATCCGCCGTCGCGGCGGTCACCGCGTGCAGGGCGATCAACGCGTACGGCGGCCCGGCCTCGTCGGACAGCAACAACGGCAGCAGCTCGCTAAAGGCGTCCAGCCACCGGCGGCGTCGCTGGGATTCGGTGAATTCGCCGCCGGAGGTCCGGGCAGGCGTCGCCGGACCATGCTCATCTGTCATGGCGGGCATCCGCCCGGACAACGTCTCGCGCGCTCATCGGTCTCTCGCAGTCGTCAGCAACTGCGGCGAGTAAAGGCGAGGTCCTGACCGGTCAGGCCGCAAGTCCAGTTAACGGCATAAACGAGTCCGGCACAACCTTCGCAGGGCACGGCAACCGCCACATAACGACCTGGCGGGTTACCCGCGGGGCTCAGCCGGCCAGACCGTAGGCCAGGTGGGCGACGGCAGGTTTAAGGGACGTTGGTCCCGCGGAGCGGTGGCTATCGGCGCTACCGGCGCGGGGGCGCACGGGCGAGGCTGCGTAGGCAAAGCACCTGCAACGAGGAGGAAGCACATGACGACCAAGGTGGGAATCAACGGCTTCGGCCGGATCGGGCGCGCGTTCACCCGGCTGGCGCTGGAGCGCACCGACCTAGAAGTGGTGGCGGTCAACGACATCACCGACGCGCGGACGCTGGCGCACCTGCTGGCGTTCGACTCCACCTTCGGCCGGCTCGGCGCCGTGGTGGAGCACACCGAGGACTCGCTCATCATCGACGGCAAGCCGATCGCGGTGCTGTCCGAACGGGATCCCGCGCACATCGACTGGGGCAAGCTCGGCGCCGACGTGGTGATCGAGTCCACCGGGAAGTTCCGCACCCGGGACGGCGCGGCCCTGCACCTGAAGGGCGGCGCGCGCAAGGTCCTGATCTCGGCACCGGGCAAGGGTGCCGACCTCACCGTCGTGCTCGGGGTCAACAGCGGCGCCTACGACCCGCACCAGCACGACGTGATCTCGAACGCGTCCTGCACGACCAACTGCGTGGCCCCGATGGCCAAGGTGCTGAACGACGCGTTCGGCGTGGTGCAGGGGTACATGACCACGATTCACGCCTACACCGGTGACCAGATGCTGCTTGACGGTCCGCACAAGGACCTGCGCCGGGCCCGGTCCGCGGCGACCAGCATCGTGCCGACCACGACTGGCGCGGCCAGCGCCACCGGCGAGGTCATCCCCGCCCTGGCCGGCAAGCTGGACGGAGTCTCCGTCCGCGTTCCGGTGGAGGACGGATCTCTCACCGACCTCACGGTGGTGCTCAGCCGAAAGGTCACCGCCGAGGAGGTGAACGACGCGTTCGCCGCGGCCTCGGCCGGCCCGCTGGCGGGGATCCTGCGCTACAGCACCGATCCGCTCGTCTCCCGGGACATCATCGGCGATCCCGCGTCTTGCGTGTTCGACTCGCTGCTGACCCAGGCGTCCGGGACGCTGGTCAAGGTGTTCGGCTGGTACGACAACGAATGGGGTTACACATGCCGGCTCGCCGACCTCGCCGCGCTCGTCGGCGGCCAGCTGTAGGTCACCTGGGGACCTTCGGCACTGGGCGCGCGGCGGCGGCGTCAGGCTGAGGATGACTTAGGTGGTGGTAGCCATGACCGAGGCGACAGCAGCGGCGCTTGCCGTTCATCCTTTCCTGCACGGCATGTCCGGTGATCAGCTCGCCGTGCTCGCCCAGGCCGCCCGCGACGTCAAGTTTCCGGCCGGGCACCGGCTCTTCGAAGACGGCGGTCACGCCAGCCGGTTCTGGCTGATCCAGTCCGGCTGCGTGGCCCTGGACGTGAACGTTCCCGGGCAGGGCCGGACCAGGCTCGAGACCATCGGCATCGGCGAGATGCTCGGCTGGTCGTGGCTGTTTCCGCCGTTCACGTGGGCGTTCGGCGCGGTGGCCGTTGGGCCCGTCGAGGCCTTCGAATTCGACGGGCGAGCCGTGCGGGCCTGCTGCGCGGCCGACCCGGCGCTCGGGTATGAGCTCACCCGGCGGCTGGTACACGTGATCGCCAGCCGGCTGCGGGCCACCAGGATCAGGCTGATCTCCGTGTCCGCCCAGCTGGCGGACGTGGGCTCAGCGTGACGCCACCGGCAGACAAGTGAGCCCGATGGACGAAGGTCCCCTGCCTGAACGGCAAACGGCCCTGGCCGGCGGCCAGGCGCCAAGGTCAACTGGGCTTAGAAGCTCAGGGGCACCCGTACCGGGGCGTCCCGCCAGGCTCGAGGAGACCTGTAATGAAGACGATTGATGACCTGGCCGTGGCGGGCAAGCGCGTTCTCGTGCGGGCCGACCTCAACGTGCCGCTCAAGGACGGCCACGTGGCCGACGACGGCCGCATCCTGGCTAGCTTGCCCACGCTGAAGGCCCTGACGAGCCGTGGCGCCAAGGTGATCGTCTGCGCGCACCTCGGCCGCCCCAAGGGCAAGCCTGACCTGAAGTACTCGCTGGCGCCGGTCGCGGTCCGCCTCGGGCAGCTGCTCGGCTGCCGGGTGCAGCTCGCCGCGGACACCGTCGGGCCGTCGGCGCACGCCTTGATCGCGGCGCTGTGCCCCGGCGAGGTGATAATGCTGGAGAACCTGAGGTTCAACGCGGGTGAGACTAGCACCGGCGACATGGACCGGGGCTTCTTCGCGGACCGGCTCGTTGAGCCGACCGACCTTTACGTGTCGGACGGCTTCGGCGTCCTGCACCGCAAGCACGCCAGCGTGTATGACGTGCCGCTGCGCACGCCGAGCGCGGCCGGCTACCTGGTCCAGGCCGAGGTCGCCGCCCTGAGGCAGCTGACCGGCGACATCCGGCGGCCGTACGTGGTGGTGCTGGGCGGGGCGAAGGTGGCGGACAAGTTCAGCGCGATCGCCAGCCTGATCGGCACGGCGGACCAGATCCTCGTCGGCGGGGCCATGGCCTTCCCCTTCCTCGCCGCCAAGGGCTACAAGGTCGGTACCTCCCTGCTCGAGGCCGGCCAGGTCGACATCGCCGCGGGCTACCTGGAACAGGCGGCGCGGACGGGCACCGAGATCGTGCTGCCGTCCGACGTCATCGCGGCCGCTGAACCAGCCCCTGACATCCCGCATGCGGTGGTGGCCGCCGACGCGATCCCTGCGGACCAGGCGGGCCTGGACATCGGCCCCGAGTCCGCGGCATTGTTCGCCGCGATCATCCGGCAGGCCGGGACGGTCTTCTGGAACGGCCCGATGGGCGTGTTCGAGCTGCCCCCGTTCGCCGGAGGTACCAAGACCGTCGCCCAGGCGCTGACCGACAGCGAAGCGTTCACCGTCGTCGGCGGCGGCGACACCGGCGCGGCGATACGCGCTCTCGGCTTCCCCGACGCCAGGTTCGGCTATGTCTCTACCGGCGGCGGCGCGAGCCTGGAGTTCATCCAGGGCAAGACGCTGCCCGGTCTGGCCGCGCTGGAAGAATCGTGACCCAGCCGTCGATCGGCCGCTTGATCGTGCTGCCTGCTGGCCGAGGCCGGCATGCTGCCCGCCTTCGTGCACACGTCCCTGCAGCGGCGCACGATCCGCACCGCCGACCTGACCCTGGCGGCCGCGGACCGGGACTGGATCCCGGTGCGCCGGTCGTGGCGGCTCAACGGTCTACGAGCTCGGGCCGGACCTGCGCCCGGACGCCCTGGGCGGTCAGTACCTCGACCCGAAACTCCGTGGCCAGGGGATGGATCCCCTGGCCACGGAGTTTTCGTGTGGGGCTCGCCGCGGTTGGCCTGGCGTTGGCCCGCTCGGCTAGGGCTCAAGGACGAGCCGCGCCTTGGCCTTGCCGTGCAGGACGTCGGCGATGGCGTCGTTGATGCCGGCCAGCGGCCTGGTCTCATAGCTCACCCTGGTCCGCCCGGCCACGTGCAGGGCGAAGACATCGATGAGGTCGGCGCGGGTACCGACGATGGACCCGATGACCGAGGTGCCGTTCAGCACGGTGTCGAAGACCGGGATGCGGAGCGTGCCCGAGGCGGGCAGTGCCACCAGGACGAGCCGGCCGCCGCGGCGCAGCCCGGCGTAGGCGGTGGCGAACGAGCGGTCGTCGACCGCCAGGCCGATCGCGACGTCGGCCCCGCCGTGCTGCCGCAGCACCTGCGCCGGGTCCTCGGTGCGGGCGTCGATGACGATGTCCGCCCCGAGCTCCTTGGCCAGCTGGAGCTTTTCGTCGGTGATGTCGACCGCCGCGACCGTTCCGCCGAAGATCTTGGCGTACTGCACGGCCAGATGGCCCAGGCCGCCGACGCCGGAGACGAGCACCAGGTCGCCCGGGCGGACGTTGCCGACCTTGACGGCCTTGTAGGTGGTCACCCCGGCGCAGGACAGCGGCGCGGCCTCGCGCGGGTCCATCCCGGCGGGAACCGGCGTGGCGAACGCCGCCTCGGCCGTGAAGTACTCGGCGTAGCAGCCGTCCACCGAGTAGCCGGTGTTCTGCTGCGCGGCGCACAGCGTCTCCCAGCCGGTCAGGCAGTACCTGCAGGTGCCGCAGGCGTAGCCGAGCCACGGCACCGCGACCCGGTCCCCGGCCCGCGGGCTGGCGACTCCCTCACCGACTGACGTCACGATGCCGACGCCCTCATGCCCGGGGACGAACGGGACGGTCGGAGTGACCGGCCAGTCGCCGTTCGCGGCGTGAATGTCGGTGTGGCACACGCCGGATGCCTCCATCCGGACGACGACCTGGCCCGGGCCCGGCTCGGGTACCGGCCGGTCCTCGATCACCAGGGGCTGGCCGAAACTTCGGACTACTGCTGCTCTCATCGGTTCCTCCTGTAGTTCAGCACGCGGTACTGTGCCCGCTCCCTCCACCATTCGCCGCGCTGACCTACGCGAGTAGGGATGGGTGTCACGAACGGCGGGGACTTAAGTCCCGCCGGGGATGGCGGGCTGGGGTTCGCCGGCGGGCTGGGGTGCGAGCTCGGCCAGGCCGCGCTGGATTCCCTGGACCAGGACGTCCACGTCGGGCACGGAGTCGTAGTCGGCGGTGACGCCGAAGGAGACGGTGTCCAGGTAGGAAAGGATCGCGATCGAGATCCGTACCGCGTTGCCGATCGGCACATACGGGTGCAGGGCCGTCATGCGCCGGCCGAGGACGTACAGCGGGATGCGCGGCCCAGGGACGTTGGTGGTCACGGTCTGCAGGAGCGGCTGCGGCATCCGGTAAGCAGCCTTCGTCCCGAGCGCCAGCAACATGGGCGCGCTGAAGCCCAGCATCGTGGTCAGGATCTCGGCGCTGACCTCCTGGTGCTGGTGTTTCAGGCTGTCCATCTGCTGCCGGATCGCGGTGAGCCGGCGGAGCGGATCCGGCTCACCCGCGGGCAGGTTGACCAGCACCGCGGACACCAGGTTGGTGACGACGCCGGTCTCGTCGGGGCCGCGGGTGGACACCGGGACCAGGCTCCGCACGACGAGGCCGTCGGCGAGCTTGCCCCGTTCGGCCAGCAGGTCACGGAAGGCCCCGGTGATCGCGGTGAGCACGACGTCGTTGATCGTGCCGCCGCGGGCCTTGCGGATCTGCTTCAGCCCGTCCAGGCTCGTCGTGGTCCAGGCCCAGCGGCGCCGCGGGCCGATGGGGCCGTTGAGGAAGCCCGCGGACGGCTCGGCGAGCCGCCGGGTGCTCTCACCCAGGCCGAGGCCGAAGTCCAGCAGGTCCCGCGGCTTAGCTCGCCGTAGCTGGCCCGAGGCGGTGATCAGCTGTCGGGCCGGCCAGGTCAGGGCGTCACGCAGCTGGTCAGCGGCCCGGCCGGCGAGCGAGGGACCGGACGCGGGCGTCCACTTCACCGGCTCCGCCGGGCGGGCCTGCGGATCGGTGTCGAAGACCAGCGTCATCAGGTCGTTGCCGCCGATGCCGTCCGCCATGCAGTGATGAACCTTGGACAAGATGGCCCAGCGGCCGCCCTCCAGCCCGTCAAGGAACCACTCCTCCCAGAGCGGCCGGCTCAGGTCCAGCCGCCGGGCGAAAAGCTTCGCCGCGACCGCGCGCAGTTGCTCATCGCCCCCGGGCGCCGGAACCGTGGCGTGGTGGACCTGATGCCGGACGGTGAAATGCTCGTCGTCGGCCCACACGGGGCGCAGGATCTGCCCGGGCACGGCCCGCACGACCTGCCGGTACCTGGGCACCCGGGGCAGTTTGGACTCAAAGAGGCGCATCACGTCCTGGTAAGCCGGAGCCGGCCCGTCGAACACCGCCACCGACCCCATGTGCATGGGCACGTTGTCGTGTTCGGCGAAGAAGAACTCGGCGTCGAGCGTGCTCATCCGGTTCATCGTGGCTCCCCGCTGGAGACCAGTTCGTCCTTCAGGACCTTGCCGAGGGTGTTCTTCGGCAGCTCGGAACGGAACTGGTAAACGCGCGGGCATTTGTAGGCAGCTAGCCGTCGTCGGCAGTAGGCCACGAGTTCCGGTTCACCCACGGTCATCGCGGGCCGCCGGATGATGACCGCCATCACCTCTTCGCCGAGCCGCGCGTCGGGGATGCCGACCACGGCCGCCTCGGCCACCGCCGGGTGGCCGTCGAGCACGTTCTCAATCTCGCTCGGGTACACGTTGTAGCCACCGCGGATGATGAGCTCCTTCTTGCGGCTGACGATGAACAAGAACCCGTCCTGGTCGAAGTAGCCGAGGTCACCGGTGTGCAGCCAGTCAGCGGTGAAGGCCTCGGCGGTCGCCTCGGGGTGGTTGAGGTACCCCTTCATCACATGCGCGCCGCGGGTGACGATCTCGCCGACGTGCTCCGGGCCGGGCGGCAGCGGCCGGTGGTCGTCGCCCCAGACCTGCGTCTGGGTCCCCCAGATGGGCTTGCCGACGCTGTAAGGGCGGCGCTCCGTCGCGCTGAGGTTGAAGGTGATCGTCGACGCGGTCTCCGTCATCCCGTAGCCCTCCAGGATGATCAGCCCGAAGCGCCGCTCGAACGCGTCGAGGACCGGTGCGGGGATGGAGGCCCCGCCGGAGATGGCGATCCGCAGCGAGGACAGGTCGTAGCGGTCCAGGTCCGGGTGGGAGAGCAGGTCGGCGAACATGGTGGGCACGCCCTCGAAGATGGTCGCCCGGTCGCGCTGGATCGCGGTCAGTACCGCGGCGGGGGTGAACCGGGGTAGCAGCGACATGGTGCAGCCGAACCGTACGCAGATGTTCAGGATGCTGGACAGGCCGAACACGTGGAACAGCGGCAGGACGGTGATCACGACGTCGTCGGGCCGGACCGCGAACAGGCGACCGGGGATGTCGGCGTTCAGGTACAGCTGGATGTGCGTGAGCTCGGCGCCCTTGGGACGCCCGGTCGTCCCTGAGGTGTAGACGATGACGGCGGTGTCGGTCGGCTGCCGGGAGGCCATCTCGCGAAGCGGCGGTGCCGCGGCGTCCAGCAGGCGTTCGAAGGGGACGGCTCCGGCCGTACCGGCGGCATGGCCGACGGCGTAGACGAGATCGAGCCCGGCTGATTCCGCCCCCTTGGCCGCCTCGGCCAGGACCCCGGCCCAGGTGATCAGCACCGCGGCCCCGCTGTCGCCGAGGTGGAAGGCCACTTCGGGGGCCTTCAGCATGACGTTGAGCGGCACCACGACACCGCCCGCCTTGAGGATCCCGAAGTAGGAGATGAGGAACTGCGGGATGTTCGGCAGTTGCAGCGCGACGCGGTCGCCGGGCTTTATCCCGGCCGCGGCCAGGGCCGCCGCGAGCCGGTCGGAGGCCTGGTCAAGCTCGGCGTAGGTCAGCTCGCCGCCGTCGTACACGGCGACCGGGCGGTCCGGTGCCGATCGCGCCGTTTCGTTGAGGATGACAGCAAGGTTGAAGCTCATGGCCCGTCCCGTTCCGAATATTTGAGCGGCCTATTTCCCGCATTATGTGACCTGATGTCCGGCGGGACTAGGGTCGTTCAACCCGGTTGGGAAGGACCTTTGGCCGCGTTTACCTGATAACCAGAACGGGCCGGTCGGTAAGATGCAAGGTCTTATGCGTCGTGGTGCCCAGGACAAAATTCGTAAGGTCGCTGCTTGAGCCCATCACGATGAGGTCGACGTCATGTTCTTTCGCGTCGCCAACGAAGCTATCCCGGACCTGTCAATGGTCAGCTGACGGGCTCGAGGGAATGGTCAGGATCGTCGTGAATCCACTCGGCGGTGTCCCGGGGCGTCCACGGCAGTTCGCAGACGGTGGCGTGTGCGGCCGCCAGGGCGCGGCGCGCAGCGCGGTAGTGATGACCGCACATCATCAGCCCCGTCTCAACCGGCCTGGTAGCGGTCGGCGGCATCATGACCCTGACCATCGCCTGCGCCGGACAGCAGCAGGCCTGGTCAGCTAGGTCGGCCAGGTCGGCCATCTCAGCAGGCATACTGGCGACGTTACCAGGCGACGGCTGGGCCGATGGGTCGTCATTGCCGAGTGACGGGTGCAGAGAGCTCGTGTCCATGGTCTCAGCTTCGTCTGGCGAGGGCCGGATGGTAAGAGGACTAGCACCCACGCCTCTAGGGCCTAAAGTCCCTTACTTTCGACCCGGGGGATCGGGGGTCCCGGCCGGCGGGCGGCCGACGGCGGGCGGCGGCCGGCCCGATAGTCTTACTATGCATCGTCACCGGGAAGGATCTGCGGGTGGAGCCAGGAAACCGGCCGGAGCTTCTTCCGCAGCTGCAACTGGACGAGCTCCTCGGCGAACTGCAGGCGCGGATCCAGGCTGTGCTGACGACCAGGGACCAGATTCGCGGCCTGCTCCGGGCGGTCGTCGCCATCAGCTCCGGGCTGGACCTGGAGTCCACCCTCCGGCGGATCGTCGAGACCGCCGTCGAGCTGGTGGACGCGACCTACGGGGCGCTTGGCGTCATCGGCGAGGACGGGCGGCTAGCCGAGTTCATCCCGATTGGCCTGAGCTCAGAGGAGATCGAGCGGATCCATCACTGGCCCGAAGGGCGCGGCCTGCTCGGCCTGCTGATCGATGACCCCCGGCCGCTGCGGCTGGCCGACATCACCGACCGCGCCGAGTCGTCGGGATTCCCCGCCGGGCACCCGCCGATGGGCAGCTTCCTCGGCGTCCAGGTGCGGATCCGGGACGAGGTGTTCGGCAACCTGTACCTGACCAACAAGCGCAACGGCGGGGAGTTCACCGACGACGACGAGGCGGTGCTGATCGCGCTGGGCGCCGCGGCCGCCGTGGCGATGGAGAACGCCCGCCTGTACGAGACGGCCCGCCGGCAACAGCGCTGGGTCCAGGCCAGCGCCGAGGTCACCACTCGGCTGCTGTCCGGCTCGGCGCCCGGTGAGGTGCTGACCGGTGTCACCCGGCAGGCGCGGGAACTGTCCGGCGCCGACCTGGCCGTACTGGCGCTGCCCGGCGACGGCGGGCGCCGGCTGACGATCACCTACGCCGACGGCGACGGAGCCGACGCCACCAGGGGCCTGGTGCTGCCGGTCGGTGAGTCCCTGTCCGGCCGGGTCCTGGCCACCGGCGAATGGGTGGCGTCCGGCGACTTCGCCGCCGACGAGCGCGCCTCGCAGGCGGCCCGCGGCGCGATGGCCCACATCGGGCCCGCGGTGTTGTTCCCCCTCGGCGCGCCGGGCAACGTCCGCGGCGTGCTCACCGTCGGGCGCCGCCACGGTGCCGCGGCGTTCCCCCAGGCTCAGATCGACGTGGCGGCCTCCTTCGCCGCGCAGGCCGGCGTCGCGCTCGAGCTCGCGGCCACCCGGGCCGAAGCCGAACGGGTCTTGCTTTACGAGGACCGGGACCGGATCGCGCGCGACCTGCACGACCTGGTCATCCAGCGGCTGTTCGCGACCGGCATGTCGCTGGAGGGCACGATGCCGATGATCACCAGGCCGGAGGTCGCGAGCCGGATCACCAACGCCGTGGACGCGATGGACGAGACGATCAAGGACATCCGGGCCACCATCTTCGCGCTGC
>Ga0302325_10020255_pt1 | contig 13952 bp, 10 predicted proteins | sample Palsa_T0_2_FD_201948 | JGI IMG/M metagenome (GOLD analysis project Ga0302325, IMG submission 201948) | Peat permafrost microbial communities from Stordalen Mire near Abisko, Sweden - Palsa_T0_2 | ecosystem: Environmental > Terrestrial > Soil > Palsa > Peat permafrost | place: Sweden: Abisko... | reverse complement strand
CCGGCGGCCTACCTGCCGGGCGTGACGATGCCATCGGAAGTGATCTTGACGATCGGCTGGAACGTGCTCAGCCACGTGGAGCTCGAGCCGGCCCACTGCGGTGACGAGACCTGCGAGGCCGACCACGGGTACCTCGGCACGATCACCGCCGATGACCTGACGCTGCGGATCAGCGAGGCCGCCGACGGCGAGGACGCGATCGCGTCGGTGCTGACGTTCGCGAGCGCTCTCAACGACGCCGTCGCGCGCGCCGGGACCTGACAGATGGCGCGGGAGCCACGAACGAGCCCGATCCTGCCCTCGTACGGCGAGTCAAGCCTCGCCGACCTCTCCTCCTCCATCCTCGCGTCGCTGACCGGCGACCCGGCCGGGAACGTGCTCGGCCTGCCGGAGACCGGGCGGGCCTGCCTGCTCATCATCGACGGGCTCGGCCTCGAGCTGCTGCGCGCGCACCAGGCGGCGGCGCCGTTCCTGGCCGAGCTGGCGTTCAACTCCCGCCCGCTGACGGCCGGGTTCCCGTCCACCACGGTGACCAGCCTGGGCTCGATCGGCACCGGCCTGCCGCCGGCCGCCCACGGCATGCTCGGCTACCAGGTCGCGATCCCCGGCACCGGCAAGCTGCTCAACGGCCTGAACTGGCCCAAGGACGTCGACCCGGTCGAATGGCAGCCGCGGCCGACGATCTTCGAGCGGGCCTTCGCGGCCGGCGTGAGCGCGACCTACGTCGCGCCCCGGGGCTACGAGAAGAGCGGGCTGAGCATGGCCGCGCTGCGCGGGCCGCAGTTCAAGGGGGCCGACTCGCTCGGCACGCTGGCCGCGCTGACCGCGCAGGCGCTGGCTGAGTCCGACGCCGCGCTGGTGGCGGCCTACCACGGCGACCTCGACTCGACCGGGCACGTCTACGGGGTGTCCTCGCAGGCCTGGGAGTTCCAGCTGTCGCACGTGAACCGGCTGGTGGAGCAGCTCGCCTCGGCCGTGCCGTCCGGGACCGCGCTCTACGTCACCGCCGACCACGGCATGGTGAACGTCGGGCCGGACGACAAGATCGACGTTGACGCCGACGGCCCGACCGCCGCCTTGCGCGACGGGGTGGCCGTGCTCGGCGGCGAGCCGCGGGCCCGGCACGTGTACGCCGCCCCCGGTGCCGCCGCCGACGTCCTCGCCACCTGGCGAGAGGTGCTCGGCGAGCGCGCCTGGGTCGCGTCCCGCGAGGAAGCGGTCAAGGACGGCTGGTTCGGCCCGCCGGGCGTGATCGACGAGGCGATGGCAGCCAGGATCGGCGACGTCGTCGCCGCCTGCGCGGGCACCTCGGCCGTGATCGCGTCCAAGGCCGAGACGCTGCAGTCATCGCTGTTCGGCATGCACGGCTCGCTCACCGCGGCCGAGCAACTGGTCCCGATGTTCGCGTTCACCGCCCAGTAAGCCAACCGCCCAGCAAACCCGGCCCCCCACGCCGCTTACCACGCCCCCCACCGCCCCCATGGCCCCGTCCACCGGCCACCCACCACGTCCGACCCTGTCAGCTACGCCACCGACATCATCCCCGCCCGCCGGGCAGGGAAGCTGGCGCCCGGACGGGCATACTGGCCTGGTGACCGAAGACAGCGCCGCCGCCCCTCTGATCACCGTTGACGAACTGGCCACCCTGCTCACGTCCGACCCGCCGCCCACGCTGCTCGACGTCCGCTGGCGGCTGGGCGGGCCGCCCGGCCGCGAGCTGTACCAGGCGGGGCACATCCCCGGCGCCGCCTTCGTGGACCTCGACCTTGAGCTGGCCGGCCAGCCGGGCGTCGGCGGACGCCATCCGATGCCGACGGCCGACGACTTCGCGGCGGCGATGCGCCGGGCCGGGGTGAGCGACGACCGCCTGGTGGTCATCTACGACGACGCCGACTCCACCGCCGCCGCCCGCGCCTGGTGGCTGCTGCGCTACTTCGGCCACCGGTCGGTCCGGGTGCTCGACGGCGGCTTCCGCGCCTGGACGTCGGCCGGGCACTCGACCGCGCCGGGCCCGTCGGGCTCGCCCGGATCGCCGGGCTCGATCGAGCTGCCGGGAACCCCCGACAGCGTGCCCGCCCCGGGCACGCCGCTCGGTGACTTCACCGCGTCCCCCGGCCACCTGCCGCTGCTCGACGCCGACGGCGCGGCCGCGCTGGCCAGGACCGGCCTGCTGCTCGACGCGCGGGCGGGGGAGCGCTACCGAGGCGAGACTGAGCCCGTCGACCCGGTCGCGGGCCACATCCCCGGCGCGGTCAGCGCCCCGACCGCCGAGAACGTCAACGCGGACGGCACCTTCCGCCCCGCCGCCGACCTGGCCAACCGGTTCCGCGGTCTCGGCGTGACGCCCGGGTCCGAGGTCGGCGTGTACTGCGGATCCGGCGTCACCGCCGCCCACCAGACCCTCGCCCTCAGCGTGGCCGGCCTCCCGGCCGCCCTCTACCTCGGCTCCTGGTCCGACTGGATCACCGACCCCGACCGCCCCATCGCCACCGGCCCCGAGCTAGGCGCTCCCGCCTGATCAAAGGGGCCACTCATCCCGAGGTACGGAACTTGCGTCCGGCGCTGCCGGAATCGGGAGAGGACTGAGGGGGGAAGACGTTGGGTGCCAAGACCGCGTTGCTGGCCTACACGGCGGAAGATCCGGTTGAATCACTTCGCCGGGCTCGGGAGCCCGATCCGGCGGCGACCCGCGCGCTAGTCGCGGCGACTCACCCGGGATGGACGCGGACAGGCTCATCGGGCAGCAACCTGTTCGATGACTGCTACCCGGAGGAGGGAACGGTGTACGCGGGGAGTTTCCCCGGCATCGACATCCTGTGCGACCGGGACGTGATGGACCACCTGCCCTCTGCCTTTCCGGCGCGGTATCTCGACGTCGCAGCCGGTCGCCGCGTCATTCTGCACGCAATGCACAGCGTCGTGGACATGTTCGTGTATGCGGTCTGGGAGAACGGCACCCTGGTCCGGTCACTGGCCTTGACGCCGGATGACGGGATCATCGAGGACATCGGAGATCCGTTGCCGTTCGAGACGCCTTACTGGGCGGGCGAGCACCCGGCCAGAGGCGGGTATCCGCTGCCGTTCCACCCGCTTGACCTCGGAGGCGGCGCGGCGCTGCAGGCGCTCTTCGGCTTCGCCATCGAGGGTCGGCCGCAGCCTGCGGATATCAACGCGGAATCGGTTAGGCTCGAGGGCTTTCAGGTTCCGCCCGCGCATCCCCAAACGCCGGAAATGGTCGCCGAGTTCACCCGGACTCACAAGCTGACCAGGTACCGGATGGGACCTGGCGGGAAGTTGATCCAAGTCGAGACGTAGGTCACGCGCACCCGGTACGGGGAGACACGGGGGTCACCGGCGACCGCCACGCGGGGCTATCTCTACGTACTGCCGAGCTGACAGGAGCGAGGCTGGCGGTCAGAACGGACGCTGCGAACGACGCCGCGCGAAGGCCTGCCCGGCGGTGGCAAGCAGCCAGGTCAGCGCCCCGGCCAGCACGCCCACGACGCCCGGTGACCACCCCGCGATCACGACCGCGATCACGGCCACCACGGCGACGGCGGTCACCCGCAATGCGAACCCGCCCGGACGCCGGATCGGCGGCCGCCTCAGCCGCAACCTCGCGGGCCGCCAGGCCGACGCCCGCCCCGCTGCCCGCCACCGAGACAACCAGCCCCGAAGCCAGGTCAACCCGGGCAGCCGCGTTCCCATCGGCCGGTCGACCGGTGCCTCGGGGCGGGCCCGGTGCCGGCCGGTCCCACGGGCAGCGAGATCCACTGGCTGGCTACGTCGGTGCGCGTGCCGTCCATGGTGGTCCGTCGTCCCGCTGAGGCCGAGGTCGGCGAGCGCCTCGCCGCGGCCGAACCCCGTCCGGAGCTCGACGTAGGCGGCGGCAGCCGCGCCGAACCTAGCCGGGTCGCCGCCGTCCTCCCGGTCCGGGTGCGTCGCCGCCGCGATTCGCCGCCACGCGGCCCGCACGTCGTCATCGGACAGACCTGGCCGCGGCGCCAGCCCGAGCCGGGTGAACGGGTCGTCGCCGCCCGCGCCGTCGCCGCGCCCGGCTCCTGGCCGGCGTGCCCTGGAGGAAGAAGTCTCAGTCACGCCGCACCCCGAACGCATCGTCGAGCACCTCGCTGACGTCCGGCAGGGCCGGCCCGCCCCATGCCAGCGCCCCCGTCGCCGGCATCCCCGGCTTCGCCGGCTTCGCCCCGATGACCGGCAGCGGGATCGTCGGCGGTTCGCCTGACACCCCTCCGCCCGCTGGCCACTTAGCATCCGCGGCCGCCGCGGCGGCCGCGCTGGAGGCGGGCGCGCCGACGCCGGCCAGCCACCCTGCATCCGCGTCGGGCCGGCCCGCCGCGCTGGTACCTCGCCCGGCACCGCCGGCCAGGCCGGCCGCGAAGATCGAGCCCGCTCCTGGCCCGATCGCGGCCTGCTTCCCAGTCAGCCGCTTGATCTGCAGAAACGTCACGCCGCCGCGGTACACGTAGGCCACCTGGCCTACCTCAAGCCGCCGCACGAGGTCGCCGTCGAGCACCGGCGCGAGCCTGGTCCGCGACAGCCCGTCGTCGGACCAGGGGCCGGCCCCGTCGAACCGCCGGGTGGTGTCCACCGACGGCTGCGTCCCCGCCAGCTCCACCACCGGGTCCGGCCGGGGCGTGCGCAGCAGCCAGATGCCGCCCTCGGCGGTGGCGGCGACTCGGTTCCGCTCGTCCTGGGTGCCCGCGAGGCCCTCCCACGACTGGGCCGACACCTGCACCGCGAGCCCGAGCGAGCGGGCCCGCTCGTAGAGCTGCCAGATGGGCAGCCGCCTGCTCACGGCCGAGAATTCGTCAACGCAGAGGAGGATCTCGCGCTCGCCGTCGAGCGCGTAGAACGCGAGCAGATCGGTCAGCGCCCGGGCCTGCGCCTCGGCCACCGCTACTTCGGCGGTGCCTTCGAGCACGCAGTACCACGCGTCCGCGTCGGCGTAGGTGGCGCAGCCGTCGAGGCCGCCGCCCAGACGGCGCCACAGCGCCGCGAACCGCAGCTTGACGTCGTTGAACGCCTTGGCCGAGGAACGGGCGGTCGCCACCCCCGCGCCGTCCCCGCTCGCTCCGTACACCATCGCGAGCCAGTCCGCGTCGAGCCGTCCGAGGAAGTCGGCCGAGTTCACCGGCGGTCCGCACGGCGCGCAGACCGCGAGCGAGACCAGCGCCTCCATTACGTCGCTGTAGTAGGCGGCGCCGCCGGTGCCGTGCTCGATCAGGTCGAGGAGGGTGGTCACCAGGCGGTCGGGCGGCAGCGTCCACAGCGACAGCGCCGTCTCGTCCGGCCAGATCGCGGTCGAGCGCGCGCCGGCCTCGCGCAGCACCCGGCGGGTCCGGTCGGCGACCTTGCGCGAGGACGCGCCGCCCTTGCAGTCGAGCACCACCAGCAGCGGCGGCCGCCCGGTCCCGGCTGCGTGCCTGCGCAGCCCGGCGGCCATGAACCCGGCCCAGAGCCGCAGCAGCAGGGTCGTCTTGCCGGTCCCGGTCGACCCGATGACCACCTGATGGGAACGGAGCCGGTCATAGGGGATCAGCGCGGCCGGCCCGGCCCGGTGGCGGACGGAGCGGATCGTCGCCCCGGCCGCCACCTGCCCGTCGGCCGACAGCAGCGGCAGCGAGCCGGGCGCCGCGATCAGCGCCCGCGCGGACCTGACCTGGTGCCGCCACTGCCGCTGGTCGAACGCGGCGGGCGCGGCCGGGGTGAGGCCGCCGGCCCCGGAACGCATCCGGAACAGCCGGTACGTCCACCCGAGCCCGCCGACGGCGATGCCGAGCGGGACCGCCAGCGGCGCCACCGCCACGACCGCGCTGCCCGCCTGGCCGTGTCCCGCGAGCTGCCACATTCCCGTCCACGCGCGGAACGGCGCGGCGACAACCCGCAGCCACATCGCGCCAGGACCGACCCCGGGCGGCGGCAGCCGGAAGCCGGGCGCGGTGACCAGACCGGGGGCCCGTTCCGGCCACACCGCGACCGCGATCAGCCAGGCGGCCGCCATCGGCAGGCACCAGGCCGCCGCCTTATACAGCCGCCGCGGCGTCCATCCGCGCCACCACGCGTAGCCCGCGGCTCCGCCGGCTACCGCGGTCACCGGGGCAAGTGCGACGGCGACCGCTGCCAGCAAGGCGAGCCGCAGCAGCCACCCGACCCCGCGTCCCACGGCGCCTCGCACCGGGTGCCTCCCCTGCGGCCCGTGCTGCCTACTCACGCGCCAACTACACCACCGCAGCCCGGCAAACCGCCGAAATCTGCCCTTACAGTCCCATTACGCCCAATCGTCAGCGGGAGAGCCTGACCAAACTCGATACTGCCGTTACGCGTAACTCCATCGACCTCACGATCAGTGACGGTCGACCTGTCATCCGCCTCCGTCGGGCTGAACAACTCGACGGCCTCGCGATAACGAACTAGACACCGCCGTCGTCGTCGGCGCCTTGTCGACTGCGAGGTGGCACGGCGAACCAGCGAGACGGCAGACAAACCCTTAGGCGTAGTCTGCCTAAGGGGCAACAATTATGAACAGAATCAAACGAAGCGGGGCGCTGGCGATCGGCGCGTGCGGGTTGCTGGCCGCGGCGGGGTGCGCCGGCGCGACCGTGACCAAGACAGTAACTCCGACATCCGCGGCCGCAGCGTCGTCCAGCCCGGCCGAGGCAGCCGCGGTACCGTCGCCGTCCTCGTCGCCGTCGCCGTCCTCGTCGCCGTCGTCGTCCGCGCTGACGGGGCCGCTAGGGACCACGTACACGGACACGGGGCAGAACGACGCGGGGAACAACTTCACGTTGAACGTGACCGCCACCAAAGTTGACCAGCACGCGCAGTTCTCGGACTCTTACGGGTCGCTGACCAACTCCGGTGACCACCTAGTCGCCGTTGAGTTCCAGCTCGCCGAAACGGCGGGCAACGACTCGGACGACGTGAACGGCGACGCATCGGTGATCGGGACCGACGGGCAGCAGTACACCACGGAGTACGACACCGTGGCCGATGGAACCAACTTCGACAGCGGTCAGTTCAACCTGTCCGCGGGGCAGTCCGTCTCCGGCTGGGTTAGCTTCGAGCTGCCGCCAGGCGTGTCCATCGCATCCGTCCAATGGACAACCGGCCTGGGCGGTCAGGCCGCCACCTGGACGGTGTAGTAAAGCCCATCTGACCTCGCTGGCGGGTTCGGCTCGCGGGACGCCCGGCCGCCCGTCCGGCCGGGCGGCCGGGCGCGGCCGAGGCCGGCTCAGCTGGCGGGCTGGAGCTGAGCGGCGGTGATGACGGCCGAGTTCAGCGCGTCCGATCCTTCGCTGGTGTCGCTGTCATAGCCGAAGGCGCTTTTACAGCGGTGCGCCGGGCGGGAGGTCGCGAACCTCGATGCGGGCGGCGAGCGGGCCGAGGGCGGCGCGAGCGCGCAGCACGGTCGGCAGCGCGGCCGGGGAGCACAGGTACAGCGCGCGCGCGTGCCGGGGCGGTCGGCCGGGAACCGAGACGTCGGCCGCGGGGCAGCCGTAGTCGCCGGTCCGGAAGAGGATCTCGCGCATGATCGCCGTCGTCCTCGCGACCGTCTTCGGGGTGAGCTCGGCCTCGATCGCCCAGCACTCCCCGGCCCAGCCGATCGGCGTCCCGTCCCGGCCGTGCGCCCCGTCCGGCCAGTGCACCTCGCCGTCGGGCAGGTGCTGACGCACGCCCACCCCGTGCTGCCTGGACCTGATCCGCCGTTCGCATCGCCAGAACGCGCTCGCGGCCCGGTAGCCGTCGGTCGCCTCGAGCGCGATGCGGGCGGCGGCGACCGCCCTGATGTGCGCGAGCTGGGAGAGCGCGGGCGAGCCGGCCCGGTAGCCGCGCCCGCAGGCCGCGAGGCCCGCCCTGGTCACCCAGAGCCAGGGCGCGCCCGCGCTCAGCCGGGCCGTTTCCGCGTAGCCGAGCCCGCGCCACCGGGCCGCCGCCGCCCGGGCGGATCGCTCGTCGCCGGTCAGCGCCGCCAGCTGGTCCAGCTGCAGGCCGTACATGTCGGCCGCGAACACCAGGGCGTCGACGTTCCGCACGGCCAGCCGGCCGGGCGACGCCGGCCGGCCAGGTGACGGTTTGTCCTGGTTCGCCATTTTGCCGTCATGATAATCCGCCGCCCCGGCCGGCGTGGCCGTAAGGGAATGAGAGACGGCGCCAACCAGGAACCAATCGGGATAACAGCAACAAGCGACGATCGTGAAACAACGGTCCGTTCGACATATTCTCCTCTATCTTTTCGCCGTTGAATTATTGGCGAGAAGTCACAATGAGACTACTCGATCATGGTTCCCACCTGCTTGTTTGACCACAAGGAAAAGAGCGCAACGTTGCGCTCCAGAGGCTGGAAGTACCCCGCTGCACGGGTGTACGTTCGCGGGTACTGGCTTATCGGCGGAGGTTTTATGAGCATTCTGGGCACGCGGGTAATCCGCACGGAGGATCCGCGGCTGCTGACCTCGGGCGGCGTGTACGTCGACGACCTGCGCGAACCCGAGCTGGCCGGGGCGGTGCGGGCCACGTTTGTCCGCTCGCCGGTGGCGCACGCCCTGATCACCGGCATCGACGCCTCGGCCGCGCTCGAGCAGCCGGGCGTGGTCGCGGTGCTGACCGTGGCAGATATGACCGACATGCCCGATCAGGTGCCGCCCGAGCCGGAGCCCGAGGGGGTGCCGCCGGCCGAGGGCCCGATGCCGCTCGGCGGCGTGTGGCAGGAGCCGCTGCTGGCAGTGGACCGGGTGCGGTTCGTCGGCGAGCCGGTCGCGCTGGTGCTGACCGACTCGACCTACCAGGGCGAGGACGCCGCCGAGCTGGTCAGCGTGGACTACGAGCCGCTGCCGGCGGTGGCGTCCATCGTGGCGGCCCTGGCGGGGGAGAGCCTGCTCTTTCCCGAGGCCGGCCAGAACGTGTGCGTGCAGGGCCGCGGCGAGGTCAGCGACGAGTCGATCTTCGATGACTGCGAGGTCATCGTCGAGGGCGACGTCGTCAACCAGCGGGTCGCCTGCCTCCCCATGGAGGGCCGGTCCACCGCCGCGGCGTGGGCGGACGGCAAGCTGACCGTCTGGGCGTCCACCCAGAACGCGCAGATCGCGCGGCTGATCCTGACCGCCATCGGGCTGCCGCCGGAGGCGATCCGGGTGGTCGCACCGGACGTGGGCGGGGGATTCGGCGCCAAGATCGGCATCGACCGCGAGTCGATCGTCGTCGCGTGGGCGGCCAAGCACATCGGCCGGCCGGTGCGCTGGGTGGAGAGCCGCAGCGAGAACCTGGTCGCGATGACTCAGGGCCGCGCGCAGCGGCACCACATCAAGATCGGCGGCAGCAAGGACGGGCACATCAAGGCCTACCGCCTCGACGTCGTCCAGGACACCGGCGCCTACTCGCGGATGTCCGGCTTCCTGCCGATGCTGACCAACCTGATGGCACCGGGGGTGTACGACATCCCTGCCGTCCAGGCGGGCTACAAGGTCGTGGTCACCAATGCGACGCCGATCGCCGCCTACCGAGGCGCCGGCCGTCCGGAGGCCGCCGCCACCATCGAGCGGGCGGTGGACTGGTTCGCGGTCGAGGCGGGCGTCGACCCCGCGCTGGCGCGCAGGCTCAACTTCATCAAGAACGAGCAGTTCCCGTTCGTCACCAAGACGGGGGCGCCCTACGACACCGGCGACTACGAGGGCGCCCTGGACAAGGTGCTCGCCGCCGCCGGGTACGAGGAGCTCCGGAACGAGCAGCAACGCCGTCGCGAGGCGGGCGATACCAGACAGCTCGGCATCGGGCTGGCGTCCTACGTGGAGATCACCGCGGCCGACGGCGCGGCCGGCGAGACCGCGAAGGTCGAGGTGCACGGCGACGGCACCGCGACCGTCTACACCGGCAGTTCCGCCCACGGCCAGGGTCATAACACCGCGTTCGCGATGATCGTGACCAGCGAGCTCGGCATCCCGATGGACAAGATCGAGGTCATCCACGGCGACACCGACCTGATCCCGGACGGCATCGGCACCTACGCCTCCCGTTCGCTCCAGCTCGGCGGGTCGGCCGTGCACAAGGCGGCGCTCGAGGTGAAGGACGAGGCGGCCAAGCACGCGGCCGAGCTCTTCGAGGCCTCCGAGTCCGACGTCGTGCTCGACGCCGAGACCGGCGCCTGGCACATCGCGGGCGACCCGGACAAGTCGCTGACCTGGTCTCAGGTGGCCTCGGCGGCCGACCAGGGACTGATCGTGGCCAACGTGCGGTTCACCGCCGACCGGCCGACGTTCCCGTTTGGCACGCATCTGTCGCTGGTCGAGGTCGACGTCGAGACCGGCAAGGTCACGCTGCTGCGGCACGTCACCGCCGACGACGCGGGACCGGTGCTCAACCCGATCCTGCTCGAGGGCCAGCGGCACGGCGGCATCGCCCAGGGGGCCGCGCAGGCGCTGTGCGAGGAGATCCTCTACGACTCCGACGGCAACCCGCTCACCTCGACCCTGGCCGACTACGCGGCGATCACCGCGGCCGAGCTGCCCAGCTTCGAGCTGCTCACCAGCGAGACGCCGACCCCGGGCAACCCGCTCGGGGTCAAGGGCATCGGCGAGGCGGGCACGATCGGCGCCACCCCGGCCGTGCACAACGCGGTGATCGACGCCGTGTCGCATCTCGGCGTCCGGCACATCGACATGCCGATGACGCCAGAACGAGTTTGGACCGCGATTCAGAAGGCGAAGGCGAACGCTCAGTGAAGGTTGAACTGACCGTCAACGGCAAGGACATCACCGCCGAGGTGGAGGACCGCACGCTGCTGGTGCACTTCCTGCGCGACACCGCGGACCTCACCGCGACCAACATCGGCTGCGACACCACGTCCTGCGGCGCCTGCACGGTGCTGCTCGACGGCGAGTCGGTCAAGTCGTGCACGGTGCTGGCCGCGCAGGCGGACGGGCGCTCGGTGACGACGCTCGAGGGCCTCGCCTCCGACGGCGGCGAGATGCACCCGGTCCAGCGCGCGTTCCACACCGAGCACGGCCTGCAGTGCGGCTACTGCACGCCGGGGATGGTGATGGCGATCGTGTCGCTGCTGAAGGAGAACCCGTCGCCGACCGAGGCGGAGGTCCGCGACGGCCTCGAGGGCAACCTCTGCCGGTGCACCGGCTACCACAACATCGTGCAGGCGGCGCTCGTCGCCGCGGCCGCTTCGGCCGAGACGGGGGCGTCCGAGTGATCCCGCCATCCTTTACTTATCTGCGGGCGTCGTCGGTGGACGAGGCGCTCGGGCTGGCGGCCGAGCACGGCGAGGAGGCCAAGTACCTGGCGGGCGGCCACTCGCTGCTGCCGATGATGAAGCTGCGGCTGGCCTTCCCCGAGGTGCTGATCGACCTCGGCCGGATCAACGAGCTCTCCTACATCCGCGATGAGGGCACCTACCTCGCGGTCGGCGCGATGACCAGGCACCATGACGTGGCGACGTCGCCGCTGCTGGCCACCGCCATTCCGCTGCTCGCGCACACGGCCGGCGAGGTCGGCGACCCGCAGATCAGGCACCGGGGCACGATCGGCGGTTCGGTCGCGCACGGCGACGCCGCCTCCGACCTGCCCGCCACGCTGCTCGCGCTGGACGCCACGTTCGTGATCCGCGGCGCCGCCGGAACCCGGTCGGTGCCCGCCCGGGAGTTCTTCAAGGGGATCTTCGAGACCGCGATCGAGCCGGGCGAGCTGCTGACCGAGATCCAGGTGCCGAAGCCGGCCACGCCGTCCGCCTGGTCGTTCCAGAAATTCACCAAGCGGAAGATCGACTGGGCGATCGTCGGCGTGGCGGTGCAGCGGTCATCGGCCCGGGAGTCGGCCGTGGCCTTGATCAACATGGGCCTGACCCCGCTGCGCGCGTCCGCGGTGGAGTCGGCGCTGCTGTCCGGCGCGTCCATCGCCGACGCGGCCGCCCGCGCCGCCGAGGGCGCCTCGGCCGGCTCCGACATCCACGCCAGCAAGGCCTACCGCGAGCACCTCGCCCGCGTCCTGGTCAGGCGCGCCCTCGAGGAAGCGGTAGCGCGCGCCTAGCCTCCGCAACGTCGAGCTGGAGGGGGCCCGGTGGGCGGCTGGGTCCCCTCCAGCTCTTCTTTACCGGACTTTGCTCAGGAGCCGTACGGTAGTGCCCTTGGCGACCTCGGTTCCGGCCTTACGGCTCCGAGAAGTGCCCACTGCCGACCCTCACCGCGCGTAACCAGAAACTGCCCCACTTTGGTTAAAACCGAGGAACATTGCGCTAAAGCCAAAAAACGAAAGCCGATGGCATTGTCGCAGAAGCCGCGCCTATCATTGGGCGCGTGATCGGCAGGTAAAGTTCGCCGCTCGATTTTTTGGTCGCGCATTCCAGGTGGCTCCGCGCCGCAGAGCGCTATTACGGGGGTTTCGATGGGAAATATCGCGCGTTGCTGGGTTGCGCTTGCCGGAATGTGCGGCCTGGCCCTTTGCGCCGTCGTCACGCCGGCCGGAGCGGTGGCTGGATCATCTCGCCAGGTGCCGATAAGCGCCACCGCCTCGGTGGCGGTCGCGGGACGGCCGCACCAGGCCGCAGAGCAATCGTTGCAGGCCACGCAGACGTCAGAGCAGGTAACGACGTGGTCGCAGCGGGCCGCGGTGATCGAGGCACCCGCCGCCGCGCCGGTGATCGAGGAAGGTATCACGGTCTTCCCTGATAGCCGCGGTCACGACCCGATAGGGATCGTCGCGGGGTCAGATGGCGCACTTTGGTACACCAACGCGGGCTCCCCGACGTCGATCGGACGGATCACCACTGCGGGAAAGATCACGCATTACACGGACTCTCAGATGACCCGGCCCTTCGGAATCGCCGCCGGGCCCGACGGCGCGCTGTGGTTCACCAACGGCGGTGACCCGGGATCGATCGGACGGATCACGAAGTCCGGGGTCCTGACATTCTTCCACGCTCCGCGGATAAGCGAGCCGGACTGGATAGCGGCCGGGCCCAACGACACGCTGTGGTTCACCAACGAATCGGGCGGCGGTTACACCACCCCCTCGATCGAGAAGCTCACCACGACGGGGACGCTGACGACCTTCACGGCGCCAAGCATCAGCGCCCCGGCCGGCATCGCCGAGGGTCCCGACGGCGCCATGTGGTTCGTGAACAGCGTCTATAGCGGCACCAACGCCGGATCGATCGGGCGAATCACGACCTCCGGCGTGGTGACCAAGTACTCCTACCCCGGCAGCTACCAGCCGAAGGACATAACAGCAGGACCGGATCACTCGATGTGGTTCACGAACGGCACCCTCGGCTCGTCGGTCAATCCCAGCTCAATCGAGCGGATCACGATGGGCGGCGTCGTCACCGACTTCGTTAACTCAGGCTTCGGCACCCTCGGCAGCGCCTACCTCGGCGGCGGTGGCGGGATCGTCGAGGGCCCGGACGGCGCCCTCTGGTTCATCGACTACGGCTCTCCTGCCACGACGGACATCTCCGTCGTCGGGCGGATGACAGCCGGCGGCGCGGTCACCACGTACGTCACTCCCGACCGTAACGTCCCCGCGAACGAGATCGCGCGCGGTTCGGGCAACGCACTCTGGTTCACGATGGGCACGGCCGGAATCGGGCGAGTGTCCACCCTCGCCTTCACCTCAGGCCCGAAGCTGAGCGGCCCATCCAGGGTCGGGAAGCCTGACACGTGCCTATTCGGCGGCCTGAACGCGACCGCGACCGCCGTCGCCTGGCTGGTGAACGGGGCAGCGGTCAACGGCGCGACCGGGCGGGATTTCACCCCGACGGCCGCAGACCTGGGCAAGGAGCTGTCCTGCTCGGTAACGCTGACGAATAGCGGGGGCACGCTGACGAAAAAGTCGTCCACCGCCAAGGTAGCCCTCGGGGCTCCGCTCCGGGTCGTGAAGAAGCCGACGCTTTCCGGTCCTCACAAAGCAGGGAAGCCCGAGTCGGTGAGCTCGGG
>Ga0302325_10020254_pt1 | contig 13952 bp, 15 predicted proteins | sample Palsa_T0_2_FD_201948 | JGI IMG/M metagenome (GOLD analysis project Ga0302325, IMG submission 201948) | Peat permafrost microbial communities from Stordalen Mire near Abisko, Sweden - Palsa_T0_2 | ecosystem: Environmental > Terrestrial > Soil > Palsa > Peat permafrost | place: Sweden: Abisko... | reverse complement strand
GTTGCCTCGGTCATCTCGGCTACGAAAGCAGAACCGATGAGCCCGGGACTAGTGGAGCATCCCCAGGAACTGGACTAGATTCGAGAACTCCGTCGGGTTGTTCTTGGCCAGCGACTCAAACGACGGCATTGGTGCGTTCGGGTTGCGCAGCGTCGCAGCGATCGCGGCCGGACGCAGCTCCGAGCCGATATGGGTCAGGTTCGGTCCCGGGCCGTTGTTGCCGTTGACCCCGATCAGGTGGCACGCCCCGCAGCCGCTATTTCCCATCACCAGCTCGCCCGCGCGGAACGTCGCCGTCTGTGCGGCCGTCAGGTTCGACGGCGGCTTCAGCGTGACCTGGTTCGGCGAGCCGGTGTTCGCGCCCGAGTAGGTCAAAAACGCCATCGCCAAGATCGTGACTATGCCGGCGGACAACGCGACCGGGCGGCGCGCGATGTTCCGCTCCGGGCTGCGGTCGTAGAACGGCAGCAGGAACAACAGGATCATGCAGATCGTCGGGACGCCGATCGTCGCCAGGTCCGTGAACTTGGGGATGTTCTTCATCACCCGGAGGACCTCGAACAGGAAGTAGAAGTACCAGTCCGGCCGCGGCACGTACGTGGTCGTGGTCGGATCGACCTTCGGCCCGAGGTTGTCTCCCAACAGCAGTGCCAGGAAGATGATCACGGCCATCACGATCACCGCCATGATCGAGTCCTTCGCGACCGCGTACGGGAAGAACGGCTTGCCCTGCGCCTTCAGGATCGAATACTCGCGGAGGTACTGCTCCTTCTCCTGCTGGTTCATCCGCCGGCCACCTCCCTTCGATCAGACGCGGGTTTCGTGGAGCTCGGGCGCTTCTTCCTCGACCGCCTTGATCCACGGCGGCGCGGAGATGCCGAGCTTGGTGATCAGGTAGAGGTGCGCGCCGATCAGGGCCGCGATCAACCCGGGTATCAACATCATGTGGATCGCGTAGAACCGCGAGAGCGTCGTCGCTCCGAATTCCGGCCCGGCTCTGAGGAAGTCCGACAGATACGGCCCGACGAAGGGGCCGGTGCCGTTGATGTTGATGCCGACGATCGACGCCCAGTAGGACTGCTGATCGAACGGCAGCAGGTAGCCGGTGAAGCCCATCGCCAGCGTCAGGATGAGCAGGACGACGCCGATGATCCAGGTCAGCTCCCGCGGATACTTGTAGGCGCCAAAGAAGAACACGCGCGCCATGTGCAGGAAGATCAGGATGATCATCACCGAGGCGCCCCACTTGTGCATCGCGCGGACGGTCTGTCCGAGGAACGCGTCGTCGGTGATGTAGCGGATCGACTCGTACGCACCACCGTCGGCGTCCGGGCGGTAGTACATGGCGAGGAAGACGCCGGTCACCGCCTGGTTCAGGAAGGCGAACATCGTCGCCGAGCCCAGCGTGTAGAACCAGTTGATCCCCTTCGGGACCTTGCGGAACAGCATCCAGCGGATGCCGCCCGAGAGCTGCATGCGCTCATCGACCCAGTCGACGACGGTGATCCCGGCCTCGGCACCGGCCTCGACCGGCGAGACCGGCCCGTTGCCGTTCTGGCCGGGCCGCTTGGGTGCCGGCAGCAGCGCCTTGGGGATCGGTGGGGCCGGCAGCTTCGGCATCAGTTCTTGGGCAGGATCGAGGTATCGAAGCGCTTCGGGTATAGGAACTGGCCGATGCCGTTCAGCGGCTGAGCGGGATCGCGCGCCGAGAACCTGTGTAGCTCGAAGTTGACCGAGTAACGCGGGCCGACCTGGACCAGACCGTCGTGGATGCGCGTGTAGAAGCGGTCCAGCGGGCGAACCGGCGGGCCACTGACGACCATGCCGCGGAAGTCGTAGACGCCGCCATGGCACGGGCAGATGAAACGCTCCGCGGCCGCGACGTAGCGGACCGGACAGCCAAGGTGCATGCAGCGCGAGGAGAGCGCGATGTAGTGGTTGTACTGGTCCTCGGGCTCAGTATCGACCGCAGGATCGCGCTTGCGCATGTAGGCAACTGTGTTGCCGGCGTTGCCGATCCCCTGTACCACGGTGATCACCTTGGTGACGTACGTGAGCTCGGTGAAGTCCGCGGTCGTGCCGACCGTCTGCCAGCTGAACGGCTCGCGGCTGAACAGCGGGCCGACCGCGAACGCCAGCGCCGGCAGCGTGAACGCCATCGCGGCGACGCCTCCGGCTCCGTGCGTGACGCCGGTCATGAACCGACGGCGGGTGACGGTCTCGCCCTCGAACGCGCCTGGCATCTGTCGATCGGCCGTGTACTTGGACTTCGCGCCTTGTGTGTGTCGATCTGCCACTTGGTTTTCCATCAACAACGAGTAAAGGGAGCCGAACGCCGCGGTAAGTCTACAGTCATCCGGGGCTCAAGCAGCCAGTGGCGCGAGGGCCTCAGAGGCGTCGATCCAGTGCACGGCCGGAGCATTCTTGCAGTGCGGCGCCGGCGCTTGCGTCACCAGCGCGCGCGAGCGCTTTTGCAGCCTCGTACTCAGGCGTACCGCCCCAACCGACCGCGACCGCGCCCGCGTCCCAGATCGCGCGGGCGAGCTCGGAATCCTCCGACAGCTGCGCCTCCGACAGCAGCGAGATCACGTCCGCAAGCTCTCTCACCGCCTCCAGGTCGCCCAGCTCGGCCAGTCGCGACAGCCCCAGCGCATACAGCTGGTCGCCGAGCAGCAGTGCCAGGTCACGGTCGTCGGTGATGACCACGCGCGGGCGCCCGTAGTGCAAGAGCGAGCCCTCCAGGATCATTTCGAGCAGCAGCTCGTAATCGGCCTGGTTGCCAGCCGTCCGCGGGCCGCGGGCCGCCTGGGACGGCGCGCCGATGCCCGGCTGATCGCCGTCGACCTCGGCGCCGTCGGCGACCAGCAGCGTGGCCAGCGTGCCGCCCCGGGCGGCGAGCGCCTCGTACAGCGAGTCGGTGCTCATTACGTGATGTTTATACGCTCACGCCCGCTTGGCGCTCGAGGGCCTGGAACGCACGCGCCGCCGCCTCGATCGTCAGCTCGATGTCGCCGTCGGAATGGGCCAGCGACGGGAACCACGCCTCGAACTGCGACGGCGGCGGATAGACCCCTCGCGCCAGCAGCTGACGGCACCATGCGCCGTAGGCCTCGGTGTCGCACGCCTGCGCTCCGGCGAAGTCGTGGACCGGCGTCGGCGAGAAAAACACGGTCAGCAAGCCCGGGAGGCTCTGGACCTGTACCGCCACCCCGGCCGTCGCCGCGACGTCACTCAGACCGGTCGCCAGCAGCTCGGTGGTCTGCGCCAGCCGCTCGTAGGCGGGCCAGTCGAGCTGCGCGAGCGTCGCCAGCCCCGCCGCCACCGCCAGCGGGTTGCCCGACAGGGTGCCGGCCTGGTAGACGTCGCCGGCCGGCGCGATCCGCTCCATCAGCTCGGCACGGCCGCCGTACGCGGCCGCCGGCAGTCCGCCGCCGACGATCTTGCCCAGCACGGTCAGGTCCGGCGAGACGCCGTAGCGCTCCTGCGCGCCGCCGCGCGCGACCCGGAAGCCGGAGATCACCTCGTCGAAGATCAGCAGCGCGCCGCTCTGGTCGGCCGCCTCGCGCAGCAGCTCGAGAAACCCGTCGGCGGGTGGCACGAGCCCCATGTTGGCCGGGACCGGCTCGGCGATGATCGCCGCCAGGTCAGGGTCGTCGGTCAGCTCCCAGAGCCTGGCGAAGTCGTTGAACGGGGCGATCACGGTCTGTGCCGCGGCGACCTCGGGGACGCCCGGGCTGGCCGGGATCGACTGCGTGGCCAGGCCCGAGCCGGCGTCGGCAAGCAGGCCGTCGACGTGGCCGTGGTACGCCCCCGCGAACTTCAGCACGCGCGAGCGGCCGGTGACGGCGCGAGCCAGGCGCAATGCGCTCATCGTCGCCTCGGTTCCCGACGACGTCATTCGGACCATTTCGATCGACGGCATGCGGTCGGCGATCTGCTCGGCGAGCTCCACTTCGCCGGGGGTCGGGGCGCCGAAGCTCGTGCCCTGCCGGGCGGCGCGGGTGACGGCGTCGACGACGGATGGATGCGCGTGGCCGAGGATCAACGGCCCCCACGAGCAGACGTAGTCGACGTACTCGTCGCCGTCGACGTCGCGGATCCGTGAGCCGGCGCCCGAGGCGATGAAGATCGGCTCGCGGCCGATCGAGCGCATCGCGCGGACCGGTGAGTTGACGCCTCCCGGCAGTCGCTTCAGCGCCCGCTCATACAGAAGCTCTGAGCGCGTCGTCACACGCCGGCGTGCTCGCGCTCCCAGTCGCGGTGCGCGGAGGTGAAGTACTCGAGCCTGATCTTCTTGAACTCGGTCGACGAATACAGGGTCGAACGGTCGGTGATCTGCGTGTCGGCCGCGATCGAGTCGAGGATCGCGTCGCACTCCTCCTTGGAGCGGCCGTGGGCCATCGTGAAGACCGAGTAGGGCCAGTCGGCATAGGTCGGGCGCTGGTAGCAGTGCGAGATGCCCCGGAACGACGCCATCCTCGCGCCGAGCTCGAGGATCCGCTCATCTGGGACCTTCCAGACGCCCATCCCGTTGGCGCTAAAGCCCGCCCGGCGATGAAACAGGATCGCCGCAACCCGGCGCAGCAGCCGGCGCTCGTGCATGCCCTGCAGGTGGTCAAGCAGCCGCTGCTGATCGATCCCCAGCTCCTGCGCGGCCGCCGCATAGGGCTCGGAGATCACCGGCATGTCGCCCTGGGTGGCGCGGATCACGGCCTGGTCGAACTCATCGTAGGGCTGACGCTCGGTCTCCGCCGGCGGGACCGCGTCGACGGTCTTCGAGAGCGCGTCGGTCCCGCCCTCCATCTCCAGGTCCATGCGGATCTTGAACAGCTTCAGCGTTGGCAGCTGACGGACCGACTCGGCGCCCGCCTCCTCGGCGAGGACGTCGAGCGTGCCCTGCAACCCGAGCTTCGAATCCGGCTCGGTGGCGATCGTGAACCAGATGTTGAAGTCGTGGTTGCGCAGATAGTTGTGCGACACACCGGGATGGGCGTTGATGATGTTCGCCGCCCGCCACGGGTTGTCTGGATCGACCTTGGCCGCGACCAGCATCGACTGGTAGCCCAGCGCACGGGTGTCGAAGATCGGGGTGACCTGGCGGATGATCCGCTCGTCGAGCAGTCGCTGCACACGCTGCATCGCCTCTTGCTCGGAAACGCCCGCTTGCTGTGCGACATGCTCGTACGGCCTCGCGGCGATCGGAAACTGGCCCTGCATCAGGTTCAGCAGCCGCTTGTCGAGATCGTCGAGCGCGACCGCCGCGCCGTCCTTGCGGCTGCGCAGCTTGGGGCCGTGGTTGCCGGCGTTGGCATCCTGAATGCCGGCAGCATCTACTGAAGCCACTCCGCCGCCTCCTTCGCGTGGTAGGTGATGATCATGTCGGCGCCCGCGCGCCGGATGCTCGTGAGCGCCTCGAGCACGGCGCTGCGCTCGTCCAGCCAGCCGGCGGCCGCCGCGGCCTTCAGCATCGCGTACTCGCCGGAGACGTTGTAGGCGGCGACCGGCACGCCGGTGTCGTCCTTGATCGTGCGCAACACGTCGAGATACGGCAGCGCCGGCTTGACGATCAGGATGTCGGCGCCCTCTTGCACGTCGAGGCGGGCTTCACGCAACGCCTCACCGGCGTTGGCCGGATCCATCTGATAGCCACGGCGGTCGCCGAACGCGGGCGCCGAGTCCGCCGCCTCGCGGAACGGGCCGTAGAACGCGGACGCGAACTTGGCGCTGTAAGCCATGATCGGCGTGTTGGAGTAGCCCTCGTCGTCGAGCGCCCGGCGGATCGTCGAGACGCGGCCGTCCATCATGTCGCTCGGCGCGACGATGTCGGCCCCGGCCTGCGCCTGGGAGACCGCGGTGCGATTGAGCAGCTCGAGTGTCTGGTCGTTGTCGACCGTACCGTCGTCACAGACCACGCCGCAGTGGCCGTGGCTGGTGTACTCGCACAGGCACAGATCGGTGATCACCAGTAGTTCGGGGTGGGCATCCTTGATCGCGCGGGTGGCGAGCTGGACGATCCCCTCGTCGTCGTACGCGCCGGTCCCGAGCTCGTCCTTGGCGGCGGGCAGGCCGAACAGCAGCACCGCCGGGATCCCCCGCGCATGCGCGTCACCGGCCTCCTGCACCGCGTGCGCGATCGACAGATGATCGATCCCCGGCATCGCCGGAATAGGCTCGCGACGGTCGATGCCGTGCGCGACGAACATCGGGTAGATGAACTGCGCCGGCGTCAGGCGGGTCTCACGTACGAGGCCGCGCAGCGCGTGATTGGCGCGGAGCCTGCGCAGGCGGGTCTGCGGGAAGGACATGGCTTGCGTCCGAGGATACCGGCGCAATCTTCGCCCCCGCGCGGATCGGCGCTCGCTTGCGCTGTGTCTGCCTGTAGGCTGTGTGGGCATGAGCAACCTTGACCGGCGAGGCGGTTACACCCCGCGGCACGTGCGCGAGAAGCGCGCCTACCGGTTGGCGACGGTCGGCGCCGGCGCGGGCGGCCTCGGCGTCGTCACGCTCGTGCTCTCGGTCGTCGGGATCGTCTCGCTCGCGATCCCGGTGATCCTGCTGATCGTGGCCGCGCTATGCGCGTTCGCGTTCATGCGCACCACCGGCCAGCGCTGAGTGAGTCCGCCCGCGGGCGGAGACAATCGGTTCGTCATGGCCGCCAACATCCTGTTCGTCGGTGATGTCGTCGGCGGGCTCGGCAAGCGAACGCTGCTAGGGCTGCTGCCATCGCTGCGTGAACGTCTGGCGCTCGACTTCATCGTCGTCAACGGCGAGAACATCGCCGGCGGCGTCGGGATCACGCCGAAGCTCGCCGAGCAGCTGTTCGACGGCGGCGCTGACGCGATCACGCTCGGCAACCACACCTACCGCCACCGTGAGATCTATCGATATCTGGACGAGCGTGACGAGATCCTGCGCCCGGCCAACTTCCTGCGCTCCCAGCCCGGCCACGGCTGGTGCGTCGTGCAGCGCGGCGGCGTGCGGCTCGGGGTCGTGTCGCTGTCGGGCAACCTGTTCATGAACGCCGGCCGGCCCGCGTTCGCCGAGGCCGACGCGGCGGTGCACGCGCTCCGCGGTGAGGTCGACCACGTGTTGGTCGACATGCATGCGGAGGCGACCAGCGAGAAGGTCGCGCTCGGCTGGTACCTCGACGGCCGCGTGACCGCCGTCGTCGGCACCCACACGCACGTGCCGACTGCCGACGCGCGCGTCCTACCCGGCGGCACCGCCTACATCACCGACGTCGGCATGACCGGTCCGCGCGGCGGCGTGATCGGCGTCCGCCGCGAGCAGGCGATCGAGGCGATCGCGACCAAGATGCCGGTCCGGTTCGAGACCTCCGACGACGATCCGTGGCTCAACGCGGTCCTGATCCGTGCGGCATCGGAGCCGATGCGCGCCGAGGGGATCGAGCAGGTACTGCTGCCGGCGGCGTGAGCGGACGCGGGTCCGCGTGTGCCGCGACCTGAGACCGTGGCCGCGCCACCGGCCAAGACAGCGGGGAAGGTTGTGCACCGAGGCGGTGCAAAAAGTTCCCCGGCGAGCACCGGGAGGGTTGGGCGTCGCGGAGACGCAAAAAGTTCCCGCCATCCGCCGCACCGCCGGGACCGGGTCAGCGGAGCAGGCTGCGGTTGTTCGGAGGGTCGGCGCGCCGGTCACGGGCGTCGCCGGTCTGGCCGGGGCGGTTGGCCTGGTAGGCGCGGTACACGAGCGGAACGCCGACCAAACCGCCGACGACAGCGAGCACGACCGCAACCAGCACCGAAACCGCGACCGCGATCACGGCGGCCAGTAGCCCCACCGGAACCAACCAGGGGAGCACCCATTTCGGCATGCGCGGAGTCTATGCCCGGTCGGTCCGGGACGAAGGGTGGTCGGTCAGCTGGACGACGGCGGCGGCGTCGACCAGCTCGCGACGGACGGCATCGTCGGCGTCGACGCAGGCGCGGGCTGCTCGTCGACCGCGTCCCAGGCCGCGTACAGATGCTGGCCGGGCTCGGGGTGCGAGGCAAACAGCGCGACGAGCACGAGCGGGAAGAACCAGACGATGTACGGGTACAACCAGTAGTTGACGGTCAGCTGCAGGGCGATCAGCACCGCCGCGCCGAACGCGGCGACGTGCATCGCGCCGCGGCGACCCGGCAGCACCGCGACCACCAGCGCCAGCGCCACCGCCGCGCCCTGGAGCAGGTGCTGCAGGAAGCCGAGTCCGCCCCACAGGCCGTAGATCGAGAACGGGGTCACGCGGTCGGATTGGTAGGCGATCGAGTCGTGCCAGAAGGAGTGCAGGTCGTGCTTGACGAGCACCGGGACCATGCAGATCACGACCACGAGCGCGAACGCGGCACAGTACTGGAGGATCTGCCGGCGGTCGGGCCGCTGGCCGATCCCGCGCAGCAGCAGCGGCGCCAGCGCGAACGGCGCGAACTTGGTCAGGCCCGCGAGCGCGCCGAACACGCCGCGGGCGGGCGCCGACGTGATCGCCAGCAACGCGTATGTGACCATCGCGGCGACGAGCGCGTCGTTGGTGTTCGAGCTGAGCGTGAACAGCGTGAACGGGTAGGCCGCCCAGCCGTAGGCGAGCAGGATCCCGAGCGCTGAGCCCTTCAGCCGGCGGCCGACCAGGAACAGGCCACCGAGCGTGATCACGTCGAAGAAGATCGCCGCCGCGTGGGCTGCCGGGAGCGAGTCCCAGGTGCCGCTCCAGCCGAAGATCAGCCGGAACGGGACATAGAAGAAGTAGGAGACCGGCCCGTAGGTGTCGCCGTAGGCGTTGTCGGGCGGCCAGTGGCCGTACAGCGGCTGTCCGTGGATCAGCTTGGTGGCGCCGATCACGCCGGCGTAGCCGACATCGATCACGTTGGAGTTCAGGACGTTGAGACCGATCCGGAACGCCATCAGGAACACGATCGCCACCGCCAGCCAGGGGATCGGGACGATCGTGCGCAGCGGCTCACGGGGGATCCCGCGGCCGAGTCCGAGCGCCAGCATCCGCGCCAGCAGGTACAGCAGGAACGGGTAGACGAGCGGAACCGAGATCCCGATCTCGGCGTGGTTGAAGAAGGCCAGCGAGATCGAGAAGCCGAGCAGCATCAACAGGTCCAGGTGCAGCAGCGTCGGTCGCCGGCGCCAGGGGATGAACGGCGCCACGAACAGGAGGCAGAGCGGGATCCAGATGAACCAGTCGTTGACGCTGCGACCGAACGCGCCGTTGTAGCCGCGGGCCATCGTCCACGCGACCTGAAAGCCGGTCCAGGCCTGCGTCACCTTGCCGGTCTCATCGTCGACGTAGACCTGGACCAGCTCCTTCTGTGGCTTTTGGTCCGAGAACCAGCTGACCTGCCACTCCGGGTAGCCCTTCGTGTACTCGTAGGCCTCGGCGTGCCGGTGGCGGCGCAGCTCGGCCTTGACGACCCGGCTGCGCGATGCGATCGCCAGCACCTGCTCGGCGTCGAGCCGGTAGCCCCCGGCCGGCGGTGTGGTCTGCGACGTGACCAGCACCGGCGTGCCGGCGGCGACGGTGCTCGTGACCGTGTCGGTCACGGTGTCGGTGACGGTCGTCGACGCGGACGAGACGGACGAGACGGACGAGACGGACGTCCTGCCGGCGGCCAGCGCCGACCCGGCACCGACCGCGCAGCCGGATGCGAGCACGAGCATCACGCAACAGACCAACAGCGACGCCAGCGTCCGCGGCGTGCTCACGGCAGCCGTACGGTCCTTAGAGCTTGAAGCTCCAGAGCTTCTGGCCGAGGAAGTTGACCGGCATCCCAACCGCATTGGCGATCGCCTGAGCGAGCACCTGCTCCATCCCGGTCGTCTTGACCAGCGTGATCAGGACGGCGTAGTTCACTCCGAAGGACAGCAGCGACACGGCGAAGAACTTCCACGCCTGATGGCGGGCATGGACCTCGCGGGCGTGGCTGAAGGTCCAGCGCCGGTTCCAGTAGAAGTTGTTCCCGGTGCCGAGCAGGTATGCGATCGGCGACGCCACCCAGTACGTGACCCCGAGCAGGTGAACCAGGATCGCGAACGAGATCAGGTTGACCGCGTAGCCACTGGTGCCGACCGCGCCGAAGCGCACCAACTGCATCCAGTTGTGACCCTTGCGAACGCCGAGGCGGACACGGTGGTGGAACGGCAGCTCAATGACTGCCGTCGTCAGATCCTCAGCGGGCATCCCGCTCAATGTATCGCTCGTCCCGCGCATCGGCGTGAGTATGCGCGCTCGGATAACGGTCCGCTAATCGCTCGGCAGGCGCGATCCCAGGCCGAAGTGCGAGCGGACGAGCGGCGCGATGTCGCGCAGCGACCACTGTTCGCGGGCCGCCCTGGAATCCCACCCCAGCGCGCTGCCGGTGCCGCACCACAGCAGCGTCGCGAGCGAATCGGACCGGTGCAAGGATCCGTGCGAGCCGCCGCCGACGTGCGCGGAACCGCCCCAGTCGACGAACTCGTAGCCGGGCGCGGCCGACAGCAGGATGTCGCCCGCGTTGGGGCATCGCAGCGCCGACCAGACACGGGTGAGCGGGTCGGGGTACTCGGTGCACAGCAGCCGCCCGTCCTGGATCTCGGCGCGCAGCACGCCGAGATCGCCCTCGATGCTCCAGCGCTGCCCGCGCAGGTCCTCAAGCTCCCCGCCGGGCGTGAAGCGCAGCTCTCCACGGTGGCCGCGGATCACCGCCTCCGCGCCGTCGAGCCACATCGTCAGGTCGATGCCCTCGACCTCGGCGACCGCGTCCAACGAGCGGCGGACGAGCTGTTCGCGGCGGTCGGGATCAAGCGCGTAGATCATCGCCGAGCGCTGCGCCGGGCTGAGCGCGACCTCGGGAGATTCGATGCCCGCCCCTCCGTCCCCCGCCCCCCCGGTCCCGCGCGCGCCCGGCGTCGCGACCGAAAAGTCGGCGAACGCCAGGTCGAGGCGGATCCGCTCCTCGACCGGGGCCTGAGAGTGATCGGAGCAGACGACGACCGCGTGCTCGGAGAGGAACTGGTCCGCGCCGCCGCCGGCATGGAACAGGCGCTCCAGCTGGCGATCGGCGGCCGCCAGCGAGGTCACCTGCGCGTGGGGCCCGTTGCGGTGCGACCAGGCGTCGTTGTCGGGCAGCGAATAGAGCATGAAGTCGAACAGGTCGTGCTCGACCAGGTAGGAGCCGACGCAACCGGTGTGCTGATCGCGCGCGCCGGGCAGGCCAAGCTGGCCCTTGCAGCCGGTCTTGCGCGACGCGTACAGATCGGCGTAGAACAGCTCCTTGGGTCCGAGGATCGTGCGCCGGAACAGGGTCGAGGTGATGATCCGCGCGAGCGCCGACTCCTGCGCGACCTCGTGCTCGTGGCGGCCGCGGTAGATCAGGTAGGTGGTCCCGGCGGTACGCACCTCCGCGTCGTCGAGCGACTCGAACACGGTCTCGACATCGTGCGAGAGGTGCTCTGAGTTCATCCGGTAGACGGTGTCGGTCAGCGAGCGCAGGACCCCAAACTGACGGGAGGCCGAGAAGCTCGAGCCGTACTCGACGTACCGAGACTCGTCACGGTGGTACCAGTTCATCGACGGGATTCCGTGCTCGTCGGGACCGACACCGGTCGTGATCGTCGCCGCGCAGACAGGCGTGACCGACGGGAACGCGGCGACGCAGTCGTCGACGTACACGCCGCGCTCGCGGACGAGGGCCATCGCCGGGGCGCGGCCGGCGGCGATCGCCCGCTCCAGCATCGACTGCTTCATCGCGTCCACCACGACGAGTACGAGCTTCGATGGCTCGCTTGGCATCAGGGCATCAGCTCTCGACGGGTCAGTCGCCCCGTCCGTGACGGAATCACTACCGGAGGATCCGCAGGCCGGCGTACTTCTGCTGCTCGCGTCCGCGGCCGGCGACCATCAGCCACAGCAGCGCCAGCAGCAGGATCACGCCGATCGGCGGGGCGACGATCGACAGCGCCGCGCCGACCGTGGCGACGGCCTCGGTGATCAGCGGCAGCGCGCCGACCGCGTCCCGGTCCAGGCGCGCCCGGACTCGCGCCAGCAGCGGTCGCGTCGCGAGCACCCCGATCGCCGCGCAGATCACGCCCGCGATGATCCCGATCACGACCGGGTCGTGACGGCGAGCGAGCTCGCCGCCGAAGAACAGGGCGCCGATCGCCAGCGACACGGCGCCGAGGCTGTAAGTCAGCCAGCGTGGCTCCTCGGTACGCCCCGACAACCACCGATCCAGGGCGCCCAGCAGAAGGACGCCGAGCACCATGATCAGCAGGAATACGGGCTTTTGCAGGAAAGAGAAGTCGGTGTGTTTGAAGCTCAGCTCGACGTCGCCGGCCGCGAGCGCGCCGGCGACGAGCGCCGGCAGGAACGGTCGGATACCCACCGCTGCCGCCACGCCGATCCCCTGGAAGATGTCGAAGGCGAGATGCATCGTGCTGTACCTTGAGCAAGCGTGACGATATCGGCCTCCGCCCACTCAGCGTGAGCCTCGACGGAATCGCACCGAGTCCCGGCCCGGTCGGGAACCGCCCGCCGGTGCCACCCCGGCCCAAGACCCGGGACATAGAACGCTACGCGGCGCTGTTCGCCGATCGCACGAAGGTCATGCGCTCCTCCGCGATGCGCGATCTGATGGCGCTGACCGAGCGCGACGACGTGATCTCGCTGGCCGGCGGACTGCCAGACACGTCGACGTTCCCGCCGGACTCCTACGCGTCGCTGATGAGCTCTGTCTCGGTGCAATCGTGTGCACGCGCGCTGCAGTACGGGCCGACCGAGGGCTTCGAGATCGTCAAGTCCTGCATCGCGGACGTGATGGCCGCCGAGGGCATGCGGATCGACAGCGACGAGATCCTGGTCACGACCGGCGGCCAGCAGGCGATCGACCTGGTCTGCAAGACGCTCATCGACCCCGGCGACGTGATCGTCGCCGAGGCCCCGACCTACCCGGGTGCGATCCCGACGTTCTGCTCCTACCAGGCCGACGTCGTCCAGATCTCGATGGACCGTGATGGCATGCGCACCGACGAGCTCGCCGCCACGCTCGACGAGCTGGAGCGTGACGGACGACGGCCGAAGTTCATCTACACGGTGCCCAACTTCCACAACCCAGCCGGCGTCACGATGTCGCTCGAGCGCCGGCGATCGCTGGTTGCGATCGCGTCCGAGCGCCAGCTCCTGGTGCTCGAGGACAACCCGTACGGGATGCTCCGCTACGAGGGCGAGCCGCTGCCGACCCTGCACTCGCTCGACGACGAGTTCGTGATCTACACGAGCACGTTCTCGAAGATCCTGTCGCCGGGCGTACGGCTCGGCTGGGCGGTCGCCCCGGCGCCGATCCTGGAGAAGATGCAGGTCGGCAAGCAGGGCTCTGACCTGTGCTCGTCGTCGATCTCCCAGTACTTCGTCCGCGCCTACTTCGACTCCGGGCCGTGGTCCGATTACGTCGGCTCGCTGGTCGAGATCTATCGCCGGCGGCGTGACGTGATGCTCGACGCGCTCGCCGAGCACTTCCCGCGTGAGGCGGAGTGGACGCACCCGCAGGGCGGGCTGTTCATCTGGGCGACGATGCCCGACTACATCGACACGACCGACCTGCTGGCGCGGGCGCTGCAGGAGAAGGTGGCGTTCGTGCCGGGGCGCGCCGCCTACCTCGACGGCCGCGGCGGCTCATCGATGCGGCTGAACTTCTCCGGCGTCCCGGAGTCCGCGATCCGTGAGGGCGTGCGCCGGATCGGCGAGGTCGTGCACGAGCAGGTGGCGATGTACGGGACGCTGACCGGTGCGCCGCCGGCTCGCGCGGCGCAGTCCGCCCAATCCGCGCCGTTCGAGGACGACGAGCCGGAGCTGGGGCGGGTCCTGCGGCTGCGCAAGCGCGCCTGAGCGCGGACCCCGACTAGTCGTCTGAGTTGAAGTCCTCGGGGGTGACCTGGTCGAGGAAGTCCTTGAACTTCTCGACGACCTCTTCGGTGTCCTC
>Ga0302325_10020245_pt1 | contig 13957 bp, 8 predicted proteins | sample Palsa_T0_2_FD_201948 | JGI IMG/M metagenome (GOLD analysis project Ga0302325, IMG submission 201948) | Peat permafrost microbial communities from Stordalen Mire near Abisko, Sweden - Palsa_T0_2 | ecosystem: Environmental > Terrestrial > Soil > Palsa > Peat permafrost | place: Sweden: Abisko... | reverse complement strand
AAAGCCCCCAATTTTCCTCTGTAGACAGCCTATTTTAAGGCATATGCCGTGCTCTGGGAAGGATTTCGCATGAGGCGCAACCCGGCGCCCCCTGCCGCCAATCCCGCGTATGTCCCAGTCGCACAAATTGTCCGATTACACCGAGTTCCTGCCGAAGAAAGAGCGGCGGACTCAACTCCCCATTACCAATTTGCCGGTGAATGCCATCAGCGAAGAGAACGATCCCACCCTTGAGATTCGCACGCTCATCGAGCAGCTCCAACAAACTGCTCGAGATGCTCGCAGCAAGGTCCACGTCGCCGAGCAAGAGCGTGACGATATGGCGCGCGAGCTGGCGCGGGCGCAGCAGCAGATCGAGGCCCTGCGCACCAATGAACTCGAGCTGCGCTCGCATTTCGTCGAGGTGACCTCGCTGATCCAGGAGCGCGACGCCGCCCAGGACGAAGCCGAAAGCCGCGGGCACGCGCTCGCCGAGGCCACGAGAAAGAACGAGACCATCGTTCGCGAACGCAACGATGCCCAGCGCCAGCGCGACGACGCGCAGCGCCAGCGCGATGACGCCATGCGGAAATTTGAGACCTTCCAACGCGCCGCCGAAGAGCAGGCGCGAGTGGTCGCGGAAACGCAGAAACAGCTTCTCACCATCCGCCAGGCCCGGGACGGCGCGCACGCCCAGATTCTCGATTTGAATACCCGGCTCGGCCAGGCCGAGGACCAGATTGCCGAGGTGGAGTATCAGCGCGACGCGGCCCTCAAGACGAACAAGCAGGTCGCCGCCGAGGCTTCGGAATTCCGCCGGCAGGTCGACATCATTGCGACCGATCGCGACGCCACCGCCCGTCAGGTCGAACACCTCAGCGCCGAACTTGACGCCCAACGCAAGAAGTACCTTGACCTTGTCGAGCAAAAATCGGCGGTGGTCCAGTCCGATTCCGAACACACCGAAGCGCTCGCCGAGGCGCGTGCGCAAGTCGGCAGCCTCACCCAGGAGCGCGACGCCGCGCGCGCGAGATTGCAGGAGCAGACCCGCGAACTCGAAGAATTGCGCGGGCAATTCCAGACCTTCCGCGACGAGCAGGCCCAGACTTCCAATGCCAATCTCGCCGAGGCGCACGAAAAGCTGGCCTCGCTCGAGACTCAGGCGCGCGAGTCACGGCACGAGGCCAAGAATCTCCGCCAGCGGCTCGAAGCCATGAACGAGCAACTCGCCGCGCTCCAATTGACTGCCGAGCAGGCGGGCAGCCGGAACAACAATACGCAGGAGGAACTCGACTCCCTGGCACGCGAACGCGACGCGGCGCTAACCTCGCTGACCGCGGCGCAGAAGCAGATCGACCACATCATTCGCGATCGCGACCAGGTGCGCAAACTGGCCACCGAAAATGCCCTCGAGCTGGAGGTGCAACTCACCGGACTCCAGGCGCAGTTGACCGCCATCGAGACCACCAGCCACGATTCGGAATCGCTCCGCGCGGAACTCACGTCCTTGCGGCAGCGCTTCGAGAAGCAGCGCGTCGAGACCATCGATCTCGCCGCGCAATTGCAGGCCGCCCAGCGTGAGATTCGCGAATTGAGCGCCACGCTGGCGGAGGCGCGCTTGCAGGTAAAATTTGCCCAGGCCGCCAGCCGCGCAGCGAAGGAAGGGAAGACCAAGTCCGATTTTGCCAGTCTCGTCCCGAACGAAAGTGCCTTGCCGGACACCGCCACCGCACTGGAGTCCGCCGCCTCGGAACATGGCGCCACCCTCTCCGCGGCGGCCATCCAGGCTCTGCCCTCCGATCCTGCGGCCGAACCATCACCCACCGCGCGCCCGGCGGGCGCGGCTCCGGCGGTGGCCCTCGAGGATCCACTCACCGAACGGGAAGTGCGCGGTCTGCTTGGGGCGATGCGCCATTGCTTCCAGGCGTTCACCAAGACACCTCACGACCTGAGCCTGCTCAACGAACTGCACTGCCACGTCGAGAGCTACGCCGAGCGGGCGCGGGTCAGCGGGCTCATCGCGGTGCACCGGCTCTGCGTCTGCTTCGCCGAGCTGACCCGCGGGATGTACGAAACGCCCGAGCAGATCAATCCCTCGACCCTGCGCACCGTGAACCAGACCATCGAATTCCTGGCCGCGTTGATGAAGGAGAAGAACCTCGCGCAGGTAAAGGATCCGGCCACGGCGCTCATCTACGCGGTGGATGACGATCTCGGCAATTGTGAGAGCATCGCCCTGGCGATGGAAGAATCCGGCATGCGCACCACCTACGCGCTCGCCCCGGCGGCCGCGCTCGCCGAACTCTCCGGCGGCCGCTACGACCTGATCTTCCTCGACGTGAACCTCCCCGGCATGGACGGCTTCGAGTTGTGCAAACAGATCCGCGCCCTGGCCATCCACGAAAAGACGCCCATCGTTTTCCTCACCGGCCTCGCGACGCTGGAGAACCGCGTGCAATCCAGTCTGAGCGGCGGCAACGATTTCATCGCCAAGCCCTTCAATCTTTTCGAATTGAGCGTCAAGGCCATCACCCTCGTCCTCAAGACCCAGCTTCAACTTGCCTGAGAGACTGTGAAATAAGTAGGGAAGGGTCGCGTTGCCTCGATTTTTGGCCTGGGCAAGGCGCGACGAAGGAGCAGACCTGTAGCGGTCTGTAACTGAGGAGCAACGCAGCCCAGACCAAAAATCGAAGCAACCCGGAGGGCGAAAGGGATTTGGGCCGTCTGGCGGCGTTGCTCCTTGCAGCCCGCCGAGGTGGCGGAGGGGAATAGCGGAAGGTCGGTAATGGGCGAGCCAGAGGGGATGCGCGTCGCTCGCGCCTTGCCATCCGGCCCAAATCCTTTTCGCGCGGCCCTTCCCTACTTGTTTCACAGTCTCTAGGCGGGCGGCCTGGGCGGCCGAAACTCGGAGGCGGCATGCCGGACGCAAGGCGGGATACCTCCGCGAATACGGGGCAAACCTAGGTGCTAAGAATTCCACCCTTTGAACGGTCTGGACAGTGAGCCTGTCCACGGACATCTGTCTTCGCCTCCTCATGAAATCCTCCCGCACGATTTTTCTCCCCATCCTCGCGTCCGTCGCCACGGCGTTGCTCATTCCCACCGGTCCGCTTCGCGCCGCCGAGCCGCTCTACAAAAACGACTTCGAGTCGGCGGACCTCGACAAGGTGCCGAAGGAGATGCTCGTCATGGCGGGCGATTTTGCGGTCAAGCAGGACAAGGACGGCAAGTATCTCGAACTCCCCGGCGAACCCCTCGACACTTTCGGATTGCTCTTCGGACCCAGCGTGCAGGATGACGTGAGCGCCTGCGCGCGTTTCTACGGCACGAAGAAGGGCCGCAAGTTCCCGACCTTCGGCGTGAGCCTCAATGGAGCGAATGGCTATCGCCTCCAGGTGAGTCCCGCCAAGGGCGCGCTCGAGTTTTTCAAGGGCGACGAGTCGAAACTCAGCGTGCCGTACACGTGGACTACCGAGACGTGGACGACGCTACGCATCACCGTCCGGAAGAAAGGCGCCGGCTGGGTCGTCGAGGGAAAGGCGTGGACTGCCGGATCACCCGAGCCCAAACAGCCAATGATCACGCTCGACGAGACGACAGCGCCGGCGAATGCCCGCGCCGGCATCTGGGGCAGCCCGTACTCGGGCACGCCCATTCGCTTCGATGACCTGCTCATCGAGCCCGTGAAATGAAGATTTGATTTCATCCACTCAAAACCGCCACAACATCACCATGCGTTTCGTCGTTCTTATTCCCGCCTTGTCCCTCACCCTGTCCGTCCAAGCCGTCGATTGGCCGCAGTACCGCGGCCCCAGCGGCGACGGCAAATCGCCCGAAAAAATCGTCGTGCCGGCCGGAAGCGCCGCCCCGAGGCAGGTGTGGAAAGTGCCCAGCGATAGTGGATTTAGTTCCTTCGCGGTGGCGGGCGGACGTGCCTTCACGCTGAGCTTGAAGGACGCCGAAGGCGCCAAGCAGGAGAGCGTGGTGGCCTACGATGCCAAGAGCGGCAAGGAGCTGTGGTTCGCCCCGCTGAATGTTCCCAATTTCGGAAATGACGGTGGAAATTCCGGGACTTCGGATAATAAGGGCGGCGATGGCCCGCGTTCGACGCCAACGACCGATGGGGCGAACGTCTATGTGCTTTCATCGGAACTCGTCCTCCGTGCGTTCGATGCCGCGACGGGCCGGCCGGAATGGTCGCACGACCTCGTGAGGGAATTTGCCGGGCGCAATATTACCTGGAAAAACGCCGCCTCGCCGCTGGGCGAAGGGAGCATACTCTACGTGGGCGGCGGTGGTCCGGGGCAGTCGCTGATCGCTTTTAACGCCCAGGATGGCGCGGTGGTGTGGAAGGCCTTTGACGAGAAGATCACCCATGCCACGCCGGTGGCGGCAACGATCCTTGGCCAGCGGCAGATCATCTTTTTCCTCCAGAGCGGCTTGCTCGCGGTCGAGCCGAAGACGGGGAAGGAACTGTGGCGCTACGCCTTCGAATACAAGACCTCGACGGCGGCCTCGCCCGTGGTGGACGGCGACATCGTCTATTGCTCGGCGGGCTACAATGTCGGCGCCGGCGCGGTGCGCATTACCAAGGATGCCAATGGTTTCAAGGCGACTGAGATCTACCGCATGCGCGGGAACAAGCCGCTGGCCAACCACTGGAGCACGCCGGTGGCGAAGGACGGCTATCTTTACGGCATGTTCCAGTTCAAGGAATACGGCAACGGACCCGTGAAGTGTGTCGATATCAAGACGGGCGAAGTGAAATGGGAGCAGCCAGGTTTTGGACCGGGGCAGGTCATCCTCGTGGGCGACCGCGTTCTCGCGCTCGCGGACAATGGCAATCTCGTGACCTTTCAAGCGACGCCGAATGGCTATCACGAACTCTCCCGCGCCAAGGTGCTCGACGGCAAATGCTGGACCACTCCGATCGTGGCCAACGGGATGATCTTCGCCCGCAGCACCAAGGAAGCCGTCTGCCTCGACGTGACGGGACGATAAGCGGACGCGCCGCGTGACCCCTGCGTGGCAGGGAAGCCGCGCCGCCGGCTTCCTCCCAGGAGTGCCGGGAACCAAGTTGCGATTCCGTGGCGAACACTTGGTCCCCCGATTGCGGGATTATCTTGCTCCCGGCACTATTTCACCGGCGGCTTCTCCACGAGAGTGCCGCACGAGTTGGCGATCGCCTCGAGTTCATCGAGGAATTTCGCCCGGCGGTTCGCGGGAAGAGCGGCCAGGATCTGGTCCTGAAGCGTCGTGGCGACCTTGCGCGCCTTGCCGAAAGCCCGCCGCCCGGCCGTCTTGATGCGCACCCGATTGGCGCGTTTATCGTGCTCGTGCGGCCCCCGGACAATCAGCCCGTTTTTCTCCATGCGAGCGAGCGTGGAGGTGATCGTATTGGGATCGCTGGCCATGAGGTCGGTCAACGCGCGCTGGGTCAGACCCTGGGGATCACCTTCGCTCAGCCAGCGGAGAATGATGTACTGGTCGGGGGTGAGCCCGAGATGGGCGATGCGCTGGCGGAAGGTCTGGTTGAGCCCGTACCAAGCGCGGCGCAACAGCACTGGCAGGCGCTTGGGCGTGTCGGGGCTGTCGACGGCTGTTGCGGGAATGGGCTCGGGCATTGGAGTTTATCGATTTTCCAAATCCGGGCCGGGAATCAAAGATTCTTGGCTGGGCCGGGCGCAACGGCCCCAGCGCGCCGCGTCAAATCCCGGCCCGGGCTCCGCAACGGCGGGGCGAACGGCTTGGGCTGTGGGATTTAGGGCATCTTCCATTCGCTCCATTCGTCTCACCGCTCTCACAAAAAGCCAAAGAAATAATACGTGTGAGTATTAATTGACAGCGACGGCCACACTTCGCTATTGACGCCGCATCCTGCCAGCCAAAACTTCCCTTCCCCCTTTCCTTCGGCCACTCACCACCACCCCGCCATGAAGCTCCGCCACGTCCTCCCGCTCACGCTCCTGCTCACCGCTCTGCCTCTTCACGCCGCCAGCTACGGCGCCAAGAAACCCAGCAAGGCGGAAGGCGGTAAAGCCGCCGAGGGCCAGGGCTGGTTCGACTGGCGTGGGCCGCTGCAGACCGGTGTCTCCCTCGAAAAAGGTTTGCCCGACAAGGTCGATGCGAAGAGCCCGCTTTGGACAGCCGATTTTCCGGGACAATCCGCGCCGGTCATCGCCAACGGGAAGCTTTACATTATGGGTTATCTCGGCGAGGGACCCGATCTCCAGGAAGGTGTGGCCTGCTTCGACGCGGAATCCGGCAAGATGCTGTGGAAGCAGCTCTTCAACGATTTCCTCAGCGACGTCGTGTACCTTCGCTACGCCAATTCCTGCCCCTCGATCGATCCGGAAACCGGCAATGTTTACATCCAGAACAGCTCGGGCATCTTCGCCGCCTTCACCGCCGACGGGAAACTGCTCTGGAAGCATTCCATGATGGAGGAGTACGGCCGCCTCACCTTCCCGAACAATCGCACGGCTTCTCCGCTCATCGACAAGGACCTGGTGATCACGCGCGGGATCACCGCCGCTTGGGGCGCCTACGGCCCTCCGGGCGATCGGTTCTACGCCTTCGACAAGAAGACTGGAGAACTCGTCTGGTCCAGTTCCCCCGGCGATACGCCGCAGGACAATACTTTTTCCCATCCGTGGCTCAGCTTCCTCAACGGGAAGCGCGTCCTCTACTCGGCCTGCGGCGACAGCAGCCTCATCTGCATCAATGCCCGCACTGGCGAGCCACTTTATCGCACGCCGGTGGCCAAGGCCGGCGCGAAGGGCGGCATCAACGCCTCCGTCGTTGAGTACGCCGGCAAGATCATTGTCGTGCACAAGAGCGAGAACATCGACACCAGCGATGTCGGGCGCATGGCGGCCTACAAGATTCCCACGGAAGTCAAACCGCCCACGCCGCAAGCCCCTCAGGTAATCGACAACAAAGACCTCGAGCAATGGCGCAATTCGAACGGTTCGCTCGCCAGCTCACCCTGCCTCGTCGGCGACCGCATCTATGAGGTCAACGAAGAGGGCGAACTTGTGGCCGTCAACGCCAACGACGGCAAGGTCCTCTGGAAAAAGCAACTCGGCATCGAGCAGCGCCAGAGCAGTCCTTTCTACGCCGACGGCAAGCTCTATATCGCCATGTATATCGCCGCCGCTTCGGGCCAGAAGGCCGAAGGTGGGAGTGACACTGTCGGGAACGGCGAACTCTTTGTCATCAAACCGGGTGACACCGATTGCGAAATCCTCAGCCGCACGGTTCTCACCGGCAAATGTTACGGCTCGCCCATTGGCTACAATGGCAAGATTTACATGCAGACCGAGAAGAAGCTCTATTGCTTCGGCAAGAAGGGCAAGAATCCCGGACTCGTGCCCGCCCCGAAACCGGTTGAATTTCCTCCACCCGGGGAAAAGAAAAAGCTGCAGATCATCCCCTACGAAGTGTTTCTCAATCCGGGCCAATCCCACACCTTCCGCATTCGCGCGCTCGATGCCAACGGCTTCGTCGCGGAGGATAATATCGACCCGAAATCCGTGAAATGGGAGAAGTTCATCCCGCCGACCGCGCTCGTGAAATCGACCATCAACGGCAGCTTCGATAGCGAGGGAAAATTGGTCGCCGACTCCGATAACACTCCCAGCGCCGGTCAATTCCAGGCGTCGCTCGGTGATCTCAAGGGCTATTTCAAGGGGCGCGTTCTCCCGGGCCTTCCGCTGACCCAGGATTTCGAGAAATACGAGCTCAATCAGGACACTTCCAAACCGCCGCCCCCGGCGATTCCGAATACCCTCGAACCTCCGACACCGTTTGCCTATCCGCCGCTTCCATGGAATGCCGCCCGGTTTAAATTCGAGATTCGGGAAAAGGACGGCAACAAAGCTCTGGTGAAGACCATCGACAATAAGCGCCTCCAGCGCGGCATGATCTTCATCAATCGCCCCGACCTTCACAATTACACCATCGAGGCCGACGTTCTCACCGAAGGCAACAAGCGCAAGATGTCGGAAATCGGGATCATTAACCAGCGCTACTTGATCGTCCTGAAGGGTAACGCCAAATCGCTCGAAGTCACTTCCAATCAGGAACTCTTTAAGCAAAATGTTCCTTTCAATATCACGCCGAATGAGTGGTATCATCTCAAGGCCCGCGTGGACGTGGCGGCGGATGGCAGCGGCGTCGTGCGCGGCAAGGCGTGGAAGAAAGGCGACCCCGAACCCGATGCCTGGACCATCGAAGTGCCTCACAAGCATGCCAATGAAGAAGGCTCGCCCGGCCTTTACGCCTTCACTCCGCAGGAACAACGCGCCTGGATCGATAACGTGGTCGTGACCCCGAACAAGTAAACGGTTGCCGATTCAGACCAGATGATCCTATCGATGACTGACGACCTGAAAGAGCATCCGGCTAATCACGATTTAGAAACCGAATAAGAACATGATTATGAAAAAGAGTCCCTCCGCGGCGGTCGCGCTGCTGCTTCTCGCCGCCACCCTTCACGCCGACGACTGGCCCCGCTGGGGCGGAAACGACCCCGGCCGGAATATGTACTCTCCGGAAAAGGGCCTGCCTTCCTCGTTCGACCCCGGCAAGTTCAAGCCGAATTCGGAAGAGGTGGATCTTGCCACGACCAAAAATGTGAAGTGGGTCGCGAAGCTCGGCTCGCAGACCTATGGCAATCCTGTCGCCGCCAACGGCAAGGTCTTCGTGGGCACAAACAACGCTTCGCCGCGTGACTCGAAGTACCCGGATGACCGCTCGTGCCTCTACGCCCTCAACGAATACAACGGCGAATTTCTCTGGCAACTCGCCGTGCCCAAACTGGCCAGTGGCAAGGTGAACGATTGGGAATACCTCGGCATCCTCGCGTCGCCCTGCGTCGATGGGAACAAGGTCTATCTAGTGACCAGCCGCTGCGACGTTGTCTGCCTCGATGCGGAAGGCATGAAGAGCGCCGCCGAAAGCCCGTTCAAGGACGAAGCCAAGTATCTGGGCGGCCCCGGCCACCCGCCCATCCAGCCGGGTCCGACCGATGGCAAAATCATTTGGCGCTACGATATGATGGAAGAACTCGGCGTGTTCCCGCACAACGCCTCGAACTGCTCCGTCATTACCTATAACGACAAGCTCTTCACCTGCACCTCGAATGGCCAGGACTGGACGCACGTGAACATTCCTTCACCGCTCTCGCCGTCCTTCATCGTGCTCGACAAGAACACCGGCGAGTTCCTGGCCGAGGATGACGCCAAGATTGGCCCGAATATCAAGCATGGCGAATGGACTTCGCCTTCGCTGGGCAATGTCAACGGCAAGGAGCAGGTCTATTTTGGTGGCGGTGACGGCGTCCTTTACGGCTTCAGCACCGATCCCGTGAAGGAAGGTGATTCGATTTACATGAAAAAGGTCTGGTGGTTCGACGCCGTCCCCGAGGAATACAAGCATGACAAGAGCGGCAAGGTGATCAAGTATCCAGCCGCCGAAGGGCCGAGCGAAATCAATGCCACGCCGGTCTTTTACAAGAACCGCGTCTACGTCGCCATCGGCCAGGATCCCGAGCATGGCGAAGGCGTGGGACACCTCGTCTGCGTCGATGCGACCAAGACCGGGGACATCACCAAGACCGGACTGATCTGGGACTTCAAGGAAATCCATCGCTCGATATCCACGGTGAGTATCGACCCGACCAATGGCTTGCTTTTCATCGGTGACTTCAGCGGCTTCGTCTATTGCCTCGATGCGGAGACGGGCAAGAAGTACTGGGAGTATGACATGAAGTCGCACATGTGGGGCTCGACCTTCGTGGTCGATGGCAAAGTCTATGGCGGCGATGAAGACGGCGACCTGCGCGTCTTCGCTTCGGACAAAACCTTCAAGCTCCTCACCGAGGTCAACATGGGCGCGCCGGTCCTTTCGACGCCCATCGTGGCCAATGGCACTCTCTTTATCTCCACGCAGACGCACCTGTTCGCCATCGCCGCGGGCGCCAAGCCCGTCGCCGACGCGAAGAAATAACCAGGTGCGGTTGAGTTCGCCTTCACCGGCGCGCGCGCCGCACATACCGAGGTCCGCCCGCCCTCCCCATGACTGAATCCACAGCTTCCAAACTCACCCTCCAAAGCTGGCTCATCATCATCATCGCCAGCATCGGGTTTCTCTTCGATACCTATCAGCTCCTGATGACACCGCTGGCCGGCCCGCAGGCCATCGCCGAGCTGCTCAAGGTACCGCTCAACAACCCGCAGGTGACCGAGTGGATGGGCAAGCTGCTCTGGATGACCGCACTGTGCGGCGGCGTATTCGGCCTGCTCGGCGGCTGGCTCATCGACCGGTTCGGGCGCAAGTTCGTCATGGCCCTGGGGATCTTCGTCTACTCGTTTTCGCCTGTGGCGGGCGCCTTCGCGCACAGCTTGAACGGGTTTATTTTCTGGCGCTGCGCCACCTTCGTGGGCGTGTGCATCGAGTTCGTGGCGGCCATTACCTGGATGGCCGAAGTCTTTACTGACAAAGTACAAAAGGAACGCTGGCTCGGCATTACCCAGGCGTTTGCGTCGCTGGGCGGCGTCGCTGTGACCGCGATCAACGTCTGGATTGTCGCGCACGCCAAGGATCTGCCGCATCTTGGCATGCCGCTCGCGCTCGGAGCCGCGGACCCGGCGTCGTGGCGCTATCTCATGCTCACTGGCCTGCTCCCGGCCATTCCCATTGCGCTGATGCTGCCGTTTGTGCCGGAGTCGAAAATCTGGCGCGAGAAAAAGCTGGCCGGGACTCTCAAGCGGCCCAGCTTCACCGCGCTCTTTTCGCCGGAGTTGCGCCGCATTACCCTGGTCACGGCGGGTTTGTCCGCGTGCGCCTACGGTGTGGCATTTGGCGCCCTGCAACTCACGCCGGGGCGCATCGCTCCGGGTCTGCCGAATCTTGCCGAACAGCGGAAGGCCTTGAAGCCGCTCTCGGACGCCGCGAAGCAACTCAACGACAAATTCGATGTCACGTTGCCTGGAACTCCGGAACGCGTCGCTGCCTTGGGGCCGATCAAGGCGAACATGGGAAAACAGAAGCCGCTGTTGGATCAGGTGAAGGAAGTCGGCAACCGGGCGCAATTCTTTCAGGAAATGGGCGGCCTCACCGGACGAATCGTGCTGGCGCTGCTCATCATCATCAGCATCGGCCGCCGCACCATCCTGCGGCTGCTCCAGGTCCCGGGCCTGATCATCCTGCCGCTGACCTATCTCTTCCTCTACAAGCAGGACGTCGGGGTGTTTTCGTGGGGTATGGCCTGCGCCGGCTTCGTGACCACTTCGCAATTCAGCTTCCTCGGCGAGTACCTCCCCAAGGTTTTCCCGCTCCACCTGCGAGGCACCGGCGGCAGTTTCGCGACCAACGTCGGTGGACGCATGATCGGCACGGGCGCCGCCTTTTTGACCGCGAATATATTCGCGCCGATGTTTGCCGGCAGCCCTTACGATAAAATGGCCAGCGCGGCCGGGTGGGTCAGCCTCGGAATCGTCGCCCTCGGCGTCATCCTCGGGTGTTTCCTGCCGGAGCCGAAAGGCGAAAACCTCGATTAAGCCATGACACGGCCACGCATTTTGAAGCTCTCCCGGCAACCTCGTTCCCAAGCTCCAGCTTGGGAATGCGGCTGGGAGCGAAGCTCCAGCTTCGCATGGCGGGTGTGTTCCTCCGGTGCGGAGGCTTCGACGGCTAAAGATAAAGATTAAGAGTAAGAGTAAAATTAAGAACCCGCGCTTTTCTGTAACATGACCCAGCTCACTCCCGAACAAGCCCAGCAACAGCTCGACGCCCATTTGCGCGAGATTATCGCCTGGCATTTCTCCCCGGCCACCGGTTGCCCGTTCTGGCTCGAATGGGCTTCGAAGAATTTCGACCCGCGCAAGGAAATCCAAACGATCGAAGACGTGAAAAAGTTCCCGCACTTCCAGGACGAATGGTTGCGCGACTTGCAGCCCGAGGTCTGGGTGCCGGCCGAGTTCAAAGGCAAGCCCTTCAATATCTTCGAAACCGGTGGCACCACCGGCATGCCCAAGCAGCGCATTGGCTGGAACGATTTTCGCGTCGATTACTCCGAATTCTCCGAGAAGATCAACGACGAGCATTTTCCCAAGGGCGGCGCGTGGCTCATGATGGGCCCCACCGGCCCGCGCCGGTTGCGTCTTGCCATTGAGCACCTCGCTAATGTCCGCGGCAGTTCCTGCTATTTCATCGACCTCGATCCGCGCTGGGTGAAAAAGCTCATCTCGAACAAGAAATTTGACGAGGCCAAGGCCTACATGGAACACGTGGTCGACCAGGCTTCGATGATCTTGAAGCACCGCAAGGTGAGCGGCCTCTTCACCACGCCGAAGCTCCTCGAGGCGCTCGCCGAGAAGATCGACATCTATGAGGCCGGCATCCGCGGCGTCTTTTGCGGCGGCACGACGATGCTCCCGCAATACGTGCGCTTCATCGTCGAGGAAGTGCTCGAAGGCCGCATCGGCTTCTACCCGACCTACGGCAACACCCTCATGGGTCTCGCCGCCAGCGTGCCGCTCCGTCCCGAAGACAATTACTCGATCACCTATTACGCCCCGCAGCCCCGCGCCGTCCTGCGCGTCGTCGATCCCAAGGACACGGCCAAAACCGTGGAGTACGACACCTGGGGACGCGTCGAATTGACGACCCTCACCAAGGAATTCTTTATGCCGCGCTTCCTGGAGCGCGACGAAGCCCTGCGTCGGAAGCCGCGTGCGCCATACTCCTGGGACGGCGTCGCCGAAGTCCGCCCCTTCGGCGCCATGGAAAAAACCATCGTCGAAGGCGTTTACTAGGACGCGAATCGCGCTCCTGGGTGACCAGCAGTCGCGCACCTTTTCAGGAAATGCGAAGCCGGCAAAGAACGCCGAAATCGTCCACTCTCTCAACGCAGGGTTGCGCGGAACGAGCTGAAATCGCCGATTTCCGCCAAGGAAATAGCCGTTGCAGGATTTAATACGCAGACGTATAAAGACCCGCTCCCCGTTGCTCTAAAATCCTCTCGACCATGCACGTCCCGCATCTCCCCGTCCTTCGTCTCGGTCGCAGCTACGCGAGCCTCGACAAACTCGACATCAAGGACCACCGCACCGGCGAGGTAAAGGCGGTGGTTTCCACGATCAATCCCGGCATCCTGCGCAAGGATTTCCGCAAGCTGGGCGAGGCGCGGGCCGCGCTCAAGAAATTCTCCATTGCGCAGCTCATTGAAATGTCGACCCGGGCCGGCGAACTTTTTCTCAATGGCACGCTGCCGTTGGGCGACCAGGGCCACACGCAATCGCCGGCCGATTATATCGCCACACTGAGTTCCACCAGCGGCATGCCTCACGTCATGTTGCGCCGCAACATGACCAAGATTCATTATGCGCTGACGCATCTTGGCGAAATCCTCAATGGCCTCTCCCGCGGGCTCGACTTTTCCGTCCTCGATAGGGGCTTCGGCGAGCAGTTCGGAACCAAGCTCTCGTTCTTTCCCACCTGCCAGGCGCTCGGTCTGGTCATGCCGAGCAATTCGCCGGCCGTGAATTCGCTCTGGCTTCCAGCGATTGCCCTGAAGACGCCGGTCGTCATCAAGCCGGGCCGCGATGAGCCCTGGACACCGTTCCGCTTGATTCAGGCATTCGTGGCCGCAGGGGTCCCCGCCGAGGCGTTTGGTTTTTATCCGACCGACCACGAGGGGGCGGGCGAGATTCTGAAGACTTGCGGCCGCGCCCTGATTTTTGGCGATAGATCGACCACGCAGCAATACGCGAACAATCCGGGAATCCAGGTGCACGGGCCCGGATGGAGCAAGATTCTCATTGGCGACGACCAGATTGAAAACTGGCGCGAGTACCTCGACGTGATGGTGGCGAGCATTTCGGAAAACGGCGGACGTTCCTGCATCAACGCCAGCGCCATCGTGGTGCCGAAATACGCCGCGGACATTGCCGATGCGCTCGCGCAACGGCTG
>Ga0302325_10020244_pt1 | contig 13958 bp, 9 predicted proteins | sample Palsa_T0_2_FD_201948 | JGI IMG/M metagenome (GOLD analysis project Ga0302325, IMG submission 201948) | Peat permafrost microbial communities from Stordalen Mire near Abisko, Sweden - Palsa_T0_2 | ecosystem: Environmental > Terrestrial > Soil > Palsa > Peat permafrost | place: Sweden: Abisko... | reverse complement strand
CCTCGGCGGCCCGCTGCCGGTTGCCGGCCACCGCGGCGGGCTCATCACCCACGGCACCGCTCAGGTTCAGCGTGTCGTAGGGCGCCCGGCTCACTCCCCCGGACCGGCCCGTGAAGGCGGCCCGCACCCCCGGTGCGAAGTCGAACGCAGCGGCCGGGGTGACAGCCCCCCGCCGCTGCGCCGCCATGCTCACCTGAGGACGCCGCTCATTTAAGGAAATCGGGCACGTCGAGCTCATCGTCCTCTTCGAACACCACCGACCGGCGCCGCGTGGTCGCCGCGTCGAACACCCGGGCCGCCGCGGCGGCGTCCGCGCGCGGGCGCGGTGTGACGGCCGGCCCGGCTGCGGTCTCCGGCCGGGGCGACGGAACGCTCTCGGTCCCGCCGCCGGTGTCGCTGGACGCGTCCGCGGCCGGTGAGCTGGCCGACTGCTCCGGCACCGAGAAGGAGTACTCCGACGCAGACGAAGACGCAGACGCCATGTCCGCGCCGGCCGTGGCGGGCACCTCCGCCGGAGCCGCATCGGCCAGCGGGGCCGACCCGTACGTGCTGGCGGACCCGTAGGTGTCCGAGCCGTACGTGTCGGAGGCCGTGAACCCGACGCTGCCGGCGGCCGGCGGGGCGGCCGGTACCCGCGCGGGCCGCGGGCGCCGGCTGCTCGCCTCGTCGAACCCGGCGGCGATGACCGTGACCCGGACCTCATCGCCCAGGGCGTCGTCGATGACCGCGCCGAAGATGATGTTGGCCTCGGGCGCCGCCGAGTTCGAGACCAGCTGGGCGGCCTCGTTGATCTCGAAGAGACCGAGGTCGGAGCCGCCCTGGATGGACAGCAGCACACCATGGGCGCCGTCGATGCTGGCCTCGAGCAGCGGGCTCGAGATCGCCATCTCGGCCGCGGCCACGCTGCGGTCGTCCCCACGCGACGAGCCGATTCCCATGAGAGCCGAACCCGCTCCCGACATCACGGATTTCACGTCGGCGAAGTCCAGGTTGATCAGCCCGGGCGTGGTGATCAGGTCGGTAATTCCCTGCACACCTGAGAGCAGGACCTGATCCGCGGCCTTGAATGCGTCAAGCACGCTCACGTGGCGGTCCGAGATCGACAGCAGGCGGTCGTTCGGTATGACAATGAGCGTGTCCACCTCATTGCGCAGCCGCTCGATGCCCAGTTCAGCCTGGGATGCCCGCCGCTTTCCCTCGAAGCCGAACGGCCTGGTGACCACGCCAATAGTGAGCGCGCCAAGCGACCTGGCCACGTTGGCCACGATGGGCGCGCCGCCGGTGCCGGTGCCGCCGCCTTCCCCCGCGGTGACAAAGACCATGTCGGCCCCTTTGATGACCTCCTCGATCTCCTCACGGTGGTCTTCGGCGGCCCGGGAGCCGACTTCAGGGTTGGCTCCCGCGCCAAGCCCCCTGGTCAGTTCGCGCCCGACATCGAGCTTCACGTCCGCGTCGCTCATCAGAAGCGCCTGCGCGTCAGTGTTGATCGCGATGAACTCAACGCCTTTGAGTCCCTCTTCGATCATCCGGTTCACGGCATTGACGCCACCCCCGCCGATACCGACTACCTTGATGACCGCCAGATAATTCTGCGGTGCTGCCACGAGGAGGGCCCTTTCCGCTCGTTTGCCTCTGTCGTGTTCCTGTATCGTTTTCCGGCCGCCTTTTCGGGCGGCCGGCGAGGGTGCCAATCCCGGGAAACCATCTCAGCGCTCTGCCGACTTTAAGCAACACCGGCTTTAAGCAGCTCGGACTTTAAGCTACATTGCCGAATTACTTCCCCCATAGTGCCGGCTGAGCATTTCCCGCAACTCCAGTGAATCAACCCTCACTCTCAACTTGAGATTTAGAGTTATGTCATCCTGGCGATTGATACGGACAGTAGGGTTGCCCGGCACCCGGGTCAACTAACCACGCACGAACTGGGTCGGCGTGTCGCGATCGGCTGCCCCGCGGGCCGCCGATTACCCGCCAGTCATAGCGCTTCCCGGGGCACTGACGTCATAGCTGCGGGCGTGTGTTTGCATCAGCACGGTGAGTTCTTTGGCCTTCTCGGCCGCCCGGCCGGTGCCGCCCCACACGATCGTGACCCCGTTGGCCAGCGTGAGTGACACGTCAGCCGCGTCCGGCGCGGTGACCTGGGCCACCTGACCGGTCAGGTCCGCGGGCAGCTCGCGCAGCACGCTGGCGGCCGCGTACACCGCCGGGCTGCCCCGCAGCGACGTCACCGGCACCGCTGATCCCGGCATGGTGAGGCCGGGCATCCCGGCCGGGGGCCGGGTGACCTGCTCCACGGGCACGCCGAACTTGTCGATCAGCTCGTACCCGCTGCCGGTGGCCACAGCGAGCACGGGGATGCGCTCGTGCACCGAGATCGTCACCCCGTCCGGCCACGCCCAGGACACGTGCGCGGACTCGATCTGGGTGATCTGCGCGATGCGGTGCGCCGCCGCGGCGGTGTTGACCCGGATCAGCGGCTGTCCAGCCGGGATGCCGGCGGCGGCCAGCACTTCGGAGCGCGGTACCAGGTGCGTTCCGGTGACCTGGATCGAGCGCACGACCAGGAACCGCGACCCCAGCAGGGCCCAGCCGGCCCCGGCGACGATGGCGACGATGGCGATCGTGAAGAAGGCCGCCCGCCAGGGGGTGTGCGGCGGGCGGGCTGGGGAGCCGCTGCGCTCCGGCGGGCGGCTGCCCGGCCCGGCCGGCGACCCAGGAGGCTGGCTCTCCAGCTGGCTGCTGCCCGGGCCCCGGCTCATGTGGCCGCCCCGGCCCGCTCGCGGAGCGCCGCCACGATCAGCGGGCCCAGCTTGGTCACGTCACCGGCGCCCATGGTGAGCACGAGATCCCCCGGCTTGCCGGTGGCCGCCACCGCGCTGACCGCGCCGGCCGCGTCGGGCTGGTAGCGGGCCCGGTTCCCGGCGACCCGGGAAGCCACCAGCTCCCCGCTGACGCCCGGCTCGGGATCTTCCCGGGCCGCGTACACGTCAAGGACGAGCACCTCGTCGGCGAGACTGAGCGCCTGGCCCAGCTCGGCCGCGAAGATCCGGGTGCGGCTGAACAGATGCGGCTGGAAGACGACGATGACCCGCCCTCCCTCGGCGATGTCCCGCGCCGCCCGCAGGTCCGCCGCGACCTCGGTCGGATGGTGCGCGTAGCTGTCCAGCACGCGCACCCCGTCGGCCTCGCCCTTGAGCTCCAGCCGCCGCAGCGCGCCCCGGTAGGCGGCCAGCCCGCTGACGATCTGCCCGGCCGGGACGCCGAGCTCGGCCGCGATCGCGAAGACCCCGGCCGCGTTCAGCGCGTTGTGCCGTCCGGGCACCCCGATGCTCACCCGGGCTCTGCCATTTTCGAAGGGCCCCGCATTACCCAACGGACCGTCGCCCGGCCCGGTCACATCGAGGCGCACGGCCATGCCACCGGTCGCGACCCCGCTGACCCGGTAATCCGCGTCGGCGGACTCGCCGTAGGTGCGCACCTGGATGGGGAGCGCCCGCGCGGTGGCGGCCAGGGCGGCCGCCCCCGGGTCGTCGGCGCACGCCACCAGCAGGCCGCCGGGGCGGATCCGGCGGGTGAAGGCGGCGAAGGCCGCCTCGATCTCGGCCAGGCCCGGGTAGTTGTCGAGGTGGTCGGCCTCGACGCAGGTGACCATGGCCGCCTCCGGCGAGAGCATGAGGAACGAGCCGTCGCTCTCGTCCGCCTCGGCCACGAAGATGTCCCCGCGGCCCTCGTCCGCGCCGAGCCCGGTCCCGGTGAGGATGCCGCCGATGACGTAGGAGGGGTCGGCGCCGGATTCCCGCAGCACGGTGGTGAGCATCGAGGTGCTGGTGGTCTTGCCGTGCGTGCCGGCCACCGCAATGCCGCGCCGGCCGAGCATGACCGAGGCGAGCGCCGCCGCCCGGTGCAGCACCCGGAGCCCGCGGCGGCGCGCCTCGGCCAGTTCGGGGTTGCTCTCCCTGATCGCGGTGGACACCACGATGGTGTCAGCGTCGCCGAGGTTCGCCGCCGCGTGCCCGACGTGCACCTGCGCACCGAGCGCGGCCAGCCCGGTGAGCAGGTCCGAGGCGGCCGAGTCGCTGCCGGACACGGCGACCCCCCGGGTCAGCATGATCCGGGCGATCCCGGACATGCCCGCACCGCCGATGCCGGTGAAATGCACCCGGCCCAGCTCGCTGAGGGCGACCGGCTCCACCGGAGTCACCAGGCCCATGACGCTCCCCTTCTGCACCTGTGACGCTGCATCTTGTGGCACTGCATCTTGTGGCACTGCATCATTGCTCGCCCCGCGAGATGGCGATCACCTCTCGGGCCAGCCAGGAGTCCGCGTCCCGGGAACCGATCGCGGACGCGGCCTGCGACATGGCGGCGACCAGTTCCGCGTCCAGCAGGATGGGCAGCAGCATGTCGCGGATCCACTCCGGGCTCAGCTCGGCGTCCGGCACGATCAGGCCGCCCCCGGCCTCCTCGATCGGCAGGGCGTTCAGCCGCTGCTCGCCATTGCCGTGCGGGAGCGGCACGTACGCGGCGGGCAGCCCCACCGCGGTGAGCTCCGCGCAGGTCATCGCCCCGCTCCGGCAGATGGCGAAGTCGGCGGCGCCGTAGGCGAGATCCATCCGGTCCACGTACGGGAGCGTGATGTAGGGCGGGCCCGCGGCCGGCATCCGGACGTCCAGGTCGCTGCGCGGGCCCAGGATGTGCAGCACCTGGATGCCGGCCTCCCGGATCCAGGCCGCCGCGTCCAGCACCGCGTAGTTCAGTGACCGGGCGCCCTGGGATCCCCCGGTCACCAGGAGGACCGGCAGGTCGGGCCGGAGCCCGAAATGAGCGCGGGCCTTGTCCGCGACGGCCAGCCGGTCGAGGGTCGCTATCTCGTGCCGCAGCGGGATGCCGATGCAGATGGCATTGGGCAGGTGGGTGCGCGGGCTGCCGGTGAACACGTGCCGGGTGAACCGTGCGCCGAGCCGGTTGGCCAGCCCCGGCCGCACGTTGGCCTCGTGGATCACGATCGGGACGTGGCGGCGCCGCGCGGCCAGGTAGCCGGGGGTGGCGACATAGCCGCCGAATCCGACCATTACCTGGGCGCGCGTCCGGTCCAGCACGTCGGCCGCCGCGTTCACCGCGCCGTTCAGCCGGCCCGGCACGCTGAGCAGCTGGCCGCTCAGGCTGCGGGGCAACGGGACCGCTGGGATGAGCGCGAGTTCGTAGCCGCGCAGCGGCACCAGCCTGGTTTCCAGGCCCCGCTGCGTGCCGAGGCAGGTGATCTCGATCCTGGGGTCGGCGCGCCGCAACGCGTCGGCCAGGGCCAGGGCCGGCTCGATGTGGCCAGCAGTGCCCCCGCCTGCGAGTACGACGCTCATCGCGAGGCTCACCTCCTTGCGGGACCGGTCCGGGCGCGGGCGCTGCGGCGGTCCCTGGCCCGGCCCGGCGCGGCTTATCCGCGCCGGGCTGCCAGGCCCAGCCAGCTTAGGACCCGCAGCGTCACGCTGGGGCCCGCAGCGGCAAGGGCCTGGGCAGCGCCGGGCTCGCGCTTGGCGAACGACATCAGCATGCCGAGCGCGGCCATGGTCACCAGCAGCGACGATGTCCCGACCGAGACGAGCGGGAGCGGGACGCCGGTGATCGGGAGCAGGCCGATCACCGCGGAGATGTTCACGATGGCCTGGATCACGATCCAGGCGGTGACGGCGGCCGCGGCGAGCCGCATGAAAGTATCTTCGACCCGCCGGGCGATCCGCAGCCCGGCGTAGGCCAGCCCGCCGTACAGCAGGGACACGCAGAGCGTGCCGACCAGGCCCAGTTCCTCGCCCAGGATCGCGAAGATGAAGTCGGTGGTGGAGTTGGGTACCCAGCCCCATTTCTCCCGGCTGGCGCCCAGCCCCACCCCGAAGACGCCGCCCGAGCCCAGCGCGTACTTGCCCTGGATGCTCTGCATGTTGGGCCCGGTCGGGCCGCCCGCTGAGCTCCCGAAACCGGTCAGCCGCTTGATCCGGTAGCCCGCCACGACGATCAGGATGAGCAGGGCCAGGCCGATCAGCGCCAGCATCCCGCTGTACAGCCGGACCGGCGTGCCGATCACCCACAGCAGCGCGAGCAGGATGACCAGCATCATGAACGTGGTACCGAGGTCATCACCGAGCATCACCAGCAGGCACAGGAACCCGGCCCCCGGCAGCAGCGGGATGAGGAGCTGCCGCCAGTCGACGAGCTGGCCGAGCTTCTCCTTGCGGGCCAGCAGGTCCGCGCCCCACAGCACGAACGCGAGCTTGGCCAGCTCGGACGGCTGGAGCAGGAGCGGGCCGATCTGGATCCAGCGCGACGCCCCGCCGGAGGTCGCGCTGACCCCCGGGATGAGGGTGAGCACCAGGCCCAGGATGGACAGCCCGATCAGCGGGTAGGCGGCGGCCCGGAACACGGTGGGCGAGGCCCGGGCCGCGAACCACATCAAGGGCAGCCCCAGGGCCACGCCGATCAGCTGCTTCTGGAACCCGGACCACGGCGATCCGCCGGCGATCAGCCCGCTGATCGACGAGGTGGACAGCACCATGACCAGGCCGAGTGCGAGCAGCAGCGTGGTGATGCCGAGAACCAGGTAGTAGGAGGTCAGCGGGCGGTTGAGCAGCCCGGCCGCCGCGGCCAGCCGGACCCGGACGCCGCCTGCGGGACCGCGGCCGCCCCGGTCGCCCGCGCGGGGCCTGGCGGCGCCGGCGTGACCGAGGTCCACCCCCGCCTTCAGATCACTCACCCCGCCGCCGCCATGGCCCGGACCGCGGCCGCGAACGCGTCACCGCGCGCCGGGTAGTCGCGGAACATATCGAACGACTGGGCCGCGGGGGCGAGCAGCACCGTGTCACCCGGCGCGGCCAGCCGGGCCGCCTCGGCCACAACGCGTTCCATGACCCCAGTGTCGGTGCCGGTTGCCTCCACGACCGGGACATCCGGCGCGTGTCGCGCCAGAGCATGCCGGATCTTGGCCCGGTCCGCGCCGAGCAGGACCACGCCGCGAAGCCGCGGCGCCGCGGCGTCCACCAGCTCCTCGACGTCGCGGTCGGCTCCCCTGAAGAGGCCGCCGGCGATCCAGACGACGGACGGGTAGGCGGCGAGCGACGCCGCGGCGGCGTGCGGGTTGGTCGCCTTGGAGTCGTCCACGTAGTCGACGCCATCCACCTGGGCGACCAGGCTGATCCGGTGCGGCTCCGGCTGGAAGGCCCGCAGCCCGGCCCGGACCGCGCCGGGCGGGGCCCCGTAGGCCCGGGCCAGCGCGGCCGCGGCGAGCGCGTCCGCCACGTTGTGCGGTGCGGCGGGCCGCACATCGCTCACCGCGGCGAGGCGGACGCCACCGCCGATGGCCCCGCCGCCAATGGCCCCGCCGCCAATGGCCCCGTCACCCGGGGTCCCGTCACCGAAGGCCCGGTCGACCAGGAACCCGTCGGCCACGCCGAGCTCCCCGACCCCGGGGACATCGCGCCGGAAGGCGACGATCCGGGCCGGGCTCGCCGCGGCCGCGGCGAGCTGGCGGCTCCGGGCATCGTCTGCGTTGCAGATCGCCACGGCGCCAGGGGCGTAGATGCGGCCTTTGTCCGCCGCGTAGGAGTCGATGTCACCGTGCCAGTCGAGGTGATGCCCGGCCACGTTCAGCACGACCGCGGCGAACGGCGCCACCGTGGAGCTCCAGTGCAGCTGGAAGCTGGACAGCTCCACGGCCAGCACCGGGCAGGGGTCGGCCGCGGTGACCGCGTCCACCACCGACATGCCCACGTTGCCCACGGCCATCGCCCGGTACCCGGCCGCGGTGAGCATGCAGGCCAGCATCCGCACGGTCGTGGTCTTGCCGTTGGTCCCGGTGACGGCGAGCCACTCCTGACGGCCGCCGCCGGGCAGCACCGGGCGCAGCCGCCAGGCGAACTCCACGTCCCCGATGACCGGGATGCCGGCCGCCGCCGCGGCGGCCAGCACCGGCGCGTCCGGCCGCCAGCCCGGGGACGTGACGACCAGGTCGGTGCCGCCGGGGGCGATCTCGGCGAGCAGCGCGGCGCCGCGGGCCGGCCGCTCGCCCAGCCGCACCGTGATGCCGAGCTGCTCCAGTCCGGCGGCGAGCCGCCGCTGCTCCTCGTCGGCCCGGCCGTCCACCACGGTCACCTGCGCGCCGAGGCCGGCCAGCGCCGCGGCGGCGGGCGGCCCGGACACGCCGAGCCCGGTCACGCAGACCCGCAGCCCGGCGAACTCGCCGGTCACACCTGCATCCATTCCACGTAGAAGATGCCGAGGCCGAGGGCCACGAACATGGCGGAAATCAGCCAGAACCGGATCACGATCGTGGTTTCGGCCCAGCCCGCCAGCTCGAAGTGGTGCTGCAGCGGCGCCATCCGGAACACCCGTCGCCCGGTCAGCTTGAAGGAGCCCACCTGGATGATCACTGACAGCGCGATGACCACGAAGATGCCGCCCAGGATGGCCAGCAGCAGCTGCGTCTTGGTGCAGACGGCCAGGCCGGCCAGCACGCCGCCGAGCGCGAGCGAGCCGGTGTCGCCCATGAAGATGCGGGCGGGCGGCGCGTTCCACCACAGGAAGCCGAAGCAGGCACCGAGCACCGAGGCGGCCACGACCGCGAGGTCGAGCGGATCCCGCACGTCGTAACATCGCGGCGCCAGGAAGCTGGTGCAGTCGTTGCGCAGCTGCCAGTTCCCGATCAGCACGTAGGCCGCCAGGACCAGGCAGGCACAGCCGGTGGCCAGCCCGTCCAGGCCGTCGGTGAGGTTGACCGCGTTGGACGTCCCGGCGATCAGGAACACGATCCACAGCACGAACGCCACCGTCCCGATGGACGGCCCGAAATCGGCCAGGAACGACAGGTGCGCGTCGGCGGGCGTGAGGTCGTACCCGTCGGCGAACCGCTGCTGCAGGACCAGCACCGCGAACAGGACCCCGACGATGCCCTGGCCGGCCAGCTTGGCGCCGCTGCGCAAGCCCAGGCTGCGCTGCTTGTAGATCTTGATGAAGTCGTCGAGGAAGCCGACCAGCCCCAGGCCGGCCATGAGCATCAGCACCAGCAGCCCGGACACGGACGGCGCCTGGCCGGTGAACAGGTTGCCCGCGAAGTACCCCACTATGGCGGCGATGACGATGACCGTCCCGCCCATGGTGGGCGTGCCGCGCTTGGTGGCGTGCCCGGCCGGCCCTTCTTCCCTGATCAGCTGGCCGTACCCGCGCCGGGTGAAGATCCTGATGGCCAGCGGGGTGCCAAACAGGGCCAGCATCAGGGCGACACCGGATGCGATCAGGATGGTCTTCACAGCGCGGCCTCCCCGGTCAGCGCGAGCGCGACGCCCTGCAGGGCGGCCGCCCGGGACGCCTTGACCAGCACCACATCACCGGGACGTAGCCGTTCCCGCAGCGCCGCCGCGGCCGCCGGGCCGTCGGTCACGTGCAGCAGCTCGCCCGGCCACGAGGGCTCGGCCTTGGCGCCGGCCAGCATCGGGGCGGCCCCGTCGCCGACCACGATGAGGCCGGCCACGCCGGTCCGGGCGGCCAGGGCGCCCGCTTGCTCGTTGAGCTCGTCCGCCTGCGCACCCAGCTCGCGCATGTGGCCGAGCACCGCGAACGCGCGCCGTCCCCGGGCCATGACCGCCAGCGTGGCCAGCGCCGCCCGGAGGGCTTCCGGGTTGGTGTTCCAGGCGTCGTTGATGATGGTCACCCCATCCGGCCGCTCGGTGACCTCCATCCGCCACCGGCTCCGGGCCTGGGCCGCGGACAGCCCGTCGGCGATCGCACCGACCGCCATGCCGAGCTGCCCGGCCAGCGCGGCGGCGGCCAGCGCATTGGTTACGTTGTGCTCGCCGTACAGCCGGAGCTGGACGGCGGCCGAGCCTGCTTCGGTCACCAGGGTAAAGCCAGGCCGGCCCAGCTCGTCCAGCGAGACGCCGGCCGCCCGCACATCCGCGCCGGGCGACCGGCCGAAGGTCAGCACCCGCGCGGCGGTGCGCCCGGCCATGGCCAGCACTCTCGGGTCATCCGCGTTCAGTACCGCGACCCCGTCGGCCGGAAGCGCGGCCGGAAGCTCGCCCTTGGCCCGCGCCACCTCTTCGATGCTGCCGAACTCGCCCGCGTGCGCGTGCCCCACGACCAGCACGGCGCCCAGCCGCGGCGGCGCGATCCCGCACAGCATGGTGATGTGACCGGGCCCGCGGGCCGAAAGCTCGGAGACGAGGTAGCGGGTGTGCTCGGTGACGCGCAGCACGGTCAGCGGGTGGCCGATCTCGTTGTTGTAGGAGTTCCGCGGCGAGACCGTCGGGCCGAGGGTCTCGATCAGCTGGGCGGCGAGGTCCTTGGTGGTGGTCTTCCCTGAGGAACCGGTGATCCCCACGATGGTCAGGCCGGGCAGCGAGTCGACCACATGGCGCGCGAGCCGCCCCAGCGCGGCGGGAACGTCGGGAACGACGAGAGCAGGGACGCCCGCCGGGCGGGTGGCCAGGACGGCCGCGGCCCCGGCGGCCACCGCGGCGGCCGCGAAGTCGTGCCCGTCAGCGCGCGTTCCCGGCAGCGCCGCGAACAGCGCCCCCGGCCCGGACTCCCGCGAGTCGATCACGACCGGCCCGGTCACCGTCACGGCCGGATCTGGCACCTGGTCCAGAGTGGCGCCGGTGATCTCGGCGATGGCGGCCAGCGAGAGCGGGATCATGCGATATCTCCCGTGGTTGAGCCCCCCATGGTCGGTGCCGCGTCCGCCGCGGCGTAGCCGCCTTTCAGCAGTTCGGCAGCCGCCTCGGCCGCCACCTGCCGGTCATCGAACGGGATCACCGAGTCGCCGATGTACTGGCCGCGCTCGTGCCCCTTCCCCGCGATCAGCACGATGTCTCCGGGCCCCGCACCCGCCATGGCCAGCCTGATCGCGGCGGCCCGGTCCGGCTCGACGATCACGTGCGCCCGTTCCGCCTGGGGCACGGTGAGGGCTCCCTCCAGCATGGCGGCCAGGATGGCCAGCGGGTCCTCCGAGCGTGGATTGTCATTGGTCAGGACGGCCAGGTCGGCCAGGGCCGCGGCCGCGGCGCCCATCAGCGGCCGCTTGGCCGTGTCCCGGTCCCCGCCACAGCCGAGCACGATGGCCAGGCGCCCCTGGGTGGTCTGGCGCAGCGCGCGCAGCACCGCCTCCACCGCGCCTGGCTTGTGCGAGTAGTCCACCAGGACAGTGAATCCCTGCCCGGCGTCGACTCTCTCCAGCCGGCCAGGCACGCCGGGGCAGGCGGCGACCCCGGCCACCGCGGTCGCCAGCCCCACCCCGGCCTCGACCAGCGCGACGATCGCGCCCAGCGCGTTGGCGACGTTGAACGGGCCGGGCAGGGCCACCGACGCGTCGGCCTCCACCCCGCCCGGGCCGATCACCCGGAACGCACTCCCGTCCGTGCCGGCCCGGACATCGGCGGCCCGCCAGTCGGCGGCCGGGTCGCCGTTCGCGGAGACCGTGGTGATCGGGATCTGCGGCGCGGCGGCCAGCTGGCGCCCGTAGCCGTCGTCGATGTTCACCACCCCGATCTGGGCGTAGCCGGGGGTGAACAGCAAGGCCTTGGCCGCGAAATAGTCGTCGAGGTCACGGTGGAAGTCCAGGTGCTCAGGGGACAGGTTGGTGAAGATGGCCACGTCATAGGAGGTGCCCGCGACCCGGCCCAGGGCGAGGGCGTGACTGGAGACCTCCATCGCCGCCGCCGTGACCCCGCGCTCCGCCATGACCGCCAGCAGCGCCTGCAGGTCCGTGGCCTCCGGCGTGGTGAGCTGGCTCGGCCAGCTGTCGCCAGCCACCCGTGTCTCCACCCCGCCGGCCAGCCCGGTGCGGTGGCCTGCCATCCGCAGCGCGGACTCCAGCAGGTAGCTGGTGGTCGTCTTGCCGCTGGTGCCGGTCACGCCGATCATCATCAGCCGGCTGGACGGGTTCCCGTACACCCAGGAGGAGACCTCGCCCAGCCGCGACCGGGGATCGGCCACCACGAAGACCGGCACCCCGGACTGCCGGGCCAGGCTCTTGCCATCCGGGTCGGTGAGCACGGCCACGGCCCCCGCCTCGACCGCCTGCGAGCAGAACCGCGCCCCGTGGTGATGCCCACCGGGCAGCGCGGCATACAAGTCACCCGGCCGGGCCCGGCGCGAATCGTGGGTGACGCCGGTGATCCCGCCGGATCCGCCCGGCCCGTGGAAGGGCTCGGGACCGGCCCGCCCGGTCATGGTCACGCCGAGAATCACGGCCAGTCCGGAGAGCGGGCGCGGCGATACGTTACGTGGACGAAGAGCCGCAGGCACGGGCCGAGGGTACCGCTGATCACGGCGCCGTGAGCCGGACGTCCGGACGCTTCGCACCATCCGGCGGGATCTTCAGGGTTTGCAGCGCGAAATTCATGATCTTGTAGAACACCGGACCTGCCACCGCATCACCGTAATACCCGCCTTTGCGCGGGTTCTGCACGTTGATCGCTACCACCAGCTTCGGGTCACTGGCCGGAGCGATGCCGATATAGCTGGAACCGTACTTGCACAGGCAGCCTGAGGCGTTGGCGATCTGGGCCGTCCCGGTCTTGGCGGCCACCGAGTAGCCGGGAATCTCGCCCCACGGCTCATCCGCCGAGGCGTCGACCATCGGCACCTGCTGCAGGATGCCCATCAGCTCGCTGGCCGTGCTGGCCTTGATGACCCGGCGGCTGGCCGGCGTCGCGGACGGTACGAACTGGCCGCTCGCGTTCGTGGTTCCCGCCACGATGGAGGGCGTCACCCGCACCCCGCCGTTGGCGATCGTCGCGTAGACGCTGGCCATCTGCACGGCGGTGACGGCCACCCCCTGCCCGAAGGCCAGGGTGTAGCGCTCGTCTCCCCACCACTTGCCGGGCGGGTAGAGGATGCCCGCGCTGGAAGCGGGCAGGTCGAGCCCGCTGGGCTGGCCGATCCCGAACGCCTTGAAGTACTGGTACTGGACCTGGGGGCTCACGTGCTGGACCACCTGGACCATGCCCACGTTGCTGGAGTTCGCGATGATCCCGGCGATGGTGAGGCGCTCGGTCGGGTGGTATTCCGCGTCGTGGAAGGTGAATCCGTCCACCACGATCCGGTCAGGGACGGTGTAGGGGCTCATCGGCGTCTGCCCGCCGTGCTCGATCGCCGCGGCCGCCGTGATCACCTTCGCGGTGCTGCCCGGGTCGAAGACGTCAGTCACCGGGATGTCCGTGGTCGCCGCCACGCTGGCCGGGTGGGCCGGGTTGAACGACGGCGCCTGGGCCAGCGCGAGAATCCTCCCCGTGCTGGGCTGCATGACGACCGCGGTGCAGTTGTCCGCGTCGGTCTTGCGGACCTCCTGCGCGCAGGCCTGCTCGGCCTCGTACTGAATGTCCGCCTGGATGGTGAGCCGCACGTCGCTGCCCGGCACCATCGCCTGCGTCTTGTCCACCCCGACCGGGATCGGCTGGCCGTTGGTTCCGACCTCGACCTCGCTCAGCCCGTCCTTGCCGGCCAGCACCGGATTGTAGGACTGCTCGATCCCGGCCTCGCCGAGCAGGTCACCCGTGCTGCGGGTGTTGGTGAAGCCGACGACGTTCGCGGCCAGGTCCCCGTTGGGGTAGGCCCGGGTGTAGGAGGGAGTCAGGCTGATGCCGGGCTCGTTGAGCGCGGTGATCTGGGCCCCCACGGTCGACGAGACGGTCTGCTTGAGCACCACGTAGTCCTTGGACGTCGGGTGCTGCAGCAAGGCCAGGATCGCGGACTGGGTCATGCCGAGCGGGCCGGCCAGGGCGGCGGCCACGGTGCCGGGCGACCTTTTCGCCGCTGCGATGAGGGGCGGGTCGGCGAACACCAGGTCGGTGGGCACGGTCATGGCCAGCGTGGTGCCGTCTGAGCTGGTAATGCTGCCCCGGACGGCCGGCTCGGCCTGGTAATGCAGCCGCTGCCGCTCGGCCAGGGCCTCGTACCTGGCCCCGTCCACCCCCTGG
>Ga0302325_10020243_pt1 | contig 13958 bp, 14 predicted proteins | sample Palsa_T0_2_FD_201948 | JGI IMG/M metagenome (GOLD analysis project Ga0302325, IMG submission 201948) | Peat permafrost microbial communities from Stordalen Mire near Abisko, Sweden - Palsa_T0_2 | ecosystem: Environmental > Terrestrial > Soil > Palsa > Peat permafrost | place: Sweden: Abisko... | reverse complement strand
CCCGAGGAGGTGAGCCGGCTCAAAGCCGCCTACCGGCTGCTCTATCGGTCGAAGCTCAAGCTGCAGGAAGCGCTGGCGCGGATTGAAACGGAGCTGCCGTTCCCTCACACCCGGCATTTCGTCGAGTTCATCCGAAAAAGTGAACGCGGCATCTGCAAGGAAAGCCGCGTCAGGGAGTGAATCGTCCGGCCCCTGCGCTGGGCTCGCAATCATAGAAGAGCGGCGTCTTGCGGAATCGGCCCGAGTAAGCCGCCGTGATGCGGCGTTCGAATTCCATCACCGCGGATGGGTCAACCAGGTTCACGGTACAGCCGCCAAAACCGCCGCCGGTCATTCGCGCGCCGTGGACGCCCTTGATCTTGATGGCCGTATCCACCAGAAAATCGATCTCTTCGCAGCTGATTTCGAAATCGTATTGCAGGCTGCGGTGAGCCGCGATAAACAGCCGCCCCATTTCAGGCAAGTCGCCGGATTGGGCAGCGGCGGCGAAATCCAAAACGCGCGCATTCTCAGAGATGATATGCCGCGCGCGCTTGCGTGGAATAGGGGACATGCTGTCCTGGAACCGCTCGAAGACGGTGAGGGGAATATCGCGCAAGCTGGTGGCGCCGGGTTGGAAAGGCTCGAGCTCGGCTACGGCTTCGCGGCACTCGGCAACGCGCTGCCCGTAAGCGGAAGATGCCAGCTCATGCTTCACCATCGAGTTCACGGCTATCACACGCAGGTTGGAAGGAAGCCGGACTTCGCTGTGTGTATAACTCCGGCAATCGATCAGTATGGCCGTGCCCTCGCGCCCAAACAGCGATGCATATTGATCCATGATTCCGCACGGCAGGCCCACAAACTGTGCTTCGGCCTGCTGGCAAAGTTTCGCAAGCTCGAGCCGGTCCATGCCGCGGTTGCCGAGAAGCGCGAGCGCCGAGGCAACTTCGAGTGCAGCGGATGAGCTCAGACCGGAACCGCGCGGCACTTCGCTATGTATGTAGAGATCGACCGGAGTCACTTCGACGCCGGCGCGCTGGAGCAGTTGCGCGACGCCCACTACGTAGTCCGTCCAATCGTGCCTCGGAGACAAGCTCGCGAGCGCGCGGATCTCAAACTCGTGAGTTTCACCCAGTTCAGCCGAGTAAACGCGCAGTTTGCCGTGAGTGGCCGGCGCAATGGCGGCGTAGCAAGCGAGATCGAGTGCAATCGGACAAACCAGTCCCTGGTTATAGTCGGTGTGTTCGCCAATGAGGTTCACTCGACCCGGTGCGCGAAACACGGCCACCGGATGAGGTGTGCGAAAAACCTCGCGAAAATCGTGCTCTAGCTGGTTCTGCGAAACAGTCAAACCGGACACCTCCCGAGGCCGACAGCCATGTGCCGCCCCATAAATTCACATCAATCAGGGCTAGTGACAAGTTGCGGAAGTCCGCGTCCGCTCCCTGGCGCTTCGCGAACCACGGTCGCGGTTCGGTGCAAGCCGCTGACAGCACTGAACCGCGCGCGTGAGCAAGCGGACAGACGTTGCACCCCAACTTCCGCAGTCTGGCACTAGAAGCACATGCCTGCGGGGCGTGGGCAAGCCTCAAAAACATAGACCTCGTTTGCAAAGTGTATCCTACTGAGGATTGGGCTTCAGGATTGGAGACAGGGTTTCGAATGTGGTCACAAAACTACACGCCGGTGGCAGGGAGCCTGGGTTGGTCGGCGGCCGCCGCTGCGTTCCCGGTAGTGGCGCTGCTTTATGCCATCGGCGTTCGTCGCGTGGCGGCCTGGATGGCTGGGCTGGTGGGCCTCGCGGCCGCCGCTGCTGTGGCGCTCGTGGTCTACCGCATGCCCGTGGAACTGGTTGCCAGCGCCTCGCTCTATGGAGCCGCGTTCGGCGTGTTCCCGATCTTTTGGGTCATTTTTTGGGCGCTTGTTCTGTACCGGATCACAGTCGATACCGGCCAGTTCGAAATCCTGAGGGAATCAATCGGGCACCTCACGACTGACCGGGGAGTGCAGGCGGTATTGATTGCCTTCGCGTTCGGCGCTTTTCTCGAGGGAGCATCCGGTTTCGGCACTCCGGTCGCCGTCTCCGCGGCGATCCTCGCCGGACTTGGATTTCCCGCGTTTTACGCCAGTGGAATCTGCCTGCTGGCAAACACGTCGCCAGTCGCCTTTGGCTCGATCGCCATTCCGCTGATCACCCTCGCTGCCACCACTGGTCTCCCGCTGAACGACCTGAGCGCCAACGTCGGACGCCTCTCCGCGCCGCTCTCTCTGATCATTCCCGCTTATCTCATCCTGGTGATGAACGGTCTTTCCGGATTGCGCCGCGTTTGGCCGGCCGTCGCGGTTTGCGGAGTCGCATTCGCCAGCGTCCAGTTTGCGACCTCAAACTTCATCGGCCCTTACCTGACCGACATCCTGAGTTCACTGTCCGCCATCTCGGCACTGGTGATCCTGCTGCGTTTCTGGAAACCCCAAGCCGAGCCAACGAAATCCGACTCAATCGCGTGTGCGCCTTCGTCACCCCGCCGCCGAGCGGGCTTGATTCTGCGTGCGTGGTCGCCGTATTTCCTGCTGATCGGGTTCATCGGGGTGTGGAGTCTGACGGATGTGAAGAATGTTTTGAATCTGCCTAGTCTTACCTTCCGGTGGCCTTGGCTCGACGGCCTGGTGATGCAGATGCCGCCCGTGGTGGCCAAGCCCATGGCCTATGCGGCGCTGTACCGCTTTCGCTGGCTGGCCGAATCCGGCACTGCCTGCGCTTTTTCGTCATTTGCCGCGGCTGCGGTGTTGGGCGTCAGCCCGGCGCGATTGGTATGGCTGATCGGGCAGACCGCGCGCCAGCTCGCGTTGCCTTTGGTGAGTGTGGCCAGCGTTCTGGCGCTCGCTTTTCTCATGAACTACTGCGGCGCCACGGCTACCCTCGGTCTCGCCTTCGCCAACACCGGCGTGGCCTTCCCGTTCTTCAGCCCACTGCTGGGCTGGTTGGGCGTGTTCCTTACCGGCAGCGATACGTCCTCGAACGCGTTGTTTGGGAACCTCCAGCACATCACCGCGTTGCGCCTCGGCCTGAAGCCTGCCTTGATGGCCTCCGCCAATTCAGTGGGAGGAGTGACGGGCAAGATGATCAGTTTGCAGAGCATCGCCGTAGCGGCCGCCGCGACACACTTGCCACGGGAAGATGAGCCGAAGCTGTTCCGCTTCACACTTCGCCACAGTCTTTTCCTGGCTGGGCTGGTTGGCTTCTTGACCTTGTTCTACGCTTATTGGGCGCCAGAACTGGTGCGGTGATAGGGAGTGGTGCTGCGAATGGGGCATTTTCGGCAAATGACGCGGATACCGATTTGTCGAGCTCTTGGAGACCGATTTACGAGTGCGATAATCACGCCATGCGTACTCAATCGATGCGTCATGCTGTTATTTTGGCCGCATGGGTTGTTCTGGCTGCCGGATCAGTAGCAGACGCCCCCGCACAGTGCCTGTATTGCCTTTCCCCGCAGGTGACTGCAACGTCGTTGGAACAGAATGCACTGATTCCCGAAAAGGCCGCGTCGGTTTCCTATTTCCCCTGGATTGCCGATGGCCGGGTCAGCCCGATCGAATACTGGCAATTGGTGATTACGGCAACCTATGCGTCGGTCGCTGACCAAGGGGTCATCCTCACTTTCTACAAGGCCGACGGGACCCCATTTGCGCTGGATTTCGGTAGCGGGCCTAGTTCCCAAGTTACTATCGGTGGGAGTCCGGCCGCGACCACAGTTCTGACCAGCACCGCGGCAGAGAGCTTTACAGGGGGCTGGGCTTCTGCCGTAGGCTCCGCGCCTTTTTTCATCAGGGTTGAATACCGGGACTACGTCAATCAAGGGACGGCACAGGCCCCGAATTGGGTGGTGGTCAACGATATTTCCACCACACCAACCAGTCCAACGGTCAAATATCTGCAGGAGGTTAACGCGAACACTGGCATTGCTATCGCCAACCCAGTCGCCGCCGCGATTAACCCGTTAGTGACGGTAAGGGATGTCGGGGGAAATGTGTTGCTGCAACAAGCCGTCAACGTGCCGGCCAACGGCCTGATCGTGGATGTGTTGTACCAATTATTTCCCTCACTCGGCTTGACCGCGACATCCACCTTTCAAGGATCGTTAGAGATCGATGCCGGGCAAACGCAGCAGGGCGGCTTGACCTATATGGGCACCTTTGTGGTCTGGTGTGCAGGATACTCGGCGGGGCGGACCTTCACTCTGCCTGACGGAAGCAGTTCCTATCCTCGCGATGAAACCTCTACAGCTTCGAATGCTTTTAACCGTCTTGTCAATGTCTTTCCCCAGCTCTTGACTTTCCAAATGACACAGGCTTTTCCCCCTCCGCTCGTCGTTCTCGGGGCGACAGCAGCTGGGGGGTCGCCAGTAGGCGGCGGCTACTCTTACGTGCAGTACGACACCGAACTGATCAGACTGATGGGTGATTCCGAAGGGGAAGTCGCCTTCGCGCTGGCGCATGGCCTGGGACTCTGGTTCCAGGAACACAACCCCTATTGCTCGAGCCCTACCACCCACTTCATTTGCGACCCGACAACAAACGGCACCGATCGCGAAGAGGATGCAGATGAATTCGCGCTGTTTCTGCTTCAACAGGCAGGCTATGACACCTATTCGGCGTACGGAGCCATTGCGAAACTGTCCATTTTAGTGGGGAACGGGACACTCAACCAAAGTCCAAACGACATCAACGACGGCACAACAGGCACATACGCAACTTATGCGGAACGGATCGCGCATCTGCAGACGGCGCTGACCTACCTCTGTTCACTGAATCCCGGGACCTGTTCGGCGATCCACTCCGTGGAGCACGGGACAAGTAGCACACTAACGTATTAAGAGTTTGAGGTCAACGGATAGCCTCGAACGGAATGTTCTGGATCGCGTAGCGCGGCCAATCGCGGTAGTCGAAGTGCCACCACTCCGTCTCATACACCGTGAAGCCCTGCGCCTCCATCGCGGCACGGAGCACTTGCCGGTGCTCGCGCTGATCGGGAGTACCACCTGCGTAGTTGGGATACGAGCGCTCCGACATCTCATCGTAGACGCCCGGCATGGGGATCTCGCGGCCGGTGGCGAGGTCGTACAGGGAGAGGTCGACGGCGCAGCCACGATTGTGGCGCGATCCTTTCGCCGGATCGGCTACGAACTGATGTTTGTCGGGCGGAGTGGCGTCCCAGAAGATCTTCGTGACGTACCACGGGCGGTAAGCGTCGAAAATCAGCAGCCCGTACCCCTGTTTGATCAGCTCGCGATGGGCACGCAGGAGCGCTTCGGCGGCAGGACGCTGCAGGAACGCTCGCGCCGAGGTGTAGACAGGGGTGCTGAGAAAATCGTCGCTGGTGGCGTAGCGGATGTCGAGCTTGATACGAGGGTCGAGCTTAGCCAGGTCGACGAGGTCGGAGCGCAGGAAATCGCCCTGCTCCTGTGGCGGCTGGGCGGCGAGCGCTTCGGCACGCAATTCGGCGACGGGCCGAACGGGGGTGATGCGAAAGACTCGCGGCCGTTCCTGCGCGGCCAGGGCGATAGCGGCGAGAAAGACGCAGTTGCGAAGGACAGTCATCGAGGTTAAGTCGTTTATACCATCAGCGCTAGCCGAGCAGGGTTTGGTGTGGGTACAAGCCGAGGCGGCCTAGGTTTGTGGCCGGAAACAGCGAGGTTGCCCTCGACCGTGATTGGTTCACCCGGCAGTACGAGCGCGGCAGTTCTTATCGATGCGAGACTTGACAATATATGGTAACCTTACCATAATCAGGCACGGTGATAAGACCAAAAAGCAATGCAATGGCAAAAGGAACGAAGCAGCCAGACCAGCCGTTAGTTCGATCGGTCGTTTGGGTTGCCAGCAGCAAGCACGATCTTTCAACCTTGCCGCGCGAAGTGAAGGGTTCCTTCGGGTTCAGGCTTTATGAATTGCAGCAGGGCAAGACGCCACTCGACATAAAGCCCCTGCCTCAGTTTGGATCGGGCGTTTACGAGCTGCGAGAGAGCTTCGACCGGAACGCCTATCGGATGATGTACGTTGTGAATCTCAGGAAGGCGCTCTATGTGCTGCACGCCTTCATGAAGAAATCCAAGTCCGGAATCGGTCTGCCGAAGCCGGACGCAGACTTGATCGCCGTACGCTTACGGCGCGCACGAGAGTTAGATAGGGAGGACTGAACATGGCCAAAATTCCCTTTAAGAAAAGCAGCGGCAACGTGTTTGCCGATATTGGATTCACGCCAGCCGAGGCGGCGGAACTCACCGCCAAGAGCAGCTTGATAATCGCCATCAAGGACACCATCGAGCAGCGCAAACTGACCCAGCAGGAAGCGGCGCTGCTCTGCCGGACAGATCAGCCGACGCTTTCCAAAGTGTTCCGTGGCCGCATGGAGAGCGTCACCATCGACCGGCTTGCCAGTTGGCTCAACGCGCTTGGCCGGGACGTAGAGATCATCGTCAAATCATCCCCGCGCAGGCGCCGCCAAGGTCGCCTGCGCGTAATCGAAGCCGCGTGATACGGGGTGACGGTCGTGTTTCCATTCCTGCTGACGGAGCCAGCCGGCAGGAGCCGGTATTGGCGTCCGCCAACTTGGATGCTTGCAAACCAGCCCGCGAAGCGACGGTTGCCAACCGGCGCGCAGGATACCATCCTGCCCCACGTCGGTTGTCCGATAGGCCCCTGGTTCTGACCGAAGGAGAATTGGGACAGGCGAAGTTAGAATCCGACAGGTCCCCGGAAATGACTGAAATTAAGTGATCTAAGTATGCAAGATCCACAGGCGGCGTCATCGGCCAAACGATTCACCGGGCGACACCTTGTCCTGTTGATGGGGTTGCTTGCCGCCGTGCCGGCCCTGTCTTACTCGGTTCTTTCGCACGAAGCGCTGGTTGATGCATTGTGGGAAGTGTCGATCAAGCCGGCGCTGCTGAGGCGTTTCCCCAAGGCTACGCCCGACGAGTTAAGGGCTTCGCACGCGTATGCTTATGGCGGGTCGATCATCCAGGACCTGGGGTATTACCCGCACGGGAACAAGTTCTTCAGCGACCTGACTCACTACGTGCGAAGCGGCAACTTTGTCAATGCGCTAGTGGCGGATTCGCAAGACTTGGACCAGTATGCATTCGCGTTGGGCGCGCTTTCTCACTACGTGTCGGATAACGACGGGCACCGGCTGGCGACGAACCTCTCGGTACCGCAGCTTTATCCCAAATTGAAGAAGAAGTTTGGCGACGTGGTGACCTACGAAGACGACCCGCTAGCTCATCTGAAGACGGAGTTTGGATTCGATGTGCTTGAAGTGGCCAGAGGGAACTTTGCCCCCGAGGCCTATCACGACTTCATTGGGTTTGCCATCTCGAAGGAGCTGCTCACCAGGGCGTTTCAGGAAACCTATGGCTTGAACATCAACGAAGTGTTTCCGGACTTTGACCGCACGATCAACTCCTTCCGGGCGGCGGTAAGTAAGACAATCCCGGTGGCGACCCGCATTGCATGGGCGCAGCGGCACGACGACATTCAGAAGAGTAAACCGGGCATCACGCGACGGAAGTTCGTGTATAACATGAAGCGCTCGAGTTACGAAAAGGAGTGGGGAAAAACCTACGATCGGCCGAGCTTGAAGGACCGAATCGGAGCGTTCCTGCTCGGCTTGCTGCCGAAGATCGGACTGTTGAGGAAGCTGGCGTTTATGATGCCGACTCCGGAAGTAGAAAAACTGTTCATGGCCAGCTTCAATTCCTGCGTGGATCAATACCGGTCGTCCTTGACCGAGGTCGAAGCGGGCAGGCATTTGCCCAACGACAACATCGATGTGGGAACGTTGACGAAGCTTGGCGAATACCATCTGGCAGATGCCGCTACCGATCGATTGCTGGACAACCTGGCAAAGAAGCAATTCTCCGGAACTTCCGCGGAGCTAGGAGGAGCGATACTGGCGCACTACGAGAGCCCGGCGAGCCCCCACCCCGCTGCGCCGGCGGCCGGCAGCACGGACATAGTGCAGGCAGAGCTGCAACAGTTGAAGGCGCATATGAGTGCTGTTTCACCGGACGGCACTTCTCACTGAGGGGTTTGTTTGAGGGGCAGGTACAGGACTTGAGGGCCGCCGCCACGCCTCACCGGCGTCTCCGGAGGAGCGCCGGTTGCCAACCGGCGCGCAGGATGCATCCCGCCCCACATCGCTTGTGGTTCTAGCGCGCTGCCAGCAGCGCCCGAAGGTGCCGCGCGCGCTCGGGAGAACGAAGCTGCCTGAGTGCCTTCGCCTCAATCTGGCGAATGCGCTCACGCGTCACGTCGAACTCCTGGCCGATCTCCTCCAGCGTGTGCTCGCGTTCGCATCCGATGCCGAACCGCAGCCGGATCACTTTTTCTTCTTTCGGAGAAAGCGTCTTCAGAATGTTCGCGGTTTCGTCGCGAACGTTGGTATCGATCACCGCGTCCACGGGCGAGCCGACCCAGCGATCTTCAATCAAATCGCCCAATGCCGATTCGCCGTCGCGGCCGACAGGGGTTTCGAGCGACACCGGGTCGCGCGAAATGGTCTTCAGTTTCTGAACTTTCTCGACAGGAATATCCATCCGCCGGCCAATCTCGTCGTTGGTCGGGGCCCGGCCCAGTTCCTTTTCGAGTTCGCGCGTCGCGCGCAGGAACTTGTTCATGCTCTCGTTCATGTGAACCGGAATGCGAATGGTGCGCGATTGGTCGGCGATCGCCCTGGTGATCGCCTGCCGGATCCACCACGTGGCGTACGTCGAGAACTTGTAGCCTCGGCGGTATTCGAATTTATCCGCCGCGCGCATCAACCCGATGTTGCCTTCCTGGATCAGGTCCAGCAAATGCAGCCCGCGGTTGACGTACTTCTTGGCAACCGAAACCACCAGGCGGAGGTTAGCTTCCACCAGGTCCTTCTTGGCGCGTTCGGCCTCGATTTCACCCTGCCGGATCACGGCAAGGCTGTGCCGCAGATCGGGCAGCGAGGCGCCCGCCTCGGCTTCCTTCTTTTTCAGATCGCGCTTCAGTTCCCGGAGCCTGGTTTGGGCCGCCGCAGAAGTGCGCTGTTCGAGTTTCTTGATTTCGACCTCGAGCAGCGTCATTTCGTCCGCCTCAGCCTCGATCGCGCGCGCGAACTCCTTCCAGCGGCTGAGCTGGAACGGAATCAAGCGCATCGAGCGCGAGAACTCAACCTTGGCCCGCGCCACCCTCCCCTGCCACTTCCTGCGCAGCTTCTTGTTGACTGCCGGCACGGCGTTAGCTCTGTCGATGGTCTGGTTCAGTTTCTTATGCGCGGCGAGGTTATCGGTAAACAGCTGCTTCACTTCCGCACGACGCTTCAGATCCTGCGGGCTGCCTTCCTCGACGTCGGTTTGGCCCAGGTCGACGAAGCAATCCACGTCCTCGGTCTCGTCCCGCACAATCTGGCCGAACTCGAGCACCGTGCTCTGCACCAGCGGAGACCGGCTGATGGCCTTTTGCATCCTCAGTTTGCCGCGCTCCATTTTGCGCGCCAGACTGACTTCGCCCTCTCGGGTCAACAACGGCACCGAGCCCATTTCGCGCAAATACACCCGTACCGGGTCGTCGGTGTAGATCGACTCTTCCACCGGCTGAGCGCCATGGAACTCGTCGCCGTCCTGGACCTCCTCGGGATGAAAGAAGTTTGCCTCTTCATCAAAAGGAATGGCCAGCGGCTCATGACTTTCCGCTAAGAACTGATCCTCGAATTGATCCACCTTATCCACTCACCTCTAACCGCATCCATTCACCTAACTGCCCAGTCGCCCATCCACTCAAGACCCTGGCTGGGCACAAACCCGAAACCGGCGCCGGAACCTCAGCGAGCTCGCTTTTTCCGGACAACTTCCATGCGACTTTCTTAAACCTTTTGGCCACGCCGCCAGCGAACCTGTGCCGCTTGGCCCATCGGGGCTATCTCCAATCGTTTCTTTCCTTTTGGGGGATAACGGCAATGTCTCGGCCGGGGTACCTTTTCCCCCAAATACTCCGAGTTTTTGGGCGTGCGAAACGCGTCCCGATTATAACCTGAAATCGCGGGCGAGTTAAGTCTTAATATTGTGGATGTTCGCCAAAGTGATTGGTTTCACAAATCTTAGGGCGAATCCGGGGCCCTCGCAAGGTCCGTCATGCGACCGTCGTTACAGTCCATCGCCACAATTAGCCGCCCCTTCGAACCAGGCTCTTCAACTCGGCCACGAACTCCTCGACGTCCTGAAAATCCCGGTACACGGAAGCGAACCGCACGTAAGCTATCTTATCGAGCCCTTTCAACCGGTCCATGAGTCGCTCGCCAATCAAGACAGTGGGCAATTCCCGTTCCGGGCTTTCGGTCAACATGGATTCCACATCGTCAACCAGGGCGGCCAGTGTCCCCATACTGATGGGACGTTTCTCGCAGGCATGCAGTAGCCCGTTGAGCACCTTTTGCCGGTCAAATTTTTCCCTGCGGCCGTCCTTCTTGATGACCATATAGGGCACTTCGTCGCTGCGTTCATAAGTTGTGTAGCGCCGGCCACAGCCCAGGCACTCGCGGCGTCTGCGGATCGACTCGCCGTTCTTGCTCTCGCGCGAATCGATCACCTTGTCTTCACGGTGTCCGCAAAAAGGACAAGTCATAAGCCGGATTCCTCCCTAAGCTGCCGGATTCGGCGCGTCCCCCCAACCATAATCTGCGCCAAACCCGGCTCCGGGACCGGGAAAAAGCACACAGATGCCGGTTTTGCAGGCAATCTAAGAGAATAACGCTGCGTAGGCGCGTTTGGAGAATAACGCCCCTGGGACGCGGTTTCGCCGATTATCCGGCCGTCGAGTGGCGCATGGTTGCCTCGGAAAGCGCAAACTTCCCGGGGCTCCGGCCGGCGAAACCGGAATCGGGGTGAACTTCTTGTGACGATTAGTCGTTTCACATGTTGAAGCCGGTGCGAATTTGACCTACGATGGGCGGCTAGACCTAGAGTAAGGCCAAAGGGCGTCGGCTCGCGAGGAATCTCAAGATGTCCACAGCAGCCGCTGCTACCTTCGGAATTGGTGCCCTGGGGTCTCAGAACCGTTGGACCGCCGGCAGGAGCAGGGTGGGGATTCCTACAACACTTGATGCGGATGCGAGCCTGGTCGCGCGCTGTCTTGGCGGAGACCAGGGCGCTTGGGAAGACATGGTCAAGCTGCACAGCCGCCGTGTCTACGCTATCTGCTACAGATTTACCGGCAAAGAGAGCGAAGCGCAGGACATGACGCAGGATGTTTTTCTGCGTGTGTTCAAAACGCTCGGCTCCTTTCGGGCCGGCGAAGGGTCGTTCGTGGTGTGGCTGACCCGCCTGACCCGGAACCTGCTGATTGACAATTACCGGCGCACGAAGCAGGATCGCTCCACGGACTCGATCGAAGATCAGCTTCCGGTGCTCGAACAAAAGACCGGCCTGCTTACGCGCACCGATGGGCTGTTGGCGGGCCGGGAAGCCGGCGAATTGATTCAGCGGGGGCTGGCCAGATTGTCGCCCGAATTGCGGGAAGCGGTGATTCTCAGAGATCTTGAAGAATTTGAATATCGGGAGATTGCCAAAGTATTGAATGTGCCGGAAGGCACGGTGAAATCACGGCTCAACCGCGGCCGGGCGGAGCTGGCCCGCGTATTGCGGCGAAGCAAGGTGGCAATATGAGCACCGAGCGCGACATGGAAAATCCGATGCTCTGCTCCGACTTCGAGGAGTTGCTCAGCGATTATCTCGATGAGCAGTTGAATCCGGCCCAGCGCCGCCGGGTGGAAGAGCATGCCGGCCAGTGCGCCGCCTGCGGCGAATTGATGCAGGATGCGACCGTCGCCCTGCGCCTGCTCGAGCGGTTCCCCCAGGTTGAGGTGCCGCCTGACTTGGTGACGCGTATCGTATACCAGGCCCCCACCGGACGCCTGCGCCAGCCCTTCGAGCGCCGTTCCTGGGTGGGAGGCATCTTCAGCGATTGGCTTCAACCGCTGTTGCAGCCGCGCTTTGCGATGGGTATGGCGATGACGATCATTTCCTTTGCCATGCTGGGGCGCTGCACGGGTGTGCAAGTCCAGCAGATCCGGCCGAACGATCTCAATCCCGTCAGGATTTGGGAGAACGTCGAGGGCCGGGCGATTCGTACTAAAGATCGGGCGGCGAAATACTACGAGAATCTGCGTCTGGTGTATGAGATCCGTTCGCGGCTGAACGAGATTCGCGACCAGCAAGACGTTCCGGCGCAGGACCAAGCCAAAACCAAACCGGCCTCGGGCGGTAACGAGCAAACCGCTCCCGCCGGGGGCACCCCAGAAGGGAGTTCCAAGAAATGAACTGCTATTTACATACCGATACACCCGCTACCGCATTTTGCCGCACTTGCGGCCGCCCGCTGTGCGATTCATGCCAGCACCCCGTCGCAGGCACAGTATTGTGCCAGGAACACGTTCCCCAGGAGCAACCAACCATGACATACGCCGCGCCCCAATCTGATCCCGCCGCGAATCCTTACGTTCAGCCGCCGGTATCGCCGGTCTTCTCCGGGGTGAACAACACCTCACCCGCGCTGGCCTTCCTGCTCGGTCTCATTCCGGGCGTGGGCGCCATCTACAACGGCCAATACGTGAAGGGCCTCACCCACGCCGGTATTACCGGCCTCCTGTTGAGCCTGGCGAACGCCAATCACGGCCCCAGCGACGCTTTCCTGGTGCTGTTGACGATCGCCTGGTGGATCTATATGCCGTTCGAAGCGTTCCACACCGCGAAGAGACGCCAGCTCGGCATTCCGGTGGATGAATGGTCGAGTCTGCTGCCGCAAGGCGCCTTCTCCGGGCGCGTTCCGGTGGGCCCGATTCTATTGATTGTGCTCGGCGTTGTGTTCCTGCTGGATCAACTCGACGTGCTCCGGTTCTCCGAGATTGCGCGGTATTGGCCGATTCTGCTGATTGCAGCGGGCGCATGGGCCCTGTTTGCGCGATTACAACAGCCCGCTCATCCTCCCTCCAGCCATCCGTCCGTGGAGGCAGGCCATGAACGCTGATCGACGCAGGCTCTACATCGGGGCCTTTATCCTAATCGCGGCTCTCGTCATTTGCGTCTTCGTCGCATGGGGCGGCGATACGGGCGACATGGGGGATTTGTCGGGCCTGGCAGAATTATTGCTGCCCGGCACGCCTTCAGGAGGTCATCATGCTTAGCAGCCGCCTCAGTCTCTATATGCAAGCCGTGCGCGGCCCCCTGCTGCTGATCACCTTAGGCGTCCTCTGCTCGCTGCATGAAGCGGACGTGGTTTCTTTCCGTTACACCTGGCCGGTGCTGATCATCATGGTGGGCCTGCTGGTTCTCATCGAGCGCGCCATTGCGGCGCCGGCTCCTGTAGCGCCGAACGCAAATGCCTGGGCCGGCTATCAGGCTTCGGCCGGCGGTTGGAAGCAGACACAACCCCCCGCTCCCCAATCGGGAGCAAGACCCCCCAGCGCGAGCGGGCCACAACCGGGAGGATCACGATAATGCGTCAACGCGCTTCGCTTGTGGGGCCAATGCTTCTGATCGCGGTCGGCGGCCTTTTCCTGGCGCACACGATCTGGCCCGATTTCTCGGTGCCCGACTTCATCGGGCGCTATTGGCCGGTCCTGCTGATTATCTGGGGCGCGCTGCAGCTGATCGAGGTCACTGTTCGCTTCGCCCGTAACGCTCCTTTGCCTACCAATGCAATTGGCGGCGGCAGTTGGTGTCTGATCTGCGTTATTTGCCTGTTCGGCCTGACCTTCCATGAGATTCGCCGGCCCGACACCTGGTGGCGGCGAGCGGGGTTCGAGGGCGGCATGGAGATGTTTGGCGATGCGCACGACTACGACTTGAACGCGCTCAAACAGCCCGCGTCCAAGACCGTCAAGGTTGTCATCGACAGTTTCCGCGGCGATGCCCGCATTACCGGCTCGGATGCCCTGGAAGTGACGGTTG
>Ga0302325_10020241_pt1 | contig 13960 bp, 15 predicted proteins | sample Palsa_T0_2_FD_201948 | JGI IMG/M metagenome (GOLD analysis project Ga0302325, IMG submission 201948) | Peat permafrost microbial communities from Stordalen Mire near Abisko, Sweden - Palsa_T0_2 | ecosystem: Environmental > Terrestrial > Soil > Palsa > Peat permafrost | place: Sweden: Abisko... | reverse complement strand
GAGACCGCCCCGGAGTGAGGCCGCCTCCAGGGGGAAGCTCATCTGGATGTCCGCAGCCGTGAAGTCGTCTCCGGCGAACCAAGTGTTCTTCCTCAACTCCGCCTCCAGATAGTCGAGGTGTAGTTTGATCTGCGGGTCGACGAATGCCTTCTCGATTCCGTGAGCGATCCGCCGGACGATCGGGCGTAGGAGCGCAGACATGGGAGCGCGTGGTATCTGCGTGAAGATGAGCTTGAGCAGCAGCGGCGGCATCGCCGACCCTTCCGCGTAGTGAAGCCAGTACGTGTAGCGCAGGCGGTCTGGGGTGCCCGGTGGGGGCACGAGCTTCCCGTGGCCGTAACGGTCGACGAGGTACTCCACGATGGCGCCCGATTCGGCGATGGTGAGATCTCCATCGACGATGACGGGCGACTTGCCGAGCGGGTGCACCGCCCGGAGCGATCTCGGCGCGAGCATGCTCTTCGGGTCGCGCTCATAGCGCTTGACCTCATATTCGATGCCAAGCTCCTCGAGGAGCCAGAGAATCCGCTGCGATCGCGAATTGTTGAGGTGGTGAACGACGATCATGGCCGGCTGGGTGCCTTTCTAGCCTATCGGGGGTACTACGATGGCCGTGATTTCCTACGAGGCTCTCATCTTCGACATGGATGGCCTGATGGTGGATTCCGAACCTCTCTGGTTCGAGGTCCAGCGAGACTTTGCCTTGAACCGGGGAGGGGAGTGGACTCCCGCGCTTGCCGACCCGTGCGTCGGCAAGGGTTTGGCCAACTCGGTCCGCGTCATGGCCCAAGCGCTCGGATTCGAGGTGGATGTCGAACGCGACGCCGCGGCGATCGTGGAGGCGTTCATCGGTCGGGTGGGGGATCTCGCTCTGAAGCGCGGATGCGCTGAAATTGTCGATGCCGTTCAGCGCCGCTCGAGGCGCCTGCCCCGCGCAGTCGCGTCGTCGTCGGCGCGTAGGCTCGTCGAGGCGACCCTCGGCCGCTTCGGCCTTGTCGAGAGGTTCGACGTGCTGGTGTGCGGCGAAGCTGTTTCGCGGCCGAAGCCGGCCCCGGACATCTTCCTTCTTGCAGCAAGACACATGAGCGTGGCGCCCGACGCGTGCGTCGTGCTGGAGGATTCGCTCGCGGGCGTCGAAGCTGCGCGTGCGGCGGGCATGCGCGTCATCGCCGTGCCGGAGAAGGCGGATGAACGTTTTTCGATCGCCGACGCCGTCGTCTGCGACCTTCATGAGGCACGAACTCTCCTGGGCCTCGACTAAACTCGACCGCGAACGCGATCTCGGCCATCGTGCTCGCCCCGCCATGCGTCATCGCATCTACCTGTCGCCGGGAATGTTCGGATTTGGCAGGCTCGCGTCGTACGACTACTTCGTTCATCTCGAACGCGAGCTCGGCGCCCGCCTGCGCGCTGAGGGCGAAGAGGTCGAACTGCATGTCGCACAGGTCGCGCCGACGGCATCGATCCGGAGGCGCGCACTCAAGCTGACGGATCTGGTCGCCAGCACCTGCGGAGGCGCGGGAGAGCGAGGCCCGATTCACCTGATCGGTCACTCGACCGGTGGTCTCGACGCCAGGCTCGTCGCGTCGCCGAGCGTATCCCTCGCCGTGCCGAGCGATACGCTCGCCTGGCGAGATCGTCTGGCGAGCATCACGATGATCAACGCGCCTCACTACGGGACGCCGCTCGCGAGCTTCTTCACCACCGTGAGCGGAGAGCGGATGCTTCGAGCCATCAGTGGACTGACGGTCGTTGCGCTGTCGGTGGGCTCGACCCCGCTTTCGTTCGTCGGTGCCCTCGTGGGTCTCTTCGGGCACGTGGATAGGTTCGTAGGGCTGGATGTCAAACTCGTCGACCGGACCACCGAGGCGCTCCTTCGAACCATCGACGAGGTTCGTGGCCACGAAATCCGTGAGTACATCGACGCCATCAAAGAGGACAACGGCGCGATGGTTCAGCTCATGCCCGAAGCCATGGACCTCTTCATCGCCGGCATCGAGGACCGACCTGGCGTGCTCTACCAGTCGAGCGCCTCCATGGCTCCGCCGCCGTCGCCGCGCACGTTCGTTCGATCGCTCCGGGGAGGCTGGAGCGCGATGAGCGGCGTCCTCTTCGACGTTCTCCACGAGATCACCGCCCGCTACGATCATCGCTATCCGTGCGCTGCACCCGAGGGCAGCGAGCAGAACGAGCGCACCCTGCTGGCCGCGTTCGGTCAGCCGCCGGATCTCCGCGCGAACGACGGGGTCGTCCCGATCCGATCGCAGATTTGGGGCTCCCTCGTTTGGGCTGGGTACGGCGACCATCTCGATGTCCTTGGCCATTTTCGTGACGACAAGGCCTCGAAGGTACGCGCGGCAGCCGGTGGACCGCCGCCGCATGTTGACTGGCTATCCAGTGGGAGCAACTTCGACACGACGACCTTCGGAGTCCTCGTGGATGCGATAGCCACCGGCATCGCGGCGAGCGCCCGATCCCGCTGACTCGCCTCAGCGTGCGTTCATGACCATCACGATCGCGTACCCCACGAACCCCACGGCCGCGACGCCCTGCGCCACGCGTGCCCCGCGGCCGTCGACGCCAGCGATAGCCAGTCGGGCGAGTCCGCCGATCATGGCGACGGAGGACGCGGCTAGGGCGGCGAGCCAACCGCCGCCGGGTGCGGCGTCATCCCGCAGCGCCGCAAGCATCGTCTCGGTCGATACTCGAGGGACCGAGGCATCCTTGCTGGACGCGGCCACACGGGCCAGGCCGTCCTCTGCGTCCAGTCGCCAGCGGGAATTCGTCACGCCGGCGGCGCGTGTTTCGAGCGCGGCCGTTCGCATCGCGCCGTAGGCGAGCAGCGCCGTCGGGTCGTCGCCTCGTGCTTCGGCGTCGTGCCCAATCGAGGCGAGCTTCCGAAGCCCGCGCTCCGGCCACGGACTGCCCGGGACGAACGCTTCGGCTGCCGCGCGAGCCCGCCCGATAGCCTCGGGCCAGTCCGACTTTGCCGCAGCGGCGTCGGCCGCGAGGTCGGCGTCACGGCCGATGGCCAGTTCGCGCACGGTGGCGATGACCACGATCGACGCCACGGTCAGCGCGCCGATCGTGAGCGTTCGGCCTAGCGCAGTCACGAGAAGTCGCGCTTGCGAAATACGAGCGCACCGGCCACGAGAAGTGCGGTCGCGTAGAAGAGAGCATGAATCGCGGCCATTCCCACGTACCGCCACACGGCCTGGTCCGCGACCTGGCCGAGCAGCAGTGGACGTGCGGGCACGTACACGTGCAAGTTCGGCACGACCTTGGCGATGGCCGCGAACCCACGGGCAAAGGTCTCGCCGAACATTTTCTTCGGCAGGTGCGCGAGGGTGTCGGACGATCGTCCGATGACGAACACCATGACGGTGAACGTCGCCGTGAGAAAGGGAGAGGAGAATGAAGCGAAGAGCGTGGCGACCGCCGCAACGATGGCTACTTCGCAGATTGAGAGCAATGCACCCGCAACGACCAGCTGCCGATCCTCCAGCGCGGGGGAGGCGACGGTCCACACCACCGCCGCGAGGACGATCGACCAGGGGATCATGACGAAGATGCGTCGATGCCGCGCAGCGGCGAGGGCGACTCCGAGGAGGACAAGCATCACCCCGATTGGAGCGAACACCTTGGACGTCGTCTGGCCGGCCTCTATGGCGAGCGTCGCGAGCACAGCGGCCGCATCTGCCGCGACGAAGACCGTCACCGTCAGCATCGTTCCGAGGTACTTGCCGACCAAATACTCCCAGCGGCGAATGGGGCGCGAGAGGATAGGGAAAACGGTCTTGTGTTCGAGCTCTCGATAAAGCGACGTCGATCCGAGGACGATGGCGATGAGAACCCCGTAGAGAGACAGCGCCGCCGCGCCGAGGTCTGCCACGACACGAACCTCGTTGTGCAGCGACAAGGACGCCACGACCATCGCGTACGCGCACGTCGCGAGTGCGAACGCGAAGACGCCCAGGAGAAGCCGCGCGCGAACGGCCTCACGGTAGGTGTTCAGCGTGATGACGAGGACACGCGAGAGCATCGTGGCACGCTCAGCGTACCCGGGCTGAGCTGCGCCGGGGCGACAACTTGAGCCTACCTCGATGCTCTTTGCCCCGCCGAGATTTGCTCGACCAAAAGGCCCCGCATGCGTTCGGGTACCGTGAGGGCCGTCGCGCCCACGCGGTTTTCGAACAGGTCTCGAAGCAGTCCGGGGCCCATATCGATGAGGACCCCGTAGGTGAGGATCGTTCGGCCGTCGGCGAGGGGCTCTGCCCGCAGGAACCCCCAGACGTCCTCGATGTCGTGTCGCCTTCGAGGCTCTAGTCGGAAGCGGGCACTGCGGGCCTCGCGGTGCACCCGCATCGTGTACGTAACCTGAAGAATCGCGTTCCCGTGCGTGACCTCGATGAGAGAGTCGTCTCCCACCGTCCCCACGGCGCGTGTAGAGCGAGTCTCGGGCAGGACGCGCCGCCAAGCATCGGCACTGTCGAACAGGCGAGCCACGTCGTCGGCGTTCGCGTCCAGCAAGGCGTAGGTGACTCCTCCGACGTAGTGGCGCCCTCCGCGGTCGAGCGTCTGTGTGCGCGCGACTGTCTGGCCACGGAACAGGCTCTCGATCTCTGGCGCAGACAGGCCGTCCGCGCGCAGCGGCGCTGCCGTGAGAACGAGCGCGGTGAGGACGGCGATGTGGAGCCCGAAAATCCGCACAGGGTGTTCAGGGTAAGAACGGCCACGGACGCGCGCAAGATTCCCGTCGCACAGGCTGCTTGCCGACAGTGTGGGATTCTCCGAGACCTTGCGCCCTCACCGAACGACGACGAGCCGAACCCGGGGACCGATCTCAACGGCAAGGTCATCGCGAGCGTCGTGCAGGTCGCCGTCGATCGTGTAGCGAACGCGACGGCCCGTTCCGCGGACGACAATTCGGCTCGAGACCGCCTCGTACGTGCGGCCTGGTCGCATCGACTGCGCGCGATGGATGCGGGGCAGCTCTTTCACGAGTGCCACGGCCGAGGAATGCACGCCGAGGGCGTGGAACGCCCCCGGGCGCTCGTCGAAACGGTTGAACGGCTTGAAGCTCAGGCCAACGTGGGCAATCGTGCCAGCGGCCACCGCAAGGTAATCGCGCTCGGGCCAGCGAGTGCCGTCATCGAGCTCGACCGACCCGCGAAATGGCTCCGCCATCCGGCGGATCGCGTTGCCGCCCACGAGGGCGCTGCCGATGCCGACCGCGAGCGTCTTCGCAGCCACGAGGGGCGTCGGCTCGCCTGCACGGTAGTACTCTGCGAGAAAGCCGTGCATGACGCCGGTGCCGAAGAGAAAGCCGTACTTGGGGGTTCCCCCCGCGTTAGGGGAGATGCGCATCACGTGCCGCTCGACGTCCAAGAGCGGCTCGTTCGCCCGCTGCGCGTGGTCGCGGATGAGCCTCCCGAGAAGGCCCTCGGGTTTGTCGTGGCAAACGCCGACTGAGTTCGCGACCGTATTCATCGTCCCCCCACGCAAGAGGGCGACTCGCGGAATCGTGGCCCCGCCGTACACGTCGAGGAACCCCGTGAGCGTCACGTGGTTCGTGCCGTCACCTCCGCTGATCGCCAGAACGTCGATGTCGACTCGCCGGAAGTCCTCCGCGATGCGATAGAGCTCGTCGAGCGATCGCGCCTCCCGCAAAACCCCGTGGTTCCCCAGGCGACGGGCGAGCCGGAGAGCGGCGCCCGGGTCGCGCAGGTTGCGCCGGCTCTTGGGGTTCAGTACGACGCCGATGCCAGACATTCGGATGTCTATCGCATATGGCGCCACAGCCGGGCGACAAGTCAATGGTTATGGTGCTTTCGAGGTATGGGGCCACATGGACGAGAACGCGAAAAAGCGCCAGGTCGAAGCCGCTAGGGTCTCGGTGCTCGCGGTGAGGGGTGCGGATCTGGCCGTGCTCGTGGTGACGGGCAAGGACCGGGTGAGCTGGCTCAACGGCCTTTTGACCTGCGACCTCGTGAAGAGGTCCGAGGGGGACGCGCGCTACGGCCTGGTGGCGCTTCGCAGCGGAAAGGTGCTGACGGACGCCGCCGTCGTGATCGCCGATGACCGAGCATTCGTCATCGTACCGGCAGGCCTCGTCGAGACCCTGCGAGCGCATCTTGACCACTACCTCGTCATGGAAGACGCGATCGTAGAGGGGCGCTCCGACGCGTTCGACGTATGGGTGCTGCACGGCCCTCGCTCGGTCGGGGTCCTCGAAGCCGTTCGCGCCGCCGGCGGCGTCGGGGGAGTCCTCGACCGGACCGGGCTCGGTGGGGCCGTGGTCCTTGTTCCAGAGGTGCCGCGAGCCGCGGTGCATGCAGCGCTGGAACGAGCGGTCGCTGCGGCTGGCGGGGAGCTCGGCGACGACGAGGGCTGGGAGGCGCTGCGGCTCGAGCGGGGCGTCGCACGTTTCGGCGTGGACTTCGACGAGAAGACCTACCCTCAGGAAGCCTCGCTCGAGAAGGTGGCCGTGAGCTTCGATAAGGGCTGCTACCTCGGACAGGAAGTCGTGTGCATGCTCCAGATGCGTGGGCGGGTGAAGCGCAAGCTCGCTTCCATTGTCATCGACGCACAGGCCGTGCCTCGTCGAGGTGCTGCCGTGACCGATGAGGCGGGCTCGCCCGTAGGTGAGGTCACCAGCGCCGCGACATCCCCGACTCTGGGAAAGGCCGTGGCTCTGGCAATGCTCAAGCGCGAAAAGGCCGAGCAGGGGCAGCGCGTTGTCGTCGGCGGGGCTCGCGCCGAAGTGGTCGATCGGCCGGCGTGAGAGTATGAGGCTCCAGCGTGAGCTCTCTTCGAAGTCTGGTCATCCTCGCCGCCCTCGCAACCTCGTCCGCGTGCGTTTCGAAGGTGACGTTCGACCGAAGCGTGGCGGATGCCGCCAAAGCCAAAGTGGAGGCGGAGGCTCGGCAAAAAGACGACGAGGCCAAGATCGAGACTCTTCAACAGCAGCTCGCAGCCGCTGAGGCAGCAACGCAGGACCGAGACTCGAAGCTCAGTGACCTCTCCACCGAAGCCCACAACAATCAGGCCCAACTCGATGAGCAGACAGCGATAAACCAGCAGCTGCGCGGAGAGCTCCAACGGCTCGGCAAGGACGTAGACAAGATCCTCGCCGAGCGGGGAACCCTTTCGAAGGCGCTCGACGACGCCCGCGGACGCCTCGAGGAGCTGCGGCGCGCGCAGGCCGCCGCGGAGGCACGCGTAACCCTCTTTCGCGACTTCGATCGTCGCTTCAAGCCTTTGGTCGATGCCGGGCAGGTTCGCATCGAGACACGGCGAGGGCAGCTGGTCATCGATCTGCAGGGCGACTTTCTCTTCGAGCAGGGGCACACCGAGCTGCGGACGGCAGCGAAGGGCGTCCTGATGGAGGTTGCTCGCGCGCTGGAGGTGTCCTCCTCGCCGGTGACGGGCAGGCGTTACCTCGTGACGGCGCACGTCGACCCGCCGGAGGCCGCACCGGCAACGGTGGGTCGCGGTCGGGGCGAGGCCTCCAGACAGCATCACGTCAAGAGCCCGTGGGAACTCACCGTGGCGAGAGCCGTGGCGGTGGTCGAGTACTTGGTCTCGCTGGGCGTGCCGTCGGAGTCACTGACAGCGGCCGGGGCGGGGTCGTTCGACCCGCTCGTGCCGAACGATGGCCCCGAAGCCCGCGCGAAGAACCGGCGCGTCGAGATTGCCCTGTTTCCGACGGCGGATGAGACCTTGCCGGTCGCGCCGTCAAAGCCACAAGGGTCGCCGTAGGGACCTATTTGACCGACGCCTCCCAGCGGAGCGACTCGCCGACCTCGCTCGAAATCTTCTTGGCCAGCCAAGGGCGTTGAATCGGCATGATGAACAGCCCAGCGCCGGCCTCGTCGCGTGCGCCTCCGGGTGCCGGCCCTTGGGAGGCCTTGCGCTTGCCGGTGGAGAAGAATGCAACGAGGCGTCCGTCGGGGCTGCACGCCGCGTAGGTGTTTGCTCCCTCGTGCTGAGTGAGCCTGCGAATACTGCCCCCGTTGGTGTCCGTCGCGATGATGTCCGTGCCGGAGCCCACGCCGACTGTGTAGATGAGGAGCAGGCCCTGCGGCGTGTCGCAAAAGACCGGGGCGCTCGCCATGAAGCCGGAGGGGGAGACGGCCTTGCCATCCACGTACACGCGCTGGACGGGGGAGCCGGCGACGTAGGCGATTTTGCCCAGGGGCCCGAACACGGGGTGGTTGGCAAACTGCGCGGTGGGCATGGGCTGCAACTTGTCACGACCGCCGACCCAGAGCTGACTCTGCCCCTCACTCATGACGGTGAGCGCCATCTTCGAGCGATCGGCGCTGAAGGCGAGCCCCATGATTGACCCCGGCACGGACAGCGGGACCGGTGTTGCCTTCGGGCCAAAGGCCAGACGGAAGGGCGAGTAGTCCGTAGAGAGCGCATAGTAAATCTGTCCGCCGGGGCCGAACGCGGGCGAAAGAGCGGTCGCGTCGGATGGGCCGACCGTGCGGAGGTCGAAGCCGTCCGAGTCGATCGCGAACACCCGGCGCCAGCGGCCCACCTTCTCGGCGTAGGTCATTCCGCTCTCGAAGCCGCCGGGCCGGCCAGTCAATGCGCCGAGCAACTGGTCCACGAGCCGGTGAGACGCCGTCCGGATCTCCAGCGTCGAGGTCGGGACGAGCGCACGAAACGCGGGCTTGGGGTCGGGGGCCGGCGTCCCGCGCGCCTTCTGAGCGGCCACTTGCGCTGCCGTTGGCGTCAGATACGCCTCGCCGACAAGCTCCGTTTTTGCGGAGTCGTTGGCGGCCGGCTGCGCGAAGACTCGCACCACGTACTCGGCACCGGTGTCGCGCCAGGCGCCGAGGTCGAGTGGGGTCGTATGCGTGAACGGCCCCGACGGTGACGCATTCTCGTCGATGACGTCGAACTGTCCGCTCAGATCCATGTCGTTGACGACGACCAGGTGAACGATCGTATCGGCCGTTCCCGTGGGCACGACGGGGACGACGCCCATCTTGGGAAGTGGTGGCAGCCCGCCGGCGGATCCGTTCACCTCGACCGTCCCGAGAATGCTCTCGTCGGGTTCGCTGCTGCCCGCGGGAGCAGCTGGCACGTCCGCGAGCGCCATCGACGGCGATGCGACGGGCACCGCGTCGCCGACGACGAGGACAAACACCACCAGCGAAGGAAAGGGACGAAACGTCATTCGCAGAATTTCTGAACGTTGCACTGAAATCCAACGGGAAGCGACTGTCCCAACATGTCGGGGTACATCGGGGGCGGCGCGGGAAGCTCGGCTCCCGCCGACTGGATGCGCGACAGCGTCGCGTTCACTTCCGCATCGAAGGTGGGGTCGCCGCTGGCCTTCACAACTGAGAAGCTACCTACCTTGCGGTCCCCCGTCACGGTCACGACAGCGGTGGCGTGCAGCTTCTTGAGCGTGTCGAATGGCACCTTGCCGCGAATGTTGAAGTGTGCGGTGAACCACCCCGCGAGTTGCGATCGGTACATGTCTGCGGCGCGCCCCTTGAGCGGATCGGTCTCCGTCCCCGAAGCCGACCCCTGCTCGGAGCCCTCGCTCGACGTCGGAGCCGTGGCGACGGTGCTGCTGGACTCCGGCGCGGTGGGATTCGTCGGCTCGCTCTTGCCGCCATCGACGACGAGCTGGGCAACGGATGCGTCGGGCAAGAGCGGCTTCGGGATAGCCTCGGGAGTCTTCTCGGCCTGGGTGGACGGAAGCGGGGTCTGCGACTTCGCGGCGGAGGGCGGTTTTCGAAGCCATTGCGACGGGAGCTTTCCTGGCGTCTTGCTCCCGAGCTTGAGCACCGGAGTGATCGACACCGCGATCGGTTGGGCGTTCTTGTCCGAGATATCGGCCTCGATGAGCGCCGGGGAAGGCATCGAGAAGGCGGCCACGAACAGAAGCTGCGCAAGCAGTGCGACCGCGCAGGCGATGGTGATGTCCTGCGCGTCGAAGGTGCGCGGCTCGGTGGCCGTCACGGCTTCAGCTCCTCCGGATCCACCAGAAGGTTGAGCGAGGTAACGCCTGCCGACCGGGCCGCGGCCACGGCGCGCGCGACGACGCCGTAGCGCGCATCTTTGTCGGCGCGGATGTAAAGCTCGTGCTCTTTTTGAACTCGCGCGTTGGAGGAAAGTACGTTCTCGAGATCCTTGGTCACGTCATCCTCGCCGAAGAGGATGTGCTCGTCCTTCGTGATCGAGAGGACGAGCTTCGAGTCCTTCACCGGGGTATTCGCAGCCTGTACCTCCGGAAGGTCGATGTGCAGTCCGGAGGTCAGGAGCGGCGCCGTCACCATGAAGACGATGAGGAGAACGAGCATCACGTCGACGAGCGGCGTGACGTTGATCTCCCGGAACGCGCCGCCGCTGCGGTTGCCCGACGAGAGTGCCATCTCCAGCCCTCTTCGCAGCTATGCCCTGGGGCGCATACTGCCCGGGCGTGGCGGGACCAGGGCAATCGGCGCGTCGCCGGGAGGCGAATGCTCGGCGACGATCGCGACCCACTCGGCCGCACCCGCCTCGAGCTCCGAGACGAAATCGCCGACGCGCTTGTCGATCCAGTTGTAGAAAAAGACGGCGGGAATCGCCGCAGCAAGGCCAATGGCCGTCGTGATGAGGGCCTCGCCGATGGCCGGGGCAACGACGGGAAGACTTGCCGTCTTCGCCGCGCCGATCCGAATGAAGGCATCCATGATTCCGTAGACGGTTCCGAAGAGCCCTATGAACGGCGCTCCCGAGGCGATGAACGCCAGAAACCACATGAGGGCTCGCGCGCTCTGACCCTCGGTCAGGATGGCTCGGTCTGCCACGGCGCGCAGGCGTTCGATCTGGGCCCCCGCAGCGCGCGCGTAGAGCGCAACGACGACCCGCGCGCCTGGAGCGCTGTGCGACCTCGCCGTCTCGAACAGCTCGTTCAGGGAGGTGGCATGGCGGGCGCGCCGGTCGAAGTCCTTCTCGGTGAAGCGCAGCCTCGAGAGCTGCATCATCTTCAGCACCGCGATGATCCACACCAGAAGAGAACACCCGATGAGAAGACCGATCGTGATCTTGATCGGCCACGCCGCGTGCTGAAAGAGCCCAACCAGGTCCAGCTTGACTGTCGGCACCTCGGCAGGTGCGGCGGCATCGGATGCGGACTGCAGGAGAGTCATTGCGGGGCAAGCGTGGCTAAGTGGATTACTGGCCGAGCATCACGTCGACCCGGCGGTCACGAGCCCAGCTGGGTTCGTCGCCGCCCGTGGCGTCCATCGCGCCGCGGGACGACGATTCGGTCTTTGCCTTGTCCATTCCCTTGCCGAGCATGTACTTGGCGACGGAGTCGGCCCTCGATTGACCGAGCGTCATATTGTAGTCGCTTCCGCCGCGGGGGTCCGCGTGACCGACGAGCTTCAGCTGGCGCCCCTTGAGCGGCCCCGTTGTAAAGCATACGGCGACCTGATCGAGAACGCGTGTGTCGTCCGGACGCAGGTTTGTCGAGTCGAACGCGAAGAAGGCATCGGGCGGACTGATGCCGCAGGCGTGAACGATCTCGTCCGAGATTCGCACCGCGCTGGCCGTCGGCGAATCAGGAGCCTTTTCCGGGAGCCGGCTCGACGCCGGCGATGCCGCACTGGCAACGGGCTTGTCGCTGGCGGTCTTGGGCGGAGGGCTGTCCCCACAACCGACGATGGAAGACATCGCGAGGGCAAGGGGAAAGGCGCAGCATGCAAACGGACTCTTCATCGGGTGCCTCCTCATGGACCGACAACGGTTGGAGACGGCGTAATCTTTCCGCACACGAAGCGTCAAGCAAGTCGATGGGAGGGCGCCGATCCAGACTACGAGCACCCGGCGACCGGCGTCGCGCTAGATTCTCCTTTCCAGCTTGAATCGACGAGGTCTCTCGCTCTCATCCGACAGGCCAATGACCCGGAGCATTTCGAGAGCGATCTCGCGCACGCGCCCATCTTTGTGGATCCTCAAGTGCAGCCTGTCCCCGTCACTCTTGACCACATCGCATCGGCCGAATGCGAAGTGGTCCACGACATCGCCGGCCTCCGGAGCAAGGACATCGAGATCGACCTCGGGGCGTACCGGGCGCGACGGCATGGGCACGGGCTGCCCATGTTGCGCATGCGGAACATGTGGAGATGGCCGCACCTGGCGCGCCGGGGTTGATGGGCGATCGGCGTCGGCGCTCGCGACAAGCGCAGCGGACCATCCGGGGGACGAAGTCGACGCAACGGCTGGGGGGGGGTCGTCGAAGCCCGTGACGAAAATCTCGAGTGCCACGGCGCGCGCGCTCACGATCTGGCCCGCGAAAGTCTCCAGGCCCAGGCTCGTCTCGCGCGCGAGCACGGCGCTCAGCGAGCACGAAGGAGCGCCGTCGACGATCCCGACGGAGCCTTCCACCGCAACGGCCTGGAGGGGGCCCGCAAAGAGGCGTGCGGTGCCCAGACCGTGTGCCTCGGAGGCGTAGGCACGAAGGGACACGTCCGCGAGGACGCCGGTGGCGCGTACCCAGCCGGATACGACACCTTCTTGCCGCAGCGCCTCCATCAATCCATCGGGCAGAACGTCGCCCGCGGACGCGCGGATCACGAGATGCCGCACCTTCTGGGGTCGATCGACATGGAAGCTCACGGGCTACCCTCGTCATGCCCGCTCGGGCAGCCGGTATCTTCGTTGAAGATGTCCACGAGGTCTGGTTCGTCCTTGCAGGTGTCGGGTGACGGGGCCAGGCGCAGGTCGAGCGTAGGGGTAGGGGGCGGAGGGGGGAGCGGGGCCGCAATCCGTGAAACGGTTCCGTGCTGCGGCGCCCATCGCACGCCAAGAGTAAAGCGAAAGCGCGGCCGGGTCAGAACCTCATCTCCAATGGGCCCGCCGCCGCCAAGTTGCAAGGAAAGATCGCCCCCGGGAAGAGGGGACGTGCGCGCGGAGAGCTGCCACTCTGCCGGGACGATGTGGTTGCCGTCCGGGGTCGTCGCGTACGAACTCGTCAGCGTGGCCTGCTCGGCCAGCGTAGGGAGCGCCCACGCTTCGAGCGTTGCGCTCAGTAACTCGCGTGGCATGAGGTCGACGCCGATGCCCAGCGCCGTCACGATTTGGGTGCCAATCCTCGCGCCCAGGAGTTCCGTCGTCGGTCGCACCCTCGCTCCAAGCTCCGCCCCCGCAAACCACCGATGGGCTCGATAGTCGGCTGCGACGCTTGGGACGTAAACCCCCGACCCTTCGCCCGCGAACTCGCTGCGATCGCCCGTCGGCGCGCTGACCTCGAAACGTGCAAGGAGACCCCAACCCTCCGCGTTTGCCTGCGAGGGCCGATGATCGCGCGGATGGGGAACGAGGGCGTACGCAAATCCGAAGCGGACGTCACGCTGGGCGGTCTGCTGCAATCCTTGGCCGCCTGTGACCGGCGCGAGCCCGGTGCCGCCCTGGGCGAACGTTATCGGCAGCGCAAGGTCTAGCTCGAGGCGATCGCTGACACCGTACGCCCAGAGAAAGGTGCCATTGACCTGATCGTTCACGGCGTACTGATCGCTGCCGGACCCCCCCGGCGCCTTGATATGGATCACCACAGGCCGCGACAGATAGGTCGAGACTAGACCGAACCCGAGCTGCCCTCCTGCCGTGGTTTGCGCCGAACCGACCGCGACGAAGCGCGCAGGCCCCGCGTGCGGCCATAGGGCATCGTCGTCGATGCATGTACTGAGCACGCCCGAGCAGTCCGTTGCGGTGGCCGATGATGCGCCCAGCCCAAAAGTGGCGCCGCAGGCGAAGGCGACAAGACCGATGCCGTGGCGCATCCGCGCGAGACGTTACACCAATGTGGTAAGCAGCGCGCGTGGGTATCACCAGGGCCGCTCCGCTCATCCTTGGGAGCGCTTCGCCGCGACGGCGGGAACTCGTCGCGATGATCGAAGTGCCGTTCGTCGTTTTCCCTGCCGATGTCGACGAGTCAACGCGAGGCGCAGAG
>Ga0302325_10020239_pt1 | contig 13960 bp, 12 predicted proteins | sample Palsa_T0_2_FD_201948 | JGI IMG/M metagenome (GOLD analysis project Ga0302325, IMG submission 201948) | Peat permafrost microbial communities from Stordalen Mire near Abisko, Sweden - Palsa_T0_2 | ecosystem: Environmental > Terrestrial > Soil > Palsa > Peat permafrost | place: Sweden: Abisko... | reverse complement strand
GGTAGACGGCCGCGGCGAACAGCGCGGCCGCGGTGCCGGTGCCTGGCCCGACCAGATGCGGGTGATCGAGCGCGAAGGCATCGGCGGCGCGGATGACGAACTCGGCCATCGCCCGCGGCGAGAGCAGCGCGTCGCGGCGCTGGGAATGACCGAAGCCGGGCAGGTCGATGGCCACCAGGTGGGCATGGGTGTCCAGCCGGGACCAAATGGGCTCGAAGGCCAGCAGGCTTTCCGGCCACGGGCTCAGCAGCAGGGCTTGGTCGCCGCGGTCCTCGCTCTGGGCGTACCGGACGGTCAATCCGTCGATGACCCGGAACCGCATCTCGAAGGATGTGTTCAGCCAGCTGCTCACGGGATCGCTCCTCCGCCACTGCGTTTCGCGTTTGCCTCCCTGCGATTGTCAGCGCTGCGGGGTTGCGTTCATATCCGCCACTGCACAGTCCAATTGGCCAGTGGGCACTCGGCCAGGCCACAGTGCCATGGGGCGGTGAGGCTAGCGAGCGGCACAGGCCGGCTGGGGCGGTCCTTCACGACAGGTGAGGCGGTGGCGACAAGTCGCCATCATGGCGCGGACACAACTCTGGGTCTTCCTACCGCGCCTTAGGATGGCCGGACATGAACGCCGGTCACCGAGGGACTCATGACCGATATTGATTCGGTACGGCAGAGCGGGCAAAAGACGGACACCGCCGCGGAAGCCGTGTCGAGGCTGCTAGCCGAGGGCGGGTGTATCCGCTCGTCCTGGGGTCAGCAGCACGCAATCGTGCGGAACGCGGACCTGGCCCGCTGGCTGCCGGCCGCGGCCGAGCTTATCGGCACGCCATTGCTCCGTCCGCCCTACGCGGTGGTGCTGTCCGGGGGTAAGCCGATGGCCAGGGAGCGATACTGCCGCTCGGCGAAAGTGCTCATGGGCGGAACACCCGAGCAGGTGCTCGACCCGGATCTTGTCGCGACTGAACTGCAGGCTGGTGCCGCCGTCAAGTTCAATCGCATGGAACTGTGGAGTCCGCTGGCTGCCGCCGTGGCCCGCGAATTCGGCCGGGCCAGCGGCAAGCAGGTTAAGGTCTGGGGCTTCCTGTCACCGCGGGGGGAGATGACATTCCCCTCGCATCGTGACCCGGCTCATGTTGTCGCGCTCCAGGTTGATGGCCGGAAGCGGTGGCGTCTCGATGGCCCGCCCCCGGCGGGCCCCTGGGATTCGCTTGCGGATGTCGAGCCTTCCGCTGAAAGCCTCAAACTATCCCTGGAACCTGGGGATGTACTTTACCTGCCGCACGGCTTTGCGCACTGCGCGGTGGCTGAATCAGCCTACTCGTATCACATCTCTTTCGCGCTCGAGGGTATGTCGGCGGGCGAAGTCCGGACGAGTGTCGTGAAGGGAATCTACGATTATCTTGATCGTTCGGACGGGACGGAAGTTAGTCCGGAGAACCTGCCGGGAATTCTCGATGACATATGTCAGAGCTTGGGCATGATGGCAGCGAGGCTATCGGCACTCGCGCGACGAAACCCGGGTCAGATCGACTTGCAAGCGATTAGCGGGATGTTCGATAGCTTGCGTGATCAGGCCTAGACTGGTCTAGTTTCCAGACCCTCGGGCTAAGGACGGCAACTAGGCCGAGTGCCATTCCCACGGCGCCGACAATCAACGCGGCCCGCAGTCCGAAGGATGACCCTATCACCCCGGCGATAATTGCCGCAAATGGCACGGAAGCAGCAGTAATGAAGCGGGCCGCTCCTATAATCCGGCCACGGACCTCATCTTCTGTACGTAGCTGAAAGAGCGTGGTATACCCCACTCCGAACAACGTTAGCCCGATCCCGAAGCAAGCCTCGCCGCCAGTGATAAAGGTTGCAGCTTCCAGCGTAGAGCCCTTCGCCAAGGCGAGGAGGGTGCCACCGAGTGCCATAATGAGCTGACCGAAAATGAGCAGGCGGCCGAATCCGATACGTGCGGCGAGCCGATTGCATCCAAATGCGGACAATAGCCCGATTATTCCGGCGGCAGTAAAAACCAGGCTTATCATGCTAGGGCCGAAATGCAGGCTTTTTGTCAGGAAGAGAAAGTAGACGGCAGACTGCATCTGAGCGAAGAATGTCAAGATCGCGTTGGAGCGGGTAACGGTCCCAAGCACGGCGTCTCGGCGCAGCAAGCTGAACCCGACTTGGATCTCGTGCCAGAAAGCCGACAACTGCCCCGACCGCCCGCGGTCGGCTGCCGAACGTCCGTATCCGGTATCTCGCACCTTTATCCGAAGCAGGCAATAGGCCGAGACTACATAGCTGAAGGCATCAGCAGCCACGGCTGCGGATGATCCCCCGAGCGCGATGAGTCCGGCAGCTATCCCGGGGCCTGTTACCTCGGAAGCCGACTGGCTTGCGCTCAGCTTAGCGTTCCCGTTACCAAGCTGTTCGGCGGCCACGAGATTCGGCAGGAAAGCTTGAAACGCAACATTGAAGATTGCCGTGAGGATTCCGGTCAGAAAGGCCACTGCCACCATAAGCCAGAGCGCCAGCAGGCCGATAATGACCGCGATCGGGATGGTCGCGAGAAGCGCGGCACGTCCCACGTCGGCGATGATCATGAGCCGATGCCGGGAATGCCTGTCGACCAGAGGCCCGATAAATGGACCAACGACCACCGGCGGCAGCACCTCGACGGCGGAAATCAGGCCAAGCTGAAACGGGCTGACATGCAGGATAAGCACCGCCACGAGCGGCAGGCCGATAAAGCTCACCGACGAGCCGACCAGGGAAACCGACTGACCTGCCCAGAGTGATATGAAATCGCGATTTCGGAGCAAGCGGATCGCCGGTTCCAGCTGCGCGGCCGCGGGCTCACCGGCCGTGTCTGCGCTCATCCGGAGAGCATACCTTATTTCTTCTTGCCGACCTACTGTATTTTAGTCCTTAGTCGTCGCCAGTGCCGTTAGCGTTCGGACGCCAGTATCGCGTACTCAGAAGCGGCGCAAGCGGCGCGAAGCCGGTGCCAATATTCCAAACGTGCTCCCGGCCGTCGCCGGACACCCGGGAGCGAGCGTGGATCACCGCGCCCGCGTGAAAGAGAATGAACATTCCAGGGTCCAGGAACACCTTGATGGGAGCGGGACCATGCGGAAACAGCAGAAAAGCCGAACACCGGGTCGACTCAAAGTGATGCTCCAGGTTCATCAGTACGTTAAGAACGAATCTCTCGTCATCTAGGTGCGGCCCGAGCTCGCTACCAGGCTGGTCGTAGTACAGGTAACTTGCCGACCCGCTCGGGGCCGCGGGAACGGCTCTTGCGGCGATGAGCGCCAGTAGTTCGGGGGCGGTCGAAAATGCCCGGCCGGCCGGCCCGACCGGGGCAAAGAACTCCGTCCGCAGTGGTATTGCCCCGGACCGGGCTGCTGCGGCTTCCCGCCGCAACGAAGACAGCCATTCCTCGGTCAGCCATTCCGGCCTGCCGATGTAGAAGACACCGTCACCCGCGCCGGGTGGCGCCTGGATGGCCGGGCTGCCGGGGACGCGACTTTCGTTGATCATCTGCGGCTCCGCCTCCCGTGGTCCGATCCTGAGCTGGCTGACTAGGAAGAATTCGTGTTTCCCTGATACCAATCGAGGTCTGGCCGCGGCCGGACCAGGTAATGGCCGAGATACGAACCGCCGTAGCTTACCTATCGTGACCCTAGCCGGCCTATTTGCCGCGCAGGATGGCGACATGTCGCCATCCTGCGCGCTCGCTCTCCGGCCAAGATGCCCTGGCTGTTACCGTGGCTACAATCGGCTATCCGAATATCGACCCTTAGGCAGGTGCGCATGTTCGAGGACATCGAAAAGGCGAGCGAGGGGCAGGACGAGATCCTGGCGCCGCAGAACCATGCTCATCCGTTCGTGTCTTTCGTCTGGGACGCGACCGACGACCGGGCCGCATGGGATCTTAGCTAGTAACCGGACCCGCTGTGTTATGTGTCGAGTTGCGCGTTAGGGTGACGCTTTTTGCGAGTGGCCAGAGCGCGCAACTCCCATTTCCTGTGCTGACCACAAGCCGACCCTGACGGGCTGCGTCCCCTGTAGTCAGAAGGTGAGTCTTGGCCACGTGGCATGAGTTCGCCCGCGCGGAACCAGAGATGGCGAAGCTCGGAAGCCGTATTTTTGCGAAGTATGGGATTGCGTACCTCGCGACGACCCGTATCGACGGAGCGCCCCGGATACATCCGGTGTGCCCGGCGATCGTCGATGACAGGATGATTCTGGGGATCATACCGGACACGCCAAAGCGCCGTGATCTGGAGCGCGACGGCCGGTGCGCCATCCATGGGCTGCCTGGCCCCAACGATGCGGAGATCTGCGTCAGCGGCACTGCGCGCGGGCTCTCGGCACAAGACGTCGCCAGGCTGATCGAGCTCGCTCCCGCGAACGTACGGATAGCCACCGATGTGGCGATGTTCGAGATCGACATCCAGCAGGTGAGCTGGACGACCTATCAAACCGAGTCCGGCTCGCGGCCCGTCCCCGCGAAGGGCCGGTGGCTTGCTGACCGGACCGTATGACTGAGTCCAGACTGCATCCGCGCTTCGTGCGTGCCGACATTGTGCGACACCCGGACGGCGGCCTGGTGGTGTCTACTCCCCGCGGCGCCGCTTTGCGGGTCCACCTGGACGAGGCTGAACTGGTGGCCATCCTGGCGCGGTGCGATGGCCGGCGGCCGCTGAGCGAGGTGGCCGCCAAGTCCTCTCGGGCCGAGGATCTTCTCGCGTTCCTGCTCCGGCTTGAGTCGGAAGGGTGCTTCAGCACGCTGCCGGCGGCCCGGGCAGCGGACTGGGTGCGATTCACGACAGCAGGACTGGAGCCGGAGCGCCCGGCTGGTACGAGCCTGGTCGTGCTCGGGCACGGCCAGCTGGCTGCGGCCGGGCAGCGGCTGATCGGTGCCGTCGCTTCGGCGCCGTTCCGCGACATTACCTATCTGCGGCAGGTCGCTGAGCTTGAGGACCTGAGCGGAAGACCGGATGTGGTCGTGGTCGTCCTGCTTGACCGCTTCGACGTCAAGACCCTCCAGGCCGCCGCCGTCGCATGCGAGAAACTCGGTCAGCGGTGGTCCTACCTGTACTACGCCGGCCAATGCGGCTGGTTCGGCCCGCATATGGAACCCGGCCGCGGACCTTCGTTCGATGATCTCTGCGCGCGCCGGATCGCCGTGGCCGCCGACCCCGTCGTCCTTCGCGCCATGGAACAGCAAAGCGACGTGCGTGACGACTACGTTCCGCCGGCTCTTGAGATCATCTGGATGCTGTCGGCGTTCCTCGTCGATGTGGAACGCTGGCTGGCCGGCGTGCAGGCGCAGGGCGGCTGGCACGAGGTGGAGGTTGACCCGGTACGGCAGGTCCTACGCCGGCACCCCGTACTGCCGCTCCCGGACTCTTCCCATGAAATCGCCGGGCTCGGGCCGGTGGCGCCGGCCCCGGAGGATCTCATCGTTGACGAGCGTTGCGGCATCGTCGGCCGAGTCAGGGAAGTGGCTATCCATCCGACCGCGCCCCGTCTTTTCACGATGGTGCAGGCGAGCGCCTGCGACATGAGCCGGGTCCGTCCCTGGCGGAACGATCCCGTCGGCGGCGGCAGCAGTTTCGGGGACGCCGAGGCGGCGCGCGGAGCCGCTATCGGCGAGGCCGTAGAACGATATTGCGGCAATATAGTGCAGCACGGCCGGATAATTAAGGCATCCTATGAAGAGCTGGCTGGTTCGGGAGAACTCGCGGTTGACCCAGCTAGCCTGGTGCTTTTCTCGGCGTCGCAGTATGCGAGCAGGGGTTTTCCGTTCGTGCCCTTGCGGCGAGACTCGGTGATTCACTGGTATCGGGGTCGCTCGCTGACCAGGCAACGGTCAGCATGGCTGCCTGCCAGCATGGTATATGTCAACTGGTATCGCGCGCACGATTCCCCCGACGCACCGACGAATGGCACGTTCTACCCTGGGATAGCGGCTGGACCGACCCTCGAGGCGGCCATTAAGTCCGGCCTTCAGGAAGTCATCGAGCGTCATGCCACCATGATCTGGTGGCTAAACGCGCATCCGCTGCGTGGCTTGCGGCCCACCGCGGAACTGCAATCGATATGGCACGGCACGGCTGTGCGGAACTGGCTCATTTACCTGGAAAACGAGTTCGCCGTGCCGGTCGTCGCCGGAGTGGTTGAGAATGTCGCGGATTCGTTGCTGACGATCGGGTTCGCCGCCCGCTCTGACGGCCAGGCGGCGACCCTCAAGGCCTGGGGTGAAGCCTTGGTCCTGCAAGACCTGAGCCGTGATCTGCTAGACCCGCAGGGGGCTTACCGGCGTGCTATCAGCCGTGGCCGGCTACCTGGCCAAGATATCAAGCCGTGGCGCTCTGATCGCCGGTATCTCGATTCTTACCGTACCGATTTCCGGGATGTCATCAGCTTGCTCTGCCAGGCCCAGGTACATCTTGATCCGCGAGCTCATGAACTGGTCAGGCCGTGGGTGGATGTACCCGCCGAGCTTTCTTTCGACGAGCTTCCGCGGCTGCCATCGGAGGATCTTGTGGTGTACCAGAATGCGGTTGAATCCCGCGGGTACGAGATCTTCTATGCAGATATCACCACTCCGGATATAAACTGCGCGGGCCTGAAAGTCGCCCGCACGCTGGTGCCTGGCCTGGTGCCCAACTTCCCCGCCGGTTTCCCCTACCTCGGCCGGCAGGCAGCGCAGCGCGCTCCGATCGGTCTTGGCTGGCGCACCAGCCCGCTGGCGGAGGAGCAGCTGAACTACGTCCCGCTGCCGCACGCCTAGCCCGGGTGCCTGGCCAGTAGCCCGGGCGCGCCGCCGCCGGGAGCCGTCATATCCATTCTCGGCGCGCCGCTTCCGCGCCGGCCTGGAAACGGCTCCTGGCGTTCAGGATCTCCATAATCTCTGCCGACCTTCGGTTGAAAGTCCGCGGCGACAAATTGAGCGCCCGTTGTGCGGCGAGGTCGGTCACGCCCGATGCGAGCCGATTAATAACCGGGATCAGATGCCCCGGTGGTCCGTCGGCCTTGCTCGCACGCCGCGCGGTCAGCCAGAGCATATCGAAGGCGTTAATGAGGGCCGTCAGCGGAAGTGCCGAGTCAATGATGAATGGTGAACTACGCTCGCCGTCCGCGTCGCGGTACATGACGGCGAATTGATCACCTGCGATGCAGAACGGTGGTGGCGCCAGTGAAAAGCTGGTGATCTCTAGGTACTGTGAGGTTGTGCGGCCGGCCTCGGAGATGTTCGCCGGCAGCAACGGAACCTGCTGTTTGGCACCAGCCTTTGCGAGTATTAATAGGTTCAATTCCGGCGGGCCATGACGGCAAAGCCCCTGAATTTCAGAAGTCAGCCCGGCGACTGCCGTCCCCTTCTCCGGGGCGTGCGCGATCACCCTGAGCACCGGGAATATTTTATGCGCTGGCTCTGGTTTTAGCGGGCGCCCTATTATACGTTCGGCAGCGGAATTGTGGTGGGCCCGGGCCGCATCGGGACGACTTGGCAGGTAAGCGCCTGCCAGGGCGCAGACGGTTCGGAGGCTGAGCACAGCCTGCTCCGCGAGCTTTTTATTCACATGTTGCCCCGTATTGGCAATATTTACCGGAATTACGCGCGCATAATACGGTCCTGCCCCGTTAAATCCCGAACTACACACCACCCGTTATGTGTTGTATACGTAACTATAGCACACTATGCGCTCCGGCCCGGAGCTCAGAATTGCTGCTGCGCCTGGTACAGCTCACCGCCGGGCACGCTTGACCAGCCTGGCTAGGCCCGCACGGCGTGATCCCCGACGGCCGCGGGTCTGCGGGCGACGGCCAGCAGGTGGGTCGCCGTAGACCGATAATCGGCGGCCTCGCCCAGCGCGTAAGCGATCTCGCCCCACTGCCTGATGATGTGATCTGGCGCGTCGGCGAGTTTCCGCTGGCCGAAGCTGGATGCGGGTCCGTCCATGCCCCGGACGAGGCCGGGCTCGAGGCCCGCGTCCGCCAGCTCGCGCCGGGCTTCCGCCGGAGTGCTGAAATAGTGGATCCGGAAAAAATCCGGCATGCGTTCGCTGCGGAAAATGCCGGTACGCAGGAAGTCCTGCCAGTCGAAAATACCGCCGGCGCCAGGCGCGGCTTCCAGGAGTGAGCGCAAGGCCGCGACCCGGGAGAGAAGCTGGGCGAACAGCGGCGCTTCCGGCCTAAGGACGCGCCGGGCCTCCCGCAGCACGGCGATGCGGTCGCCGCGATCGGCCAGGCAATACATCGGCCCGAGCAGAAGCACCGCGTCGGCGCAAGCATCCGGCCAGGGCAATTCGCGCGCATCGCAGCAGTCCACGCTGTCGAGGTGCGATGCCGCTGTCGTGTTGCGGCGCCGCGCATCCGCGACGAGCTTCTGCGTTAGGTCGCAGAGCCGCACGCGGTAGCCGAGCTGGGCCAGATGGAAGGCGTGCCGCCCGTTTCCGCCGCCGATGTCGGCCACCAGCGCGGGCGGGGCGGGCAGGTTCTCCGCCAGAGCCTTCCGCAGGACGTATTCTTCGATGCGGGCGAACCGGTCGAATCGAGTCCACTGGACCTCGGCGTTGCTGGCGTAGAACGCCTGGACCGCGTTCGCTTCGTCCGCAGGCTCCGCGGAATGGCGCATCTGCTCTCCCCGGTATCAGGCCGAGAGGGCGGCACCGGTAGCGCGGCGAAAGAAGCGAGTCGAACCACCGCACATAAGGCCGTTCTGGCCTGGACGCACGCACGAAATGCTAGCAGAGCGGGCCCTCGGCGAAGCCGGCCCGCCCGCGGTCGACGTTGAACTTCCACTGAGCGAAAGGACGGTCCGAGGGCGGGCGGGGCACCGGGACCCGACCGCGCGTGGTCGGCGCGGCACGGCGGCTGAACCAAGGGGTGAAACTAGGCCCGTTCGGCATTATTGATCTTTTTCCGAACGGGCGGCGGTGCCCGCACCCGCACTGGCCGATCCGGCCGCGCATTATTTACAAAGTGTGAGCCAATGACTACGGTAAGCAACGTCCCCGGACCGGGGCCGCCGTGACCGGCCCAGCCGGGCTGCGGGCCTCACTTCTGGCCCCAGGACACAGAGGACACAGGGGACACAGTGGGGGGACGGGATATGCGGGCAGGACGGGATCATCAGGCCGGCGCCGGCCGGCGCGGCAGGACCTTGGCCCGCTGGCGCGACGCCGCCGTCGTCGTCGCGGCGGCCGCGCTGTCGCTGACGGCCGCCGCGGTGCCGGCCTCGGCGGCAACGCGGCCACCGGCACCGTGACCGCCACCATTCCCGTGGGCACCGAACCGGCCGGGGTGGCAGTGTCCATTGAGTGGGAAACAGGGGGGCCTGGCAGGCCCGATCGGCCTTAGCGTGTGGACGATCGGTGGGACTCGCGGCCCGCGAGCGCGGGACGGCCCGTCCTACTCGGCTGCCTATCTTGGCGAGTTCGATGTCCCAACAGCCCCCAGATCCGACCCGCTGGCTGGCCGACCTGATGGGCGTGCGTTCGAGACACGTCTACTGGCTGGATCTACGTCAGCTGACCGATGTATTTTGCTGCAACTTGCAGAAAGATGTGTCGTGCAACCGGCACTGGCGGCTCGCCGCCTGCGCCCAGCCGTACACCCGGACGCACGACCCCGGGTCACGCGGGTCAGGGGTCCCGGCAGCGAGTCACCGGGGACGGGCGTTGGCCCGCCGGTGCCCTCGCTACCGGGGCCTTCTCGCCGCACATTGATCTCATCCCTGGCAGGGAGCAGACCGTGACAGTTCACGCCCGACCCGGCGCCACATTATTCGCCGCATGCCGGCAGTTGTTCGGCGGCTACCCGCTCGCGGTCACGCCGCCCGGCGCGGACGGCGGGTACCGGTCGATGGTCCTGGTGAACCGCGCGGCCGGACCGACCAGTTTTTTCGTCCTCACCCAGGCCCGCGACGACCTTTTCGTCCTCCGCTCATGGAACCGCCGCGACGGGGTTCACCAGGAAATCCGGCCCGCAGAACCGGTCACGGGCAGCACCGGCCAGGCCATCACCGCCAGCATGCCGGTCCCCCGCGACGGCGCGCTGCTCGGCTGGGTCACCGGCCGCCAGGTCACCGCCCTGCTGACGGTGCACTGCCGGGCACCGCAAACCTGGGACGACCCGGTCCCCGTACCGGAGATCCAGGTCCTGCCGATGGCCGGCACCAGCGACCCGCTGCACTGGCCGCCGTTCACCGCCAGCCCCCTGGACGACGTGCGCCTGTGGGAGTACGCCCGACGCGGCCAGATCGTGGACATCACCCCCCTCGTCAGCCGCAGCCCCGGGCAGGCTTTCTGGGTACCGTCCCCGGATAGATGGAGCACCCGGCACGAAATCGGGTGCGTCGTCGTCATGGGCAACCTGCCCGCCGAGGGTTACTGGCTGCCGGCCGGGGTCTACCTGGACCACTGGACGCTCCGCGAGGGCATCCCGGCGCCGCCCGCCGGCCGCCTGCTGACCCTGCCCGCCGTCGTCGACCTGGCCGACAAGGTCCGCCCCGCATGAGGCCAGGCCTGGCGGCGGCAAGGAGTGGGTAGCCTCCTTGCCTTTGCCTTTGGGGCTGGCTGGCCTGGGCAGCGCCGCCCGCCGCGGGCGGGGTGTCCACCTGGGCCAGCGGGTAAGAATGCCTGACGCGCATGCTTTACTCACTGTCGGTTAGATGCCCGGTGAGGGAGGTGCCTACATCGAAGATCCCGACGGAGTGCGTCCCAGCATCTCATTCCTCGAGGTCCCGGAGCCCAAGGCGGTGAAGAACCGCGTCCATCTGGACGTGCAGGCTGGCGGGGGCCGCAGCGAGCCATGGGAGGTGCGGTGGCCTCGGGTGACCGAGGCCGTTGTCCGTCTCACCGCGGCCGGCGCGTCCGTGATCCACGAGGATGTGGAGGACGGCGTCCCGGACCATGTGGTGATGGCCGATCCGGAAGGAAACGAGTTCTGTGTTCTCTGAATGCACGCGTTGGCCTCGCGCCCGACGCCTTGCGGGCGGTCCGAAGGACACCTTGAACTTGATGGCATAGGGACCGCACAAGCAGAAAAAACGAAAGGTGTCTCCGGTTACTGCGGTGGATCCGGGCTCCGCGGCGGATCCGGTGCATCCGGTCAACATTCCAAAGTAAGGTGACTTCTCCGGCAAGTCGACGCTGATGCAGTGCATGGCGGGCTGGACCGGCCGACGTCGGGGCACTCGTTCGTGGGTGGCCTGGACATCGGGAACCTGGACGACGCCGGGCTGACCCAGCTTCGCCGGGACCGGATCGGGTTCGCGTTCCAGTACTTCAACCTCATCCCGACGCTGACCGCGGCCGAGAACATCACCTTGCCCGTCGCCCTGGCGGGCGCCAAGGTCGACCAGGAGTGGCTCGATTACCTGGTGGGACAGCTGGGTATCGCCGACCGGCTGACGCACCGTCCCGGTGAGCTGTCCGGCGGCCAGCAGCAGCGGGTGGCGTGCGCCCGGGCGCTGATGAACAAGCCGGACCTCATCTTCGCCGACGAGCCCACGGGCAACCTGGACTCCAATTCCTCCGCGGACTTGCTGGCGTTCTTGCGCCGGTCGGTGACCGAGCTTGGCCAGTCGATCGTGATGGTGACGCACGACCCGCGGAGTGCCGCGTACGCGGACCGGGTCGTCTTCCTGGCCGACGGGAAGGTGGTCAGCGAACTGGAAAAGCCGACCTCCGACTCGATCCTGGAGCGGATGCGGACGCTGGGGACCTGACATGCGGAACGTGACCCTGAAGGACATGCTGGCCCACAAGCTCCGGCTGGCCCTGACCGCGCTGGCGATCGTGCTCGGCGTCACCTTCATCTCCGGGACGTTCGTCCTGACCGACACCTTGCACAACACGTTCTCTGTGCTGTTCAGCAGCGTGTACCAGAATATCGATTTCCAGGTCCGCGGGGACCCGCAGCTGGGCAGCAGCGGCGCGAACGCGGTCCGCAACGAGCTGCCCGAGTCGCTGCAGGCCACCGTCCGCCGGGTGCCCGGCGTCGCGGCCGCCGAAGGGGAGGTCGAGGGCTACGCCCAGTTCGTGGCCCGGGACGGCAAGCCGATCGCGACGGGCGGCGCGCCGGCCCTCGGCGTGAACTTCGACACGGATCAGCAGCTGTCCAGCTTGCACATTATCGCGGGTGGCCCGCCGGTGACCTCCGATGACGTGGTGATGGACGCCGGGACCGCCAGCAAGTACGACTTCGCCGTGGGGCAGCGGGTCCGCATCCTGCTCGCCGGAGCGCCGGGGACGTTCACCATCAGCGGCATCGCCGAGTTCGGGTCGGCGGGCAACCTGGCCGGGGCAAGCCTGGCCGCGTTCACGCTGCCGACCGCCCAGGCCGTCCTCCAGGAGCCGGGCCAGCTCGATGACATCAGCGTGGTGGCCGTCCCGGGGGCCAGCAAGCCCGCGGTCCAGCGGGCCATCGCCGCGGCCCTGCCGGCCGGGGTGCAGGTGGTCACCGGGCAGACCGTGGTCAACGAGAACACCAGCGCGGTCAGCCAGGAGCTGTCGTTCTTCTCCACCGCGCTGCTGGTCTTCGCGTTCATCTCGCTGTTCGTCGGCGGGTTTACCATCTTCAACACGTTCTCGATCACCGTCGGGCAGCGGACCCGGGAGCTGGCGCTGCTGCGGATCGTCGGCGCGAGCCGCCGCCAGGTGTTCCGGTCCGTGCTGGCCGAGGCGGCCATCACCGGGCTGGTCTCCTCGGTGATGGGCCTGGGCCTGGGCGCGCTGGCCGCGCTCGGGCTCGAGGCGCTGCTGCGCGGGTTCGGGATCACGCTGCCCGCCGGACCGCTGGCGTTCGAGCCGCGCACCGTCGTGGTCGGCCTCGCCGTCGGCGTCGGCGTGACCATGATCGCCGCGATCCGACCGGCCCGCAACGCCGTGCGCATCTCCCCGATCGCCGCGCTCAGCGATCGCCAGTCCGACACCGACGTCTCCATGCGGCGCCGGTTCGCCGCGGGCGCGGCCGTGGCCCTGGCCGGAGCGGTCCTGCTGGCCACCGGGCTGGCCCTGCCGGCCATCGCGCTGGTGGGCGTGGGCGCGGTCGGCATCTTCGTCGGTGTCGCCATGCTGTCCCCCGCCCTCGCCCGCCCGTTGTCCAGCGTGATCGGCCGTCCGCTGGCCCGGCTGTTCGGGGAGCCGGGCAAGCTCGGCCGGGAGAACTCGATGCGCAGCCCGCGGCGCACCGCCCAGACCGCGTCGGCGCTGATGGTCGGCCTGGCCCTGGTCGCCGCGATCTCGGTCTTCGGCGCCTCGCTGTCAAAGTCGGCCACCAGCAGCGCGGACCAGGCGATCAGCGCCGGCCTCATCGTCACGCCCAGCGGGACCGGAGAACTCAGCGATTCGGTGCCGGCCAAAGCATCGGCCGTGCCGGGCGTCACCGCGACCACCACCGTCTACGGCGGACAATTCGAGGTCCAGAACTCGCTCGTCACGCTCCGGGCGGTATCGGTGGCGCACCTGGCCGGCACGCTGATCCTGCGGATGACCGCGGGTACCTCCGCCGCCCTGGCCCGGGGGGACCTGCTCATCGACGCCACGACCGCCACATCCAGGCACCTGGCCGTGGGCGACACCGTCCCGGTGACGTTCGCCCGGACCGGTTCTGCCACGATGCACATCGGCGGGATATACCAGGCCAACGCCCTGATCGGCAGCTATCTGGTCAGCGCCGGGTTCTTCACCTCCCACTTCGCCAGCCAGCCCCCGGCCGCGCTCCTGCTGCAAACCAACGGCAGCGGCACCGTGAACGATGCCGTCACCAACGCCCTGGCCTCCTACCCGAACGTGCAGGTCCAGACCAGGACCCAGTTCGATCAAGCCCAGACCGCCAGCGTCAACCAGCTGCTCGGGCTGGTCTACGCCCTGCTCGCCCTGGCCGTGCTCATCGCGCTGATCGGGATCGTCAACACCCTCATGCTCTCGGTGTTCGAGCGCACCCGCGAGATCGGCCT
>Ga0302325_10020237_pt1 | contig 13961 bp, 14 predicted proteins | sample Palsa_T0_2_FD_201948 | JGI IMG/M metagenome (GOLD analysis project Ga0302325, IMG submission 201948) | Peat permafrost microbial communities from Stordalen Mire near Abisko, Sweden - Palsa_T0_2 | ecosystem: Environmental > Terrestrial > Soil > Palsa > Peat permafrost | place: Sweden: Abisko... | reverse complement strand
ACGAAATTGAAAAGCGAGGATTTAGAAAGGCTTTTTTTAAGATGTACAGAATCCAACAAGGAATAATCTCTGCGAGTGCAAATAGTGAAAGATAGAATATCATTGCTTTGTTTTAGATTATAGAATACCAAAAGAATTTATTCTGATTTTAAAAATGGACTGAGAGTGCTGTGCCTGAATCGACTTTGTTACCGGTGCTTCAAAACAGTGCTCATAACTCGTAACGTGGAGACAAGCATCTACCTACCTAGGTAAGTACCTACTTTTGCCACCTGTTGCGTCACGTGCTATCAAGAGACCGAAGAAAACCTGCACGACTACAATGGAAGCACTTTATCTCGTACAAGCCAGAAAGAAGCAAAAGCGCAGCAGTCGAATCCAAGAATTCCGAGTCTACACTTACAACCATTTGGTTGGGCCAAAGTTCACCCTATATTGAAAGGATCGACAACCCGTCTTTTGCTATCTTTCCTACGATTCAAGTTCATTAAATCTCTATATACCCGTTCGTACTTCCCACCTATTGTATAGTTGGTTTGTAAAAGCAAATGGGCCATTTCAGCGAGTGACTAATTCACATGTCAAAATAAATGGGCTATTATAGCAATACTAGGTACCTAGCGAATAGGGAAACTCACGTGAGACTCTATCAAAAAATATAAACTATTTTATAAGGAATTTGCTTGTGGAATCGATACCTGAAAGTTCTTTAAATAATTTACTCTAAGCTACTAGAATTACTATTATCTATATTCCTTTTTACTTCTTTCTCTTCTCAGAACATGTGCACATAATAGTTCGTGTAACTCGAGCAACCCTGCTAAGGGGATTTTAATGTAACATGTGAATTGAGCCTATTTGCTTTTACGAATTACCTATAAAATAAGTGAGAGGTATAAACGGGTATATTACATATATTAACCTTTGTAATTTTAGTTTAGAATTAATTTATTTTAGAATAATAAATTATACTATATTAATAATTATTATAAGATATCTTACTAGTTACTATTTATACATCACAAGGCCGAGTCAATAACTATGCTTAAAGTCCCTCCCAGGAAAGTGACAGGGTCGAGGTAAGCTCGTCCCCGACCTGCTAGCGCAGTAGCCCGCCTTCTAGAATCCGCATTTTCAATTGCCACAACTTCCTCTAACTTCAAAGAAACAGATAAACAATCCCATCTAATTTATATCAACTGCCGAGCCTCGCATTTTCGAACGTGCATGGAGTGGAATAATGCTGAACACGAAGAATTATGACGGGAGGGGGTATGTGCTCCTCGTGTCTGTCTTTATCCGTATTCATTGACAACGGTGAAGGCCCCCTTCATTAATTTAGATGCGGTGTAATGAGTATATCAAAGACTGATTCGCATGGTTAAGCTTTTGATCATAATCGTGAATTGGACTTGACGAGGAAAGAGACAACTGATGTGGGGAGTACAAGTATCTCGATCCTTTCCTCTTTTTTTGAATTCCAACGAACAACCCGCTCCAGTTCCACTCCCAACGAAGCCCAACTACCTTCAGAGAGCATCAAAAAATAACCCACCATCATAATGCATTTACCATCCCTCCTCACAACCATAACTCTCCTCACCACCGCCATCGCTGCCCCCTCCTCCCTGAAGCCCCGACAGGGAGGCTGGACAATCCGTGACTTTACTCGCGACTGCGCAGACGATGGAGACAACGGGCCTGACAGCTGCACCTACGTCTTCACCATCGACACTTCCGAGGTCTCACAGCAATGCCTTATCGTCGACTCGGCCCAGCAAGCCAGCTCCCATTCATTCTACAGCGTCCCATGCACCGAGGTATGTCTCTCTCCTAGTCTCACATCATTATACTCCTTCCCCTGCATACATCTCAACGCCGAGGTATTCTGAGTTGTGGGGATGAAGCTGATGTAATGTGGAATAGAACGCGGACTACCATATTTCCTGGGGATGGAATTATGAGGGAGATTTCACTATCATGACGGTGGTTTATGAGCCAGCACAGTTGGAGGCCTTCTTCGGGTATAACCATCCTAACGATGGTCCTGGTGATGGTCTGCCGGATGTGGGACCAAATCCTGTGCAGAGCACTGGGGTTCCACCATGAGTTTAACTGGAAGACGTGGACCGGCGAGGCATGGAATGACACAGCGAAGTAACAGAATCACTGGGGATCGGGGGAGACAGGAAGGAAGTCCAGCGAAACAAGTTTCGTTGGAGTAATTGAGTAATGTAATCTTACAATAAAGAATTAATGTGGTTCTCGACTGGCACTAGCCGAGAAACTTTCCACAGTCAAAAATGAAGCGCGAGATGTAGAACTGCCTAAGATAAGTGTAACGCTGCTTTCTCATTCATAACTCGTAATACTCTTAGCCTAGCTAGCATGCTGTGAAGCTGCTCAGACGCTGTACAGAAAGCTCGAAATTCAGATCAACCCTCCCATCATGAATATGCCATATGCTCCCAATCAGAGTAAATAGGTGCCCAACCCAATGTAGCCTTATCTATAATGCACCATTTCCCAATATCCAAGAACGCCTCCTATCCCTCCATCCAAATTGGGTATAGTAGAACTTCCAGTATAGAGCCAAGCCAAGAACAACTTCCTTCCGTGTAATGGAGCTGGGTGGCGATTATAGTCCTTTACTCCCCCAATGCAAAATCGAATTTAGTGGCTCTGGCTCTTCTTAGATCCAACTCCTGGCCTTCTACGCCGATTTGCCGTTGCGGCCGCCATTCCTACAAATGCCTGATCGTCGTTCGAGCTCTCGCCGTTGAACTTCTCGTGGCCAATTGTGATGACCTTAATAACATTACCCAAGGCTACCGCAATGCTCCTAGTGCCAATTTTCTGCAGCGGTCCCAGATTGTATACTAATAAATTGCCCTTCTCATTATATCCGCAGAGTGGAGTGACAGCTCTCTCGCCACGAGAAGATATCGACCAGACTTCCCATGAATCCTCGGCTTCTCGCATTTGAAGGTGGAGAGATTGAGGGCGGTTGGCCCCTCGACGTCGAAGGCCGATGTTCGTAATGGGCCGAGAGGAGGTTGTGATGTCCGGTGGCACCTCCACTTTCCTCACTCCTACCAAGTAGCCCACCTTTAATGCTTCCCATAAACCTGGATTTTCGATGGTGTAGCGATTTTCAACAGTTTCACGCCAGAGACAGCATGTCTTGCTTCCAGGGGTGAAGGGATCTCGGAAGCATATTGTATCACCTTCCCTCCGAGGAAGATATCTCTGCATGATGCAGTCGCCCGTCTCCACACTTGTATAAGCAAGTGTGAGGTTCGCTAAGCCGACCGAACCACACTGAGGTCTCCTGCGGGAAGAGTGGAAACAGCGAAGTGAGCCCTGCTTCATCGGCTTCGTGTGGAAAGTGTGTCTTACTCTATGAGTCTCGACATCGATGAGATCTACAGTGTGGTCGCGAACGGCGAGGAAGGAGCTCAATGCGGGAAGAGGGAGGATCGAATTAACTTCCTTGTCATCTTGCGAATCCGGGACATCGACACCCTCCGACACCCAACCTGCTTCAACATGCTTGGCTACGTGAACGCACCCACTTTTTGAGGCAGTGATAATTCGAGCTGCTGGATTTGCCGAAGTGATATTTGCCTTCTCGAAATGTTGTTGGGCAGAAACAAGCGGACTGCGGCATATTTGAAGCCCAATACTCTCCCCACTCTCGACGTGAAGCTCAGACATCAATCCGCTGCGCCGGATCACAAAGACCGGGTTGATGAATTCGGTTTCATCGTGGCCAAAGAAGAAAGCTACCGGATTCCGTCCTTTGACATCAACGGGAATTGAAGGCCCCCACCTGCGTTCGGGAATGTTCCACATGTAGACTCGGTTTTGGGCGGAGAGCATCGCAAGCCAATTCGAGTCACCGTCGATGGAAATAGCTAGGAGTGGGAATGGATTGACATGCAAATCAGGGTCATAAACAAGATGGGTCGTAGTTTCTCTGCGGATATCCCAGATGCGGATCGACCTATCCAAGCCAACAGAAGCAATTAATCCTTCTTTCGAGGCTGCGAGAAGCATGACATCGAGATTGTGGCCGTTACTCAGCGTCTTGATAGACAGCAGAGGGTCATCCTCGGGCCTGCCCTCTCCCTCTCCTTCTGGCAACTCATCCCAAAGGAGATAATTCATCAGAAGCGAGACAGCGGCTACAACGAGGACAATCGTGATGAGAAACGAGCCAAATTGATTTTTTGCAAAGTCATAAGCAGCAGGGAGGAATCTCCTAACTCCGGAATTGTTGGGAGTCCTGTCCGACCCATCCAAGACAAATATCAGCGGGTCATAAACACGAGCAATGTAGCTGTGAGCATGTGGCTTGATCACCTGAATAACTTCATGTGCAGTCTCGTGATCCTGCATTCGAAGCCATGCGGTGGGCGTCCTCGCCTGGTTGATGTCGACTGATAATAGAGTATTTGAACTTGGCGGCGGTGTGGGAGGAGTCGATGTAAACAACCGGGAGAATCTTAATACCGTTTGGAACAAGCTTTCGTTGTCGAAGAAGTGCCATTGTGCAACGAGGACAAATCCCACAAGCACAATTGTACCAGCTATTCGTGTAGAAAAGGGAGCTTCTCCCGTTAGAATTGCATCGGTCCAAGTCCTTCTCTTTGGGAAATCGGGATGCAATGTCCGTTCATTTGGAGTAGATGCACGGTGCAGTGAGTCGCTCAGCTCTGTCCGACGTACGTCGATGCTCAGCACAGCAGAAAAAAATGTCAATAGGTAGAAGAAGTCGAATAAGAGAGCAATCGCTGTGAATGTGCAGAATCCGGTGACTTGCGGAGAGACGAATCTCGAAAGCAACCACAACAGGCCCAGATTTTGAGCGACTCCAGCTAAAGCCACATGGCCAATCTGGCCCAATGCTTCTCCCATTCTTGCTGCAGTGGAGTGCTCTGGTGGAGTCATAATGGTGGCGTTAATAAGTCTGAAGATATTTTCTAATCCGACGGTAACCACGACAAGTGGATATGCCTCTCTTGGTATCTTTGACAGGTCAATCTTGAAAACAGCGCAGATTGTGAAACTCGACATCATTGATACAGCGATCTGGCTCACAACAGCGAGGATCAGGCCCATCCGAGATCGCAGGGCACGTAGCTGGGAAAGACTGATTGCAAAATAGAGGGCCATGAGAGCATATGCGATTCCGAGGAATAGGTCGTCTTGGAAAGAAAGAGGTTGAAATCGAAACTCGTATAACGTACTGACCAATGAGCGACCACTGGGAGGATATAGCTGCCATTTGTCGGATCCCTTGCGGCCAAGTGCTTCAGCTCTCCTTTCCCACTGCTGACCCACTGGCGAATCTAGCATATGAACTAAAGTAATGACTAATGCGTCGGCAGCAATTAGACGGCGGTCTTCGAAGCGCTTTCCACTAAAGACGATCGAGTGCCGCAGGGTAACATTGACGGAGGTTGCTTGACGAGAACTCCGATTGACGGTTGTTATAATATCTTTATCTCCCGCTATTTTTGCCGCAGAACATGACCAATATTGTAGAGGGGAATGGAAAAACCAAGACGAATTACTCAGCCCATTTATAGCGTGTAGAGTGTCACGCATGTCGGAAGTCAGGTCCGTCGATGAGTTATCAGGATATACTGGATTGTATGTTCTTCGAGGATCAAAATTTACTGTTGGCCCGAGTAATTCATCTTGTATGCTCAAAGCGTTCAGAAGGACCTCTGGTTCTAGCGCTTTCATATAACTGCCTGCAGTATATTAGCGGAAATATTGTAATACAGAATACTCCTCCTACCGTGTACCCATACTGAGCGCATTACAACATCTGCCCGAGCCGTAACGTCGCCTTCCAACGGTTGTGCCGACGTCCAAACATGGTGTGGCAGATTCGAAGCGCCGTTGGTGAAGTCATTCGTGTAGAGGAACGGGAAGGGGTAGATGAGGATTACACCGGTAGCTACTGAGATTAAAAGCGCAATGACAGGATGGCGAGCTGCATTGTTGCCATAGCGGGTGAAGGCAGATCGTAAGGGATGTTTCGGATCAAGCACTGGAGCTTCTGTTGTTCTGGAGTGGAAATCAGCATCGTCCATTACAGTTCAAGGCGCTGTTGGCAGCGTACCCGCGAAACGGATACAAGAGGTACCAAATCATCGAAGCTGGATTGTCGGTAACTTGGCCCGCTACTAGGAGAGAAGCCGTGCCTAGAGCGATAGCTTGGAGCTGTTAGTGAACGAAAGACACTGCTTGAGCAACGTATGCGCCTGCATGAGGTTGGTGCTAGCAATCGAATTGATTGCTGGCGTGAAGTTTGGCCGGCCAAGATCAAGTCGCACGATGCTTTGCAATCATCCTGGGGGCTCCGAGGACCATCAACGGACGAATTGAAAGTTCAGTTTAGCAATCGGCGCATCGTGAATGAATGGTTCGTCAGAGCGTGGTGATGAAGGTGGTAGTTGATACGGAGGTTTTGACGTTGTCGCATTCCCTAAAGATTAACCTTACGATTGAGACGAAGCGAGGCGCAACTGCCGGGCAGTTGCGACAAGCCGGCAGACGAGCCGCACTCCGAAGTACCTGTACTGTATCACAAAATCCGCTCGTAAGTGGCGAGAGCAGGGTTTCTTGGTTGAGCAGACGAGTGGCGTAAATCGATTTCCTTCCTTGCCCAAGACTTATGCAACCACCAAAACAGAGTGATGTGGAGATCCTCATGGCTGGGAGCAAGACTGCACGAGCAAAAAGAAGTCTTCTCACTTACTGTTTTCCACTTGGTTGCCCGCCCTCCAACATATTGCGAGTATCGAAGCCAACAAGGACGCAAAGAAGGAACCCAGCACGCCTTTTGGGCCATCTCGTCTTTCGGACCATGGCAGTGGCATGGAAGCCGAGCCTGTGGTGGGACGAATCATATCGTGCAATGGCAGGCGTCAAATAACTTTACTGGTTTCTCTGTCGCTCTCCCTCATGGCTGGCCACAGCTCGCGGCCTAGGACACAGGCATTTCCGTTGGCAGCTTCGTAGAGCGTTCACAGGCAAACATCTACAGCTTTCCTCATTTCAACACCGTACGGGATTCAGCCTTCTATAAATGTTCTCGAAAAAATTCTCGACCCTGAGTGAACCACCTTATTTCCACCTATTGCGAAATCGTATGCTTTCCACGCGTTCGGACGCCTGACGCTGAAATCAGCCCATTATCAGCACCATGGGCAGGCGGGAGGGACGCCTCCTTTGGCGACAGCGAATAGAATTCTGGCGATATCTTTATTGCTGTAAAACAATCATGGGGTCAGTGGATCATCCGCGCACTAGGCGGATCGGGACTGCTGAATAAGATCGTAGTCCTGATGGTGACTACTCATACGCGACGGAGTAAATGTTAAAGGATCGGCTCCTTCGACTCGAGTGAGCAATGTACCAACCAAGGCAAGGTCAATGACACGGATGAAGTTACACCTGAGATGCCTAATTCACTTCATCCAGAGGCTTTTCCGAGGTCCATCCAACCTCAGGTCTCATCGAACTATCACGTGACTTAGGTACTGCTCGTGAATAACTCATTGACATGTTGACAGTACCTTAGGTACTCATGTCCAATTAATATCTATGAGATAAACGCTATCTCTATTGCTCCCTCGATTTAATCTCTTTTAAAACCCAAACCAAACACCATTGATCTCACGTGATTATTTCTCCATTCGATGCGCGGATTATTTTCCTTTTCAGGACTTCCATTCCAGTTATATACCAGCTCAAAGTTCAATCTCCAAGTCAAAGAAGAGATATCTGTGATTCAATGCGCACAATCGTAAATTTTGCTGTTATTTGCTAGTCATTTCTATATTTCCCGTGTCTTCCCATACCTGGTCTTTAAAATATTGGCTCTTTCTTTCCAAGTTACAACACAATAATCCTTTTCAACAATGGGCAGCCCGGATTCATTATCCTTTGCATCTGGGACTTTCCCTCACAAAAATCCAACCCTTCCCTTTTGGAGAACACAGCTTCATGAGCTGGATGATCACCGCTCGACAGAAGAGCTTCCAGAGTCATGCGATATCCTGATCATTGGCGGAGGGTATGCTGGGATTGCGGCTGCATACCATCTTCTCTGTGGACAAGAATCAAGCAATAACCCAAGACCTTCAATTGTTGTTGCAGAGGCAAGACAAGCCTGCAGACGGGAAGAAATGGTAATCTTACATCCAACCCCTCTATCCAGCTAGTCAACCTTTATACCTTTATATTCTTTCGAAGCAAGCTGATCAAACCTCAGGTGGTCATCTTCGTCCCGCGGTCTACTCACGGATCCTCAGCTACACCAAGCAATTCGGCCTTGAAGCCGCGGTAGAGGTAGCAGACTTCGAATTCGACCACGTGCCAGCAATTGCTGCACTGGTCGAGAAGGAAAAGATTGATTGTGATTTCACGTTAACAAAAAGCTTCGACATCTACACAGATAAATTACAGGCAGAAACAGCAAAGAAGTACTACAATGAGTTCAAGGCAGCTGGAATAGCCAAGCGCGCCATGGATGATCTCATCTGGACCGATGCAGAGTACGCAGAAGAGGTAAATGCTGTTGTATACCAAAGTTCATATAAGTAACAAAGCACTCAGGTATCAGGTGTCAAAGGCTGCATAGGGTGTTTTAGCTTTACGGCGGCTCATCTCTGGCCTTACAAACTCATGCTCCACCTCCTTCAACGCGCCGTCTCCAACGGCTTAAATCTACAAACCAACATGCCTGTAACGTCGATTTCACCTTCTGCCTCTGGGCTGGGGAGATGGACAGCAACAACCTCCCGCGGCCCTATCACTGCCACAAAGGTAATCTTCGCAACAAACGCCTACACAGCCGGTCTCCTCCCGGAGTACGCCACGAAAATCGTGCCTTCGAAAGGAATATGCTGTCGTATCGTCACACCCCCTTCCTCCACGCATCCAACTTTGAAAAATACGTATGTTTTACGATTACCAAATGACGGGTTCGATTATTTGGTTCCGCGAAAGGACGGTTCACTTATTGTTGGTGGTGCGAGGACTACATTCTTCAAAGATCATGCAACTTGGTATAACACCACTGACGACTCAACACTGATCAGCTCTGCTGCTTCCTATTTTGATAATTACATGCAAATGCACTTTCACGGCTGGGAAGATAGCGGAGCACGAGTAGACCAGATCTGGACGGGTATCATGGCTTATACGTCTGATGAGTTGCCCAGTGTTGGGGAGATTCCTGGACGGGAAGGGTGTTTTATCGCGGCGGGGTTTGAGGGCCATGGGATGCCGGTTATCTGGTTGGTTATGAAGGGTATTGCTGAGATGGTGGCAATGGGTAGGAGGTTTGAGGAGGTGAGGATTCCGAGGGTTTATAAGACCACGAGGGAAAGATTGGAGAGTGAGATTGATTTGCTGGCTCCTAAGAAGAAAGGATAGATATGATTGGTAATCGCCCTTTTGGGACCTGGGAACTTGGAGGTAAGGGCCAAACCTATCAAATTCAGGAAAGGGGAGGACGAGCGCTTTTTTTGGGATCTGGGAGTTCGGAGATGAGAACGAGGGAACTTTGGAGTTAAGGAACATTATTTGTATTTGTAATTCCGGCAGGGACAAGATTTAGCGCTCTAGCAGCCTTCTCAGCTTGCGTGAGTCCATCGCCGTACAAGGCAAGGTGATCGAACGGAGCAGCCACATCCGTCTAGGTTGCTATAAACAAAGTCCATACTAAGGTCCATATGCTGTGGAGCTAGATTGAAGCCCAACATTTCCGCCATGGCGGGCAAGTCTCACAGACTATCGGAATGATAACAAATTTAATGATGAGAAAAGTTCGAGATGAAACGCAAAAAGGGGGGGTATTAATATCATCACGTGATGCTTATCTTATCGTGCCCTGCAATCCTAATGTTTTCATCTCTTCCCCCAATAGCTTTAAGTGGTCTTAATTCCTTCGTATCGCGAGTATAAAGAATACCACATATTCCCAACCCTCCTAGAACTTCTTCCAACTCTCCAAAATGGCAGCACAAAACTACGAAGCAGCAATATCCCTCATCGACGAAGCCCACTCCCAAGACCCCAACATCACCATCGTGGACGGCAAAGACGTACCCTACGAACTACACTATGCCCGCAAAATGACGCAATATCTATCACTACGCTCCCCAGACGCCTCACCGATCCTCAAAGTCGCCATTAGAGCACAGCACTTCCGCCGCTGGGAGATCCCCCGCTCTTCCTACCCCGCAACCAAAGCCGGTTATTTCTCCTGGCGAACATTCCTAAAGAAACGACAAGCGGATCTAGCAGCCGCGATATGCGTAGGGTGTAACTTTACAACAGAGGAGGCGGAAGAGGTAGCGAAGCTGATAAGGAAAGAGGATTTGAAGAAGAATGAAGAGACGCAGATTCTGGAGGATGTGGCGTGTTTGGTGTTTCTGGATGATCAGTTTGAGGCGTTTGAGAAGGAGCATGATGAGAAGAAGATTATTGATATACTGAGGAAGACGTGGGGAAAGATGAGTGAGAGGGGGCATGAGTTGGCGTTGGAGATTCCGATGTCTGAAACGAGTAAGGAGTTGATTGGGAAGGCTTTGGCGGGGTGATGGGATGGAGCTTGCGAGTAAGCTCGGGGAGATTGGCGTGTGTTAAAGTTGTAGATTTTGTAAGATAATTGTAAAAAATAATTGATGAAATCTTCATTGGACGCACTCTAGCTCTATGGATACGGGCGAGCAAATCTCCTCAAGATTTAATCCAATGGAAAAGAATGTAACAGCTGATCTGCTGGGCAACCTTCCGTTTCTTTACTCTTGTGACGAAACGAAAATGAAGAAGAAAAGGAAATCTTTTCCAGACCAAAGCAACCTGAGCAAGAAAAGGAAACACACCGGATGAAAACAGGTAGTCTTCCATCTTGACGCCCATCTAATCGAGCAAACCGCAGATCTATGGCTTAACGCTTGCAGAAATTCGCAAGATCCAGCTCAAAGAACGGATAGTCAAACCTCTCCGCTCTCAATCTTATCGAGACAGCCCTCGAACTCACTCCAATCCTTCATAATTACCGCACACCCGGCATCCGCCAACACCTTCCTCATCTTCTCTTCCTCCTCCGGCTCATAGCTTCCCGTGTACCCAATAGTCTTGATCTTCGCCCTGTACGCAGCCGTAGCACCGGACTTGCTATCCTCAACCGCAACACACTCCTCCGGCGTCTTTCCGAGCACTTTCATCGCATGCAGGTAAATTGCCGGATCAGGCTTACTGGTTGGCTTAGGCAGCGAAGTGGCAGCACTAAACACATGCTCGCCCGCAAAATACTTATCCTGGCCCACCTTATCAATACTAGCCTGCACTCTTCTCAGTGCACTCGAGCTAACCACCGCAAGGTGGTACTTGCCATGCTTCTCCAGCTTCTCCAGCTCCCTGTCCACACCCTCACAAGGCTGCAGCTTCTCCTTCAGCTTCGCGATGACGGCGTCTTCTTCGCGCGTCACGTACGTCTCGAGCTCAGAGTCGGCCATCTCGTATTTGTACTTGGCTTTGAGAGAGACCATCATCCCGCGGAAGTTCTGCCCGACGAACTCGGAGAGGAGTTGGGGACCGGTGTAGCGGTCGGGGATGTCGCGGGAGGCGAGGATCTCATTTGCGAGCTCGGCGCAGGCTTCGAAGGCAAGGGATTCGGAGAGGACGAGGGTATTGTCGCAGTCGAAGAGGAGGGTGGTGATCTGTGGCTGTCAGCTTGGTGAAGTGTGGTAAATGGCAGAGATAAGTAGTTAACCTTAGGAGCCATGTTGACTGCTGGATTAATGGATCAATTGTTGTCTTTCGAGGTGGGATTTGTTGGGATTTTGGAGTTGATGGCGTTGCTAATGTCTGTTTGCTCAATTGACCTGAGATGACCTTCTAGCTAGGAAGATGTGATTGAATATGTAGCTGTCCGAAGCTCGCGAGGCTGAAGTCTTATTCCACTTTTTTTCAAATAGCCGTCGGGCGTTGACGGAATCTCCACTGTTTCTCGAAAATGAACTGTTGAGAACTGATGAAGAAAGGTTGTAAGGGGTAAGGATGGCCTAACCTGCCCAACCCCAGATTGAGTGTCAACCCCGCCCTGTTTCTTGCTGCGCTGCTTGTGAAGGGTGCGGGACTTTCATTATGCGCAAGACCCTCTAGAGCAGGGTTGCCATTCGTTCACAGACCGCCGGGCTGTGCCGGCCGCTGAAGCCATCCCTAAACTAGTTTAGAGCGGCATTGCTTTTGTCTGCGAACATGGAAAAACAACATGCCGATTTTGAGGTGGGGGCAATCTCATGTGCTGACCTTGCTGCAGATACACATGTGTAAAGTGGCCATGCTGATTCGTGAAAGAAAATAGCATCGTTTTGAGCCACGGGCAAGCAAATTCGATGCCCTATCAGGCTTGCTTCGGCCCGAGTGAACGGGAACGGGTAAATGGCTGTTCTGCCGCGAGGGAATATAAATTCGAACCCGGCGCGGGTTCCGAATGGCTTGTGAGAGAAGGGACTTTGGAGGTGTGGGGGGGTCCAACTGAGGGGTCCAACCAAATTCTTTTGAAGAATTTGAAGCATGTGGCCGAGGTGACTACACCAAATTCTCCTGACACACTACACCGGAATATGAGCCTTGATCTTGCACCAAGGGCTGACGACCAGAAAACCTCTATTTGCACATCTATTGGTATCAACAAGTCGAACCCAAAACCATGCCCCCAACGCCCATGTCACCAAAACCCTGTTCTTACAACTCCCCTCATACGTTGTCATATCTCGCCTCAGGAAATTGGACCCTACCTCCAGGTCCGGTGTTGACCGGTGCGGATCCAGTATAACCCGTATAGCCCGTGGGCTCGTCGTGGACTGAGGGTGGGACGTAGCCTCCACTTCCGCTGGTATAACTCGGTACATCGTATCTGCTCCCCATCGACGAAGACCCAGCACCATATCCACTGCTTCCGTGCTCTGGAAGTTCATGCTCATCCATATCGTTAACACGAGCGTATTCATCGTCGTGAGGAGCTGTTGAAAATGCCTCCTTGTCTGGGTCGATCATGTTTGCATTGTGAGGCGCTCTCGAGGCTCCCGGGAGATATCCTTCTCGGCGATAGTAAATGTAACCGTAGATGGAGATAAATGCTGTTAAGCACCACAACAACCTATTTCACTATGAGTATTATGCCACCTTTCCCTTTAAAGAGCAAAGATTTTCGAGACAGTACGCACCATATCAAAAAGCCCATGCCGACAATAGCTTTGCTCGCACCACACGCCCCCTTGCATTTTGCACTCGAGTTATAGCTTGCCTGTGAAGCAAAAGCCGAGATCCAAAAGAAGGCGTAAACAATATCCACAATTGCAAAGGCGAGTGGAGGGCCAAATTTGCGAGTGCGAGGAAAGCGAGGTGTCATCGTTAAGTATATGATGGCCGGTATTGTCAGGAAGCACTAAGTCAATCTGTAATTAGCTTTGCTTTGCAGTCGAGATCGTTGCAGACAAAGGAGGGCCAGCTTACAAGGCCAAAATACCACCCGGGTCTGCCATCGATACTTGAAGCCTTGTTGAATACAACAATCTCAACGACCCAAGAAACGACGATTAAAGCAGCTTGTGCAATATGCACACTCAGCTTGATCTTCTGAAGGTTGTGGACGTCGAATTCGACCATTTTGGATATCTGTCAGATCGTCTCGAATTTGCGTTTTGGGGGCTGTTGGTTTCGAAGGTGTTTGTTTACTAGGTCTGTAGTTCTTGTAGGTTGCCTGCAGCCGGAGAGTAAGAGATGGTCGAGCTATCAATTAAAGGCAAAGGCAAACAAGTGAATGTCGTGCAAGGAAATAAAGAGAGTACGTGGTCTGCTGGGGGAGACGTCAAGGAGAGAGGCTCAGCTTCGTTCAGCCTGGATTCAAAGCAAGCGCCACT